>Ga0116223_10000306_pt1 | contig 63120 bp, 46 predicted proteins | sample Sb_taG_3_FD_90092 | JGI IMG/M metagenome (GOLD analysis project Ga0116223, IMG submission 90092) | Peat soil microbial communities from Weissenstadt, Germany - Sb_50d_a_PC metaG | ecosystem: Environmental > Terrestrial > Soil > Wetlands > Peat | place: Germany: Weissenstadt | collected 2010-09-21 | reverse complement strand
GGGTGGGATCGCCGAGGCTCGAAGAAACCAGGCCCTTTGCCTCCAGACGTTCAAGTGCCGCGTAAACGCTACCCACAGATACGTCGCGGCCGCGATACGTTTCAAGCTCGCGGCAGATGGGTACACCGTAAGCTTCCTCTCCGAGGCGGATGACAGCGAGGAGGATCATGAGTTCGAACTCTCCGAGGTAATTCCGGTCTGCCATTAATTCAATAATAGCGAAGAAATATCGCCGACACAACTTGGAAATGGGCCTCCCACCCCTCTATCGTTGCTCTTCGCTCTCTGATCTCTCATCTCTGTTCTCTGCTCTCTTATCTCTGTTTCTCTGCAAAAACGTCTCAAAACAAGCCCGAAAACAGCGTGTCACAGTACAAAAAATTGCATTTAATTGCTCTTTCGGGTAATTACATGGTGCGCTTTGCTCTGATTCGCAACCTGCGAGGGTGTCATTTGCAATTTATTCGGCACCTGGAGGGGTCATTGCGTCGTAAATTCGCAACCTCTGGTGGTCACATTTTGATGCAATCCGTAACCACTTAAGCGAACGTTTCACGTGTGCAGCGCACCACTTGAGCGAACATTTCCGATGATTCCAGGCACTTTACGCGAAAATGGCCAGGCGGCCACGGGTTCAGTGCCCGCATTGCTGTGCGCAAGGCAAGTTTGTTTCAGGTGAGGTATAGTGAGGGAAGAAAACTGGATTTTCTTGTAAGCCATTCATTCTAAAGTGGCCCCGTAGCTCAGATGGATAGAGCAGCAGTTTCCTAAACTGCGTGTCGGCTGTTCGAATCAGCCCGGGGTCACCACTTCACGCGGCGCCATCCGAATCGACGCAATCTTGCATACAGGAAAGAGCCAATTCTAAGGATTCTTACTTAAGCGTCGATAATACTCGGCGACTGAATCCTGATAGCCAGCAGGAACCGAATCAGGTTTGCCAGTGCGAGCTTCAGAAGAAGCGCCATCGTGCTGGAGCTGGAGTTCGAGTTTGTCGACGGAGTGCAGAATCTCCTGGTGCATCTGCTCAACCATCGCTGGATTGCCGCGGAATCGGCTGGGATCGAGACGCTGCATCTGGCGCGTCAGGTCGGCGACATCTTTTGCGGCCTGCGGATTGTCGCTGACCATCTGGCGAAGCTGGTTCAGTTCGCGCATCCGCTGCTCGATAAAGTGCTCGCTGTCGGCCGGGTTTTCTGACGCGTCATTGGGCGCGGCATCATGTTGCCCGCGGGTGCGAGGCGTGTTGTTGCCGGTATCGAGATTGTTCCAAACAGTGCCGTTAGCACCGCCTCCGTTGCGAGTGTCGCCGCTAAAACCGCCCGCATCGCGGTTCGCGGGATCTCCGCCAGATTGCGCGCCACTTCCACCGCGCTGGCCTGAGCGGGACAGCGGCTGCCGGTCTGAGGCCCAATCTCGCGGCTGACCCTCTTGAGGGTTCGCGCCGGATTGCTGGTTTCCGCTCCCCGATCTGTTGCTATTTCCAGGCTGCCCACTCCCGCTTTGATCAGCCTGTCCATTTTGCCCCTGCCGATTGTTGTCTCCGTTTTGCCCGCGTGCGAACCCTTCAAGCTGGCTGCGCAAGCGTTCAACCTGGTCGAGGGCTGCCGACTGGTCGCCCTGCGTCCCGCTCTGTTGGCCGGGCTTCACATTTTTCATTGCACCTTCGGCCTGCTGCAGCTGTTGGCTCAGCTTTGCGAGTCCCTGTGCAATCTCCTTTTCCGTGCCATTGGAATTCGGATTGATCCCCCGGCGTAGCCAGTCGGCGGTCCGCTGCACGTGGTTGTCGAGGTCGGAGTCATCCATTTCAGTGAGAGCGTCACGAAGCTTTTGGGCAGCGGCTGGCTCGTTGGGAGCCATTTCACGAGACTCGTCGCGCATGTTCTTCTGCAATCCTGATAGATCGTCAGACAGTTGCTGACGTTGTTGCGCCAGCGCGTCGCGCTCGTGAAGGCGCGCCATCATGCTTTGCAGATCAGAGTTGTCAGAACCGGCAGCGCTTCCCGATTGATCTGCGGCCTGCGAGGCGTCTGGCTGCTTTGCCAGCTTGTTGATACGCTTAGCCTGCGCGCGCTCCTCTTGCGAGAGCCGGTCGGCTTCACGAGCCAGCGAATCCACCTTTCCCGATGCAAGCTGCTGCTGCGTACCGGCAAGCATATTGGCTGCGTCATGCAGGCGATCTGCCGCCTGGCGCGCGGAATCGGCGCTCTTCTGTGTTGCATCGTTGCGCCGCATGATGTCGGTCGCCTGCTGCACGCGGTTCAACGCCTGTTCAATTCGTTGGTCTGAGGATTGGCCTGAAGGCGAGCCAGAAGATGAATTGCGAGCCTGTTGACGCGACGATTGCGCGCTGCTTTGACCCTGACCCGCCTCCTGCGGCGATGAACTCTGTTGCTGTGAGCTCGATTGACTTGATTGCGATCCATCGGAGCCAGTCGAGCCTTGCTGGCTCTGTTGGCCATCGCGCGTCAGCTGCTCCATCTGCCGCTGCAGTTGTTCGGCTTCGCGCCGCAGCATCTCTTGTTGCCAGCGCTCCTGGAAACTTTGTTGCGGATCGTGCGGCTGATTAGCCAGATCCTGCTGCCGTTTGGCCAGCGCATCAAGCTTCTCGAGAGCAACTTCAATTTCTTTCTCGTGTTGTTCGGCGGGCGAGGCAGTCTGCGCCGTCTCGTACTGATTCTTTTCGGTGTCCAATTCCAGATCGAAAAGGCTGGCCAGATCGCGGCCGGTATCGCCTCCGCCACCACCACCGCCGCGCTGGCCGAAGGCGACTTCAATCTGGCGGAAAGTCGCTTCAGCGCGCAGCAGCGACTGCAGCGCCCTTTGTTCCAGCGGAAGTGCGTCTTTCCATTGTGTCGCCTTCAGCTTGTCCGCAGAGGGCGCCATGGCTGATGCGGCGGCTTGCATGTCCTTGTCAAAATCGGTGAATTCCTCGTTGGCCTCGGAGATATCGCGGCTCTGCATGCGAACCGAAAGCGCGTTGACCTGGTCACGGAGTTTTTGTTGCGCGTCCGAGAGAAACTGGCCCTGCGCTGCTGCATCTTTTGGCGTCGCCGTCTTATCGTTCAGCTGCTTCCAAGTGGCTGCGATGAGCTCCTTTTCCCGCTTTGAGATTTCCGTCTGACTATCGGCACTGCCGGCGCCTCCCCCGCCTCCTCCGCTTTGCTGCGATTGCGAGAACTCGCGCTCGAATGGATCGACTTGAATAAAGCTGATGTCAGTGCGTGCATCGCTGTGGCCGTCGCGCGCCGTGGCGTAAACGCTGATCACGTCGCCGGGCACCAGCTTGAAATCTTCGAGTGACAGCAAGTGAGAGCCATCTGCCGCCTTTTCGCCGGACGCTTTCAGCAGGCTTATATCGTGATCCGGCCCGCCATTTACCGAGTAATCCAGGTGCATATCGCGCAGACCGAAATCGTCGGCCGCCTTCACGCCGACTGTAACCTCTTCGATGGGACTGGCGCGATAGTCGCCTGCGGGACGGTCGATCGCAATCTGCGGAGGCATCGCCTTATCTGTGGCGATGAAGTAGTCCTCGGAAAGGCGGACGGGCTGACCGTCGGAGATGGCGGCAAGGTGGTACGCGCCGTCCTTGTCCATATGAATCGTGCCCGCATAATGGTTGCCGGCGCCACCCGTCAAATGGACCGTCGGGCCACCGTCGAGCGCAAGCCGCCCATCCTGTAACGGCCGGTCCATCTCAATATCGACCTGTGCGTCGGTACCCTCGATGGCGCGTAGATCGCCGGAATGTTCTTCAGTAACCGGCTTCATTCCTGTCCAAGGCGGGTAGTGATAGGTGACGCGAATCCCCTTGACGGAGAGCAGATCGACTACGCGGACCTTGTAATGCGGAGAAACGAGCGGTCCCGCAGCGACGTAGTACTCGACGTTTTCCGGCAGCCCGGCGAGCACGAACTGATAACTCGCTCCGCTGCCGGAGTCGGGCGCTGCTTGCATGGCGACGCGTTCCCATCCAGGTGCGCTTTTGTAATGCGCAAAAAGCTGTGCCTTGTCAGGCTTCATGCCAGAGACATGCGCCGAGATGAGCTGGTCGCTGTTGCGACGCACTGTGACGTCGCCCGGCGCGACAACGATCGTGTACAGGGGAGCAGCGCCCTTCTTCGCTCCCGTCCAAATGAGAGATGCCCCGTAGCCGAGGAACCCGGGTCCGCAAGTGATCAGCCAGAGCAGAGTGCCAAAGCAGCCTGCTGCAGCTCCTCCGAGAGCAAAGAGATGATTGCTGGAAACGAGGACCGACGCGTCGGATTGGCGCGCGTAGGTCAGCGTATCCGCGGCGAGCAATTCCAGGAAAGCATCGCCGCCCTTGTCAGCGGTCTCGTGAAAGGTTGTCAGGCGTTGCTCGAGATCGGGATTGGCGGCTTCGGTGAGGCGAACGACCCGCGCGCGTGTGAGCTGAAGGAGCGGGAGTGCCAAGCCCAGGACCGCCGCAGCAGCGAGCGCAAGCAGGATGAACCATCGCCCAATCGTCACGCCTTGCACGGGAAATGCAAAGTGGTTAAGCACGAGGACGAGGATGATGGTCACGCTGAGGGCGGCGCCGGTGAAGATGGCCGTGCCGCGCAACCACGCGCTCAGGCGCAGCCTCTGCCGAGTCCGCGCAATAAAGGAGTTGAGCTCGCTTGAGTTGCTCATACTTCCTCCCGCTGTGTGCCCAGGTATCCGCTGGCGATCGCGGTCTGCGCCAAAGCAGCCAATAGAGCAAGCAGCATGAGGTACCACCAGAAGCTTACGATGTGAGATTGTGTTTGGCCTGAAGTGGGGCCTGTGGCACGCTGCGGCGAGCCGGTAGAGCTTCCACTCCAGAGCGCGAGAAGATCGGACGGGATGGGCTGCAGATCAGACTCGCGACGGTCCGGATTGACGCCGATGAGAGCATCTCGTCCATTCGCAAAGTGAATCTGGTAGAAGCCGGCGCGTTCGAGGCGCAACGATTGCGCAGTGCGCGCATCGCTCAATGAGAGCGGCCTGTGGCCATCCGGATCGACGACTTCGACGCTTCCGGCTGCGCCCAGCGTTGAGGCTGCAGCTCGCAATTGCACGTATGAATCGACGAGTCTTGATCCGCTCAATTGTTCTGTACCTGAAAGATAGCGGGCGGTGCGATCAACAAAGGCGACAAAGAGCGGATGCAAGGGGAGATCGTTTGTCAGGTTATCGAGGCCCGAGATGAACAGCAGGATGCGGCCCTCGCCGATTTGCTTTTCCAGGAGCAGCGGTGTGCCGTCAGCAAGGCGCGCGGCGATACGTGCCCCCGCGGGATCAACGGGCACCGCATACAAGACCTTCACCTCAGCCCAGCCGCCGTTGTCGCTGCCTGGCTGCGCTTGCGCGAGCGCTGGATAACTGAAATCGACCTGCCCGACTGAAGCCGGGTTTCCCGAGCGCGCGTAATCGTGCGCCTCGCGGGTGCCGCCGCCCCATAAAGGAATCTGCGGCTGGCGCGTGGCAGATGTACCAAGCGCAATAAGCACGCTGCCACCTTTGGCCACATAGGCCGAAAGCGCGTGCTCGAAGATGGCGGGAAGCGTCATGGTGTCGGAGAGCACCACGAAAGCGAATCTCGAAGGATCAAGGTCGGTGGATTGTTCCGCAGCCACGGATTGCAGGACAAATGATGCGTGTGCTGCCGCATCAAGCGCCGCGCTGAAGTAGATCGGAGAACGATTCTCGCCCTGATTGTGCACAAACAGGACACGCTCGGGATCGGAGCGACGCACTGAAAAAACGCTTACATCGTCGGCAGGGAACGCGTCCCCGCCTTCAATGCGCACCTGGCAGCGATTGAGACCGTAGTCGACATTGAGCGGTGCAAATTCAACGGTGGCGCGGCCATTCGCCGGGATGTCGATTTTGCGCGACGCGATTACTTTGCCATTGACCAGCAGTGAGATCGTTTTTGTGGCCGCGGGAGTTCCAAAGCCGGCAATGACAGCCTCGACATGCGATCGTTTCGGGTCTTTGGGATCGGACAGCTCGGCCGGAGCGCTGACGCTCTCGACCGTCCAGTTGGGAGGCGCGGCGCCTTGGGCGACCGAGTGCAGTATGAGCCTGACGTATTGCGGAAGGACCAGGTCGGCAAAATTTGCCGGAATGGCCGAGTGTTGCATGTCGCTAAAGAGATGAAGGTCGATGGGAGCGCGGACATTTTCGCTCATGGTGCGGACGTAGCGAACCAGCTCGCCAAAGCTCGCATGCCCATCGCCGGGTTGGATGCTTTCAAGAGCGGTCCGCAACTGCGCGCCGTCGGCGATGGGCTGCGTCACGGCTTCGAGATCGCCGCCAAGCGCAACCACTTGCGCCTTTTGCGCAGCCGGCTTCGCAGCCAGCGTGGCGAGCGCCTGCTGCTTCGCATCGGCAAATCGCGTGCCGGCCCGCATGCTGAAGGAGTCGTCGAGAACAATCAAAAGGATTTGATCGTTGGCGCCGGCAGCGGCACGGCGCACGAACGGATTAGCAAATGCAAGAACGACGAGAAGCACCAACGCAAAGCGCAGGCCGAACAGAAGCAGGTAGCGCAAACGCCGGTGGCGCGTCGAGCTTTGCGTGCCGCGCTCAAAGAACATGAGCGAGCTGACCGGCCGCGGAATGGTGACGTGTTTGCGGAGGAGATGCACGAACACCGGGACGCCAAGCGCCGCCAAACCGCCGAGGAACCATGGTGCAAGAAAGCCCATTAGTTACCTGCCTGCCGCAAAGTAAGATATTCGCGCAACGCTAAATCCAGAGGTTGATTGGTAACGATCAGTTGGTAATCTATCCCAGCGCCGAGTGCGCGAGAGCGAAGTTCTTCGATGTGCGCGTCCACTTTTTCGCGATAAGTAGTTTTCACATATTCGGGCACAACCTCGAACTTCTGGTCGGTTTCCATATCGAAGAGAATCGACGAAGTCTTCAGTGCGGGCCGAATCTCCTGGGGATCAAGGATGTGGAACAGGACCACTTCATGGCCATGGAAATGAAGTGGCGCGACCGTGTCGATGATTGTCTCAGGATTCTCGTAGAAATCAGAGATCATGATCGCGATGCCTCGCCGGTGGAGAAAGTTCTGAAAGTGGCGCAGCGGTTTGGCAAAGTCGGTGCGCGCTCGCGGCTCTGCGCGCTCGAGACTGGCGAAGAGGCGCGCAAGCTGGCCGGGCCGTGTCGAAGGCCGGATGTAATCGCGCACTTCGTCATCGAAGACGATGAGGCCGGCCGCGTCGCGCTGGCTGTGGATCGCGAGATAAAAGAGCGAGGCCGCAATATATCGTGCGTAGTCCATCTTCGCCGGTGGGCCGGAAGTGTATTGCATCGAATTGCTCGCATCGAGCAGGATCGTGAGCTGGCTGTTGGTCTCGCCACGATAACGCTTGAGATAGCAGCGTTCCGTCCGCGCAAACAGATTCCAGTCCACGTGGCGCAGATCATCGCCCGGAGTGTAGGCGCGATACTCGGCGAATTCCTGGCTGAACCCGAAGTCGGGCGAGCGATGCAGGCCGGCTACAAAGCCGTCTACGACCGTTTTCGCCAGCAGATCGAGCGAGGAGATGCTGGCCAAAACCTCGGGATCGAGAAAACGCTGCATCACTTCTCCTTGGGCCGCTGGACAGATTCGATAAGCCGGTGGATGACTTCGTCCGTGTCGATCCGATCAGACTCAGCATGAAAGTTGAGCAGGATGCGGTGGCGCAACACCGGAGTGACCACCGAAGCAAGGTCCTCATAGGTGACGTGGTAACGCTTGTGGGAGAGAGCTCGCGCCTTGCCGGCAAGAACGATAAACTGGGCGGCTCGGACGCTGGCTCCGTAGCTGACGTATTTCTTGACGAAGTCAGGCGCATTTTCACTCTTCGGGCGTGAGGCGCGCACCATGCTCACTACATAGTGCGCAAGGGTATCAGCGATGGGCACCATGCGCACAAGCTGCTGAAAGTCGAGCATGTCTTCGGCAGAAGTGACTGGCTTTACGTTAGCCACAAGCGTCGCCGTGGTGCGATCGATGACTTTTAATTCGTCCTCGGCATTCAAGTCGCCGAGAATAGCATTGAACAAAAAGCGGTCCAACTGCGCCTCGGGCAGCGGATAAGTGCCTTCGAGCTCGATGGGGTTCTGCGTAGCGAGCACGAAGAACGGAGCCGGCAGATGGTAAAGATGGCCGCGCACCGTGCAGGAGTGCTCCTGCATGGCTTCAAGAAGTGCTGATTGCGTCTTGGGTGGTGTGCGGTTAATTTCATCGGCAAGCAGGATATTGCCGAAGATTGGCCCTTCGACGAACGTCCATTTGCGATGGCCGGTGGTGAGATCCTCTTCAATGATGTCAGTCCCTGTAATGTCGGACGGCATGAGATCAGGCGTGAACTGTATGCGCCGAAACTGCAGGCCGAGCGCGTCAGAAATGGTGCGAACCATCAGTGTCTTGGCGGTGCCGGGCATACCGGTCAACAGGCAATGACCGCCAACAAAGAGGGCGATCAGGATCTGGTCGATTACTTCCTCCTGGCCGACAATCACCTTGCGCACCTGGCTGAGGATGTCCTCGCGCACCGCATGAAAGCGCTCGATGCGTTCCTGGAGGAGCGCCGCGTCCTGATTCAATTCTGTAAATGAAGCCATCGACTTCGTTCCCTTTCAGTTCGATTTTGATTGCGTTTGTTCGAGCTCCAAAAGTAGTTTCTGCGCGGGGCGGTAGCCGGGCGCAATCTCGAGCGCAGAGAGCAAGCTGTCTTGAGCTTTGTTTTTCTGACCCGCTGCAAAATAGGCCTGCGCCAGATTGAACTCGGCGCCAGCCTTGTCGACAGGATTGGATGCGATGACTACGTTGTATTCGCGAATTGCTGAATCATATTGCTTTTGCGCGTAGAGAAGGTCGCCGAGACGACGATGGAGATCTTCATCCTTGACCGGGTAAACGTAATTCAGACGCTCGAGGGTAACGATTGCTTCGGATGGCTTACCGTCATCCTGCTCGAGTTGTGCAAGCCGCTTCAGCAGATCAGGTGATTGGCCACCTGCGTGTTCGTAGCCGGTGAGGATTGCTTCCTCCGACTTGGGCGAGCCGCGCGCCTTGTACGCGTCGGCCATCAGTTCATAGACATTGGCTTCGTCAACATACTCCGGATAGAGGCCAAGAATCGCGGGTCCCTGTTGCAATACCTGGTCGTTTTGTTTCTGTTCGGCCGCCGCAACCAGCGTTTTGAGTTTTTCGTGCCACTCCTCGAAGTGCGTTGCCTCATTACCGTATTTCTTGTCAATCCACGCAGCGTACTGCAGATCGAACTGCTCCGGCGTGAGGCCGAGGTTCAACTGGATCGACTGCGGCGTGGTCTGCAATTGAGCGAAGGAGTGGACCATATCCAGGAGCTTGCCCTCGTCCCACTCCTCGCCGATGAAGTCGCAGATCGTTCCGGCTTGGAAGTAGGAGACGACGACCTGGGAGGGATAGTCGGGAAAGACGAAGCCGCGGTCGAGCTTTGTAACTGGCAACAGCTTCTTATCGCGAATGGCGATGAGAACTACGGGAGTGACGCGGTTGTGCCATTCGGGATAACGCTGGCCCTCTTCATGCACCGCAAGTCCCTCGGTAAACCAGCGCGGCACGCGATGATTGGTCGCAGTGAGAATAAATACGTGACTCATCTCGTGCCAGAGAGTTGAGCCCCAATTGAAGTCCCCGGGCTTGTGCGCGGAGGGGCTGTCCATCGCCACCACTTCGCCAAAGGTCACGCCGAGAGCACCGAGTCCGGGCATTCCCGTGGTGCGCACGGCAAAGTCTTCGTGGTTGGGATAGACCTCGACCTGCACGGGGCCGGGAAGCGGCATGTGGTACTTTTTCTCGTAAGTCGCAATAATGGTGTGCAACTCTGGCTGCATGTAGGGCAGAAGCACGGCAGATTCCGATTTGTTCAGTTTCAGGATGGTCGTGCCGTCGCGGAATGTGTCGAAGTTCTTGTAGCTGTCGAGCAGCCGCAGGCTGTTAACGGTTGCCGCATCACGATAGCCGTTGCTGTAGGCGACCTCCAGCTCCTGATGGGGTTCATCTTCTTTGCCCAGGCGCATCAGGTCGATGCCAAGCGCCGAATGTGCAGACCAAAGCTGCGGATCGGCGTAGATCGCTTTTCGATACCAGGTAACAGCATCTTCATAGCGATAGTGCAGCTCAAGCTGATGCGCCACACGGGCGTAGGCCTCGCCGTAGTGCGAGTTAACGGCGCGAATCTTGTCGAGCCACGGATCTGGAGAATGATCTGCCAGCAGCTCGATGGCAGCATGGATCGCCATGGCGTCGAGTGCGTCATTCTCGAGGGCGATAGCTTTGTCGGCTTCGGCTGCCGCGGCGTCACGATCATCGTTCGTGAGCGCGAGGTCGGCCAGAAGCTCGTGTGCTTCGGCGAGCTTGGGATCAATGGCGATCGCTTTGGCCGCATTGGCCGCGGCCTGGCCGTCAAAGCTATCTGCGGAGATGATGGCGAGCCCCATATAAGCTTTGGCATTGGCCGGGTCCTTCGCAAGTGCTTCAAGGAATAAATCGGCAGCGTCGCCGTCATTGAATCGCTCATGCAGGAGCATTCCCCAGCGGACCTTGTAGAGCGCAATGGCGTCGGGCGATTGCGTGGTCAACCGGAACTGGGAATTCGCCCGTTCCCATTCTTCAAGACCCCAGAAACCTTCCGCACGGTTATACGCATTTGAGTTGCGCGTGAGTGCTTCGAAGCAGTCTCTGGCCTTCTCGTCCGCTCCATGCTTGCGCAGCGCCCAGCAGTCTGCAGGAACGGTAGCGCGGGCCAGCGTGGCGCAGGACAACAGAGCAACGAAGATGGGAGCGAATCGGCTCATTTGGCTGCTCCCTGATCGAGTTGATTCTGCACCTTCGCCAGCGCGACGAGTGTATCGGTAAGCTGCTTTTTGTAATCCGCCGGGTCCATCGCTGCTTTCTGGTACTTCAGCGCGTCGATTGTTTGCTCGAGAGTGTCTTTCCGCTCAAGAAGCGCACGCATCGCCGGGTTGTTGGCAGCTTGCTGGCTGCTTCCAAGTCGCAGCAGCGTGAAGCTTGAAAGCAGCTCACCCTGCCGGTCTCCAGCTTCGCGAACGGGCGCACCTGTTCCCGCGTCATTGAATACCGCATGTTCGGTGGCAAGGCGCTTTTCGGACTCGTAGAATGCCGCAGTCTTTTTTGTGGCGTATACAAAGGCCTCCATTGCGCTGATTGAGTCGCTCTTGTCTGTATCAACTGCAGGATCCTGGAGTGCCTCAACCCAATATCGCGCGAAGACGGTAGCATTTCTCTCTGTGCCGGATTTGGTTGCCGCGATGACTGCCCGACCCGGACGCGAGAGAGCCGCAATTGCCCCGCCGCTCGCACTTGTCGTATCCACGATTAGCTGGCGCCGCGCGGGAATGCGATCACAAAGGCTGGCGATATTGGCCGCGGTGAGATCGGGTCCGACAAGATTGAATTTGTACTCAACGCCATCGAACGAGCCGTGACCGATAAGAATAAGCGCAAAGTCGTCGTCTGGATGGGCGTCGTGCGCGACACCTGTGAGCGCATCACGCAGTTGCGCTGCGGTGGACTGTATTCCGGTGAGCGTCGTGACGTGAGTCGACTGACCTTCAGCCCTGAAAATGCGGTCGAGATCGTTTGCATCGGCCGTGAAGCGCTGTTCGTAATCAGGCTCGCCGCCGAGGCCGGCCACGATGACGATATAAGTAGCCGCCCGCGCTGGAAGCGTGAATGCGCAAATCGCAAGTAAAAGCAGCGCGCGCGTCATACGACACCCCACTTGCGGCGCAGCAGCCACTCGGCGACAGGAAGTCCAAGCAAAAGGAAGAGAACGATGGGCATATCCCAAAGCTCTTTTGTGTCGCGAACAGAGATGCCCGCTTCAGAGTAGGAAATGTCGCGTGGCAGGTTTTTGAGATCTGACGGGTTCCAATACTTCCCGCCGGTTTCTGCAGCGAGTTGCTCAAGCAGACGGCGATTCTGCGCTGTGTGAAAATTCTCGGCGACGCCATCTTCGCGCTGGAAGGTGACGACATCGCTTCCCAGTTGCTGCGGCGGATTGTCCGTGGATTCTGCCGTGACCTCCGCGAGATAAATGCCCGGCTTTTGTGCTGTCCACTGGGTTTGATAATCATCCGGCGCCTGCTGTGAGGGAGTGAGGTCGACCGTCACGTTCGTGTCTTCAGGGCCGACGATTTGAGCGGTTACGTGTGCATTGACCGCGGGTTGAAATTCGCGATCGCGCACCACCGCAGTGAGCTGCATTTGACCTTGATCCATGAGGAGCCGCGACGGCATAGCAGCCGACACCGGACCGGGCGACTGCGCGACAAGCCAGCGCAAAAGCTGCTGCCAGAAGAGATCGTGCGCAGGGTCGCCGAGCGCTTCGCTCATCTGCCATCGCCACGTTCCCCCAGTTGCCAAAATGGCGGTGCGTCCATGGCCGTAGTTCTGGGTGACGAGCAGTGGCAGTTTGCGATGGCCCGCGTTCATCACGGCCAGCACGGTCGCTCCTGGTTTCGGAGAGCCGGGGTCTTCGTAATCGGCGAGATAGGTCAGCTTCTTCCAGCGCTCCGCATTCTTCTGAGGATCGTCGAGAATGCGCGTGATGGGCGAATCGACGCCTTCCGCAGTGAGCTCGACTGTTGCTGGATTGCGGTAAAAGTTGTGATTGCCGGGCGGCAGAAAAGTTGGAAGAAGATCGTTCAGGCTCGACGCGGCCCAGCCGCCGTCACTCAGCGATTCACGACCGCCGAGAAATAGAATTCCACCACCTCGGCGATCGACATACTCGCGGAGCAGTTCCTGCTGCAACGGAGTGAAGTAGTCGGCGGCGACAGAGCCGACGATGATGCCCGAGTAGCCGAAAAGATCTTCGGCGCGTACAGGGAAGCCTTCCGCAAGCTCGCTCGGGTCGCTGATGCCCTGACGATAGATCTTGTTTTCGCTGGTGCGGAGCATCGAGACGACTTGGACGGTTTGATCGTCGTCCTCGGCGCGGCGAATGAACTTGTACTCCCAGCGTGGCTCGCCCTCTATATATAGGATGCGGCGCTTCGTGTCGCTGACCACAATGGGCCGGGTCATTTCGTTGTTGTTGCTGTTCTCTTCGCCGGGGAGCGGATCGACGCTGAAGGTCAGGCTCCTTGCGCCGGCAGCGCCGACAGGGAAATACAGAGGCTCGGTCTCGATTCGGCCATCCGGCGCAAGCGTGATGGTACGTTCGGCGAGTGTCTTGTCTTGATCGCGAACAGAAAGCCTGGCCGCTTGGCCCGAATAACCATGCTGCACCAGGCTGACCGTGGCCGCAGCGCGCGCATTCGCGGCAACGCTGGCAGCGACGCTTACATCTTCCAGTTCAATGTCACGTGTGGCTTCAAGATTGCCGAAGCCCATGGTGTGCACAGGCAGGCGACGATTGCCGAGCGCCTGGAGCGCATCGAGACTGATGCCTGAGCCGCCCATTCCGGCGGAGTTCTCACTGCCATCGCTGAGCAGGAGAATTGCGCCAATGGGAAGGTCGGCCGTGCTCGTCGCCAGTTGCTTTAGACCATCACCAATATGTGTGGCCGGCTCCACCGGAGCGATCGCCTGCAATGTAGCTACGGGCGCGAGCTGGCTGCCCAGACGGTAAATACGGGTCTGAAAGCGCTTGCGGAGCCCGGCGAGAAGTCCGCCCTCGAGGACCGCCAGAGCCGCAGACTCGCGCGTCCTGCCATTGCTGTCGGCGACAGCCATGCTGCGGGAGTCATCGACGACGACGGCAATAATATTCTGCTGCGAATTCAGCTCGGAAATGAGAATCGCCGGCTGCCATAAAAGGAACAGGATAAGCGCGATCAGCGCGGACTGCATTCCCCAGCTGGCAACGGCGTGCCAACGGCGGAAATTGGGCGCAACATCGCGCAGGCGGGAGCGAATGAGCAATGCAAGGCCGCCCGCAGCCGCCAGAATCAGCACGGGCAGCAGCCAGGCGGGCCATGTGCTGAGGAGCACAAAGCGGCCCTTTGTGAAGACCGTGCCCGGATACTTGAAGAAGAACTGAAACATGGTTCTTCGAGTCCTGCGCTCCGCCAGCAGGTCCTGAAAAAATCAGAAACTGCCGCCTTCAAAAACTGCTCAGTCGCAACGCGAAAAAATTAGTGCGTCATGCCGTAGATGATGTAATCGAGCCCAACACGGAAGGCCATTGAAGCAAAGGTCTCAGGGTAGTTCGGATCATCGGCCCACTCCCACGCATCGCCGAGGTGCATATTGTGGCAAATGGCGACAATGATGCGGCCCTTGTCGTCGCGAATGGCGCGCCACTTGGGCTGATAGCCGTCCTTCTCGTAAGTGCGGCCCGTCCATACATATTGCTCGCCGGGAATTTGCATCTTGTCGTCGATGTCGTAGAGGGTGTGAAAGATTTCGTCGCCGCTTTGCAAGTCTTCAATGGGACGATCCGGAAGTACCTGGCGCATTCCGTTGATAAAGCGCTCCCAATCCTCGGTGCCATGGAAGTCGTCGACCATAAGGAAGCCGCCCTTGAGCAGGTATTCACGCAGCCGCTTGGCTTCAGCGTCGGTGAAAGTCCAGTTCTGAACCTGCACCGCGTAGATCCACGGATAGTTGAAGATGTCGTCGTTGTCGAGACTGACGACCTGCTCCGTGGGCCGTCCGTCAATCCGCGTAAGACGGTGCATGGCGATCAGAAACTGCCGATCGGCCTTGGGATAGTCGCGGGACCAGGAAGACCACCCGCGACGGCCCCAGCCGCCGAACCCGCCGAAGTTTTGCATGCTGGAGGTGTAGGCGAGACGCGACCAGTAGAACTCCGCCTTGACGTTGGTAGGCGAGTCGTCGTCGCCAAAGCCGAAGTCCGCGGTGCGCTGCAAAGCCCAGAGCCCTGCACCGCAAGCTGCGGCTGCAACGGTCACGAGTGCGACCTTGGGGAGCTTCATGTGGGACCTCCGCGGAGGGGAACCGCGCGCGAAATGCCCGGCCTGCTAATTGATGTTATAGACGAAGTGGGCGGGGGGTTGGTTGCATGCCGGGACAGAAGGGAGTCGGCTTGTCCGGCTCGTCGGATGCGTGAGACGATGCAGGCAGGTTCAGCATCGGCGGGAAGTCTGTGAACAGACGGAATCTTCTCAAACTTGGAGGGTTGGCGTTGGCACAGGCAGCAGCAGGAAAGCTGCCGGCCAATGCGCAGGTCGCGCCCGCGCCGGATGGTCGCGCGGGCATGACAGTGCCGCCGAGCGTGCCCGGGGCAAAGGCCGACTACACGCTTCGCATTGCGCCGGTCACCGTGGAGCTCGATCCGGCCCACATCCTGTCGACCATCGGCTACAACGGCACGGCGCCTGGCCCCGTGCTGCGCATGCGCGAAGGGAAGCCTGTAACCGTTGAAGTGATCAACGATACGGATACGCCGGAACTGGTGCATTGGCACGGCATGCTGATTCCCCCTGAAGTTGATGGGACCGGGGAGGAAGGTTCTCCGCTGGTGGCGCCTCACGGACGGCGAAGCTTTCAACTGACTCCGGGGCCGGCAGGGAGCCGCTGGTACCACTCGCATGCCATGGCGATGGACGACCTGCACAAGGGCGCTTACACGGGCCAGTTCGGGTTTGTGTATGTCGACGGCGGTAACGACCCGGGCAACTACGACCAGGAGCTTTTTCTCGCCATTCGCGATTGGGAGCCGTTCTTCACCGCGAACATGGAGGACGATGACGACGACACGCACAACGGACCGCTGTTGGAAAAGCCGGCGGTGATGAACACCGAACCCGATGGCCTGGAAGTGGGCTCGATGACGTATTCGATCAACGACAAGGCGCTGGGGTCGGGCGATCCTATCCGCGTGCGCGAGGGGCAGCGGCTGCTGATTCGTTTCCTGAATGCAAGCGCTATTGAGAATCTACGCATCGCGATGGCGGGACACAAGATGACGGTGATCGCGCTCGACGGAAACCCGGCGCCGGCGCCGCAGATGGTGGACTCAATCTTTCTTGGGGCGGGTGAGCGGATCGATGCCGTTGTGGAGATGAATCATCCCGGAATCTGGATCCTTGGCTCAACCGAAAAGCCCATTCGCGAAATGGGGCTGGGTGTTGTGGTTGAGTACGCCGGTCAGCATACACAACCGCAGTGGATCGATTCGGCGAAGCAGCCGTGGGATTACACGATCTTTGGCAATGGCACCGTGAGCGCGCCTGCGCCCGAGGAGACGATCGAAACCATTTTCGAAAAGATTCCCGGCGGGGCAGGGAAGTTTAATGTGTGGCTCGTCAATGGCAAGCCGTACCCGCATGATCGTGAATTCGTTTTGAAGCAAGGGACGCGATACCGCCTGGTGATGCGAAATCGCACCGACGACGCTCATCCGATGCATCTGCACCGGCACCTTTGGGAGCTGAAAGAGATCAACGGAAAGCCAACGGCGGGCGTGAATAAGGACACGGTCGTTGTGCCGTATTACGGGCGGGCTGTGGTTGATTTCACTGCCGACCAACCGGGCCTGGCGCTCTTTCACTGCCACATCCAGCAACACATGGACTACGGCTTCAAAGCGCTCTTCCGCTACGCTTGACGCGCTGCGACCATATCAAGGAAGAGCCGTTGTACGCGAGAGTCCGACGTCATCTCAGGGTGAAAGGTGGCCACGAGCAAATGGCCCTGGCGGACGAGGACGGGGAAGCCGTCACGCTGTGCGAGCACTTGGACGCCCGGGCCCACACGCGTAATGCGGGGTGAACGAATGAAGACCATCTCCAGCGGACCGCCAGGCAGCTCGGTGGGGAGCGTGAGAATGGTGGAGTCGATTTGCCGGCCGTAGGCATTGCGCTCGACGGTTGCATCGAGCAGGCCGAGGCTTCGCTGCCTGGGGTGCAGCACTTCGCGCGCCAGCAGGATGCAGCCCGCGCAGGTGGCGAAACAAGGCGTGGTAGATGCGAATTTGCCGAGATCTTCAAAGAAGTCGTTTTTCTCAAGAAACTTGAGCATCGTGGTGGACTCGCCGCCGGGCATCACAAGTCCATCAAGGCCGGCAAGTTCTTCCGGTTTGCGTATCAACGCCGTGCGCGCGCCCGCATCGGCAAAGGCACGGGCGTGCGCAGCGTAATCGCCCTGCAGGGCAAGTATGCCGATGGTGACGGGTTTGCTGTTCGCGGCGCTTTTTGGCGCCGACTCATGAGCTGCGGTTGGCATCATTTCCCTTTTTTGATGATAGCTGCGAGTGTGTTGATGCGTCGCCTGTCGGCGCGACTCTGCGCTTTCAACGCATCCGGTGGTCTGGTGCATCTGGCCGGCGCAGGCGTTTACTGATTGGTACTCCCTCCCCCCTCCCCTCCCCCCCCCGGGGTGTTTTGGGATAAATCTCTTATTGTCAGAGCGTTCCGGACCAAGGTTCCTGGCTAACATTGATTGATTTCAAGAGTTTATAGCTCAAATTCCAGGGAATAATGTACTTAGAGACAGGGAACAGGGAACAGAGTCCAAAGACCAAGGACCAAAGACCAAAGACCCAAAGACCAAAGAATAAAAACTATGTTCATTGTGCGCCGAACGGGGAAATAATCTGCAGACCTAGTCAAAAATATATCCACTTTGCTTTCAGTAATTCGGGCGAGTTCGGGGAGGGAATGGGCCTTGACCCGGGACGAGAAAAGGGCAAGCGGATACGCAATTTCCTGAGCGACGCACTGCATCAGGGGGCCGCTAAAAGAAAAGCCCGGCCGTATGCTCAGCCGGGCTTTCAGCGGGATCAACCGCTCAGAAGTCGAAACGTGCCGTGATTTGTATTTGGCGAGGCGTATTGTGCGAGCTGCAGATCGAGGTTCCCGCTTGCACGCAAGTTTCGCCCGTGGTTGCGCTTGGGTTGGCCAGGCCCTGGTTGTTAAAGGCGTTGAATGCATCCACATTGATGCGCAGGTTCATGGATTCTTTAATGGGGAAAACCTTGAACAGCGAAGCATCGACTCCCCAGTTCAACGGCCCGTTCAGAATGGTGTGGGCGAATGGATTGGTGACGTCGATGGCGCTCTCCGAAGCGCCATTGTCGGAGGTACTTGGGACGATGCCGTAACCAATGACGGTGCCATTAGCCTGTGCCTTCGCGCCCGGGTATGAGACTCCGGTAACCCCGCTCATGGCGACTTCATTCTCCCCGTAGTATTTGTCCACGACCGTCTTGCCGCCAGCGGGAGCGCTACAAGTCGTGTCCAGGGGTGTTTGATAAGGCGCCCAACTAGTGGGTAGACCGGAGACGGTGGTTGCCAATCCCCCGGAGCAAGGATTGCCGGAGAGCGCCGTGGGGGCAACATAGCCGTTGAACCATTCGTATTCCTTCACGCATTGGCCGCTGGTGCAATCAGTGATTGGCGCGGATTTCTTATATTTCACGAGCTTGCTGGCAGGTCCCCAGTTCGTGGTAGTGATGGCGAAGTCCGTCACAGTTAAATTGCCCGCAACGGCAAGCTGCCAGCCGCCAACGATTTCGTTGAGAGGTCTGTTGACATTGCTCAACCAGCGCCTGCCGCGGCCGAAGGGAAAGTCGATCAGGCCGTTGAATTGAACATGCTGCGGTGGCGTGTTGGTATCAACCATGTAGTTTTCCCAGCGATTCAGGGCCTTGTAGTACTGCCACGGCTGCGCGCCGGTGGGCGGCGGTGGCGGAAGATTCGGAGAGCCCGGCAGCGCGGAACCGGCATCGGCAGGACCCACTGTCACCGTGTTGGCGCCCGCGCCGACCCAGTTACCGACATAGGAGTTCACGAAGTCGGCGTAGGGTTCGACGTCGTCGCCGTTTTCGCCGCCGTAGTCGCCGCCCGTCCGCAGGTTCTTTTCCCACACATACATGACCTGCCATGCAGAGCCGCTGTGATAGAGCTTCTGGTAGACCGCCTGGAGGGCGTTGTAATTGGACCAGCCGGACTTCTGGATCTGGTAGCTCCCGGAGCCATAGCTCAGGTTGTCATAGGGGCCTTCACCAGTGCTGGAGTTATAGGGGGAGACCGCGCTCCCCGGATTGGCAGGTGTTTCCGAGCCCTGCTGGATCTCCCAACTGTATGTCGAAGGGTGATCGTTGTAGTAGAAGGAATTATTCAGATTCGTGCCGTGCGTGTAGAGGTAGCTAACGCGCAGCACGGAGCCCCACTTGATCGGCTGCTCGATGGTGAAGTTAGCCTCGTCGACGTACGAAGGCGGATTATCGGGATTGATGCTGACGACGCTCATGCCGGGCGTAAGCGCAGTGGTGCTGGTGCTGTTGATCACGCCCGCGCTGTTGAATCCCATGATCGGCCAGCCTGCCCCTGTTGTCGGAGTGGTGGTGTTGTAGTTAAAGCTCGAAGAGTTATTCGCCGCGGAAAGCAGCATGTAACCTCCATGCGGCGTGTAGTTGGCGCTGGTGAAGGTCTCAGAATAGCCCGCGGTGAAGGGATTGTTGCGGTTGATCAGGCGGGCTTCCTCGCGGATCGGGACTGGATAAATATACCGACCCACGGCGCCACGCAGCACGGTACCCCATTTGCCGATAGGCTGCCAGGCTGCTCCCACGCGCGGGCTGAAGGTAGCGTCATAGCTGTTCACCAGCATGGGCGGCAACCCTGCCTCAGCCGGGGTTTCAAACTTTACGCCGTTGGCCATGTCATTAGCAATCACCGCCGCAGTCGTCAGCGGCGGTGTTTCGGTTTCCAGTTGCGAAGGAGAGCCAGAGGTCACAACCGCATGGTTTTTCAGGTCGAAGCCCATCATGGCGCCCTGCCCCTCCCACATGGCCGGATGCGCCTCCCAGCGAAGGCCGAGGTTCAGGGCGAGGTTGTTGCGCACACGGTAGTTGTCCTGCAGATAACCGTCGAACTCCATATCGTGCAGGTGCTGATAAGGGGGTTCGATGTTGTTGCTGTAGGAGTAGGCCGCGCCCAGGAACATGTCGGCGTTGGCCTGGCCCGAGTTCGAGAGGGCGCTAGCGGATGAAGAGCTGAATTTGGTTGGGTCGCTAAGAGCTGTTGCGTAAGTGCCGAACTCGAAAGCGTCCTTGATCTCGTCGGGGATCGATCCGAAGTGCTCGAAGCGGTACCGGCCTCCGAACTGCAATTGGTGCTTGCCCAGTGTTTTGGTCAGGTTTTCGTCGGCGTTGTAGGTTGTGGTGGTGACACTGTACTGAAATTGAGTACCGCCGAATTCGGCGAAGTTGCCTGTAATTTCGGGGAAGCCGGGCTCGCCGAAGTTGTTGGGGAGCCCCAGTTCCTTTTCGAAGTCCGCATTCGGGGTTCCTCCGGCGTAGTTGTGCTCTCCGATCCAGGTCTGGCTCAGCACAGTTTCAGAAAAGAACGTCGGCGAAAATACATGCGTGAACCCAAATGCGCCGGCATACACGTTGTTAGGGTTGAAGGAGACGCCGCTGGCCAGCGCTGGGATGGAAGCTCCGCCCGGCGCGGTGGCCGCCAGAGTATACGAAGCCTCGCCCGGGTCGTTACGCGGGCTGTGGCCGGTGGTCAGGTTCTGGGTATAGCGCACATACGCCCGGTTGTTTTCGTTGAATACCTGATCCAGACGCCAGGTGATCTGCGGCTCGACGGTCAGCTCTTTTACCGTCCCGGTATAGTTGTTTGCGGCTACGGGGCTGATAGCGGGGTTACGAACACCGTTCGAGCCCGTAGTCGTCGGCACCATGGCATTCAGGGTCTTGGTGAGGGCAGCCTCCTGGTTGGCCGGAATGCAATTGGTGTCGCCATTGCAGTTTGCGGGACCCGCGCCTGGGCCCTCACTATACTCCTGCGTGAAGGTCTGCCGGCAATAAGGATTGGTAGACCCGTAGCAGGCATTGGCGCCCTTGCCGTATGTGCCGGTGGTAGCCGGATCGTAGAGCACCTGCAGGACGTTCGAGCTATTTGTCGCCTGGCTAAAATCGCCCTGCTGCATCTGCGGGGTCGGCACCTTTTCATTCTGGAAAGGGGATTGTGCCAGCGAATAGCGCTCGTAGGAGAAGAAGAAGAACGTCTTGTTTCTCCCATGGTAGAGATGCGGAATGACGATGGGACCGCCTACGGAGGCACCGAATTCGTTGCGGACATATTGCGGCGCGACATAATTGGAGGGGTTGTTTCGGCCGCGGGCGATTCCGATGGCATTGTTACGGGCGGTTTCAAAGAACGAGCCATGCAGTTGGTTGGTGCCGGACTTCGTATTGAGGATGACTGTCGCCGGGGAGGCATATTGCGCTCCTCCGGCTTCGTCTATCACCCGCACTTCCTGAACCGAATCTGGATCGATCATCTGCTGCGAACCCATGTGGGTGCCTCCGAACTCGCGGCTGGTCAGAGTGGCGCCGTCGGTTTCGTACTCCGTAGAGGGGCCTTCCTGGCCGTTGGCGCAGGAGCTGGATTCCGGACAGCTTTCGAGACCGGGGGTCGTCTGGTTGACCAGGGTGATGATGTTGCGGCCGTTCATCGGGAGTTGGTTGATGCGCGCGTTTTCAAGCGTTGAGGTGATGGTGCCGTTGTCGGTGGTTTCGAGTTGCACAGAGTTCGCCGATACCGTCACTTGCTGGGAAACTGACCCCGCCGTGAGAGTGGCGTTGACCACCGCGGTCTGGGCTACCAGCAATTCGATACTTTGCTGGGTCGTCTTCATATGCGGTGCGGAAATCGAAACGGCATAGTTCCCGGTAATCAAACCAGGCACCTCGTAGAAGCCGACATTGCTGGTTGTCGAATCAATCGCCACGCCTGTGGCCTTGTTCAAGACGTGGACCGTGGCGCCGGGGATGACTGCGCCGCTTGAGTCAGAAACCGTACCCTGAATCGAGCCCGCACCGCTTTGCGCAATCGCGAATGACGCGGATACGACCAGGGCGAGCATGACAGCGGCAGCGGGCGCCATGCAGGCGCGCAGAGCCCCCAGGAAACGGATCATTGAACTCTTCATTGGACCTCCTTGTTGATGTAGTGCCTGCCTTACGATTCGTTTATTCCTTTGTTTTTCACTAACGTTAACGTTACCGATCTGCGTCCGGTCGCCGGACACTCCACGCGCAGGAGCGCCCGCAATACGCTGTTTCCTTATGGGTCGGAAAAGTGCCGCCTCTTGCCTACGTTGCCAAGGGAAGTTCAGGCCCAAGCGTGCGTCATTATTTGTGCTGCCGGACAGGGAGTAAGGGATTCTCTGGGAACGTGGCTGGTCTTTCTCGTCGAGCTTGTGTGGCGTGTGTGACTGGTCCCAATCGCCTATCCTGCCCCTCAAACCTTAATCACTGATCACCTTGAGAGTTTCTTACTGAGGTGACAGCTTTCAAATTCCCTCATGCTAGAAAGATGCCGTTTCGTTTGATGCTTCGAGCCGCGCGGGCGAAGAACTATCAGGGGACTACCGTTTTCGTTCGCGAGCGTTTGTGAACTCGAAAGCAAACAGGGGATTCCCCCATCCCCAGACTTCTAACAAACCCGGTCACAGCCTTGGCAAGTGTCTTACCGTTTGGCCCGGGCATGTTTCTGTGATCTTCTTTAGAATCTTTTTATTATCGAGCTGACGGCTCTTGTGCCAAACGTTCTTGCCGCAGGAACAAAAAGTCGAGTATGATGCGGGGGACTTATGAACCGCGCCCATGCAACACGGGAAGCATGGCATCCGCAGAGCAAACAAGATAGTGATGTGATTCTGCGGGAGTTAGAAGCGATCCTGGCCAGTCCGCATTTCTGTAACAGCAAACGATATCCGACTCTTCTGCGACATATTGTCGAGAATACGCTGGCGGGCAAGCTCGATTTGCTGAAAGAGCGCACGCTGGGTGTGGAGGTGTTTGACCGGCCGCCGACTTACGACACGAATACCGATACAGTCGTACGCTATACCGCCGGGGAGGTGAGGAAACGCCTGCTGCTCTACTATTCCGAACACAGCAGCAGCGGCGGCATTCGGATCTCATTGCCTGCAGGGTCTTATGTCGCGGAGTTCTGGCACGAGCACGACGCTCATGATGAGCAACTGGAGACAGCTGATCATCCCGATCCTGGGGCTGCATACCTTCACGACGCAGAAACGGATGCGCATTGGACGAGCGGGACGCATGACCCCGCGCAGGCCTCTCTAGCGCTCGATAAGGTTGAAGCTGGTCATTTTACATCTGGCACACATCCGGTTGTCGTCCATTCTTCCGCCAACACTTCGAAAATGCTTTGGTGGGCAGTCCTGATTGCGATTGTTGTGGGTGCCGTTGCCGGCGGGTTTTGGTGGAAGAGTCATGCCGTACAAGCGCAGACCCCAGTCGCTGAATTCTGGGCGCCCCTGCTGCGTGATCAACGTTCGATCGTCATTTGCACGGGGAGTTCGGTGTTTGCGCCGCAGAACCGTTCGGGTGTGGAGACCGCGGGAAGGGATATCGACTACACCTTTGTCTCGATGCAGATCGCCTCCGCAATTTCACAAGTGAGCGGCGAGTTGCAACGTTCCGGGGCTGCAACTGAGTTGGCTTCGGCAGCGACTTCCTCGCTGCCGGATTTGCGTGAGCATTCGGTGACGCTGCTGGGCGGCTACAACAACCAATGGACGCTTCGCTTCGTTGATCCTTTGCGCTTTTATTTTGTGCAGGGGCAGGGCACGGCTGAAATCATTGCCGACCATGCACATCCTGGGATTCACTGGGAACGCGACAGCTCACTGCCATACTCCAGCGCGGACGATTACGCCCTGGTCGCGCGATTTCGCGACTCCACTATCGACGGGCCGGTGGTTGTGTTGGCCGGGCTGGGGCGAAACGGAACCGAAGCCGCAGCGGAGTTCGCAACCAGTCCCCATTATTTGCAGCTATTGAAGGACCGAGTCGGAAGCGGATTTGCCAACCGGAACATCGAGGCAGTGTTGAAGGTGAATGTAATTGACGGCAAGACCGGAGCACCCTCGATCGTGGCCATACATAGCTGGTAGGCAATGAGGCTTTTCGTGCGACGCGCCGCGCGGACAGATCGCATTCTCCAAGTGCGATGCGTGTACATTCCCGAAAACAAGCTGTAGTATTTCCTCGATGAAAACCGGGGATTCTCACGATGGAATGAGCATAAGAAGTTTGCTGCAGCGATTTGCAGGCGGAGTTGCATTGTGGGCCGCGCGGCCGGCATTTGCAGCCGTGTCGCATATTGCAGCGGGCGGCGCGCTGGTCGCAGGGGAAGCTGGACAGTCGGACGAGAAACGTCTCTACGACGACACATTGAGGTGCTGGTGCGACGGATTGCTGGCGCGACAGGTGACGGAGTTTCGCGATCCAGCATTTTATGGCGGGCTTCTGTGCCCTTCCTGCGCGTTGATTCATGGGCGGTGTGGCGACGCGGTATGTCCGTTGCTGCGCATGGCACATTCCACTGGCGAAGCAAAGTATGTGCGAGCGGCCGTGCTCTTGCATGAGTGGTCGCAGGCGCAGGTGAGCCGACCTGATGGGAGCTGGGTGAACGACGTCACGCTGAGCACCTGGCAGGGTATCACTGTATTTCACTCCATCGCATTGGCTGAGGCGCTGGAGCATCATGGCGAGGTTCTCGACGCCGCGACGCGGGCCAGGTGGAAAGACCGGCTGGCGGAAGCCGCGAAGTTTCTGGATGGATTCATCACCATTGAGACGGGAAACGTGAACTACCCGGTAACGGCGACGCTGGCGTTCCAGCTTTGCGGACGGGTATTGGGCGAAACGCATTACTTCGACAGGGCGCGAGCGCTGGCGCAGGAGGTGATGGGGCAGTTCACGCCGGATGGTTTTCTCTTTGGTGAGGGGCATCCACTGAAGGGTGTTTCACCGAAAGGGTGCCGGCCGTTGGATCTTGGGTACAACGTGGAGGAGTCGTTGCCGTCATTGGCGCTCTACAGTCTGCTGGCCGAGGACAAGCCGGTGCAGCAGCAGGTGGTGGCAGCGATGAAGACGCACATGGAGTTTATGCTGCCCGACGGCGCATGGGACAACAGCTTCGGGACCCGTGACTACAAGTGGAGTTGGTGGGGCAGCAGGACGAGCGATGGATGCGAGCCGGGCTTTGTTTTGATGTCGCAGTTCGATCCCAGGTTTCGCGAGGTGGCGCGACGCAACCTGGAATTGATGGCGGCCTGCACGCACGACGGACTGCTTTACGGCGGACCAGGCTACTATGAGCACGGGGATCTGCCGTGCATCCATCACACATTTACGCACGCCAAGGTGCTGGCAACGGTGCTGGACCGCGGGAGCTTTGATGGAGAGGCGAGCGAGCGGCCCAAGCTGCCACGAGATGAAGCGTATGGACTGATGAACTTTCCGCCGATCGGGACAAAGCTTGCGGCCATCGGTCCGTGGCGCGCGACGGTGACGGAATACGACTGGGAATACACGGAACATGTGCAGCCCGGCGCGGGCAATCTTGGAGGCGGCCACGTTTCGGGTGGCGCGCTATCGATGCTGTATCACGAGACAATCGGACCGATTCTTACCGCAAGCATGACCGAGTACCTGATGGTAGAGATCGCCAATCAGCAGCAATATCGCGACGGCCGGCACATGGACCTGACGCCGCGCATGGAGTACGTGAGCCCGGCAAACGGCGAGAGGTTCACGAATCTCAACGATTTCAGGGCGGTGCTTTCGGCGAATCGGGCGGCAAATGAGATCGTCTTCAACGCGGAAAAGCAGTTGATGACGGCTTCGCGTAAGCCGGTGACCTCAGGGGGAATCGCGTATCACATGGTTTACCGGCTGCGCGAGGATGGAGTTGAAATCATCGCGAATGCGAAAGGTGAAGCGACGGCCCCGCTGCAGTTGATAGTTCCAGTGATCGCCCGCAACGGCGATCGTGTGGAGCAGGTGGACGCGCAAACCGTTCGAGTGATCAGGGCGAAGGGCACGATCATAATGCATACCGATGCTGCGGACGGATTTGATGCACAGTTCCACGAGAAGACCTTTAACCTTGTGCCGGGGTTTGAGGCATTTCCGTTCATAGCGGCTATGAAAGCGGGAAAGGAAACGCGGATACGATTGCAGGGCGAAAAAGTCGTGCCCTGATTCAGAGCCATTTTTGCAACCGGTTCGAGCCGCTACCTCGAGCGGGCCCGCTTGCTGCTCGCTCACCGCAGCTTTGGCGCGGTCTTGTCCTTGAGATTGAGCGTCACTGCGGCGCGGATGAGATTCTTCAGGGCCGCCTCATCGATCCTGTCACCTTCCTGAATATCGATGGCACGCCTCAAATTTCCGTCGAGGCTGGAGTTGAAAAGACCGGACGGGTCCTTTAACTGGGCTCCTTTGGCGAATGTCAATTTGATGTGGTCCTTGTACGTCTCTCCAGTGCAGACGATGCCACCTCGGGAGAAGACGGGAGTTCCAGGGTTTGTGGCTTTCACCCATTTCCACTCTTCGACGATCTCAGGATCTGCCGCATGGATGATTTGGCGGACTCTCGCGAGCGCTTTCCCGCGCCAGTCGCCAAGCTGGTTGATCTTCGCGTCGATGGATGCAGAGGCGTCTTGCGCGGCCGGGATGGTCTTTTTCATAGTTAGCTCCAATTCTCGCACGCAGTTGTTTCATCTTATTGAGCGGTGCAAAAGGGATGTCTTTGCGTCGTGCCCGCGGGACTCTGGAATTCATTATTTGAATCCGCTTTCCCCACGCTGAAATGCTGGGCTTACAAACTTTGCGCCTCCGGCGCGCGCTGCCATGACATCACTTCTGAAGGCCTCAATAGCCATCGTTTCCGCTCAACCCATTAATTTGATCGGTCCGCTTAGACTGCAGACGACGCCAGGAGAAGTACGAGCCCGCCCATAGCACGCTGGTAAGGGTCGATGGGACAAACGCGAGCGGGCGATCGCTTATGAACGAGTGGGCAATGATTGCCGAAACGAGATTGATAGCGAAGCCGGCATAGGCCCACTCCTTGATCCATATGTTGACCCGCGCGGGCCTTATGGGGACGAGTAGCACGGCCACTCCCACGAGCTTGGCCAGTGAAAGCTCGAAGCGGAAGTACTCCGACGTGAAGCCGAGGCGCGCGAACGCTTGAGCCCCCTGAGGCAACAGTTCGTAGTAAGCGGTGAAGCTCATCTCCAGGCAGAAGAGCAGTGTGAAAATCCAAAACAGGACGGAGGTGGCTTTGGAGACGGCGCGGTCGACCGCGAGGGCCGGATTGTTCAAGGTCGATTCCATGGGGTTCCTCCTTCAACTCAAGAATGCGGAGCCGCCTAAGACGGCTATTTGGTCTCCGCGTTGAACTGTTTCGTGTACTCAGCGACCAGGCGCTGCCAGGCAACGGACTTCGTCGCATCGGCGCCGGCGGCGCGCCCAATGGGGGTTCCGTTCAGCAGCCGGTCCAACACATCGAAAGCAATGTGCCAACCTGCTGCGCCCCAAGCCACGAAGCGGGGGTCGATCGCATGCCACAGTGTCAGCCGTGTGCCGCCGCCGAGCGGCCCGAGCTCCCACCGGATGTCGTGGTACTCAAGCAACCGGGGAGCGGCGGCTCGCGTGACCGTTGTCTCGGAAACTTTGCCCGTGCCCACCCAGGTGAGCTTCACCATGGATCCAACCGTCGCCAGGCTCCCATCAACGGTGAAGGGAGCCCACTCGCGAAGCTGCGCGGGATCGGTAAGCGCCTGCCAGACCTTTTCTGGTGGGTGGCGGAGTTCTCTGACAAGAATGAGGGTCCACTTCTCTGGGCCCTTTCGTATCTCCGCCGTCCGAGCGGGGCCGGGCGCGTACTGCACGTTGACGCTCATCTTTTTTCTCCCTTTCTTTCGCGGCGATCACCGGCGCCGATCCCGCTGGGCGATGCTTCAGAACGGACGTCTTACCAACGTTTCAACTGCGTGACCTGGATGAGATTGCCGCACGTATCTTGCAGCATCGAAATCCTGGATGCTGTTACATCTGTCGGCGGCATGGTGAACTCGGCGCCGCGCGCTTTCATCCGCTCGTAATCTGCCTGCAGGTCGTCAGTAAAGAACATGGTCGCGGGCTGGTTCTGCTGAAAGAGCGCCTGCTGATATGCTTTTGCCGCTGGGTTGTTGTTGAGCGCCAATTGCAGCTCAGTGCCGTCCGGCTCCTCGGCCGAGGCCACCGTGAGCCAGCGAAACGGCCCGTTGCTGAAGTCGGCCTTTTTCACGAAGCCCAGCACCTCGGTATAGAAGCGCAGAGCCTTCTCCTGATCGTCGACATACACGCTGGTGAGTTTGATCTTCATTTCGTTGCTCCTTTGTGATGTTTGCGGTTTGTGCCGCGACGTTTCTTTGTCTTGATCTTCGTTGGTGTTGACTTACCGCTCGGATTGGACTGCCCCATGCGGTCCAGGTGGCGCTCGAGAGCATCCATGTAAGGGGTCCAGAACCGGCGGTATTCCTCGATCCAACTCGCCGCTTTCTTAAGCGGGCCTGCCTGCAGGCGGCAGGGACGCCATTGCGCCTCGCGGCCGCGGACAATTAGGCCGGCGTGCTCCAGCACCCTCAGGTGCTTGGAGACAGCCGGCATCGACATCTCAAATGGCATGGCGAGTTCGGTCACCGAGGTCTCGCCGAGCGATAGCCGGGCGAGAATGGCGCGGCGAGTGGGGTCGGCGAGGGCGGCGAATGTAGTGCTGAGCTGATCCTGCATTTGTGATAAACCAATCGGTTAAATAACCGATGGGTTAAATATAAAACGGATTGGCTGCCGTGTCAATCCTTGTCAAAAAGAAATTTTCGCGGGGGAATTGTTGGCGAATGGCCGGCTGCCGGGCAGTCACCAGGTTCCGACTACCGAGATTGCTCAAAAACCGCCGGCAATCTTACTACTTTTCTCTGTGTCCTATTTGTTCTGCTCGAGCCAGTGCAAGTACTCGGGCAGTGAGTGCAACTGGTCCACGTGGTCGGGCGCAGAGTTTCCGGCAAAGCCGATCACCGTAAGCCCCCCGGCGCTCACCCGGCTCAGCATTTGCGTGCCCATGGGGCCAAAACGCGCGACCGGATGCGGCGACAGGCGCCACTCGCGCAACAGCCAGTCGGCGGTTTCGGTAGTGCTCGCAAAAGTGCCGGGAAAAATCTCTGAGTGCGTAATGATGAGCCGTTTCTTTCCGGCCATGGCATCCTGGCCGAAGCGAAGCCATATTTCAAGATTGCTCGCGTCAAGGTCGGACTCGAGCGGTCCCGGCGTGCCGTCGGTGTAGCCCGTGTGCACGCCGTCGATGCACAACACGCGGCGGACTCTTGCGTAGGACGCCGGATCAAGCAGGATTTGGCGCAATGCGCCGCATCCGGCGCTCCAGCCGCCAAGCGCGATCTGACCAAAGTGCAAATGGCTCGCGGATTCTGCCGCATCAACCAGCGAGAGAAATCGCGTTGGATCCTGGAACAGGCGGACATAAGACCCGGAGCCGGCGCCGGCCTGCACGGTAACAACGGCCATCTGGCGCTGTTGGCTCGCCGCCAGTTCGGGCAGCCAGTCTCCACCGTGGAAAAAGAAAAGCAGCGTCGCCGGCCGGTTGGGTCGCAGCCCTTGCGGGACAAAGAGTGTGCCCAACGGCAATGGATAATGGTCGCCTGGAGGCGATTGTTGCGTGAGACGCGGATGGGCTCGCGTATGCTCCACCATCGGGGAGGGGTTTTGCGCCGCAGCCGGTGGAGCCTGAGATGCGGGAGCCTGCGCTGTGGCAGGAGCCTGGGCCAACAGGACCGGCGGCGCGAGCGCGAGCGCAAGACATGCGATCGAGCAAGACGACAGGATGGGTGACATGCTCCGCATGGGTATTACGATCTCCGGCCCGGCGTTTGGCAGCCCGCACTATCTTGCAAAGGCTTCAGTGAGCGCGCGGCAAGACCATCTTAGGCGATGTGGGGGTGGACTGATTCCCGGTTTGGACGTACGGAGCCGCATACGCAATTCGATAGCGCACTCAAGCGTTGTTTGCGGGCGGGTAGTCGGCGGCGGTGGGTCCGGCAAACCGACGGCTTGACAGGCTACTACAGTAGTAGTAATACTTCCTACACGAATAGGAGGAGTGATGGCCACTCCGAAGCTTTCGAAGCTTGAGTTTCAGATCATGGAGGCGCTGTGGGGGAAGGGTGAGGCAGCAGGCGGAGAGACGTCGGGCGGCGAACTGTCAATTCGGGAGATTCTGGATGCGCTGCCGGCGAAGCGCCGGGCCGCGTATACGACGATCCAGACCACGGTTTACCGCATGGAGACGAAGGGTGTGGTGCGGCGCGTGCGGAAGGTGGGGAACTTTCACCTGTTTGCGGCGGCGATTACGCGCGAAGCGGCGCAGAGGAGATTGATCGATGAGCTGCTGGCGGTGTTTGGCGGGCGGCCACAGCCGGTGATGGCGCATCTGGTAGAGACAGGGAAACTGTCGCTGGATGACGTGAAAGACGCGGAGAAACTTCTGCGCGAGCTCTCCCGGAAGGAGAAGCGGTCATGACAATCACGACATTGGAGGTTTGCAAGACCATGCGCGCGCGGAATCGGACTTGGAGCGTCTTGCCAGGCGCGGCGGCAATTGCGGCGGTTGCGATGACGCTCGTCTTCGGATTCATGCATGCGCAGCAGAATCCAGCGCCTCAGAGCGTCGAAGCGGCAAGTTACCCGAGCGTCGAAGTTCTTGTGGTCGACCACGCGGAAAAGGCATCGCCGAATTAGCCAAGCCAGCGCAAGGCTCAAAGAGAGGAGTACAGCAATGCCCAACAACCTTACCTCGGCAGTGATCAACCATCTGTGGCAGTCGACAGCGGTCGTGGGCGTCACGTGGCTGCTGGCATTGGCGCTCAGGAAAAATCATGCGCGGGTGCGGTACTGGATCTGGATGTCGGCGTCAATCAAATTCCTGGTTCCCTTCGCCCTGTTGGTGAGCATCGGCAGCCACTGGGCGAGACCAGGGAACCTGTCGTTTGCGCGGTCGGAGATTTACTACTCGATGGCGCAGTTGAGCCAGCCGTTCATGCAGTCGTCATCTCCAAACGCTGCCTCGCCGGCTGCAACGCGCTTCGCCGGCGCGCGCGATTGGTTTCCTTTGCTGCTTGCCGGCGTTTGGCTTGGCGGAGTGTTGACGGTGCTCGGCTCATGGTGTGTGCGGTGGTGGCGGCTTTCCAGGCTGGTGCGCGCGGCCCGACCCGCGGAGGAGCACGAGCTGCGGGCGCTGCGCAAAGCTGAATCCGCTGGAGGGATCAAACGGCCGATCGCATTGCGCTTTTCGCAAGAGTCAACGGAGCCTGGCATCTTTGGGATTCTTCATCCCGTTTTGCTGTTGCCGACGCGGATTCTGAAACAGCTCAATGACGAACATCTCAAATCGATCCTTGCTCACGAAGTCGGGCATGTGCGGCGGCACGACAATCTGACGGCCGCGATCTGCATGCTGACTGAGGCGGTGTTCTGGTTTTATCCGCCGGTCTGGTGGATCGGTGCGCGCGCAATGGAGGAACGCGAGCGCGCGTGCGACGAAGAAGTGCTGCTTTTGCTCGAGCAGCCGCAGATTTATGCGGAGAGCATCCTCAAAGTATGCGAGGTGTGCCTGGAGTCTCCGTTGGCTTGCGTCGCAGGCGTAACCGGATCGGATTTGAAGGCGCGGATCGCGCGCATCATGACGCAGAGGCCTGGCACACACGTCAGCCTGGCAGGGAAGATGCTATTGAGCGCCGTGGCGATGGTTGCTGTTGCAGGACCGCTGAGCTTTGGGGTCTTGCACGCCATGCAGGCGAACATGCCGCTGCTGCATCCGACGGCGGGCCAACAGCGATCGTTTGAAGTGGCCACGATCAAGCCGAACAACGAAACGCATCCGGGCTTCAATCTCTCGATGAATCCTGAACATTTTGTTGCCAAGCATATATCAGTCAACGATCTCATCAGCTGGGCGTATTACACCAAGTCGGATGATCAGATTCTAGGCGGGCCGAGCTGGACAAAAACTGAGTTCTTCGACATTGAGGCGAAGGCCGCGGAGGCCGATGTTGAAGCGATCAACAAGATGAGCCAGCCGGAGCGGATCGCACAGTCGAGACTCCTGGTGCAATCGCTGCTGGCCGACCGCTTTGGTTTGAAAGTGAGCTTCAGAACCCAGGAACTGCCGGTTTATGCGTTGGTGGTGGCCAAGGGTGGCCCCAAGATCAAAGAAGTCGAAGCAACTCCCATTCCGCCCGGGACACAGCCCGGAACCCAGCCGCCTCCGGGGGCGCACTGGTCGAGAATCGCAAAGTCCGGGCAGTACCAATACACAGCGAGTGCATGGCCGATGAACCTGACGGCAGACTGGCTGTCGCGATTTGACGAGGTGAGTGGCCGGCTGGTGGTGGACGAGACAGGCTTGAAGGGGACCTACGATTTTGTACTTAACGGCATTTCTATGCGACCGGCTCCCGACGAGTCGGTGACTTCGATCTTTACGGCGCTGCAGGAACAGCTTGGACTGAAGCTGGAGCCGCAGAAGGCGCCAGTAGAGGTGGTAGTGGTGGACCAAGTGCAGCGGCCGACGCCCAATTGATAAGGACAGGGACAGAGGGAACAAGGGAACAGGGAACAAGACAAAATCTGTTTGCGAGATTGGGGCGGCGGAGATAGGGGCAGCAGAGGCGTGATCGGGACGCTGATCTGGAACAATATGATGCGCGAAGGTGTCTAAGGGAAGAAGTCTGAGTTGTTTTGCCGGCAGGATTGGGTTCCGTTCTCATGATGCGCGCGCTGAGCCGTGCCGCCTTTTCACTACGGCGAGGTCGTTTGACAAGCTAAAGAGTAGAATGCTACATAGGGATCGTTGGCGAGCGCATTTGCGGAGATTCGAGAAACGATGCACAGGCTGGGCGGCAAGCGTTGCTGGTTCGCAGTTGTATCTGCGCTTCTTTTCGCCGGAATGGTCTTCGCGTACATGGGAATGTTAGCCAATGCGCAAAGTCCGGAGCAGGATTGGGAGAAGGCGGCGGGCGGGAAGCAGGAGTTTGAAGTTGCGTCGGTGCGAGAGAACAAATCCGGTGGAGGGGCGTACAGCAATTTCACTCTTGACAACGGAAACGCATATTGGGTGATGAAGAAAGGCGATGTAGTGGCGCCGACGGGCAGCCTGTTTTCAGCGAAAAACCAGACGCTGATGCGCTTCATCGTTTTTGCGTACAAGCTGAGCGGAACACAGGAACTGGCGCTGCGGTTCGACTTTTATGCCGGGCTTGGATTGCACGTGCCGGAATGGGTGAGAAACATGCACTACGATATTGAGGCGCGCGCGGCTGAACCGGCGACCAAGGACCAGATGCGGCTGATGATGCAGAGCCTGCTGGCCGAGCGGTTCAAGCTGGCGGTGCACTGGGAGACGCGGGAGGCTCCGGTGTTTGCGCTGGTGCCGGCGACGGCAGGGAAGTTGGGGCCACAATTGCGACAACATCCGGCGAGCGACGACTGCTCCACGACGGCGTTCTCTGATGACGCCGTCAAGGGTGCGGCCGGGACGGAATCACTCTCAGCGCTTCCGATTTCCTGCGGCATGATCGCGCATTTGCCGCCGAGTGCATCGTCGGCGCATCGTTTTGGCGGGCGCAATGTGCCGCTGGCGATGCTGGCGGAGTCAATGGCGACACAGACGGGGCTGGTGGTGGTGCCGCGGCCCGTGATTGATGGGACAGGATTGAAGGGCAGGTTCGATTTCTGGATGGAATGGACGCCAGAGGACACAAGCGAAGTCGATAACCACGAAAGCGGCGGGACATTTCGCGAGGCACTGAAGCACCAGCTTGGATTGAAGCTGGAACCGGAGAAGGGACCAGTCCAGGTGCTGGTGATCGATCACGTAGAGCAGGCGTCGGAGAATTAGGGAATAGGGAATAGGGATTAGGGATTAGAAAACAGGGAACAGAGAACGGAGAACAGAGAACAGAGAACAGAGGAGCAGTAAATCGGAAACAGCAAGGCAGGTAGCGAGAAAGTTTGTTGGCCGAGGGCTCGAGGTGAGACTGGAGACGATGCTGAAGCGTGGCGCGTGTGAAATGGCGATCTGTGGTTTGGTGGTCGCACTTGCGGCGGGCGGATTCGTCGGGGTGCGGAAAGCCGGGGCACAGCAAGGCGGGGCGCAATTGCTTCATCCCGGAGCGGGGCCGCCGCCGGCGTTCGAGGTGGCGACGATCAAACCCAGCCAAAGCAACAGCGGCCTGACGAATTATGGGATTGCCGAGGGACGGTTCAGAGCAGATAACGCAACGACCGCCGACCTCATCAAGCTCGCCTACGACTTGAGGTCGGACGATCAGTTCGAGAAGGGGCCGGATTGGACGAACTCCGAACGGTTTGACATTGATGCCAAGATCGCGGAAGCGGATGCGGTAGCGTTGCAAAAGCTTGCTCCCACGGAGAGATTCAACCAATACCGGCTCATGATGCAGTCGCTGCTATCGGACCGGTTCAAGTTGAAGGTGAGCACGCGAGAAAGAGTGCTGTCGGTTTATGCGATGGTGGTGGCCAGAAATGGCCCGAAATTGACAGTCACCGCACCCGAAAAGCAGCACATGCCATGGCTGTGGGGCGGATCGAGAGGGGAGTTGCATGCGGCGAGCGTGTCGATGGGTTTCTTTGCCGGTTGGATTTCAGGCAGGGGGGATGCAGGCGGGCGCGTGGTGGTGGACGAGACGGGATTGAACGGGATCTACGATTTCACGCTGAAATGGACGCCGGTTGAAAGCGCGGCGAGTGCAATGGGCGGAGCGGCCACAAACGAGGCAAGCGCGAACGCACCCGGGATCGACCAGGGAGGGCCATCGCTGTTTACGGCGCTGACTGAGCAGCTCGGCTTGAAGCTGGAATCTACGAAGGCGCCGGTACAGGTGCTGGTCATCGATCACGTGGAGCGGCCGTCACAAAACTAGGGACCAGGGACCAGGGGCGAGGCAACAAGGGCGAGGAAGATGCGAACGCGGGTAATCAGGGAGATGGCGATTTGCGGTTTCGTGTTTGTGGCCGCGACAGTCTTGCGTGGGCAATTGCTTTATCCCGATCCGGGCACGCGGCCCTCCTTTGAAGTGGCCACGGTAAAACAGGGGCACGGCGCCGGCCAACTATACGACCTCCGGCTGCAGCCGGACAGATTTTTGGCGGAGAACGCGCCGCTCGACCGGCTCATTCGATTCGCCTATGACGTGAAGTCTGATTCCCAGGTTGCGAATATGCCGAATTGGGCCGGTTCGGTGAGCTTCGATATCGATGCGAAGATCGGCGACGACGAGGTCGAGGCCATGAAGAGCCTTCCTCCTGACCAGAGGTTCCAACAGTATCGGCTGATGGTTCAGTCGCTGCTTGCTAATCGGTTCGAGATGAGAGTGAGGACAGAAACAAAGGAACTTCCGGTCTACGCGCTCGTGGCAGCAAAGAACGGTCCCAGGCTGACCCCATCAGCACCACCGCCGGGGATGCAAAAGCTGCCAATGCCGCAATTGATCTTTCACGCGAGTGGAGATTTGAAGGCGTCCTTCGTATCGATGGCATTTTTCATAGGGTGGCTTTCAGGGAAGCAGGATACGGGTGGCCGCATCGTAATTGATGAAACCGGCCTGACTGGTATGTATGATTTCACGCTGAAATGGACGCCGGTTGAAAGCGCGGCGAGTGCAATGGGCGGAGCGGCCACAAACGAAGCAGCCGCGAACGCGCCCGGGATCGACCAGGGAGGGCCGTCGCTGTTGACAGCGCTGACTGAGCAGCTCGGTTTGAAGCTGGAACCGCAAAAGGCGCTGGTGCAGGTGCTGGTGATTGATCATGTGGGGCAGCCGTCACAGAACTAGGGACCAGGGACCAGGGAATAGGACGAGAGAACGGAGAACAGAGAGCAGAGGCGAGGTCCTTCGGTGTGGTCCAGACGGGCATGGAACAACGTTAGTCTTTGGGGACCGGTCACAAAAATTCACGGGAACGGAGGAAACCAACGAAACGTACACTCGTCTTATCGGTGTATTCTTCTCGGGATCAGAAAAAATCGGCCGTAGGCGTTTTTCGCGATGATCGCGACGGGCGCAGAAGGGGAGTTTCTGTAATGGGATCGAATCAGGCAGGGTGCAAGCTGCGTGTCGGCGCGGAAGGGCTGCGTGGGGTGGTAGTGTCGGCCGCTTTGGCGATCGGCTTGATGATTGCGGGCAACGGGATGGGGGCGAAGGCGCAGGGAACGGCGCCAGCGGCTCCGGCGCCTGCACCGGCCGCGCAGAGTACACCGGCCGCGCCAGCCGGACAGAACAGGTCGACGCCTCTCACGGCGGCTTCGCCAAAAGATGTCCTTGGGATCTGGCAGGGGACGCTGCACATTGCGCAGGCCAATCGCGATCTGCGCACGGAAATAAAGATTGCGCCGGCTACTGCCGGAGAGTACAAGCTGACCTTCTACAGCATCGACCAGGGCGGGCAGCCATTTGTGGCCTCGAAGACCACGTTTCAGGATGGGACGCTTTCGTTCACGATGGACGCGATCGGCGGCAAGTATGAAGGCAAGATGAGCCCCGATGGCAAGACGATTACTGGAACCTGGACGCAGGGACCGAACACAATCGCACTCAACCTTGAGCGCACCACCGAAGATGCGGCGTGGCCGATTCCCGAGCCAATCAAGCCGATGGCGGCGGACGCCCATCCGAGCCTCGAAGTGGCCACCATCAAACCCAGTCAACCTGGAGCGCGAGGAAAGGGGTTTGGTTCCCCTGGCACGCATTTCAGAGCATTCAACTTCGATGTGAATGACATGATTGCCATTGGGTTCGGGCTTCATACAAAGCAAATTATTGGCGCGCCGGACTGGCTGGCGACCGAACTTTACGACATCGATGGAGTACCGAATGTACCGGGAAGACCGAACATCAAGCAGATGGGCGACATACTGCAAGCGCTGCTGATCGACCGGTTCGCGCTGAAGTTTCATCGCGAACAACGGGAGCTCCCCGTGTACGCGATCCAGCTTGCCCCTGGCGGCCCCAAGATGAAAGAGACTACTGCAGGACCAAACGATCCGCAGGCCTTCGGATTCAGAGGCCTCGGAGACCTGGTTGTGCTCAACATGTCGATGAAAGACTTCGCTTTTGGAATGCAGTCAGCCGTGACCGACAGGCCAGTCGTGGATCAAACGGGATTGACCGGGAGGTACGACTTCAATTTGAAGTGGACGCCGGATGATTCTCAGTTTGCGCAGTTTCGTGGGGCCGTGCCTCCGCAGCCTCCGGCGGCCGGTGATCATCCGAATGCGCCGCCGAGTTTATATACGGCGGTGCAGGAGACCCTTGGGTTAAAGTTCACGGCGACCAAAGCTCCGGACGATGTGATCGTGATTGATCATATAGAGAAGCCGTCGCCGAATTAGCCAACAGGGAGACGCGGGGGGGCGCCGTGAACGAAACGGCGGCGTGAGCGTCTTATGAGTAAGACTTTTTCGCACACAGTGTAAGCGGCCAGCGCCTGCTGCCGGCGCAAGCGGCAACGATCTCGACCCGGGGTACCGCAGAAAAATGACCAACCCGTCCGCGTTCCGTGTGAGCTGCGCAATCTTCCTGATGGCCGCTTCTAGCCTGCTTGCCGCAAGGCAATTGCGCGCGCAGGCCGCGGCAGCGCAGCAAGCGTCACCGCCTGCGCAATCTGCAGCGGCCAGTCAGCCGCCTGCGAATGCAGATGCTGCGCAGGGCGCGGCAGTGCAATTGCCCGCTTTCGATGTGGTCTCAGTCAAGACGCATAAGGACGAAGGCATGATGATGCGGATCGGGATTTCCGCCACTCCAGATGGGTTTCAGGCGGACGGAGCGCCTCTGCAGATGCTCATTCGCCAGGCGTTTGGATTGTCGGAAGACCGGATCCAGAACGAGCCCGACTGGACGAGATCAGCTCGCTTTGACATCAATGCGAAGGTGGCGCCCGAAGATGCGCCGAAACTGAAGGCGCTCAGCATGCAAGAGCGATCGGCAATGATATTGCCGCTTCTCGAAGACCGTTTCGGCCTCAAATATCATCACGAGACGAGGGATCTGCAGGTGTACACGCTCGTGGTGGCAAAGGGCGGGCCAAAGCTGAAGGAATCGGCGCCGGCAGAGAGCGGTGGTGAGCAGCCTCCCCCTCCGCCACCACCTCCCGGAGGGATCGGCGGGCCGGGCGGCGGCGCGGCGAGAGGTTCGCCAGGAGGGGCGAGGACGATGATGCGCATGTCCACGCAGGGAATGACGCTGGACGCGCGCGGAGCATCGATGGCGTCTCTATCGCAAATCATTTCGCAGCAGATTGGCGCCACGGTTGTGGACAAAACGGGTCTGACCGGGAAATACGATCTGACGCTTTCGTTTATGCCGGACAATTTTATGTTGAACGGACACATGATGGGGCCAGGCGGTGGAGGACCGCCCGGGGACTCGGGCACGCAAACGCAGGAGCCGGTGGGGCCGTCACTCTTCACGGCTGTGCAGGAACAGCTCGGATTGAAGCTGGTGGCAGAGAAAGAGTCAGTGGATGTGATCGTGATCGACCACGTCGAGCAACCGTCGGCGGATTGAGAAAGACAGGGAGCGAGGGAGCGGGAGAACAGGGAATAGGGAACTGATCAGGCCCATGAATTGGTTTCGAAATTTCGTTCTTACCTTGGCGTGGCTGGCGCTATCGACGCTGGCTGCGGCTGCGCCGTATCGCGGCGTGGTGTCATATGGCGCGTTGCCGCTGCCCGGTGCGACGATTACGGCGACGCAGGGAACAAAGACGCTGACGGCCGTTTCGGACCAGGACGGCGCATTTCAATTCGATGATCTGGCCGACGGGCAGTGGACGATCCAGATCTCCATGCAGTTGTTCGCGACGTTGAAGACTGATGTGACGATTGCGCCGAACATGCCGGGCGCAAAGTTCGAGATGAAACTGCTGCCGGAGGGGCAGATTCTGTCGGAATCGCAAACGGCGACGCAGCCGGTGGAGATTCCGCCGGCGCCCGCACCGACACTGACGAAGCGGTCTGAAAGCCAGCCGGCCGACCAGAAGAGCGCGCAAGCCAATGCGCAAAGCGCCGCGCCGGAGATGCCCAAGCCACCGAGTGAACAGAACGAGCAGAGCGCAGACGGGTTCCTGGTGCAGGGAAGCGTGAACAACGCGGCGACGTCGGTGTACGCGACAAATCCGGCATTCGGCAACACGCGGGCGGGCAGCAGGGCGCTCTACACGGGCGGTTTCAGGGCCATCGAGGGAAATTCGGCGCTGAATGCGCGGCAGTACGCGCTCAGCGGCATTGAGGCGGCGAAGCCCGCATTTAATGATTTCACCGGCATTGCGTCTCTGCAGGGGCCGATCCTGATTCCCGTGCTGCATCGCCGCGGACCAAACTTTTTTGTCACATATCAGTGGACGCGGAACAGCACCAGCGTGATCAACACTGGCCTGGTGCCGACGCAGGCGGAACAAAACGGCAACCTCGCAGGATTGACGAATGCGCTTGGGCAACCGGTAACGATCTACAATCCCGCGACCGGGACCCCGTACGTGAATAATCAGGTTCCAGTGAGCCCGCAGGCGGCGGCGCTCTTAAAGTTGTTTCCTCTTCCAAACATTTCGAATGTCGCAGGCTATAACTATCAGGCGCCGGTGCTGAATAACGCGCACCAGGACGCGCTGCAATCGCGCCTCGACAAAGCGCTGGGACGCAGGGATCAGTTCTATGGGGGATTCGCCTTCCAGAGCACGCGCGCCGACAGCGTGAATCTCTTTAACTTCATCGACCAGACGGGGACGCTGGGCATTACCGGCAACATCCACTGGACGCATCGGCTGAAGCCGCGGCTGTTTCTGTTCACGAGTTACACGTTCAGCCGGCTACGCCAAGAGGTGACGCCAAACTTTGCACGCCACGTGAACGTGTCGGGTGCGGCCGGGATCAACGGGAACGATCAGGATGCGGCCGATTGGGGGCCACCCGGGCTGAGTTTTACGTCGGGATTTTTCCCGTTGAGCGATAACAACAGCTCGTTCAACCGCCAACAGACTAACTCATTCTCGGGCTCGATACTTTACTATCGCGGCAAGCACAATGTTTCCATTGGCGGAGATTTTCGCAAGCAGCAATACAACTACAATTCCCAGGAGGATCCTCGCGGGGGATTCACGTTTACCGGCGCGGCGACTGCGGGGCCTGCGGGGAGCGGGGCGAGCGGATCAGATCTCGCTGATTTTCTGATCGGCGTGCCCGATTCGAGCGCGGTCGCATTTGGCAACGCAGACAAGTATTTTCGCGAACCGGTCTATGACGTGTACTTCAACGATGACTGGCGCGTGATGCCGATTTTGACAATCAACGCGGGAGTGCGGTGGGATTACAGTGCGCCAATCTCCGAGTTGTTCGGGCGACTGGTGAATCTGGATGTGGCGAGCGGCTTTAGCGCCGTGGCTCCGGTCGTGGGCACCGATCCGGTTGGGTCGCTGACGGGTGCGCATTATCCGTCTTCGTTGATGCGGCCCGACCGCCGCGTCATCAGCCCGCGTATCGGTATCAGCTGGCGGCCAATTCCCGCGTCGACCGTGGTGATCCGGGCCGGATACGGCATCAATCAGGATACTTCGGTATACCAAAGCATCGTGCGTAACATGGCGCAGCAGGCGCCGTTGTCAAAGAGCCTGAATGTGGGGAACAGCGCGGCATGCCCGCTGACTTTGGCCAATGGATTTGCGCCTTGCGCATCGGTGACAAGCGATACGTTTGGCATCGATCCCAACTTCCGCATCGGCTACGCGCAGCAGTGGCAGGTGGCTGTGCAGCGCGATTTGCCGTTCGCGCTGCAGATGACGGCGACCTATACGGGAATCAAAGGCACGCACGGGCCCCAGGAGATCTTGCCTAACAGCTATCCGCTGGGCGAAGCGAATCCGTGCCCGAGTTGCCCGTCGGGATTTGTTTACGAAACGTCGAACGGGAACTCGATCCGCAATGCGGGAGAGCTCCAGTTGCGGCGAAGGCTCAGAAGCGGATTTGCCGCATCGCTGACTTACACCTATTCGAAATCGATCGACGACGATGCGTACCTGGGCGGACAGGGACACTCAGTCGCCAGCGGCAGCGGACAGGCACAATCGGCATCGTTGACGAATCCGAATGCTCTTTACGCGCAGAACTGGCTCAATCCGCGGGCGGATCGTTCGCTATCGAGCTTCGATGAGCGGCAACTGCTGTATTTGCAGGCGCAGTATACGAGCGGGCAAGGATTGGAAGGCGGCACGCTGCTCGGCGGCTGGAGGGGCAGAGCGCTGAAGGAGTGGACGGTGCAAGGCAACCTTAGTTATGGAACCGGGTTGCCAGAGAATCCGCTCTTTCCAGCGGAGGTTCCCGGAACCGGAATTAACAATCTCATCCGTCCGAATTTAACGGGCGCGCCGATCTATAGCTCTGGAACGGCACATTTGAATGCGGCGGCATATGCTCCGCCCGTGGCAGGGCAATGGGGGACGGCGGGAAGAAATTCGATCACAGGGCCGAATCAGTTTTCGTTTACCAGCCAGCTGGCGCGCACATTTCGTCCGCATGGGAAGTGGTACCTCGATTTCGAAGTGAATTCAACGAACACGTTCAACCACCCGACGATTTCGAACTGGATCAATGACGTGGAGAGCACGCAATTCGGCCTGCCGGCAGGGGCGAATGCGATGCGCAGCGTGCAGACAGTAATTTTTTTGAGGTGGCAATAATGCGGTATCTGGCAGCGATCGTGCTTCTGCTTGCGGCTGCGGCGGGTTCGCGTCCGCAGCAGGTTGGCGAGAACAAGGAACCCGGCACGACGCAGAGCTTCACCATGACGGTGCGTTCGAACCTCGTTGTGGAAGCAGTAACGGTGAAGGACAAGCGGGGCAACTTTATTCCCGGACTGACGGCGAAGAACTTCGTGCTGACAGAGGACGGCACTCCGCAGACGATCCGCTATTGCGAGCACCAGAATTTGACCGCGACCGCCAAGCCGCTGCCCGTAGAGACATCGGCCAGTGAAAACATCACGATTTACAACCGGCTGGTGAATTCGCAAATCGCTCCGGAGTCGATGGACAACGAGCGCTACAAGGACAAGCGACTGCTGGCGCTTTATTTCGACATGAGCGCGCTGCCGCCGCCCGATGAGATGCGCGCTCTGAGCGCAGCGGAGCAGTTTGTTCGTGCGCAGCTGACGACCGCGGACATGGTTTCGATTATGCGCTACAACGGCGGATCAGTGGACATTTTGCAGGACTTTACTTCGGACCGGAATCGCCTTCTGAGCATTCTGGAGACGATGGTAGTTGGTGAAGGGCAGGGAACGGCCGACAGCGTGGACGACTCGAGCAGCGCGGACACGGGAGCGGCCTTTGGGCAGGACGACAGCGAATTCAACGTGTTCAACACCGACCGGCAGCTCTCGGCGCTGCAGACTGCGGCCCGAATGCTCGGGAACGTGAACGAGAAGAAAGAGCTGATTTATTTCGCGAGCGGGATGCATCTGAACGGGATCGACAACCAGGCCCAAATGCATGCCACGGCGGATGCGGCGATCAAGGCGGGCGTGGAGATATGGACGGTGGACGCGCGCGGCCTGGTGGCGCAGGCGCCCATGGGCGACGCCACGCAGGGCTCGCCGGGCGGACAGGCAATGTATACAGGAGCGTCGGCGCAGACGCTGACGACGAACTTCCAGCGGACGCAGGACACGCTTTACTCCATTGCGAGCGACACGGGCGGGAAAGCGTTTCTGGATAACAACGACCTGGATCGCGGAATTGTGCAGGCGCAGCAGGCGATTTCGAACTATTACATGCTGGGGTACTACACATCGAATTCCGATGAGAACGGAAAGTTCAGGCGGATACGGATTTCGCTCGCGAACAACCAGGAAGCCAAGCTCGACTACCGGCAGGGATACTACGCCGGCAAGGTGTTCGGCAAATTCAATGATGTGGACCGCGAGCGGCAGCTTGAGGACGCGCTGATGCTCGAAGATCCGATCACCGATCTCACGATTGCGATGGAGATCGACTACTTCCAGCTCAATCGCGCGGAGTATTTTGTCCCTGTGATCGTGAAGATTCCGGGCCGGGAACTTGCGCTGGCCAAGAAACGCGGCGCGGAGTATACGCGCATCGACTTTATCGGGGAGATCAAGGACCTGATCGGTGGGACGACGGTACAGAACGTGCGCGACAACAAGAACATCAAGCTGAGTGACGAGACGGCCCAGCAACTGGCCAAGCGGCCGATCGAATACGACACCGGGTTCACCTTGCTTCCGGGCAAATACTCGATCAAGTTTCTGGCGCGCGATGATGAGACGGGCAGAATCGGCACGTACCAGTCAACGTTTGTGATTCCAAACCTGAACAAGGTGGAAGAGCGGGTTCCGATCAGCGCCGTGGTGTTGAGCAGCCAGCGCGTGGATTTGAAAGACGCGATCAGCGACGCGGAGAAGGCAAAAGAACGGGCGAAAGAGAGCGCGGTGGATCCACTGGTTCAAGACGGGAAGAGGCTCATTCCCAGCGTCACTCGAGTGTTCAGCGCCGGGCACCAGATTTATGTGTACTTGCAGGCCTACAAGCAGTCGGCGGGCGCCAGGGCGACGCAGGCCGCGGGACAAAAAGCAGAGAGTACACAGCCGCTCTTCGCGTTTGTGAGTTTGTACCAGGGCGGCAAGCGAATGTTTGAAACGGAGCCAAAATCGATTCTTCCCAATGCCACGAATGAATTGGGGATGATGTCGCTGAACTTCGGCCTGGGTGTGGACCAGTTGCCGCGTGGCGAATACGACTGCCAGGTGACGATCCTCGATCCTTCGGCGCAGAAAGCGGCCTTCTGGCGTGCGCCGATCAAGCTGGTGCAGTGAGAACAGGGAACAAGGGAGCGAGGGAACCAGAGAACACTGGACGAGCGCGTCGATAGGATATGGATGAGAAGGAGTTTTCTTCATGTCTAAATCCATCTACGATATTCCCTTGCAAAAGATTGACTGCGCTGAGGCGTCGCTGGCCGAGTTCAGAGGCAAAGTTCTGCTCATTGTCAACGTCGCTTCGAAGTGCGGGCTGACGCCGCAATATGAGGGCCTGGAAAATCTCTATGAGCGCTATCGCGGGCAGGGCCTGGTGGTCGCAGGATTTCCAGCGAATGACTTCAAGAGTCAGGAGCCGGGAACGAATGAAGAGATCCAGACTTTTTGCACGACGAATTATGGCGTGAAGTTTCCTCTGTTCAGCAAGATTATGGTGACGGGCCCCGCGAAACACCCGCTTTACTCAGCTTTGATTGCCGCCCAGCCGCGCGCAACCACCGTGAACCAGCCTTCGTGGCGTGAAAAGCTTGCCGGTTGGGGCGTACCGACGCTCGCTGAGCCCGAGCTTTTGTGGAATTTTGAGAAGTTCGTGGTGAGCCGGTCGGGCGAGGTGGTGAAGCGGTTTGCGCCCGATACCGCGCCGGATGCGCCGGAGCTGGTAGCGGCGATCGAGACGGAACTCAGGAAAAGCTGAAGGCGTAGTTGACTGCGATCAGTAGCAGCGCCGAGCGGAATCACGGTATTCTCACTGCATGACAGAAGCCGTATCCCCGATCACCGGCGCAGGCAACGAGCTTGCATCTGCTGCGTCATCTTATCTGCGCTCAGCGCGGCATCAGCCTGTGAAATGGCATGCGTGGGGCGAGGCTGCGTTTGCGCGCGCGCAGGCTGAAGACAAGCCGATTCTTCTCGACATTGGAGCGGTGTGGTGCCACTGGTGCCACGTGATGGATCGCGAATCGTATGAAGACCCCGAAATAGCTGCGCTCATCAATCAGCATTTTGTGGCCGTGAAGGTCGATCGCGATGAGCGTCCGGATGTGGACGCGCGCTACCAGTCGGCGGTGTCGGCGATCAGCGGGCAGGGAGGGTGGCCGCTGACGGCGTTTCTCACGCCGGATGGGCGGCCGTACTTCGGCGGCACCTACATTCCGCGCAACGACCGGTACGGGCGGCCGGGGATGGGACGCGTTTTGCTGGCGATGGCGCAGGTTTGGCGCGAGCGGCGCGACGAAGCGCTGGAGACCGCGGGCAGCGTGATGGCTGCCATCGAACACAACGAAGGCTTTTCAGGTCGCGGCGGCCAATTGAACCTGGCTCTCGTCGACAAGATTGTTGCGTCGATTGTGGGGATGTTTGATCCGCAGAACGGAGGCTTTGGATCGCAACCCAAGTTTCCGCATCCGTCGACTCTCGATCTGCTGCTTGAGGTTGCGGTGAATCGCGGCAACGAACGTGCGCGTGAGGCGTTCACAACGACACTCGAAAAAATGGCACGCGGCGGCGTTTATGATCAGTTGGCCGGCGGATTCCATCGCTACAGTGTGGACGAGCGCTGGGTGGTGCCGCACTTCGAAAAAATGCTTTACGACAATACCGAATTGCTGCGCAACTATGTGCATGGCTACCAGAGCTTTGTCCGGGAAGATTTTCTTGAGACGGCGCGCGAGATTGTGGCGTGGCTCGACGCCACGATGACGGATCGCGAGCATGGCGGGTTTTACGCTTCGCAGGACGCCGATGTTGGTTTGGATGATGACGGTGATTACTTTACGTGGACGCTGGACGAGGCGCGGGCGGTCCTGAGCGGAGAGGAGTTGGAATTCGCGGCGAAATACTGGGACATTGGCGAGCTGGGCGACATGCACCACAACCCGGCCAAGAATGTACTGCACGTCAAGTTGCCGCTGGCGGAGATGGCGGAAGCGAGCGGGACGAGCGAGAAGACGCTGCGCGTGATGTGCGACTCTGCCCGCGCCAAACTCCTGGCCGCGCGTGCGCAGCGGCCGACGCCGTTTGTTGACCGCACGCTATACACAAGCTGGAATGCGATGGCGGTAACGGCGTACCTGGAGACGGCACGCGTATTGCGCATGGAGAGCGCGCGGGAGTTTGGGCTGCTCACGCTCAATCGGCTGCTTGACGAGGCATGGGACGGTAAGACATCCCTCCGACATGTGATCGCGTATCCCGAAGGACTCTCCCCGCAGGAGAGCGCTCCCGGCACGCTGGATGACTACGCATTCACCGTCAATGCCTGCATCGATGCCTGGGAGACGAGCGGCGAGATGAAGTTCTATCACGCGGCGACCAAGCTGGCCGATGGCATCATCGAGCAGTTCCACGACGCTTCGAACGGTGGGTTCTTCGACACGTCGGCGCCGCTGAATGCGGTGCCGGGAGAGATGCCGCTGGGCGCGCTGACGGCGCGGCGGAAACCGCTTCAGGATGCGCCGACGCCGGCGGGAAATCCGACGGCTGCAACAGCGCTGCTGCGGCTGGAGGCATTGAGCGGGCGCGAGGAGTTCCGCGAAATTGCAGAGAATGCGCTGGCCTGTTTTGCCGGGGTCGTGGAGCACTTTGGGCTCTACGCCGGTAGTTATGGGTTGGCAGCGGAGCGGCTTTTGCTCGATCCAGTGCAGGTAGTTGTTGGGGGCACCGGGCCGGCCGCTGACCGATTGGAGGCGACGGCTGTGGCCGGCTTTGCTGTGAACAAGACGGTAATCCGCGTCGAGCCTTCGCGGCTTGTTGCCAGCGGGTTGCCCGATGCGCTGGCAGAGACGGTGCTGCACGCGCCGAGACCGGCGGGTGACGCATGGGCGCTGGTTTGCCGTGGAAGGACGTGCTTGCCGCCGGTCGCTGATGACGATGCGCTGATGCAAGCGATGGTGTAGCCCGCATTTCTCACGGTCGCGGCGGAAATCGGAGACTAGCGGGGCCTGTGAGGGCCAGGAGGCCGGTACCTACTCGCCACTGAAGGGGTTTGCCTCCTGTGGCTTCAATGTGGTGGGATCCTGGGCGGCCGATTCCGGCTCCATTTCCTGATTGCGCCCGCCTGAGGAGGCTGCGGCGCTCGAGGGCGTGAAGACGCGATTGGGATCGCCGGGCAGCATGTGATGCTCTTCGAGAGCGAGCCGGACGCGGCGCTGAAACTCGCGCATGGGGCCGTACTGCTGCGTCGCGCGGGTTTTGAAGTTGACCAGAAAAATCATCTGCGAACCCTTCACGACGTCGATTCCGAGCACTTGCGGATCGGCCACGAATACGTTTTTGAATTCCTCGCTGTTGCGCACGTCCATGGCGATCCTGGTGAGCAGAGCCTGAACTTCGTCGGGATTGGCGGAAAAGTCGACGCTCACTTGGATCGTTGCCACGGAATAGCCGGCGCTGAGATTGGCAACCGTAGTGATCTGCGAATTGGGGATGATGTAGAGGATTCCGTTGCCATCGCGGACGGTGGTTTTGCGAAGGGTGAGCGCTTCGACAACGCCGTTCACTCCTGCGATGGTGACGGTGTCGCCGACGCTGAACTGGCCTTCCACGAGGATCAGGAAGCCGTTGAACATATCCTTGACAATGTTCTGCGCGGCCAGACCAATGGCGATGCCCGCTACTCCAGCCGAGGCGAGGAGGGGAGCGAGATCGAAACCCATGGCGTCAAGAAACTGGAGTCCGGCAATGAGGGCGATGATCGCCAGACCCGTGGCGCGAATGACGCCGGACATCGTCTTGACCTCAGCGAGGCGAGCCGGCCCAGCGCCGCTCCGCTCGGCCGCACGGGCGATATGGAAGGTGACCAGGCGCAGCAAGCGACTGAGCACAAAGGCGATAATTGCAATGCCGATCAGGCGTGGCAGCTTGGTGTGAAGGAATTCCTGGCTGTCGGCGATCCACTCGTCCAGGACCTTGCCCATGAAGCGCCCTTCCTGGAACCAGCCCCAGCGCATCGCCAGCAAAATATTTACATTGGCGAGACAACGAAACATGCCAAAACTCCTCTTACTAGACTAGACTGTGCGCAAGGAATGGCCGGACCTGTGATTGCTTTTCCGAAGCAGCCCTTCAGCCATGGCGAATTCGATGAACTCAGAGCGTGACAGCGGCGCGACACCCCCCGCGATCTGGGCGAGGAAGCGGAGGGGATGGCTCTGCGGTCTGGCATGTCTGACGGTTCTCGTGCTTGCGGTGGGCGTGGGACTCCGCCGCGGCCACCCGCAGCAAGCTTCGTTTTCACTTCCTGCAATTGATCCTCCCAAGACCGCAGCCAAGTCTGCGACAAACGCCAACGAACCAGACCAGCAGCAGGCTCCGGAAAACCAGCAACAAACTTCGTTCTCACTTCCGGCCATTGATCCACCTAAAACGGCGGCCAAGGCGGGGTCCACGCCGGCGCCAAACACCGACGAATCAAACCAGCATCAGGCGGCGGGCGATCAGCAAACGTTCGCAGGGGCTTCTGATCCGAATCAGCCACAGGTCGCCAGAGAATGTGCCGATCTGCTGAAGATGGCCGCGGATCTGAAGGCTGCAGTCGAGAAGACGAACAAAGATACGCTTTCCGTGACCGTGGTGCGCAAGGCCGATCAGATCGAACAATATGCTCGAAAGGTAAGGCTCGGCCCAGGTAAGAGTTGAGGCAAGCAGGCAAAGGATCGCCAGGGGCGGTGCAATATGGATAAAGCAGGGCGCAGATGCAGCGGTCGCCGGTTGCGGCTCATCAGATTGCCGTTGCGCCTGGCATCAAGCGTGGGACTTGCGCTGGCGTTCGCCTGCATTCCCGCCGGCATCGCTCAGACCAGTAATGGATCAAACGGGGGCCAGGGCTCGCTGCGTGGGTCTTTCCCGGGGCATGTGGACGTGGGTCCACTTTCAAGCGATGAATACGACCCTGTCATGATAGAGCGCCGAATGCGGGCGCTCAACATCGAGCGCCAAAAGGAAATGGTTTCCGACACAAACAAGCTTCTAAGGCTTGCCCGGGAGCTAAACGCGGAGGTTGCCGCCCAGAGGTCCAACGCTCTGACGCCGGATCAGCTCCACAAGATCGCAGAGATTGAAAAACTGGCTCGCAGCGTGAAGGAAAGGATGACCAGCGCCGTCGGGGGGCCACAATCGGTGATTCCCCCGCCCGCCGTTGTGTATCCAATGCATTGAAGGCCAAGGGTGCTTCAGATTTGGAGGCCGAAGCGGGACGGACCGAAGGGCCGTTCATTGAGGGCGGGGGGACAATTGCCCGCCGCTTGTAAATTGCTACAATCAAACCAGGCAGTATCCGGAAAAGGGTGTGCGGCAAAGCCGGAGGAGCCAAACCTCGCTCCGCGGTGATTTGAACGGGGGTCGACCGGGATGGAAGTGGCAATTTCCAGCGCTCGTGCGTCTGGACCGTTTCCAGCGGCGGATGCATTGACGGCGCAGCACTTGGTTGAAATCTACCGCTTGATGTTTCTCTCCCGCGCGGTAGACGATCGCGAGATCAATCTCAAGCGACAGCAGAAGACCTTCTTTCAAATTTCGGCCGCAGGCCATGAAGCGCTTCAGGTAGGCGCGGCATTGGCGCTCCGATCCGGCTATGACTGGTTCTTTCCGTATTATCGCGATCGTGCGCTTGTGCTTTCGCTCGGCGTAACGCCTTACGAGATGATGCTGCAAGCGGTGGGCGCGGCCACCGATCCGGCGAGCGGCGGGCGCCAGATGCCCACGCATTGGAGCAGCCGCGCGCTACATATCGTGAGCACGTCATCCTCGACCGCGACGCAGTTGCTGCATGCCGTGGGATGCGCGGAGGCCGGGCGGGCGTTCAGCGCACGGCCCGAGATGGCGGCGAAGGCTGAGGACGACTATCGCGCCTTTCACGACGTGGACTTCCATGGCGACGAAGTCATGCTGGGTTGCATAGGCGAGGGATCGACATCGCAAGGCGAGTTCTGGGAGGCGATGAACACGGCTTCGAACCAGAAGCTGCCGGTGATCTTTTGCATTGAAGACAATGGTTATGCCATCAGCGTTCCGGTTGAGGTGAATACTCCGGGTGGAAACATTTCGCGGCTGGTTGCCAACTTCCCGCATTTTTACTTTGCCGAGGTGGACGGAAACGATCCTGTGGCAAGCTTGCATGCTTTTCAGCAGGCGGCCGCGCACTGCCGGGCTGGTCTGGGGCCGGCGCTGGTGCACGGCCATTGCGTGCGGCTTTACTCCCATTCGCTTTCTGATGACGACAAGCTTTACCGCTCAGCCGCAGAACGCGAGTCGGACGCGATGTGCGATCCGATTGCCAGAATGCGGGCGCGGCTGATTGGCGAGGGGATTTTGACGGCGGTGGAGATCGAGGATCTGGAGCGGGCGCTGGAACACGAAGCTGCCGAGGCCGCGGAGCGCGCTCTCGAAGCGCCGTTGCCCGAGGCGAAGGGAATCACAGTCCATGTCTACTCCAAGGACCTGGATCCAACCCGGGCAGCGTTTGCCACGGAGCGGCTGGAACCGGCAGAGAAGGCAAATGGACAGAAGCCTCCGGCACGGACCATGGCCGACCTGATCAACGCGTGCCTGCGCGACGAGATGCGCCGCGATCCGCGAATCGTGATTTATGGCGAGGATGTAGCCGACGCCAGCCGGGAAGAGGCGCTTGCCGAAGTGAAAGGCAAAGGTGGAGTATTCAAGCTAACTTCAGGACTGCAAACGGAATTTGGGTCCGAGCGGGTGTTCAATTCGCCGCTAGCCGAGGCCAACATTGTGGGCCGCGCCGTGGGGTATGGGCTGCGCGGTATGAAGCCCGTGGTAGAAATTCAATTCTTTGATTACATCTGGCCAGCTATGCATCAGATTCGAAATGAGATGGCATTGATGCGCTGGCGCTCGAACGGGGCATGGGTGGCGCCGGCGGTGATCCGCGTACCGATTGGCGGCTATTTGACGGGCGGCGCGATCTACCACTCGCAGTCGGGCGAAAGTATCTTCACGCACATTCCCGGCTTGCGTGTGGTGTTCCCGTCGAACGCCCTTGACGCCAACGGGCTGCTGCGCACGGCGATTCGCTGTGACGACCCGGTGCTGTTTCTCGAACACAAGCGACTCTATCGCGAAACATACGGGCGAGCGGCGTATCCGGGATCGGAATTTGCGATTCCGTTTGGGAAAGCGAAAGTGGTGAGGCCCGGCGCGGATCTGACGCTGGTGACCTATGGCGCGCTGGTGCCGCGCGCGCTTCAGGCTGCGCAGCAGGCGCAGCGCGAGCATGCGATCGAGGTCGAGATCGTCGACCTGCGCACGCTCAATCCTTACGATTGGGACGCGATTGCCACGTCGGTGCGCAAGACGAACCGCGTGATCGTAGCGCACGAGGACATGATCAGTTGGGGATATGGCGCAGAGATTGCAGCCCGCATCGCCGACGAGCTGTTCGACGAACTGGATGCGCCCGTGCGACGGATCGGGTCTCTGGATACTTTTGTTGCGTACCAGCCAATCCTCGAGGACGCGACACTGCCAAAGCCGGAAACGATTCTCAAAGCCATCGTGGATTTGAAGACGTATTAGGGCGAATGCCTCACTGTGCCGCAGGCATTCGAGCGTGTTGAGCCTGGCGAGCCGGCGAACCCTCTCGCTTATTGGTTTGGTGGCGGGTTCAGCGCTGAGCCGGAAGCGGGCGGCGGTGCATCGGGCGTGGCAGCATCTCCAGTCAGAATGCGCGTTTCAGCACGGAAGCGGTGATACTCAGTGAATTGCACGTCATTCACTTTGGTGACTGAGGGACCGGGCATCGTGGTAGCGGGTCCATATCTGCTTTGAAAGCTCGGCGCGGAATTGAATGTGCGCACCACGCCGAAGGAGACGCTTCTTATCGGGCAGATATAGCTCGCGCCGCCGATTTCCACTGGACCATATTGCACCATGACGTCGGCTTTGGACATCGGGCTGTTCGCATTGAGTTCAGCTACGGCCGTCAAGCGCCGAATGGTGCCGTCGGCCGGGTCGATGGCGATCTCCCCATGGTAGGCAACACTTGGTGGATTCGACCTTGGATCGTCGTTGACATTCACGGTATAGTGCGATTTTTCCCGGGGCACGGTGTAGCGGAAGACCGCCAGTGGATTGTCCGGCCCGCCCTCCCAATGGCTCCAGACAGGGCCGCTCGGCAGGATATCGGAGAGGACAAGCTCAATTGCTTCGCCAAACACGCCCTGCGTGTACAGTCCCTTGGGAGAAGGCGATGCGTGCTTATCCGTATTGGAGATGATCACCTCTTTGCCTTCGCGAAAATACGCTTTGTCGCTGGAGGTTCCCACCAGATGCATTTGCTTGTATGGGGAATTGGACATCGTGATCGTATTGATTGTTAATGGCTCATCGGAGAACAAGGTGGTATTGCGCGTCGCAAAGAAGTTTGGCAATTTGGGAATCGTATCCTCGATGTAGGTTCGGCTAAGTGTCAACAGGGAATCCTGCGCGTCGCGGCCGAGCGCTGGAGAGCCGGGAATTTCGTCTGGTGGAAGACGGAGAAACACTGAGGCATCGGCCAAAGCAACCATCGCCTGGCGGGACTTGGGGCCGGGCAATTCCGCCTCCCAACGCTGGAGCCTTGCCGAACTCACGCGTTCGGTGAGCTCCAGGTCGAAAAGCTCTTCGGCCACCTTTGCGTCTGACTTGCCATGCGCGTAAATCAGCAACTGGTCAACCATATCTACGGTGACGGGATTTGCCGCAAATGCAGGTGACGCCGTGCCCGCGAGCAACAGGAGGATGGCTAGTTTTCTCATTGTGCATCTCCGACGCCGGGAAGGCCCGAGGTCGATGCGCGATTCGCAGATCCCTGTCTAACACAAAGTGCAGGAGGCGTGAGTGACACCGCGAGAACACAGCCATCATACAGCGACGGCGATCATGCAGAGTTGTGTTCCAGCATGGATCTTTAGAGAAATACTCTGATGGCTGGCAGGCGATGGTTGCGGCCATCCGTTCGGGGCAGACTGGCTCACTGAGCCGAGACGCGGCCGTGATTCCTGCAGAAGCCTGGCAGAATCGGGCGCGAGCTCACGCCGGTTTCGCAAGCAGGGTGTCGACGGCGTCAGGAAGTGAAGTGAAGCGCAAGTCGGCGAGGGCGGATGCCTGCTGGACATGCGGTGATCGCCGGTCGGCGTCGACCTCGACAAATATTGTTGCCATCCCGAGACGCCGACCGAACTCAACATCAGCCAGCGAGTCGCCGATCATCACGCTGGTTGCGGCGGTGATCTGCGGGAATCGCGCGACGGCCTGTTCAAAGAGGCCGGGCAGAGGCTTGCGACAGTCGCACTCGTCGTGATCGTGCGGGCAGATGAAGAAGGCGTCGATATGCGCGCCGGCCTCCGAGAGCTTTCGCTCAAATGCCGCGTGGATGGATTCGACGTCTGCAGATGTGTAGAGACCTTTTGCGATGCCGCGCTGATTGGAGACGACGATGGTGAGCAGACCAGCTTCGTTGAGACGGCGCACCGCGTCGGACACGCCGGGAAGCATGTGAAACTCATCCCAGCGCGTGACGTACTGACCTTCGGGCATCTTTTCGTTCAGAATTCCATCGCGGTCGAGGAAGACGGTACGCAATACGTGCGGGAGAACCTGATTGAGGGGATCGGTCACTTGGTCATCATAGCAACGCCGGCAGGCCGCGACTGTGCGTAAGCCTTATGCTTTCATCGCGCGTCGCGCCATGTAACTGTAGAGACGCGCACTGCCTTCGTCGAAGGTGCAAGCGGCGCAGGGTGTCAGACCCGGATACAATACGGAGATGGACTTCCACAGCCATCTGCAGCAGAGAACCAAGGGCAGATCGCGCAAAGCAGGCCGAGCGGCATGAGGAATTTCTTCCGCCTGCTGCGCTATGGGCTGCCTTACGTTTTGGAATGGCTGCCGGGCGTGGTGCTGTCGGCTGTGGTGGGCATTCTGGACGCCTTCCGCATCCTGCTGCTGCAGCCGATCTTTGACCGGGTGCTCGCCCCGACATCGCCGGAGGGACCGATTGTTCTCGGCCTTCCGAATACCAGATGGCACTTCGACCTGAGAATCCTCGTTCCGCACTTCATGCATCTGCACAACGCATGGGACGTGGTGGCCTACGCGCTGGTGCTCTCCACGATCCTGAAGGGCCTCTGCGACTATGCAGGCACTTACCTGGTGAACTACGCGGGCTTCGGCACCATCACAGATTTGCGCAACCATCTTTACGAAGCAACCTTGCGCCGTTCTTCAAGTTTCTTTCACCGGCATCCGACGGGCACCATCCTTTCCACGCTCATCAACGATGTTGACCGCGTGCAAATCTCCCTGAGCTCGGTGCTCGGCGATTTTCTGCAGCAGTTCTTTACTTTTTTGGTCGCGGTGACGCTCATCATCAAGATTGGCGGCTACCTGAGCTGGGCGCTGGTTCTCTTTATTCCGGTGGTTATCACCTCCGCGCGCAAGATAGGCAGGGAAGTGCGCACGCGTACGCGAACCGGCCAGGACAAGCTGGCCGAGGTGCAAAACATCCTGCACGAAACGGTGACCGGCAACCGCATCGTGAAGGCGTTCAACACTGAGCTGTGGGAAGTTCTGCGCTTCAAGAACGCCGCCAAGCGACTTTTCCGCGCAAATTTGCGCAGCGTGCGGATTCAGTCAATCAGTTCGCCGTTAATGGATACAGTGGGCGCCATCGCCATGGCGCTGCTGCTTTGGATCGGGCGCAGCGAGATCAAGGCCGGCCATATGACCCTTGGTGTATTCGGCGCCTTCATGATTCTGCTCTTCAAGCTCTATGATCCATTGCGCCGGTTTGCATTTTTTTACAACAGCTTTCAACAGGCGATGGGCGCATCGGCTTCGATTTTTTCTTTTTTTGATACCGAAGATGACGTGAAAGAACGCCCGCACGCAGCGACGTTCACGCGTTTTCGCCAATCGATCAAATTCGACGATGTCGGATTTTCCTATTCGACCGGCGAAGGGGAGCACCAGATTCTTCACCACGTGGATCTGGAAGTGAATGCGGGCGAGGTTCTGGCTGTGGTGGGGCCGAGCGGCGCGGGAAAATCGACGCTGGTGAACCTGATTCCGCGCTTCTTCGATGTGACTTCGGGCCGCATTTTGATTGACAACCTCGACCTGCGCGAATTGACGCTGGCATCGCTTCGCCGGCAGGTAGCCCAGGTGACACAGGAGACCATCCTCTTCAACGACACGGTGCACCACAATATTGCCTATGGCCAGCCGGATGCGAAGCACTCCGTGGTGGAGCACGCGGCACGTAATGCGCTGGCCCACGAGTTCATTCTGAAGATGCCGCAGGGCTACGATACGGTGATCGGCGAGAAGGGTTTCCGGCTCTCCGGCGGCGAACGCCAGCGGATTGCCATTGCGCGGGCCATCCTGAAGAATGCGCCGATTCTGATTCTCGACGAGGCAACTTCGGCGCTTGACTCCGAAAGCGAATCGCTCGTGCAGGAAGCGCTGGCGAACCTGATGCAAAACCGCACCGTGGTGGTGATTGCACACAGGCTCTCGACCATCCGCCGCGCGACGCGCATTGCCGTGGTTGAGGATGGGCGCATCACGGCCATCGGATCGCACGACGAGTTGCTGAATACCTCACCCACCTACCAGAAGCTTTACCAATTGCAGTTCATCGACTCGCCGGAAACGCCGGAGAACGGGACAGCGAATCATTTGGCACTCTATTTGCCGTTCGACCAGACGGCCGCCCATCCCGCAGGCACGAGGGAGTAAGAATGGCCATCTCTTCAATGACAGGATTTGCGCGGGTGCAGGTGAGCGTGCCCTCTGGCGCTGAAAGCCAGATGAGCTACACGTTGACCATCAAGAGTGTAAATCACCGTTTTCTCGATCTTCAGTTCCGGTTGCCCTCCGGATTGGATGGGTTGGAAATGGAGTTGCGGAGATTGCTGAAAGAGAATCTTACGCGCGGCCATGTCGACGTGACGCTCTCTGTCGATCGATCTTCGCAGACCAAGGCCGGATACAATCGCGAGCTGGTTGGCGGATACCTGGCTGCCTTCGATGCGGCGCGGCGCGAGCACAGGATTCAGGGTGAGCCGGACCTGAATGTTGCATTGCGCCTGCCCGGCGCCCTTCAGTCGGAGGATCGCGGAAGCGACGATCTGACCGCACTTGCGAATAGCGTGCTTGAGCAGATGGTTCCGCTTGTTGAGCAGTTGAAGGCCATGCGCGCACGCGAAGGCCAGGCGCTCGAGGCCATTCTTCGCGGCACGCTCGGCCGGCTGGCCGCAGCGACGGCGAGCGTCGCAGAGTTAAGGCCAGAGATCGAGCAGCGGTACCAGGAGCGGCTTGCACAGCGGCTTGCGGCGGTCGCAGGACCGGAGTTCAATCAGCAGCGCGTGCTCGAGGAGGTGGCCGTGCTGGTGGAGCGCAGCGACATCAGCGAAGAATTAGCGCGGATGACAACGCATATCGAACATTTTCGAGAGTTGCTCAGCGCAGGGAACGACGCCGGGAAGAAGCTCGATTTTCTCCTCCAGGAGATGAACCGCGAAGCCAATACTTTGCTATCGAAGACCGGCGGCGTAAGCGGAAAAGGGATGCGCGTCACCGAGCTGGGCCTGGCGATGAAAGCGGAGATCGAAAAAGCGCGCGAGCAGGTGCAGAACGTGGAATGAAGCAGGGAACAAGGGACTAAGGGAACAAGGGAAGAAGAAGACAGGAACTGGGGACTCGGAAGGGGATCACAAGAAAGTGGCTGGAATTCTTTTTATTATTTCGGCGCCTTCGGGCTCCGGCAAAAGCACACTGGTAGGCGAACTGCGCCAACAAGTGAGCGGGGTGGATTTCGCGGTGTCGTGGACGACGCGTGCGCCGCGTGGTTCAGAGGAGGATGGGCGCGAATACCACTTCACCACCCGCGAAGAATTCCAGCGCATGACGGATGCCGGGCTTTTCCTGGAATACGCTGAGGTCTTTGGGAAAGACCTTTACGGCACGCCCCGCCAATCCCTCGATGATGCGCTGGCAAGCGGTCATGACCTGATGCTCGATATCGATGTGCAGGGCGCAGCGCAAGTGCGATCGAAGATGCCCGAGGCGGTGAGCATCTTTGTTTTGCCGCCGAACCCGAAAGAATTGCGGACTCGTTTGCGCAATCGCAGCCGTGCTGAAGGCGTGATGAACGAGGGAGAGCTGTACCGGCGCCTGAGCGAAGCCAGCCGGGAGATTGAGAAATATCGCGACTACGGCTATATTCTGATCAACGACAGTTTGCCCCGGGCGGTAGCGCAGCTTGAGGCCATTGTGCAGGCAGAACGTTTCTACCGCAATGGCGAGACGATCGCATACCGTTCCCGCAGGGTGTTGGAGGTCGCCGCAGCCTGCCTGCAATCGAACTCGCAGGAGCGGCTTAAACCTGTGCTGGAAGCCTTCGGCATCGATGGCTTAACCGGCCAGCAACAACTTCCCTTTGGAGATGACTCCGATGACGATTGAGACCAGTTTCGATTCCAATTACCGCAAGGTCCTGGTAGCCGCCCGGCGCGCTCGTCAATTGCAGAACGGCTCACAGGCCCTTGTCCCCACAAAATCGAGCAAGGCCTGCCGCATCGCGCAAGAAGAGATCGATGCGGGAAAGATCGCCTATGTGAAAAACGAGGTCGAGGTGGCCAAGCCTCTCGTTGAAGGCCCGGCGATTCCCATCCTGCTTAGCTAGATTCTGTTTTCTCGATCGGCCCGCGGCAGTGAGTGCGGCGATGGTGTGCCCTTGAAATGGGTGACGCGGATCGTGCGGGGCTCTGTCGTTTTGTCTGCTGCAATACAATCTTCATTATGAGAGTCGTTGTCGGCGTCTCCGGCGGGATTGCTGCGTACAAGGCAGCCGAGCTCGTGCGCGCACTCCAGCGCCAGGCGGTCGAGGTGCACGTGGTGATGACTGCAGCGGCGCAGCGCTTTGTGCAGCCGCTGACCTTTGCTGCGCTTACCGGATACAAAGTGTTTACGAGCCTCTGGGAGGAGGCGAGCGATCCGGGCGCGGAGCAGAAGGGCATTGACCATATCGCGGAGGCACAGTGGGCGGACGCGCTTGTGGTGGCCCCGGCCACGGCAAACATTCTGGCGAAGTTTGCGCATGGAATCGCCGATGATTTTCTTTCGACGCTCTATCTCGCAACGACTTCGCCGGTTCTGGTGGCGCCGGCCATGAACGTGAATATGTGGAACCATCCGGCAACGCAGGCCAACGTGGCCACGCTGCAGGATCGCGGCGTGCGCATCATTGAGCCGGGGACTGGCGAGCTGGCCTGCGGCATGGTTGGCGAGGGCCGCATGGCGGAGCCGGAGGCGATTGCCGCCGCGGTGCTGGGGGTGCTGGGACGGCGAAATGATCTGGCCGGCGAGGTTGTGCTGGTGACGGCCGGCGGCACACGCGAGGCGCTCGACCCGGTGCGTTTTATCGGGAACCGGTCCAGCGGCAAGATGGGCTATGCCCTGGCTGAAGCGGCGCGCAGCCGCGGGGCAAAAGTCATCCTGGTCAGTGGGCCGACGGGCTTGCGCGCGCCTCGGCAGTGCGAAATGGTGCAAGTGACGACGGCGGAGGAGATGCGCAGTGCGGTTCTTGCGCGCATGAACGACGCTACGCTGGTGATCAAAGCTGCCGCGGTGGCCGATTACCGGCCAGTGAGCGTCTCAGAGCAGAAGTTGAAACGCACCGGGTCGATGACGCTGGAGCTGGCGCCGACTGAAGATATTCTTGCCGAGGTGGTTCGGCGGCGGCGGCCTGGACAGCTCATTGTCGGCTTTGCCGCCGAGACCGAAAACCGCATGGAAAACGGGCGCGCCAAGCTGATGAAGAAGGGCGCGGATGCGATTGTGGTGAACGATGTGTCGGGCGAGGGCGTGGGCATTGATGCGGATACCAATGCCGCTACATTTCTGAGTGCGGCGACGTCCGTAGAGATGCCGGAGATGCCGAAGCGCGAGCTCGCTGACCGGATTTTGGATGAGATTCTGGCGTTGCGGCGGCCTCGGCCGTTGGTCGCGGAATTCGGTGAACACCAGGATGCGAAGACGCGCGACGAACAATCGGCGCAGGACCGCGTGCTCAGCGAGAGCATGCCCAGCGGCGCGGGACGCCGGCAGTTGATTGTGGAGTAAGAACGTTGGCGCGCGCGCTGGATTCCGCAATCCGTGAGGCACTGGCCGAGCGCATGCGGTTTTATCGCGAGCTGGGGCTGACAGATTTTTACCGGCGGCCGGTGGATGCGGCTGTTGCAGAGCAGGAAACGGGCGCGGTTCCTGGAGTTGCGGAAGGCGCGGGCGAGCGCGAAGCGGACGGTGCGGAGCGGGGTCAGGAAGCGCCGGCTCCGGAGATTCAGTCAAACTTTTTTGGAGAGGAGCCGGCGATCAAGACGCGGAAGGGATTTCATGCGCCGGAGATTGGCGTCGCGATTCCTGTGGAGGAGCGAGCCGACGCGCTAGCGGCGATTCACGAGGATCTGGGCGAATGCAGGCGCTGCGCACTGCACAAAGCGCGTAACACGATCGTGTTCGGCGTGGGAAACCCGGCAGCGCGGCTGATGTTCGTGGGCGAGGGGCCGGGCGCCGATGAGGACGCGCAGGGACTGCCGTTTGTCGGACGCGCCGGTCAATTGCTGAACAACATGATTACCGCGATGGGGCTGACGCGCGAAGAGTGCTACATCGCCAACGTGGTCAAGTGCCGTCCGCCGGGCAACCGCACGCCGGAACCGGACGAGGCGAATACCTGCTCGCCGTTTCTGTTTCGTCAGATCGATGCGGTGCGTCCGCAGGTGCTGGTGGCGCTCGGGGCAACGGCGGCAACGTATCTGCTGGGCGCGCGGCAACCGCTGGCGGCGCTGCGCGGACGCGTGCACGCGTTCCGCGGGATGAGCCTGATCGTGACCTATCACCCGGCTTTTTTGCTGCGCGATCCGCGCCAGAAGAAGGAAGCGTGGGCGGATCTTCAGATCGCGATGAAGGAGCTGGGGCTGAAAAAGACAGGGAATAGGGGGTAGGGAATAGAGAACATGGAACAGAGAACAGGGAGCACTCAGAGCGCGATTTTTCGCTCGCTGAGTGACTCGGCGATTTCGCGCCAATTGAATTCCCAAATATGCGAAACTTCGAGATTGCGGGCGATCAACTAAAGGCGCTGTAGAATTCCGTCTGATGAGACGAATACGCGCCGTTACCGGTTCAGCAGTATTCCTGGCCATTGCACCGGGAACCGTTGCGGGTTACATCCCATGGCGGATATGCCGATGGCATGTTGAAGCACCACTGGCCGGAATCTATTTGTTCCGGATTCTCGGGGTGTTGTTGATTACCGCCGGGCTCCCCATCCTCCTGGATTCTTTCGCACGCTTCGCTTTTCAAGGCCTCGGTACGCCTGCGCCGGTCTTTCCAACACGCCATCTAGTCGTCAGCGGTCTATATCGATATGTGCGAAATCCTATGTATGTGGCGGTTGCATGGTTGATTCTCGGGCAGGGGTTGTTTTTTGGCGATGTCGGTGTTCTTAAATACGGTATTGCCGTTTGGGCGGCATTCCATCTATTTGTCCTCATCTACGAAGAGCCTACCTTAAGGAGCGCCTACGGGCCTGAGTACGAAGACTTCTGCAAGAATGTCCACAGGTGGGTTCCGCGTTTGCGACCTTGGAGGCAGGGGGAAAACGGTTGAGTTTTGCCGGTGGATCGGACCACGGAAAATCGGAAGTTTGGCTCTCAACGGCTGATTTCAGTGCAATGTGCTCACTGACGTGGTTGCTGTCGCTCTTCGTCAGTCACCCATCTCTCAAAACAACCGCAGGAATCAGTGACGCACGCTAGCCGCGTTCGCGCCAGAGCGCCACGCCGCCGAGGATGCCGTCTTCGTTTGAGACGATGGAGACGTTTTTGGGAAGCTTGAAGTCAATTTTCTTGGTGTTGCCGCCGCCCAGATAGAGATGGTCCCAGTTAAAGGTGGCTTCGGTTTGCGCGATCGCTTCTTTGAGCCGCTTGTTCCAGTATTTCTTGCCGTACTTCTCGAGGCCGCGGCGGCCGAGGTAGTCCTCGTAGGTTTTTTCGCGCCAGGGGTGATGGCCCAGCTCGAGGCCCGGGCAGAGTTTCCCCCCGGTGAAGATCGCCGAGCCCACGCCGGTGCCGAAGGTGATGATGAGCTCCACGCCCTTGCCCTTGACTGCGCCGTAGCCCTGCACCGCGGCGTCGTTGTTGACGCGGACGGGTTTGCGCCAGCGCTTCTCGAGCTCGCGCTGGAGAGGGAAGTTGACCCAGTCAGGGTGAAGGTTAACGGCGTTGTAAGTGATGCCGAGCTTCACCACTCCGGGAAAACCGACAGAAACGCGATCAAAGCCCGGCAGGCGGGCGCGCAGAGTGTTGAGCGCGCGCAACACGGCCCGCGGCGTTGGCACGGCCGGAGTGAGGATGCGCTGGCGCTCGCTGAGCGGCTTGCCGAGCGCGTTGAGAAGCATGGCTTTGATGCCCGATCCGCCGATGTCGATGGAAAGAGTGATGGGAGATGCCTTGGTGGACGGAGAGCCCGGCGCGGGAAGAGGGGATTTCGAAACCATCTGGGTGAATTGTAAAACACAGGGAACAGGGAGTAAGGGAGCGAGGGAGCTACGGCTGGCAGCAGCAACTACACTGAGTGTTGTCTCCCATGCCTGCTTACTGCGAAGTCGCGCTGCCGGTGCCGCTGGACCACACGTTTACGTATGCGATCCGGTTGGGGCAGTCGCCACAGCGTGGAGCGCGCGTGATTGTGCCCTTCCGCAACGAAAAGCTGATCGGTGTGGTGACGGCTGTGGATGCCAAGGCGCCGGCAGAGGTAGAAGTGCGGTACCTCGAAGCGGTGCTCGACGAAGAGCCGCTGCTCAGCGAGCACCTGCTGGAGTTGGCGAATTGGACGGCGCAGTATTACCTGGCACCGCTGGGCGAGGTGCTGCGCGGGATGCTGCCGCTGGCCGCGGAGGTACGGCGCACCGTCTACTACCGGATCACGGATCTGGGTCGGGATGTGCTGGCGAAGAGTTTGGATGGGGACGATGGTTCTGGAGTCACCCACCCTAGCGACAAAAACAAAGACGTCGCGAGGGTGGGGCACCCGCCTGACAGAAGGAGGCTTTCAAAGGAAGGGCAGGACATGGAGCGGCGTGTGCTGGAGCGGCTCGCTTCGGGCGAGCCGGTGAAGGTGTCGACGCTGCGAACGGCGACGGCGGCTTCACTGTCGGTGCTGGCGAGCATGGTGCGCAGGAGGTGGATCGCGCGTGAGACGGCGGCGGCCGAACGTGATGCGCGACGCATGGAACGGTTTGCAGTGCTGGTTGCCGAGGGCCGGTTGCCCTCACTGACCGAGAAGCAGCAGGCGATTCTGGCGGAGCTGGCGGCGAGCGGCGGCGAGCTTTCGCTTGCCGAGCTGCGGCAGAGAGAACTGCCATCGTCGACGCTGCAGACGCTGGTGCGGCGGGGGCTGGTGCGCATCGAGGAGCGGCCGGAAGCGTTTCGACTGGGTGGACTGGCTCCGGCGAGCGGCGCAATCGATTTGAACGCAGCGCAGACCGCTGCACTCGCTACAATCACCGGGGCGCTGGGTTCGTTCCATCCGTTCCTGATGTATGGCGTGACGGGCTCAGGGAAGACGGCTGTGTATCTTGCCGCGATGCAGAAGGTTCTGGAGCGCGGGCTCTCGGCGATTCTGCTGGTGCCCGAGATCGGGCTGACGCCACAAACGGTCGGATTGCTCGATCAGGCCTTCGGTCAACGCGTGGCGCTGCTGCACTCCGCATTGACGCCCGAGGAACGCAGCGAGCAGTGGCGGCGGATCCGGCGCGGCGAAGCTCCGATTGTCGTGGGAACGCGCTCGGCAATTTTTGCGCCGGCGCCGAACTTGGGATTGATCCTGGTGGATGAGGAGCACGACCAGAGCTACAAGCAGGAAGAGACGCCACGGTACAACGCGCGCGATGTGGCCGTGATGCGCGCCAAGCTGGCCGGCGCCGTGGTGGTGATGGGTTCGGCTACGCCGTCGCTGGAGAGCTGGCAGAACGCGGCACGGGGCAAGTACACGCGCATCGAGCTGCTGGACCGCGTGATGAACCGGCCACTGCCTGAAGTGGAACTGATCGACATGCGGCGTGAATTCAAGGAGACGGGCCGCGATGAGCTGTTCTCGCGCTCGCTGGTGGAGCAGACGAAAGCAACGCTGGAGCGAGGCGAGCAGGCGCTGATTCTGCTGAACCGGCGCGGCTACTCGTTTGCCGTGATGTGCCGCGCTTGCGGCGAAAAGCTCGAATGCCAGAACTGCGCGATTGCGCTGACGCATCACAAGGCGTCGATGGAGGACCTCGGCGAGGCGCGCGTGGGGGAACGGCTGGAGTGCCACTATTGCGGATACAAGCGCACGGTTCCGGCGCGATGCCCGAAGTG
>Ga0116223_10000304_pt1 | contig 63170 bp, 50 predicted proteins | sample Sb_taG_3_FD_90092 | JGI IMG/M metagenome (GOLD analysis project Ga0116223, IMG submission 90092) | Peat soil microbial communities from Weissenstadt, Germany - Sb_50d_a_PC metaG | ecosystem: Environmental > Terrestrial > Soil > Wetlands > Peat | place: Germany: Weissenstadt | collected 2010-09-21 | reverse complement strand
GGCGGTGGGCCGGACAATCGGTTTCATCCAACCATACGGTAGCCTAAACCGCATCATTTGTCCAGCGAAATCTTTCAGGCGGGCGATTTCAGAGGTCTCTCAGGCTGGTAAACAAATACAAACCGGCCTCGTTCGTTAAGACTGAGGTAACTACGTTCGTCTCGAGATTGGTCAACGTGATTAACACAGCCGGGACGACCGCACCCCCGGGATCAACCACGGTTCCGGAAATTGTCGCTCGGGTTTCCTGCGCCAAGCCGATACCGGCGAGGGCAACAGCGCCCAGAAAGAATCCGATCAGCGTGCCGACTCTCATATTCACCCCTCTGCGCTTGACTCTCGCTGAGAGCATCGCACCTACGGCGATGGACTTGCCACGGTTTTAGACGATCGGCGCGACCCCTTTTACACTGCCCCAGACCGAGTGCCAGACCGCGTAATAATATATCTTGTTCGACACGCCGTCAAGGGCCACCAGGGCAAGCGACTGATTTTCCACTATGCGAAAAAAGGCGGCTTTCCAGGGCGCACAATAACCCTTGTGTTAACAATGGATTAGGGATCATCGATGAGTTCCGCATTGGGGGAGCTTCGCTGGCGGCCGATTGAAGCGAAACCTTTCACTGTATGAAACTTGTGTCCCCGACAAAAGGTTGCGGGATCATGGATGGACCCGCCTGGAGCTATACCGGCAAGTAATTTGCCAGGTCCCGCATGGCAATCGCTTTGTAGCGGTTTTCCTGAAGAAAGTTCAAGTATTCTTCGAATAACTCCGGGGGAGTCGTCACCCACGGATGCTCTTTGTCCGGGACGCCATGGACGGTAAGAACCGCGATACGGCCATTTTCCGCGGATCGAAAGAGGTCTATGACCTTGTCCCGATTGTCAGTCCTCGTGGTGAGGCTTGGAATGATATATCGGTCGTCCGTCGCGAGGTTGTAGATCCGATCCAGACCGGCGCGCGCGAACTTATACCCGCGCTCCTTCAGCACTTCCACCGCCGCGGAATTGTTGGCGTAACCGGGATAGGCGAAGCTGACCATTTTCGCAACTCCGAGTGCGTAAGCCTTCTCTTCGAGGGCCTGGAGATCCGCCAGAAACCGCGCGCGCGTCTGCCTGGTCACATTGCGGTGGGAGATCGTATGGTTACCGACTTCAAAGCCCATCTTGTGGAGAGACGCGATCTGCTCCCAACTCATGTATAGAGTCTTGTCGTCAAAATGCGGTGGAAACTCACATACGAAAAATGTGGCTCCGAATCCGTACTTCTTCAGCAGCGGCGCGACATAGGTGGCGTGAGAGACGGGCCCGTCGTCAAATGTCAACACCACCAGGCGATCCGGCACCCGCTTCTGCTGCGCGGGAGCGCGAAGACCTTCTCCCAGCGTACCCACTAACATCGCGCGCCGGCTGATGGTAAGTGCCATTTTGTCAGTCGCCGTCGGATTCACTCGGCTTTCAACCAGATATTGCGGATACGGACTTTGCCCGCGCCTTCCAGTTGGAATGCCAGTAGCCCTTTCGGGCGGAACCTGGCCGGATCCTTGTCGATGAGCATCGAAGTCACATGCCCATTGATCACATGAATTAGCATATTGCCGCGTGCGACGATCCGAATCTGGTTCCAATCTCCGGTCTTGATGTAGCCACGAATGGCGCCGTCGTCGCCAAGAGAGCCGATCACTTCCGGGTGGTCTCCGGCTTCTACAATCTGTCCCCGGTGCACGAGGAGGCCACGATCCGAGGCAATTTCGTAATACTGGCCTGCGTAGCGATTGGCGCCATCAAAGTCGAGTTGCGGCCCCGCCAGCTTATAGGGGGCGTTGTTGGGCCCGCGTCCTCCTCCTCCGCGCCCGCGCCCACCGGCGCCCTGACCGCCGTTGGCGCCAGCGGCCGCTCCGGCGCTGCCTGGATTTCCGCCGTCAGCGGCGCCCAGGGGCGGCGCTCCCGCGCGCCCCGGTCCGGGAGGGAGAGCCGGTTGCACATATCCGCGATACACGATACCGCTATTGACGAAAGCCCCCTCAGTCTTGATCTCAGCCTTGAGTTCGAAATCCGAGGGTTCCCCGCCTTTCCAGAAAATGTAAGTAGTATCAGTAACGGAAGACGGACCACCGGCGACTTCGCCGGTAATTGCGCCATCCTCCACCTTCCATACGTCGCTCCGCCCATCCCACCCATCCAGGGTGGAACCGTCGAAGAGCGAAACCCAGCCTGCATTGGCTGCCGGGCCCGGCCCCGCCTGCTGCGCGCGGATCCGGAAACCAGTGAGCGCTGCTGCCGCGGCCACGATCACAACCCCGGTCGGGAATCTCATATAAGGTTTTAGGCCAGCTTATGGAGCTTGGTCAAGCGGCCAATCTCGACCCATTCGGCCACAAAGATGTTTCCTTCGTGGTCGAAGATGGCGCCGTGCGGGGTCACGAACTGACCGGGAACGAAGCTCGCCCGGTCCTTGGTATTGCGTGACGGGTTAGGCGGGGAAGCCGGGGTCGCGTCGCCCAAATGTTCGATGATCCGGTTGTTCTTGTCGATGAGGGTCACCCGTCCCTGGAGATCGGGGATGACAACATTGCCTTTCTGCTCGTGGAAATGGCAGGGCAAGCGGAAGCCGGTGATGAAATCAATGTGGGTGCCGTCCATGGTGAACCGCTGCAACCGGTTGTTTCGGCGGTCCGCGACCGTCAGGATCGGGCTCCCCCCGCGCGTATCCACCCAGATTCCGTGGGGCTCCTTCAGTTGGCCCGGATCGGAGCCGCGCCCGCCAAAGGTATTGAGGTATTCGCCTTTATTGTTGTAGTGGTTGATGTAGTAGGAACCATAGCCATCCGCGACATATAAATCACCATTGGGCGCGATGGCAATATTGGTCGGATTATACAAGGGGAGCGCCGGTGCGGGCTTGTCCGCCGGTGTGTAGTAAGCGGGAATGTCGGGCGGTCCTTGAATCTTATACACGATCTCGCCCTTGAGCGTGGCCTTGAGCACTGTCGAGAACAGCTCCGGCTGCGGTTGCATACGGGCGTTGGCGGCATTGACGGTCAGGTACAGAAACTCCTGGCGTCCTTCCTGCTGCAGCCACATACCGTGGGCCACGCTGCGGAATTCCTTTCCCCATGAGCGAACAAACTTGCCGTTGCGATCGAATACCACCATCGAGTCCGGGCTGTCACTGTCGGCGTATACCGTGTGATGGACATAGATGTTGCCCTGAGAATCCTCCGCTACATTGTGGGTGTTGCCCCACTTGATGTGGGATGGAAGCTCGCCCCAATCGTGGATGGCCTCGTACTGGAATTCACCTTCGCCGAGAACCGGCAATCTTGTGCCCGCCTTGTCCTGAGCCCGCAGAATGAGTGGGGCGGCGAGACCGGTGCCCATAAACTCTCGACGTGTCACTTCCATTGCGATCCTCCTGGCCTGGCTTACGCGAAGAGCTCGTTGATGACCTTGCCCTTGCCGTCTTTGGTGACATAGACAGGGCGCCTCTCATTCAAGAAGTACTGGTCGGGAGCAATACCCAGCGCGTGATACATGGTGGCGTGCAAGTCCTCCACCGGAACTGGGTTCTCGATGGTCGTGCAGGGCCGCTCGTCGGCGGTCTTTCCGTACAAAAATCCCTTTTTCACGCCGCCGCCGGCCATCAGAACCGCGCCGGCGGCGGTGAAATGGCGGTGCATGCCGTAGTGCATCGGCACCTGCATCACGTCGGGAGTAGTTGCCTGGTCGCGGACTTCCTTACCGACCTTGCCTTCGGTCACCGCATCGCGGCTGAACTCACTCGCCAGTACAATCAGAGTCCGGTTCAGCAGGCCGCGCTCTTCGAGGTCGAGCACCAGTTGGGCCACCGGAGCGTCGATGCTCTGTTTCATTAAGACGGCGCGTTCGTGGCCGTCCTGATGACTGTCCCACCAGCGGAACGGAATGTATTCCGTTGTGACTTCGACATAGCGCGCACCCGCCTCCACTAAGCGGCGCGCCAGCAGGCAACCCTGGCCGAACCGGCTGGTGTTGTAAGTGTCGAAGACGTTTTTCGGCTCCAGGGACAGGTCGAACGCCTTGGCCGATTTGGAACTCAGCAGCCGGTCAGCCGCATCCTGCGACCGCAGCAACGCTTCGCGCTGGAAATCGCCGGCGAACTGATAGACCGGTTGTTTGGCCAGCAGTTGCTCGTACAGCTTGCGCCGGCTTTTGAAACGCGTATTCCCCAGATCGCTGGGCGGCCGGACCGCCGAAGCCGAGTCCTGCGGGTCCGTGATCAGGAACGGGCCATATTCCGTCCCCAGGAATCCAGCCGTATGAAAGGACTTCAAAGCCGGAGCTTCCGCCCCGATCTCCATATTCTGTCCGATCGAAATGAACGGAGGCACGGTGTCGGACCTCGGCCCCAGCGTCTTCGCAATGACCGATCCGATATGCGGCACCGCCATCGGCTGCGGCGGGATGTATCCCGTGTGCCAGTGGTATTGATGCCGGGAATGAAGGATGAACCCAAGATCCGGACCCTGAAAAGTGCGGATCAGCGAGGTGCGGTCCATCACCTTGGCGACTTTTTCCAGCCCCTGCGAGAGCTTGATGGTATCGACCGCGGTGTCGATGGAGGGGAATGTGCTCAGCACCTCCGCGGTGCGGACCCCGGGAGCGAACGGCGTGTAGCGTTTCGGGTCGAAGGTTTCGGTAGCTGCCATCCCGCCCGCCATCCACAGAACGATGATCGAATCCGCGGTCGCCGGCGTCGCGGGCGCTGCGCGAACCAACTCCGGTTCCCGGCCCACCAGCGCGGCCAGCGAGGCAGCCGCGGTGACTCCGCGGCCCATGAACCCACGCCTGCTCAGCATGCTGCCGATTCTCTTCTCTTCCGAATTCGTAAGTCTGCCGCTCATACTGGTTACCTCTAAGTCGCCTATCGAACAAATTGAAATTCGGGCGTCATGGTAACCGCCCAGAGTAAGTCCGCCAGGCCGTCCGCTGAAGGCTTGCCGGGGTGCGAGGGATCGCGCAGCGCGCCCTCCGCAATCTGCCGCTCGGCAGCCGAAGGTGCACGGCCCAGCGCGTACCAATACACCCGGTCCACTGTCTCGGGAATAGTCTTCAATACCGGCCCGGGCGGCAGTGGCGTCTCAGGCTTGGGAGGGGAGAGGCGGTCGAGGTTGGGCTTCTGATCGAAAACGAAGAATCGCGCCGAAACCGTGCCGCCACCGAACGCCGCGTTATTCACCGGGTTTTCCATCGCAGGCGCGCCTTGGAATCGCGTAAAGCCCTTTCCCGCGATGTCGTACACGACAACCGACGGAAACTTGACGCGTACTGCGTTGGTCACCGGGTCCGTGGCCCCGGATGGAATGATCGGGTTGGTATCTTCACGAAGTCCTGAAGCATCGACCGGGGTGAGGGCCGTGAGCGGCGTGGACCCGGAAGGACCCACCAACATGCCGTTCAGCCAGATCGGCGCGCCCTGGTCGGGCGAGGTAGAACCGTTGTCCTCAACGATCAGGTATAGTTTCTGGGATTTCGAAATCTCGATGTTGAAGGGCACGGGTACATTGGCCCCGCCGCGTCCACCACCGGCCTGCCGGGTCGGGTCGGTGTCCAGCGGGACTGGGGCATTATTCGCCGCCGCATCATTTGCGGGCGTTTTGGCTGCGGTGCGATTCGGAGCCACCTGCCGGCGGAACAGGCTGGCGGGCTCGGGCGGAAGTTCACCCAGCATGCGGCGAGATCCCCTCCACAGCCAGTGGGTCAGGGTTTCCCCGTTGACCAGTTCGAGCGCCTGAACGGTGGTCGCGATGGTCTCCCGGGTCGAAAAGACCTGGTCGCGGATAGGACGGCCCATCGCGCGTGTCAGGCTACTGCCGGCAATCTTCCACTCCCGTGCATACTCCCCGCCCGGGATGGTTTGAGGCTCCCCTGGCTGTAGGCCGGCCTGGCCGCCTGCTTGGCCGGCACGGCCACCGGCTTGTCCGTCGCGGCCTCCGGGCTGTCCGCCGCGGCCTCCTCCACGCCCTGTGGAGATACCGGCAGCCAGCAGACCAGCGTTGGAACCATCCAGAGGGGCACCCGAAACTTCTCCCCGAGGGCCCGGTCCATTGGCGCCAACTCCTGCACCTCCGCCGGGTCCATTGCCACGGGGCGCAGTCACGTGCCAGTCGCCGGTAATCGCGGCAATTGCATCCGCGAACTGTTCGGCCGTCAACCGCCGCAACTCGGGACCCCGGAAGGAAAACTGCTTGGGCATTTCGCCGGTGCGCGCGATCGTTGGAAGCTGGTAAGTTCTGGAACTGACAATCGTGCCGATCAGGTGTTTGAGGTCGTAGCCGCTGGCGACGAACTCGCTGGACAGCCAGTCCAGCAGTTCGGGACTCCATGGCTCACCATCCATGTCGTCCACGTTCTCCACGATTCCCCGGCCCATCAGCTTCTCCCAGATCCGGTTCACCAACGTGCGCGGCATCCGGCCGTTCCTGGGATCGGTAAAGACCGCCGCCGCGGTGGCACGCCGGTCCGCCAGGCTGTAAGAAGGCAGAGGCCGGTCCAGTTCCGGATACAGGAACGCCGCGGTGGCAAAGCCTTCCTGCGCCACATCGCAGCGATACAACTGCAGCTTCTCCTCCTTGGAGAAATAGCTTGCCAGGGCGTAGGCATCCTTCAGCTTCCATTTGCTGATAAAGCTGTCGTGGCAGGAGTTGCACTTAAAGTTGATTCCCAGGAAAATCTGCGCGGTGTTCTGCGAGGCCTGCATCGCGGGAGCCTGGCTCGCACTGACCGTCCCGCGCCAGTTCACGCCTACTAGAAAGCCGTCGGGATCGGTGTCCTTCGTCGGATTCAGCAGCTCCGTTATCATCTGGTTGTACGGCTCATTGCTTTCGAGAGCGTTGAGAAGCCAGCCCGTGATGCTCTTTCGGGCCGCAGTGTCGGAATAGTAGGCGACCCCTTCATCGTTGCGCAGCAGGTCGTTCCAATAAGAAATCCAGTTCTCCGAGTACTTGGTGTTGTCCGCCAACAGCTTGGCCACGAGTTGGCCGCGTTTATCGGGCCGGGTGTCCTTGAGGAACTCTTGCGACTGAGCCGGGTCCGGCAGCAGTCCCCAGATGTCCAGGTAGGCCCGGCGCAGGAATTCCCCGTCGCTTACCAGGGACGGCTGCCGCACCTTCTGATCCACAAGGTACCTGGCTGTAAAGCGGTCCACCGGATCGGTCCAACCTTTCCAGAGAGAATTCGGAACCGGCGGCGCACTGAGCGCCAACGGCGGATCCCACCTGGCCCTGGCGGCCGCCGAAGCGGGAGTGGCGCGCGCGCCTTGATCGATCCAACTCCGGATCAGGGCGATCTCGGAATCGGCCAAAGCGTCTCCGCCGAACGGCATCCGCGGCTGAATCGCGCCGGTGATGCGCTTGACCACCAAACTGGTCGCGCTACTGCCCGGTTTGACCGCCGCACCCGTGCGCCCGCCACTGAGGACATCCTGGTAATTGGCCAGCGAAAGCCCGCCCGATCGCTTCTCGGCGTTGTGACAGGCCAGGCACTTCTCCGCCAGGATCGCGTGCACCTGCCGGTCATAGTCGATCAGCGCGGGCGGGCTCAGCGACCAAGACCGCCCGGCGGTGAAGAAGCAGATCGATAACACTATCCAAAGAGCAGCGCCGAATGGCAACAGACGTTTACGGGAATGGTTTCGCACAGCGTCCCCCTCAGGACAGCACTCGGCCTTTCACAGATTTCACTGTTGGGAGTCTATAACGCCGGTGCGCAGGTGGTCAACCACCGTAAACTCCTGCGGGTAGCTTTCACTATGTGAAAACTTGGCTGATCTGACCAGAAAGCCATTAAGCTCTGAACTTTCAATAAAATAGGGATGGCCATCGGGAAGGATCCGGGGGTTGGGTGAGCATCGGCTGGGCGTAGGCAATTTCGCAGAGCGATAGGGAGGAGCTCTGCCGGAAGTCTTTGAACTTCTCCACCTGGCCCGCTCGCCTGGTCCCAGCCCCGGCGGCACCATTACGGACTGGAACATTGCCGCGCATACCCACGACTGGGTCCGTGCCTGCAAGGGCGGTGCTCCGGCCTGCTCCAACTTCAGCATTGCCGGGCCGTTCAACGCTTGGGTCGTCCTCGGCGCGGTGGCCTCACACTACCAGGGCAAGCTCCCGGGGTACAACGCCAGAATGCAGTTCTCGAACAATAAAGACGCCACCAGGTGGATTAAGCCCACTTTCCGAAAAGGCTGGGAGATCAAACTCTTAGGAAGCTATAATCCCCTCAGGAGATCTTCCGAAACGAGTGGGTCACCCGGCATGCGGCGGATCCGGCCAGAAAGCCGATCGCGGCCGCGACCACCAGAGAGCCGGTCAAATGCCGGCGAGCAAACCTCCGCAAGCCGGTGAAGACATCTCTCAGGTCATGATCTTCAACGTAGGAGGCCGCGGCATCCAGTCGATCCGCTGCGCTGGTAGCGAAGTTGTCGATTGCCTCGGAACCCTGGCGTCCTGTCGAGCGAACGGAGGAGGCAGCCGTATGGAGCGCGCCTCCTGTCTCATCTCGCGCTTCATCCAGTTTCCTGCCGGCGGACCGGCCCAGCTCCGACGCCGATTGCGTTAGTGTCTCAAAAGTAGTCAAGATGTTCCTCCCAAGTCTGAGGTAAAGCACGTTTGCCTCCATTGCGATCGAGAGGCGGCGCCGTTAGAGTCGCAGGACGGCGAGGTGCTGAAGCAGCCAAACCTGCACCAATGGAAGGCAGGTTTTGCACGTGGTTCGGCCCGGGAGAGTTAGATGGCAGGAGACGCACACGGCCAGAGATGCTATAGTTCAGTTGAGAAAGGCCGAAAACCACTTGCTTACACGCGCGGCTCGGAATCGCGTCGAGCCGATCCGCTGACTCCTTTCGAATAAAACATGACTCCCATGTCAGACGGTCGGCCCCGGGCCGCTGTTGTTGTCGCCCATCCGGACGACGAGACGCTCTGGTGCGGCGGCTACATCCTGACGCATCCGGAGTTTCTTTGGCGCATCGTGACCCTATGCAGGGCAGCGGATTCGGACCGCGCGCCAAGGTTCCGCCGGGTCTTGCGGCGATTGGGGGCGGAGGGTGAAATGGCGGATCTCGACGATGGACCGGACCCGGGGCCGCTGCCCGCCGGGCAGGTTCGGGAGACCACCGCCCGGCTACTGGCCGGAAACAGCTACGACCTGATTTTGACCCACGGCCCGAAGGGCGAGTACACACGGCACCGCCGGCATGCGGAGTGCTGCCAGACCGTGGTGGAGCTTTGGCGATCGGGCGGTATCGACACCAGGCGATTGTGGATGTTTGCTTACGAAGACGGAGACCGGGCGTACTTGCCCCGGGTGCGCGAGGATGCCGATCGGCGGGACGTATTGGAAGACGATGTCTGGCTGGAAAAGCGCCGGTTGATTACGGATCTGTACGGGTTCAAGATCGACAGTTGGGAAGCACAGATCACTCCGCGAGAAGAGGGGTTCTGGTGCTTTGACTCGGCACAAGCGGCGGTCAAGCGCGCGGCCGCGCCCTGGGAGCAACCATCATGAAAGTACTTGTGCTGACCGAATACCCGCCATCGGCGGCCGGACTGGCGACGCAGGGTCAGCTATTTTGCAGGGGCTTGCGCGAGATCGGCGTGGATGTCCACCCGGTACACTTCGAATCGCCCCTGGAAAAGGAATGGTACTACCGCTGGTTCGAGCCGGACGTGGTGGTCGGTATAGGGTTCTGGGGCCATGTTCCGCACCTGGTCCTCCATCCGCAACAGTTCGGGATGAAGACCGTGCCGTGGCTCCTGGCCGATGGTTACGTCGCGGCGCACCACGAGGTGCTGAACGCCCTGCCGCTGATCCTGGTTACCTCCAACTGGGTGAAGGAGACATACGTCCGGGATGGCATCCGGGGAGACAATATCGAGGTGCTGCCGGTGGGTTGCGATACGGACGGCTTCGCGCCGCGCAGCCGTGACGACCTCAAGGTGCGATCGATCCGCGAGGCTTTGGGAGTGTCCGACGACCAGCTCATGATCCTGACCGTCGGCGGCGATGCGGCGTCCAAGGGCGCCCAGGAAGTCATGCAGGCGCTGGCGCTGATCGATGCCGAGGCGCCCGACTGGAGATATGTCTGCAAAGTCTGGCCCCAGCCCCGCACGGAGAAACAGAACCTGATCGACCTCGAACTGGCGGCGCATCTGGGCATCGACAAGAAGGTCATCTACTCCACCAACGTGGTCTCGCACAATTTCATGCCCTACCTGCTGGCCGCCTGCGATATTTACGCCGCACCGTCGCGGCTGGAGGGTTTCGGAATGATTCAGGTGGAGGCTAACGCCTGCGGCAAGCCGGTGATCGCGATCCGCGCGATGGGATTCCTCGACACCTTGGTCCACGGTGAAACCGCATTCCTGGCGGAAGTGGCGGAGGAGAGGAAGATCAGTGAGGCGGCATTCGGGGAAGGCCACGGGATCGACAATAGCCATCGCATCGTATTTCCAACCCCGCGGACAGCGGAGTACCGAGCCAGCGTGGCGGACATCGCCAAGCACCTCCTGACACTCATGCAGGACAGCGGTCTGCGGCGGAGGATGGGCGAAGCGGGCCGAAAACACGTGGTCGAGTTGTTCGACTATCGCCAGGTAGCCAGGCGTTTCCTGAAGATCGTGTCCGGCCGGTTGGGAATTCATTAGACAGTGGGTGGCCACGCATATGGACGAGAAGTCGCTTGCCTCTGTAGATCGGGCCAAAGAGGCGGCCATCCGCGTCCTGCTGCACAACGCGCGGGGGCCGTTTCAAGGACTGCCGCGGACCGCCGGGTGGGGATACCCGGAACCTTACACGCGGGACCTCATGATTTCAACCCTGGGCATTCTGACGACCGGAAACGAGGAGTTGGCGGACGCGGTGCGGCGCACCCTGGCGGCGCTGGCAAGCAATCAGACGCCGCACGGCCACATTCCATCACTGGCGAACGATCCTGCCGACCGCGGCGCCAGCGATACGACTCCGCTGTTCCTCCTGGGCCTGGCACTGTACAGGAGATCGGCCAACCAGCCCGAGTTCCTCGACGAGGCAGCGCAGAAAGCGCTGAAGTGGATGCGGTACCAGAGCCCCGGCGACACGGTGATGGTATCGCAGTTACCGACCAGCGACTGGCGTGACGAGCAGTGGGTGATGGGTTATGGGCTGTACGTGAATACGCTGGTCTACGCGTATCTGGTGCTTTACGGCGAGCGCGAGTCCGCCGGTCAACTGCGCGAATTGATGAACCGCCTGGAGGTCCGCGGCGAGGAGAAGAACCCCCGTGAGCACGAGGGTCTGGTAGTGCCGTCCAAGCCTTATTACGCCCTCTACTCCTACAAGCTCTTTAACAGCGGTCGTTTCGACCTGCTGGGCAACAGCCTGGCGATCCTGACTGGAATTGCTTCGCCGGATCGGGCGCGAAACCTGGTGGCATGGGTTGAGGCCGAGTGCGAGGCCATGCGGGAACGCGGAGAGCTGGCCCTGGATTTGCCGCCCTGTTTGTTTCCGTATATCCTGCCCCAACATGCCGACTGGCGGCCGCGATACGAGCGTTTCAACCGGCCCGGCGAGTATCACAACGGGGGCGTGTGGCCGTTTGTCTGCGGCTTCTATGTGGCGGCATGTGTAGCGGCGGGGCGGATGGGGCTGGCGAGGCGGAAGCTGCTGGCGCTGACCGAACTGGTGAGGCCGTGGCACGAAAACGAGGCGGAGTGGGGGTTCAACGAATGGATTCAAGCGCAGACAGGCCGGCCCATGGGGCGGGACTGGCAGACCTGGTCGGCCGCTATGTACCTCTACGCGGCCGAATGCGTGCAGCAGGAGGGCACCCCGTTCTTCGGCGAGGTGCGCGCAGGGACTCCGTGCGCAGCGAAGTAGCGGAGCTGTGGGGGACGTCCGTACATATAACTCGCGCTTTCGACCGGGTTTGGCTCCCTATGTGCTCATAAAGTACATCATGCGGGCGAATTGGCTGTTGCTCCTGGTTTTGCTTCCGGGTTTGGACGCGCAGGTTGCCGGCGTCTGCAATCCCGCGGACCTGGTTGGGCCGTATGCGTTTCAGTTGACCGGCTCGACGGACATATCCGGGACGCCGAAACCGACTGCCAGCCTGGGCCGCATCGCCTTCGATGGGCACGGCAGCCTGAGCGGCACGGCATCCGCCACCTTCCGCGGATTACTTCTGGGGAACCCGGTGACGGGGATCTACGAGGCGAAATCGGACTGTTCGGTGATCTGGAAGCTGCAGGACGATTCCGGCGCCTTCCAGAATTTCAGCGGAATGCTTTCGGCCGACGGAACCAGCGTGCAATTCAAACAGACCGACCCGGGCGGCGCGCAGCGCGGGATCATGCAGAAGACATCCGATACGTGCTCGGCGTCGGATCTCCTGAAGAAATATTCTTTCACGGTCTCCGGCAGCACCACACCGATGCAACCGGGCGAAGTTCCGCACACGGTTTCCGCCAAGGGGACGCTCGATATCGCCGAGAACGGCAGCTTTCAGGTGGAGAGCGACTGCTCGGTACGGTTCGGATGGACGATCCCGGCTCAGGAAGGGCTGGCCGCCGGACCTTTGCCGATGACCATGCGTGGGTTTCTGGTCAACGCCGGCAAGGAAATCCTCGCCTTTCAGACCGACCCGGGCGCAATGGTGGCCGCGCGCTTCACGTCCAATATAAAGTGAGCCCCCGCGATATACGAAGGGTCAGCTTCCGCGGACCACGGCGGCGCTACTCGCGCGCCGGCCGGGAGCGGTGGCAGCAGGAATATTTTCGAACGGCGAGCGGCGTAGACTAGGAGACAATGAAGGCGGGGTTCCTGGAATTGTTTCTAGTCCGACGCCGGCATCGATGTATTCAATGCGTGTGGTTGTGTTCGGCAGTGCTGATGCTTGCATGCAATCACGCCTCCAAGACCCGGATCGAGGAGTCTGCGGCAGACCGGCTCCTGTATCCTACCCCTCACGACCGCTACGCCGATGATGCCGGGCGTTTTCTGGCTGGACTGCCTCCGCACCCCGGCAGCCCGTTGGCCGGCCTTCAAAATGAAGCGGCCTGGGCGAGACACCGGCGTGAAATGGAACGCGCCTGGAGCAGGATTGAGAATGGACCCCTGCCGGGGATGCGTGCATTCCAGAAGAACGAGCTTGGCGGACACCCGACCGCAGCTTCGCCCGTCTTTTACCCATTCAGCGGTCCGGACTCGCTGATGGTTACAGTGTTCTTCCCGCGGGCCCCTATCTATATAATGGTCGGGCTGGAGCCGGCCGGGACACTGCCGAGTCCGAAGCAACTCGGGCGGAAGAACCTCGAGAGATATCTGGCGGCGATGAGATCTACGGTGGCATCGGAACTGGGCCGGAGTTTCTTCATCACGCGCCAGATGGATCGCCAGTTTCGAGGACAGGTAACCGATGGACTTTTGCTGCCTATTCTGGAGTTGCTGGTTCGGGCAGGCCACACGATTCTGGGCTTCGGGTATGTCCGGCTGAACGAAGCCGGACAGATCGTTGAGCGCGCATCCGACTACAAGTCGCCAGACAGGATCGGCAACAAGGGCGTGGAAGTCGAGTTCCGCCAGGACGGCGACCAGTCCGTTCACAAGCTGTTCTATTTTTCGGTGAACCTGTCGGACAAGCGCCTGCAGGAGAACCATCCCTTCCTGAGCTTCATTTCCAGGCTCAAGGCGACCACCACATTTCTCAAGGCAACTTCTTACATGGTCCACAGGCCGGAGTTTTCGATGATTCGGGAGCTTGTGCTGTCGAAGAGCATAGCGGTTCTGCAGGACGACTCGGGAATCCCGTACCACTTCTACATCGCACCGCCCTGGCGGGTGCAGTTGTACGGCGAGTATGTCCGCCCTTACGGGAGCTTCCGGTGGCTGGAACAGCCGGATTTGAGGAAAGCCTACCTGACACTGGAGCCCAGGCCGCTCGCTTTCCGGATCGGTTACGGTTATGGACGAGTCGCGTCCAATCTTCTCTTTGCCACGAAGATAAAGTAAACCGGGGATGCTCGGCTCCGCTGTATCGGGACGGGTTATTTCGCCCGCTTCACCGCGGCTGCCAGGCCAGGATAGGGGTTAACGGCCTTCCCCTTCCACCACAGCCTTTCCGGTCCCAACTCGAAGATCGCAAAATGCAAGTGCGGCGTGCGCGGATCCGCATTTCCCGTCGATCCTACAAAACCGATGACGTCCCCGCGCCCGACCCGCATTCCCTCGCGCAACCCTTCCACGTACCGGTCCAGGTGCGCGTAGTAGTAGCAATACACTCCCATTTCGTCGAACTGGTATATCGTGTTGCCGCCCGGTTTGCTGAGGAACAGTTTGCGGACGGTTCCGGATACCACGGCACGCACAGGTGTCCCTCTCGGCTCCAGAATGTCGATCGCCTCATGCGGATGCCCGTTGTGAACTTCTTCGAACATATCCCGCAGATCGGCGAGGGCGAGACCGCGGATGGGCGGAGTCATCTCGAGAATGGAAGAGGTCGCGCCAACCGCGAGAAACACTGGGAAAAGCCCGGCAATGCAAACGCAGAGCCTCAAAGCTACTCCTCCAGGACGACCGGTGTGCCCCGTCGAACCATGTGCGACAGATCCGCCACATCCCAGTTTGTCATCCGGATGCAGCCAGCCGATTCACCGTGCCGGATATTCCCTGGGTCCGGCGTCCCATGGATTCCATAATGTTCTTTCGACAGGCCGATCCACGCCGCGCCGGCGGGATTGTTCGGACCCGGTGGGAGCACCGCTTTCGCTTGTTTCGGGTCCGCGTTCCAGAAGTGCTCCGGGTCGTAGTTGAACCACGGATAGTGCACAATGCCCGTAATGGTCCAATGACCGATCGGCAGCGGATCGTGCGTGTCGCCAATCGTGGCCGGATACTGCGCCAGTTCCTTGCCGCCCGCGCCGTAGGCGATTACCGTGCGTTTTGACTTCGATACCACGACGCGTAGCGCCAGGCGCACAACGCCGCGCCGCACATTTGGCACGGTGATCCGCTCCCCCGCCGTGTCCAGTTTCTTGCCGGGATTCAACTCGGCCAGAAGCTTCGGCGAGCTATGGAACCTCTCGCCCAGTCCTTCCTCCGGCGTTTCGAAGCCCAGCCACTTCATCTTCGCCTTTTCCTGGACGTCAGCCGGTAGTGGCAGGAACGGGCCTTTTTCATCCGTTTGAGCAATCGTGTAGGTCAATAGAACAGGGCCTGCGTCGGTATCGAGCAGGCGCCACATCTCGGCATCGATTGTGCCGGTGGGCTTCAGACCGTGGCTTTCCTGATATCCCTTTACCGCAATCCCGAAATCGTCACCGTAGACGCCGTCAATTTCGCCCGGCGAAAACCGGGCACGGTCCAGAAGAATCTGCGCCCGCGCGACCCTTGGCCCCGTCGCTCCCGGCCCAACGGCGCCGGTCTTGGTTGAGTCCTCTATTTCGTTCGCGGCAAGACTCCTGGGGACCGGAGCACCTACGCGATTTTTCGCTGGTCCGCCCGTGCCCGCGCCGGCCAGCGCCAGAATCGAAGCAGTCGCCGCTAGCACACAAGTCAGCCGCATACCGAACCGGGGGCACTTTGCGGGCCGTTCCCGCCAACAGTTCCTGACCGGGCGCGAAAGGCAGGAACGGCAATCTGGATCGGACCAGTCGAGCGCTGCCGCATGATTGGCTGTCGCTCGAACCTCCGGCTACCCAGGTACGTGCAAGTCTTGCCGTCGAAAACGCAAGAACTGCTGTACAACTGCTTTCCTGGCGCCCGATGGAAACTATCGGCGCGGGAAACACGCTGGAGGCGCCGGTGCGATTGTGGTGTGGTGTATGGCGTGCATCTACGAGAACTGGTGATGAAAATCCTGGGCGATCTGCGTGTGCTCCTGCTGGGCCTGGCCGCTACCAGCTGCCTACTGGGCCAGGTAGATGCGCGCGCGATCATCCGCCAGGCCGTTGCCGCGGATGAGCAAAACTGGAGGATCGCCCGGAACTACACCTTCCTGCAACGGGTGGAACTCCGGCGTCTGGACGCCGACGGAAGGGTGAAGTTATCCGAGGTGCAGACTTACGACGTCACGTTGCAGGAAGGCACGCCCTACCGGCAACTGGTCGAGAGAGACGACCGCCCGTTGCTCCCCACCGAAGAGAAGAGGGAGCGGGAAAGCCTCGCCAAGAGTATCGCCGAGCGCCGGCAAGAGACCGGGGCGGAGCGAGCCAAACGCGTGTTTGCATACGAGAGGCGCCCGGATTGGCAGCGTGAGGCCTGGCTCGAGTTGGCGGAAGCTTTCGAGTTCCGGCTGGCCGGAGAAGAGACGATGGACGGCCACAGTGTCTTTATAATCGAGGCCATGCCACGCCAGGGATACCAGCCCCGATCCCGCACCGCCAGGCTGTTTCGCTCTCTGAAAGGCAGATTCTGGGTGGACCAGCAAGACCACCAGATAGTGAAGGTGGAAGCGGAAGTCATCGATACCATTTCGGTAGGGTTCTTCCTGGTCCGCGTGGCGAAGGGATCCCGCGCGACCCTGGATCTGACCTGCGTGAGCGATGGAGTCTGGCTGCCGGATCGCCTGCAAGTATTCGCTTCGGCCCGGTTGGGACTGCTACAAGTCCTGCGCATCGAGCAGAGAGTCCACTTTAGCCGGTATAGCAGCGTTCCAGCCGATGCCTGGACGATCTACCCGGCACAAAGCCGAGACACCTGCAGCGCCACGCTGAACCCATTGGCGAAGGCGACCTCCCGATGAGCGTAGCGAGACCACCTCTACGAGAGGGCTCGGCGATGTCTGTTCGAACCCGGTTCCAGCGTATGCGAGTGCGCGCCCGGGCAGCGGTTCGGAGAATCCGCAGGACCCGGCTCGGGCGGCTCGATTGGACCGCCGGTGTCGTTCGCCTTGTCCTTTGTACAACGGCGGTTGCGGCGGTCCTCGCTACCGCGGTTTTCTATCACGTCTACTTCGATAGAAGCAATCTGCCCGATCTGGAAAGCTTCATCCGGTTTGAGTTCCCCACGATCGGACGCATTTACGATGCCAAGGGCCAGCCCCTTAAGGAGATGGCCACGGAATCCCGCCAGATCACCCGATATGAGGAAATCCCGCCCATAGTTCGCGACGCGATCCTCGCCGCGGAGGACAAGAACTTCTTTTCCCATTCTGGAGTCGACTACTCCGGATTTGCACGCGTGCTGTGCAAAATCAGGCTCGGCAATCTGATGGGCCGCCTGACGAGGATGGGGAGTCGAGATGCGGCTAACAATTCAGCGATCTTCCCGCAAGGCGGATCGACCATCACCCAACAGTTGGTGCGCGGTTATTTTCTCAAGACCATGACGGCGGAAGAGAACAGCGGCCAACTCAGGCACGGCAAACTCCTGACTCGCGTGTTGTCGAGGGTGATCGGCGCGCGAACGGTCAATATGCTGGCTCGGAAGGTGGAGGAGATCCGCCTCTCGTTGTGGGTCGAAGAACAGATGCGGAAACACTTCGGTTCCAAGCGTCGGGCCAAGGAAGAGATTCTGGCCCGGTATGCCAGCCTGGTTTACATGGGAAACGGTCAGTACGGGTTTGCAAAAGGGGCAGAGTACTATTTTGGCAGGCCTCTCGGCATGTTCACCGCGGATGACGCGGACAAGGCCGCGCTGCTGGCCGGCACCGCAAAGTCCGCCCGTTACTACGCACCCAGTGCGAGCGAGACCAAGAGAGTCTTCGAGCGCAGAAACCAAACCTTGGAGCTTATGGCCGCACGCGGCTTTATTTCTCCCGAGCACGCGCGGAGAGCCAAAGAGCGCCCGATCGAGGTGGTGGCGCAGCACAAGGACAAGACCGTCGAGGCGTCCGCGGCCGTCGACAATATCCTTGACGAACTCACAAGGCGCCGCGCCGACTGCAGCGTAACGGACCTGCGGCAGGGGCGAATCCAGGTCTACTCGACGGTGGACGCCGCGGTGCAGCAGATTGCGAACAAGGCGCTGGAGGGCGGCCTTCTGCTGTACGAGAAGCGGCACCCGAGGGCCCGCGGCCTGATCCAGGGCTCGGTAGTCGTACTGAGGAACCGCGATGCGAGCATCCTCGCCGAGACGGGCGGCCGCGAGTTCTACAAAGACCGCTCCAGCGCATATGTCGACTTCAACCGCGTCACGAAGGCCCTGCGCCAACCCGGGTCCGCCATGAAACCCATCGTCTATCTCGCCGCCTTTCGGGAAGGAACATTCAATCTCGATACGGTGGTGCCCGACGAACCCATCAGCGTCGCCAATGGCTTGGACCAGGAGGTGAAATGGATATCGAATTACGATGGTCAGTTCAAGGGCATGATCCCCCTCCGAATGGCACTGGCGGAATCCAGAAACACCGTCGCAATTTGGATTACAGAGCAAATCGGGGTCGCCAGCGTCCTGAAGACGGCGCGCAGTCTCGGGATACGGACGCCATTGCACCCATATGCCACGACGGCTTTGGGCGCTTCCGAGGTGAACCTGCTGGAGCTGGCCAATGCGTACCGCACGATCGCATCGGGCATTCTTGCCCAGCCGTATGTAATCCGCAGGATCGTACGCGATTCGGGCGAGGTAATAGCCGATAGCGGACACGAGTCATCTCCGGAGCATGTCGAGGGCGACGCGCTCTCGCTCATTCAGGAGGGCCTGCGCAGCGTGGTGCGCATGCCCACCGGCACGGCTCATGCCCTTGATTCCCGCGGGTTCCCGATCGCTGTCATGGGAAAAACGGGAACGACAAACGAGTTCCGGGACGCGCTCTTCGTGGGGTCCACTTACGGTCCTGAAGGAATCACCGTCGCCGTCCGTATAGGGTTCGACGACAACCGTTCGCTCGGGCCGGGAGAGACCGGCGGCAGGGTTGCGCTGCCGGTGTTCAAAGAAGTAGTGCTCAAGGCTTACGGCGAGAAGCTGGTGGGGCCCGTGCCCCGGTTTCCGGCTGAAATGGAACAGCATATTGACGTATTCCTGAAGAATAATGTGATGGACACGACCGCGATCACGGAGGCGATCGCGCCGTCATCGGGCAACCTTCTGTCTGCACCGGCGCGAGAGATGGCGGCACGCGTGCAGTAGCAGTGCTCATGCACGAATCACAACAGATAGCGGCTGAACACCGTGACCTTGCCGTTCACGCCCATCGTAGCGGCGCCGGGCAACACGGAAAAGAAGATCACCTGACCGGCCATGAAAGCTCCAGACAAGGCCTCGAGCACTCCAATCAGTCTTACCTGTACCCACAAAACGAGCATCCGGGATTCAGGACCGGGCATGGCGCCGGTGCGATCCCCCCCGAAGCCACAGAGCAGGACATCGCGTCTCTTGCTCATCAGCTTTGGCAAGGCAGGGGCTGTCCGGAAGGATCGCCGGAAGAAGATTGGTTTCGCGCCGTAGAAGAACTGCGATCCCGGAGTTGAGCCTTGACAGGCACGGGGATCGAGCCGGTCCATGGAACCGGGATGCTGTAGAATCAGGGGGGCATGGATCGGGGGCCGATGAGCCAGAACTCTCCGGGCGCCAAGGCCGCCCGGCGCGCATTTGTCCTGCAAGGGCGATTCCGCAGATTTTTTTCGAATCTTGGCCCAGGATTGATTACCGGCGCCGCGGATGACGACCCGTCGGGCATCTCCACGTATTCGGTCACCGGCGCCGCATTCGGCTATACGCCCTTGTGGACCGCGCTGTTCTCTTTCCCGTTGATGGCGGCGGTACAAATCATGTGTGCCCGCCTTGGCATGGTGACCGGACTGGGGCTGGCAGGCGTGATCCGGGTGCGCTATCCACGGTGGATCCTATGGAGCGCCTGTGGACTGCTGGTCATCGCCAATATCGTCAACATCGCCGCGGACCTCGGCGGCATGGCCGACGTCTCGCAGCTTCTGACTGGTGTCCGGTCTCTGTATTGGACTCCCGCGTACGCGCTCCTTCTGGTAGGCCTGCTGTTCTGGACGAGTTATCGCCTCATCGCCCGGATCTTCAAGTGGCTCACTCTGGCCTTGTTCGCCTACATCGCGGCTGCATTTCTGGCGCATCCGGACTGGTCCGCCGTTTTGCGGGCGACCCTGATTCCACGGGTGCAGTGGACCGGCGCGTATTGGGCGACGCTGGTGGGTATCCTGGGGACGACCATCTCGCCATACCTCTTCTTTTGGCAGGCCGCGCAGGAAGTAGAGGAGGACATCGCTCTGGGCAAGTCCACCGTCGAACAGCGTGAAGGCGCCTCCAACCGGGAATTACGGCGTTCCCGGAACGACGTCCTCACCGGTATGTTCTTTTCGAACCTGGTGATGTACTTCATCATTCTCACGTCGGCCGCCACGCTGCACGCGCACGGCAAGACGACGATCTCGACCGCGCGCGATGCCGCTGAGGCGCTACGGCCTTTGGCCGGCGGCGGCGCCTACTGGCTCTTCAGCCTGGGTTTGCTCGGAGCCGGCATGCTGGGAGTCCCGGTATTGGCCGGATCTTGCGCGTACGCCATCGCAGAAGCGGCCGACTGGGTTGGGTCGCTGGAGGTACATCCTCCCCTCGCGCACGGCTTCTATACTGTGATCGCCATCGCGATGGCGCTGGGCCTCGGCTTGGATTACGCAGGTCTGAACGCCGTCAAGATGCTCTTCTGGTCGGCGGTGCTCAACGGAGCACTGGCACCACCCCTGCTCGTCCTTGTGGTGCTGCTCACCAGCCGGACCGACGTAATGGGCGATCGCCGGAACGGTACCCTGCTTCGTTGGCTCGGGTGGACGTGTGCCGCTGTCATGTTGATTGCGACTGTGATTATGTTCGTGACAGCTTACGCGGCATGATGCAAGGCGACTCGCCTGACCGCGGAAAGCAGGCAACACGCACGATGCGCAATCTGCCGTTGTAGATGCTGATTTCGCAACTCGTGTGCGCCCGGGACTGCAGGGTCGTGCCCGGTCTGCCCGGTTCCCGGAGCAGGTTGACGAGGTGATGTTCGTATTTGGCATCGATCGTGCTCCTCGATCGGTGAGGATGAGGAAACATCTCTCCTCGTCGTGGCTGCCTCGCGTTCCTTGGTGGGACGGGTGACGGAGAATAAAATGCGATGGATCTTGATTGTGTCGATGGCAGCGGCTTTGGCGGCTCGCGGTTTGGCGGCAACCGGCGCGCAGTGCGTTGAAATATTGCAGCGTGCGCTGGATGCCAGGAATCCGGAGACGCGGAAGCAGGCGGTGGTCGCGCTGAGTCTGGCGTCTGGGCGCGGGCCGTTGTTTGACCAGTTGGAGCAGATGTTGCAGGACAAAGATGTCCAAGTGCGGCAAGCCGTGGTGGCCAGCCTGGCAGACGTGAAGAGTGAGCGCGCCACGGCGGCGCTGCACAAGGCCCTGGAGGACGCCGTGCCTGAAGTGAGTTTTGCGGCGGCCAAAGCACTGTGGGCCCGCCATGACCCCGTTGGTAGGGCCGCGCTGCTGGCGGTTCTCGCAGGGGAAAGCAAAAGCTCGTCCAATTTCTTCTCCAAACAGAAACGTGATGCCCTGCGCATGATGCACACGCCGCGGACCACGTTCCTGTTTGCCGTGCAGCAGGGTGTTGGGTTCGTTCCGGTGCCTGGACTGGGCGAAGGCATTGCTTCCATGCAGGGGATCCTTGCGAGCTCGGGAGTCCCGGGACGCGCATCGGCGGCTTTACTCCTCGGTGCGGACAGGGATCCCGCCACCATCGACGCGCTCCGGGATGCGCTCTCCGACAAGGATTCGTCCGTTCGGGCCGCTGCGGTGCATTCCATCAGCCTGCGAAACGACCCTGCCTTGAAGAAAGAACTGGAACCACTGTTGCAGGACGGCAATGAGCGCGTGCGCTTGCGTGCAGCCGCGGGTTACCTGAGATTATCCGCGATTGAAGCAGGGGCCAGGATGAAGAAGCGTTCGACGGCGGTCCTGTCGCCCGGCGCGCCAGAGCAGAATGAATAACAGCCTCTCTAATCCCGCGATTTGAATATCCGGGATCACGGCATCCGGCCGCAACTCGCCAAATCGAAACCGGGTATGGTGCGCCTCGGCTCGGAACTCACATCCGCCAGTTGATGGCGAAGGTGAGCCGGTTCTCATGTTTCGCGACGTCCGGCACGAATGGTCCCGCTGTCCCCTGCCAACCATCCGGCGAAGTCGTGCCCCCGCGGCCCGCGAAGTAGGGGACGTTGGAATGGCGGCTGATAAACTCGAAACGGAACGCCAGAAAATCAGTGGGCAGCACGTCAAACGTAGAAGTGAGATCCCACAGCTTAAGGCTGTAGTTGTCGGGTCCGGGTGGGAATCCGCTAGGCGTCGGAAGGTAAGCAAGGTAGCGGCCGGGGTTCGTCACTCCCTCGGCCCGGAAGGACCAGGCCAGATGATCGTGGCTAAACCAGACTCGGTTTGCAAAGGACGATCCGAGCATGTACTCCTTGCGTCCCGGAAACGGGTTCACGCCGTCCCACTGGTTCCCGAAATGGGTGTTGAGACTCAGCGCCATCTTCGAGACCCCTGCTGATTGCGGGCGATTGAAATAGCGGACGAGAATGCTGTCGTCGTGGTGGAATCGCTTTCGATGGGGATCGTCTTTGGTGTCGGTACCATAGTAGAAATTGGCGACAAAGCCGAGCGACTCGTTCGGGCGCCAGTAGTTGGATAACCCTACGGAGTTGTTTTTGCTCCATTTCCCGTAAGTCTGATACCCGTTCATGAACCAGGGCTCGATCTTGATCTTGTCCGTTGGAAAGACCTGGATGCGGGCTCCCGAGAAATAAAAGGGCGTGAGATCCGACAGAAAGGAACGGTTGTAGTTCCAGTTCTCGCCGAGAAGATAGCTTTCCAGGCCGATGTAGGAGTAGAAATAGCCGGCTTCGACGTTAACGCCGCTCCATTGGTCGAAATGGTAGCCCCCGAGGGCCTCACCGATGTACTTGTTATTGGCGACGCTGAGGTTTCGGCCTCGGTTCACGGTGCCGTCCAGGTCCTGGGTGACGGCGAGTTGGTTACCCGCCTGCAAAGTGATTTTGCCGATCACATTCTTGTAGTTGGTGTCGATGCCGATCGTGGCATTGTTGATCTGCCATTCGGTGTTGCGGCCAACAGCGCCGCTGCCGATGATGGTGTCGTCGCGCGGCTGGTTGAAGGAATAGCCGTAGTAGGTATCCAGATAAAGGTTGACTGTTGCGAAGGAGTTGGAGAGAGGCTGCGACTTTTGGCGGCTCTGGCCGTTCATCCAGGTGAAGTCGCCGAAAGCGAATGGCGCTGGCTTGGAGGCTGCAGGTTCGGCGGCAGACATACTCGGGCCGCTTGCTGTGGGTGTTGGCGGCTGCGATTCGACGGCGGGCTTGACTGCCGGCACGGCCAGGGTGGCCTGATAAGCATCGAGCTTCGCCTCCACCGCTGCGAGGCGGCTTTTCAGTTCTACGATCTCCGCGGCCAGGGCCTGCACATCCTGGCTCGCGGGCGGGGCTTGGGCAAGCATCTCGACAGTTCCGCATGCGAGTAGCGTGGCGGCGAGTGCGAGACTCTGCGCCGTGTTATAAACCGTAAAGGCATTCTTCATCGGGTGCTCCAGAACGAGGTCTCAGAACACTCAAAGAATACACCGGCGCGCCTCGGACCGCATTGGAGAAGATTCAGTGCGTGGGCACGCTCTGTATCCCTGGATCAGAAGTTTGGCGTTTGGCACGCAGTCGGCAACGACACTGCGTTTCGGTTACGTTTCATACGTTCCGGTTGCGCCGGGGTTCCCTTTTCGACAACGTCCGCGAGCCAGGAGAATCTATGATGGCAGCAGAGGATTGGTGCCGGTATGAAAATCGCAATCATCGGTTCCGGCCGCATTGGCGGCTTGGTTGGAAAACTGTGGGCGCAGGCGGGCCACCAGGTTCGTTTCAGCTCCCGTCACCCGGATCATCTCGATGCACTCGTCGCTGAGAGCGGCCCGAACGCCTCGCGCAGTTCCATCGAGGAGGCGTTGGCTTTCGGAGAAGTCTTCCTGATTTCCATTCCCTACGGATCGCTGGCGGCCTTCGGAGATAAGTACGGCTCGCAGCTCTCGGGGAAAATCGTGATGGAGACAGGTAATCCTTATCCTGAGCGCGATGGCGATGTGGCCAGGCAGGTGCTCGACTCCGGTCTCGGCACGGGTCATTGGTCCGCGCGCTGGCTGCCGGGCGCCCGGCTGGTCCGCGCGTTCAATTCTGTTTGGGACCGGACGCTTGCGCGCGAAGCGTATCGGACTCCGCCGCGGGTCGGTGTGCCGCTGGCGGCAGATGATCCGAACGCAGCGGAAGTTGTCGCCGGTCTGGTGCGCGACGCCGGATTTGACCCTGTGTTGGTCGGACCGTTATCACGTGCTCGCGAGTTCGATGTCGGAACGCCCGTTTACAACACCAACATGTCCGGTCCGCAGGTGCGTCAGGCTCTCCGCTTGCCGCAGGCCGGAACGGCCTCTTAGTAAGATGCCGGGCGAACAGCCGGGTACTCGACCTGGACTGAACGCGGACCAACTGAGATCATGCCCGCGTCGGTCCGCAACGCCCGCAACGACCGCGCTGGGGTAGTGGGTCGGATTGAAATTCGGATATCGAAGGGGTGTTGGTTGTTTTGAAAACGAGGCAGGGTTAGATTCTCTCCTGGCCGGCATCGACGGGCCAGATTTGTTTTTACCACTACGCCGGCCACAATAGTAATCACGAAGGCGGCAATTTGGTCCACACCTCGGCTTTGTTCCCTCCAACATGACAGGCAACGCTTTCGGTCGTCCGGCGAACTGACACACCACCCGCGCTGGCGTCCTCGCTGCGCTCCAGCCTTGCGAGTCGAATATCCAGCCCTTGTGGCAACGGAAAGGCTTTCAACGTGGCCCTTAGACCTGTTGTACTGTTGGTCTATGGACAAAAGACTTGCCAAGCGGCACAAACGCCAGGTTGCCAGAGCCAGGCTGCACACTAAGAAATCCGAGCCCGATGTGCGAACGCACGAGCAGATTGAAGCCGCTCGCGACGCCAGCCGCCCAGATGCCGGCCGTGGGCGACTTGCTAAGTTCGCCCGAGCGGTCCGTTCGAAGCTCACTGGTTCCAAGGAAAGCGCGGAAAAGGAGGAAAACTAATTTCAACCCAAAACCTTCGATGAGAGGGCGCGTAGCGTGGCTCTGGCGCCCGGCAACACGCCATCCGCACTCCCGGCAGCTCCCCCCTGAGCGACGCCCATCCACCGGTGCTACGCACTGTCGGAATTGGGCGCTTGCCTCGATAACCGAAGAGGCGCATACTCGTGCCTGATACTGAGTGGAAAGGAACGGGTGGTCTCGAAGCACCCGTGAGAGGCGAAATCTTGGACCATACTCATGAGATGGACCGCATCACGCGGCGCGCGTCCCTGAAGAGAGCAGCCGCATTCATGATCCTGCCTGCCGGACTGGCGCGCGGGTACGCGGCCAACGACAAGGTCAATATCGGCGTGATCGGCCTGGACAGGGGCCGGAGCGATGCGAAGGCGCTCGATGCCATCGGCCAGAACATCTCCGCATTGTGCGACATCGATTCCGCGGCCCTGGATAAAGTAGGGGCGGAATTTCCGAAGGCGCAAAAGTATAAAGATTTTCGCACGATGATCGGGAAGGAGAAGTTGGATGGCGTGGTGGTCGCCACGCCTGACCACAACCACGCCTACATCAGCGTCTGGGCGATGCGGCACGGGATCAATGTCTACTGCGAGAAGCCGCTGACGCAGACCGTGCACGAAGCCAGAGTCATGGCCAAGGTTATGGCGGAGACAAAGGCCATCACGCAGATGGGGACGTCGTCCACCGCCGAAGCGCGCAACTTGAGAACCATGGAGCTGATCCAATCCGGAGCCATCGGTGAAGTGACCGATGTGTACATGTCGACGGATCGCCCGGTTTGGCCGCAGGGATTCGATCGGCTGCCGGTCGAGACTGCGGTTCCCTCCACGGTGGACTGGGACCTCTGGCTCGGGCCGGCGCCGGTACGGCCGTATCAGGCCGTGTGGCCGCAGGGGCACCCGGTCTATGCGCCCGAGCAAAGGCGGAAATTCATCTATAACAAGGAGCCGGATCTGGCTGTGTACCATCCTTTCGTGTGGCGCGGCTGGACCGAATTCGGCAGTGGCGCCATCGGCGATATCGCGCCGCACGGTATGAATGTGATCTTCATGGCGCTTGACCTGCCGGCGCCCTCCGCGGTAGACATCATGGATACCAGCGGCATGAAAAAGGAGATGTACCCGGAGTGGACCGTCGCCAGATGGACGTGGCCCCAACGCGGCATCCACCCGGAGTTTCGTATCCACTGGTATGACGGCGGCCAGACCGTGCCGCAGTCGATCACCGGGCCGTTGCCGCAGGGTGGCGGCGGCATGACTTGGATCGGCACCAAGGGGAGTTTGCCGGCGGGCCGCGGTCCGTACATCGGAACCAAGACGGATCCCTATCCGGTTCCGCCGCAGAGAGACTGGGGCCGGGAGGACGTATATAAGGATTGGGTGGCGGGTATCCGGAATGGGAAACAGCCGAGCTGCAATTTCGCATATGCCGGCCCGTTCACCGAGGCGTTCCAGTTGGGTAATATCGCTTTGCGCGTGGGCCATCGCATCGAATGGGACGCCCTTGCCTTTCGAATCACCAACTGCCGCGAGGCCAACCAGTACCTGCGCCGCCAGGAATATCGGAGAGGCTTTGACCTGAAGGAAATCGCGGGGAGCGCCTTTAACGTCTGACGAGGCTCCGCCCGCCGAGTAGCCGCTAGCCCCACCAACTCTCGCCCGCCGCCAGGTGCGCCTTGGCCACCTCCGGATTCAACTCCGCGCCCAGCCCGGGTTTGTCCGTCACCTGCACGAAGCCGTCTTTGATATAAGGACCGTCCAGCAGCAGCAACTGGTCCATCCAGCCGCCGGCGCCGGTGATGGTCTCACACGTCGTATAGTCGCGAATCGATGCCGCCCACTGGCACGTGGCCCACGTGTGAAGCTGGCTGCCGGTGTTGTGGTTGGCAATCGACAGCCCGAAGACGTCGGCCATATCGGCGATTCGCTTGGTTTCCAGGAAGCCCCCGGTATTGCGCAGATCCGGGTTCAGGATATCGCATCCATGGTGAATGATGAAATCGCGGAAGCCCTGCCGGCGTGTCAGGTTCTCTCCCGTGCAAATGGGCACGCGCGCGCTCTGGCACAGCTTCGACCACTCCTCCGAGTACTCCACTTGCAACGGGTCCTCGAACCAGAGCGGTTTCACCGGCTCCACCGCCTCGGCGATCTGCATGGCGGTTCGCAGGTCGTACTCCCAGTGGCAATGGACCATGATGTCGTGGTCCCAGCCCAGCGCCTCGCGGCAGTTCTCGAATCCCTGCCGCACCTGGATCAGTTCCTTGGTCGTTAGCACGCGGTTGGCGGTATCGCGTGCCGGGTCGGCGTTGGGATTGGTGTGCGGGAATCCGAATTTGTGCGCGGTGAAACCGGCGGGGTCGGCCTTGACTTTCTGCGCCCAGTCTCGGCACGAGGCCTTGTCCAGCATGTTGCGCGGCGCGGCGTGGTCGTACACCCGCACTTTCTGCCGGAACCGTCCCCCCATCAGAGTCGCGGTGGGCACACCCAGCGCCTTGCCCGCGAGGTCCCACAGCGCCATCTCGATGCCGCTGGCGGCGCGCATCAGGTTGTGCGCCGAGCCGTCGGTGCGGGTGCCGCTGAGGTCCTTCACATGCTCGTCGAGCAGGGTGTAGATAGCGTCGATTTCCAGCGGGTCCTTACCCACCAACCCCGGCTTCATCGACAGGACCTGCTCCGTGACGCCGATCCCCGGCGTTCCGTATGCTTCGGCCATGCCGTAGAGGCCGTCATCCGCCACAACCTTCACCAGCACATAGGTGCGGGAAGGTCCCTGCAGCGTCATGGTGCGGAGATCGCGGATTTTGAATCGCTTCCGCTCGGCCGCGGCCAGCTGATGATAGCGGCTCGGGAACGTCGCGGCGGCAGCGGCGCCCAGAAATGACCGCCGGGACAGGCTGCGTGAAGTCATCGAATCCCCCTTGCCCGTGATTCTATCCGATCGCGTCGCGCTACTCCCGCAGCCCGAACACGAACATCCCGTGTCCCGCTGCCACCGCTACGTACTGCTTCCCCTCCACCGAGTAGCTCACCGGGCCTGCCGCTATGTAGCCGCCCAGCGAAATCTTCCACAGCAGCTTCCCATCCCGCGCGTCGAAGGCATGGAAGTATCCTTCCCGGTTGCCGGTGAACACCACGTCCCCCGCCGTGCTGAGCACCCCGCCCTCGGTCAGGTCCGCGAACTTCACCTGCCACACCATTTCCCCGGTCTTCGGGTTGATCGCCTTCAGCGCCCCGTACCCCTGTTGTTCGTTGGGATACAGCGTCGTGTTCCGGTTGAAGGCCAGGGGCTGGCGTATGTCCCCTCCGTTGTATCGCCTCCCCGGGATGTAATCCGCCGCTCCTTCCTGGTACACCGAGTAGTAGTCGGCCCACACCGACAAGTAGAAAAGCCCCGTCCTCGGGCTGTACGAGGGCGCATACCAGTTCGTGCCGCCCTGCACGCCCGGGTAAATGAGCGTCCCTTCCGCCGTCGGCAGCGAGTTTGGTTGTACCTGCGGACGCCCGTTCCCGTCGAAGCCCGCCAGCCAGTTGACCTTCACGAACGGCTTGCCCATCAGAAATTTTCCGTTGATCCGGTCCAGCACGTAGAAGACGCCATCCCGATGGGCCCAGTACAGCAGCTTGCGTTGCTGCCCCTGCCACTCCGCGTCTACCATTACCGGAGTCTGCATCGCGTCCCAGTCCCATGCATCGTGCGGAACAAACTGAAAGTGCCATTTCAGCTTGCCTGTGTCGGCATCCAGCGCGATCACCGAACTGGCGTAGAGATTGTCGCCCGGCCGCACCGTCGCGTTCCAGTCCGGACTCGGATTCCCCACGCCCTGGATGACCAGGTTCAACTCCGGATCGTACGAGCCGGTCAGCCAGACGGAGCCTCCGCCACGCTGCCAGGCATCGCCTGCCCACGTCTCGTGTCCCGCCTCCCCCGGTCCTGGAATCGTGTGGAACCGCCATACCTCCTTGCCTGTGTGCGCATCGAACGCCGCCAGGAACCCGCGGATCCCGTACTCTCCTCCCGCCGGCCCGATGATCACCTTGTCCTTCACCACCAGCGGCGCCATGGTCAGGCTGTAGCCGAGGCTCCGGTCCACCACCCGCGTCTTCCAGACTTCTTTCCCAGTCTTCGCATCCAGCGCCACCAGGTTCCCGTCCAACGCTGCCAGAAATAGGGTGTCCCCCAGGATCGCCAGCCCGCGGTTGACGCGCCCGCAGCACACCCCTACGTTGCCCGCCAGCTCGTAGCGGTATGTCCAGAAGGCCCGGCCCGTCTTCCCGTCCACGGCGATCACGTCGCTCGGCGGCTCCGAGAAGTACATCACGCCGTCTACCACCAGCGGGGTCGCTTCGAATTTATCGGTCGAATCGAGCTGGTATAGCCACTTCAACTCGAGGTTCTTCGCGTTCCCGGTGCGGATCTGGTCGAGTGGGCTGTAGCGCCAGCTCTTGTAGCTTCCCGCATACGTCAGCCAGTTCTGCGGCTCCTGATCGGCGCGCAGCAGCCGGTCGTAGCTCACCTGCCCGCCCAATGGCATCCAGCAGCTCAGCCACACTACCGCCGCGAAAGCTCTTTTCATGGAGTCCCTTTCAATGACGCCAGGTAGGCCACCAGGTCGCCCAGTTGTTCGCGCGTCAACTTCCCTTCGTAACTCGGCATGGGCGACTTCTTGATCGGCTCGTACTCTCTCAGCTCTTCCTTCACCAACGAAACCAGTGCCTCCCGCGCATCGATGAGCTGCACGCTGTACGTGTCTTCGTTCAGCCTTCTGCCCGTGATGGTCCGCCCGTCCCGCGTCACCGCCCGCACATACCACTGCGCTGGCAGCGCGCGCTCGTCCGGACGCAGCAGCACTGCCAGCAGGTCCCGCGGTGGCATGCGCGCTCCCACGCCGCTCAGGTCCGGCCCGGACCGCGAGCCTGTACCGCCCACTCTGTGGCAGCGCGTACATTCGCCGGAACCGGCAAACAGCGCGCCGCCCCTTGCGGCATCGCCGCCCGCGGGAGGCGGCATGGCTGCTCTTCCCAGCGACCGCACATAAGCCAGAAGCTGCATGGACTCCACTCCGCCCAGCGGAAAGCCCGGCATCTCGGTCCCCGGAATCCCGTTTCGCATGGCCCCATACAAGTCGTCGTCGGTGCCGCCGTGCCGGAACTTGCCGCTGGTCAGGTCAGGCCCGCGGCCTCCCCTCCCCTCGGCCCCGTGACACACGGCGCAGTTGGCCGACCACAGCTTCCGCCCTTGCTCGGGATCGACCCGGGCATTGAACAGCGACTCTGCCGGAGCCTGCGCCCAAGCCCACGACGACGCAAGCAGTACGGCTACACTCGAGCTTCGCATTTCCATCTTGGCTTCCTGGCCGCCCCCGATTATACAACCGGAGCGGAGCTTCCAGGTGCCGCATGTGTCATGCTGGAGTTTCTATGCGAGACCCCGAGATCATCGAAACCGACCTGATGGAAATCAGCGCCATCGCCGACGATACCATCAGGTTCGAGCGCATCATTGTCTGGTGCGCATCGCATCCCGACGAAGTCCCCTTCGCCCTGCATCAGCTCTTGGGCCGGCTTGACAGGCACGCCCGACAAACCTCCAAAACTCAGCCGGCGAGTTGACCTGAAGGGGAGGTGCCGTGACCTGCCGGAAATGTCGGCTTCCGATGAAAGAGCTGAAGGGACATATCTTCCACAAGCAGCGAAAGTGGAAATGCCCGAAGTGCGCTAAAGTTCGGATGCAGCGGCAGAGTTGACGGAAACCGGCCTAGACCAGAACGCCGGCCAATGCCTCGATGCAGGCTTTGCAAAACGCGGGTAGATCTTCTGGCTTGCGGCTGGTCACCAGATTCTTGTCTACCACGACTTCAGCGTCGACCCAGTGCGCCCCGGCGTTGACGACATCGTCCTTGATCGCGAAGAAACTGGTTGCCTTGCGCCCTTTCAACAGGCCGCCCGCCGAGCACAGGACCCACGGACCGTGGCAGATCGAGGCGACGAGTTTGCCAGCCGCATTCATGTCGTGCACGAACTGATTGGCTTTCGGATGGCGCCGGATGTGATCTGGCGCGTAGCCGCCGGGCACCACGACGCCGTCGAAATCGGCGGCTTTGACGTCATCGTAAGAAAGCTGGCATTTCACCGGGTAGCCCAGCTTGCTGGCGTACGTCTCGCCGGCCTTTGCGCCGACGGTGATGACCGTCGCCCCGGCCTCCTGAAAGCGGAACAGCGGGTACCAGACTTCCATTTCCTGATAAAAGTTGTCCACCAGAATCGCGATTCTCTTTTCGGCGATGTCCATACTCCTATGGTAGCCCTACTTGTGGCGCAAGGTCCGCCCCCCACGTGCGCCCGTCAGTTTGCCTTCGTCGACGACGATCGCTCCGTTCACCAGCACGAAATCGAAACCTTGCGAGTATTGATGCGGCTTGATGTACGTCGCCTTGTCGTCGACGCGCATCGGATCGAATATCACCAGGTCGGCGGCCATGCCTTCGCGAACCAGTCCGCGGTCCCGCAGGCTGAAGGTGCGCGCCGGCAGCGACGTCATGCGGCGAATCGCGTCCTCCAGCGTCAAAACGCCGCGCGTGCGCACATACTCCGCGAGCACGCGGGCATTGGTTCCGTAAGAACGCGGGTGGGGATTGCCGACTCCGAACTCGGTGATCCCGCCGTCGCTGGCGACCGCCGTGAACGGATACCGCATGATCCTCTCGATATCGGCCTCGCCCATCAGCCGGTATATCATCCCGGCGCCGCCTGCGTTCATCAGGTCGAAAATGGTCTCGATTTCGCTGTCGGCGCCCGCTGCGCGTCCCTTCAGCCCGTTGATCTCGGAAATCGTCTTTCCTTCATACTCGGGATTGGGCGTGAAGCGCGCCACCGTCGCGAACGAGTAATCCGGCTCGCCCATGTCGGCGAGATTCCGCTTCATCTCCTCCGCGATCTTCCGCCGGGTCGGTGGGTCGGCCAACCGCTCCTTGATCTTGCCGTCCGCCAATGCCCAGGCCGGCAGGCGAATGCCGAGATTGGTGCTCGCGCGGTCGTAAGGATACTGATCCGCCACCACGTCGACGCCCTCGCGCCGGTACCGTTCGATCAGCGCCAGAGATTGGTCGCTGGCGCCCCACACCCGCCGCCGGTCGATCTTCAGGTGCGAGATCTCGACCGGCATGCCGGCCTCCTTGCCCACGTTGACCGCCTCCGTGATGGCCTCGATCTCGTGTATACCCTCGTCGCGCATGTGGCTGGTGTAAACCCCGCCGTGGGCCGCCGCGGCTTTCGCCAGCGAGACAACCTCCGCCGTGTTCGAATAACTGCCGGGAATATATTCCAGGCCGGTCGAAAATCCCACGGCGCCGTCGCGCATCGCCCGGTCCACCAGGGTCTGCATCTTGACGATCTCTTCCGGACTGGCTTGCCGGTTCGCCGTGCCCATCACTTCGCGCCGGACGCTGTTGTGGCCGACCAATGACGCCACGTTGAGCCCCAGCCCGAGCTTCTCCAGCTTGTCGAACCAGGCGGCGAGATTCAGCTCCGAGCTTCCGCAGTTGCCGGTGATCACCGTCGTCACGCCGTCGAGCAGGAAATTGTCGCCGCGCGGATTCCTCTCGACTCCGCCCTCGATGTGCGTGTGAACGTCGATGAATCCCGGCGCAACTACGCGCTCATGGGCGTCGATGCCGCGGCTTGCCGTCGAGCTGCCCAGCCGTCCGATCGCCGCGATATGGCCGTCCTTTATCGCGACATCGGCGCGGAACCACGCATTGCCGCTGCCGTCGATCACGCGGGCGTTGCGGATCAGCACGTCGTAATCTGCACCCGCCGCCAGCGGCGCGATCGCCAGCAGCAGAGCTGTCTTCCAATACCTTGCTATGCGCATTGTAGATGGGCAGTGCGCCCCACCATTCTCAATACAACGTAAACGCGTAAAGTGTATCTCCCGCGGCCGCCAGCACATACTGGTGCCCGTCGAGCATGTAAGTCTCCGGAGCGTTTGACACCTGGCCCAGGTGTGTGTGCCAGAGTATCTTCCCGTTGGCCGGATCGTAGGCCACCAGGTTGCCTCCCTGATCGCCGGCGAACAGTAACTTCCCGGCCGTGGTCAGCATTCCGTTGCCTCCTCCGAAGCCGCCCGTTCCGGGATACTTGTGGCGCCAGGCGATCTTACCCGTCTTATAGTCGATCGCCGTAAGATAGGTGCCCAGCGAGCCCACGCCTGCCTCTTCCTTGCCCCCGAGACCCATCGCGCCGCGCGGATCGGTCTCCGTCAGATAGTACATGGCGTAGGCGTCGCTGCTCGGAACATAGAACAGGCCCGTCTCCGGATCGAAACTGGGAGGCGGCCAGTTAGTCACACCCCCGTTCGGCGGCGATACCATTGCGCCCGCGATGTCGAAGTCCTTGGCCGGGTCCCGCACCGGCTGGCCTTTCGCGTTGAGTCCCTTCGCCCAGTTCGCCGTGTCGGAGAACTTACCCGTCACCAGGTGCTCGCCGGTCAGCCGGTCCACCGTGAAGTAATAGCCGTTGCGCGCGGCGGTCAGCACCAGCTTGCGCATCTTGCCGCCAAACTCCGCGTCCACCAGCACCGGCGTCTGCGCCGAATCCCAGTCGTGTGTGTCGTGCGGCGAAGTCTGGTAGTACCACGCCATCTTCCCGGTATCCACGTTGATCGCCACCAGCGCGCAGGTGAACAGATTGTCCCCCTCGCCGCGCGCCTGCGAAGTGTAAGCCGGCGTCGGGTTCCCCGTCCCGGTAATGTAGAGGTGTGTTTCCGGATCGTACGAGCCCGGCACCCACACCTGCCCGCCGCCGTGCCGCGCCGCGTCGAGATTCGCCCACGTCTCCAGCCCCGGATCGCCGGCTTTCATCGGAACGGTGTAAAACTTCCACTGCAGCGCGCCCGTCTCGGGGTCGCGCGCTTGCAGGAAACCGGGGGCATCCAGATCGTCGCCCGTGCCCACCAGGATGTGATTGCCCACCACGATCGGCGCCATGGTCGAGAAGTATTGCTCGTTGAAATCCGCAATCTCGGTGTGCCATTTCTCTTTGCCGGTCCTGGCGTCGAGACATACCAGGTAGTCGTCCGGCGTCTCCATGTACAGCCAGTTCCCCCACATGCCGAGCCCGCGATTGCCGATGTGCGTGCCGCCCTTGGTCTTCCAGAAGTAATGCCAAAGCTCGTGCCCGTCTCTCGCGTCCACGGCCCACGCGTTGTCCGGCGTCGAAAAGTACAGGATGCCGTCCACCTCCAGAATCGACGCGCGGATGTTGGTGCCGCCGCCAAAGCCGCCCGCGCCTGCGTCCGCGGTGCCCTCGCCGCCGATGATGACCGGCGCGCCGCCGCCGCCGAAGCGCCCGCCTCCCCGTCCGCCTCCGCCCGTGTTACCCGCCCCCGCAGTCACCCGCGATGCCCACGCCAGCGTCAGGTTCTTGACGTTCGATTGGTTGATCTGCGCCAGGCCGCTGTAGCGCCTGCCGGTGTAATCGCCGGAGTAAGTCGGCCAATCGTCTCCCAGCGGCTTGAGTAACTGCGCGGAATTCAGTCCCTGTCCCGGCGAGATCGCGGGTAACAGGCACAAGTAAGTGGTCAGAAGCAGCTTATTCATTCTTGTCATTTCACGGTCACGAGATAGGCAGTCAGGTTATGGATGTCTTTATCTGTATACGTTGGAAGAAGCCGTCTGTGTGGCTCCAGCGGATCGTGAATCTCCACTTTCGGAACATCGCCGTCGCGGCGGAACGTGCGCGGCGTGCCGTCGGCTTCGGTCAGCGTGACCACGAAGTCGTCGATGCGTCCCAGCCGTCCTTCCGCTTTCGGCCCCGTGGGCGGCGTCACCGTGACCGTCACCGGCGGCACGTTGACCGGCGCCGCCGCGCCAAATCCGCCTCTCCCGCCGCCCGGCATCAGCCAGCTCTGTTGCAGCGTCTTGGGATCCTGGAATTTCGCCCCGATGCCCTTCAGATCGCCGGTCACCGAGTGGCACGATGCGCATTTGGCATTGAAGTAAGCTTCGCCGGCCTTGGCATCGCCCACCAGAATGCTCACCGGTCTCTCGCGCGCAGGGTCGTAGCCCGCCACCCGGAAGCTGTGAATGAACGCCGCGATGTCCGCGACCTGCGCGTTGCTCAGGGCGAGCTTCGGCATGCCGGCGTCGGGACGACCGTTCTGCACCACCGGCGTGATCAATTCGCCGTTCTGATCGTTCAGCACGAGTTGCGATCGGATCAGGTTCGGTCCCCCCTCGCCCCCGCGCGCGTCCGAGCCGTGGCAAAAGGCGCAATTCACGCCGAACGACGCCCTCCCGCGGTCCACCGCCGCGGCATCGCCGGGCGCTCGTTGCGGATAAGCTCCGCCGGGCCCCCGTCCACCGCCGCGGCCTCCCTGCGCGCCGCGGCCGCCCGCGGTCCCCGGCGGCGTCTGGGCAGGAGGAACCTGCGCAGACGCAACAACTATAGCCAACAGAATCCCTGTGATCCTCAATCGTCCCCCTCGAATTGTCAGCCGGTTTCGTCCCCGCCTAACCGATGCTCCAACCCTTGCGCACTTCCGGCTTCACGTACCGATTGGCTTCCGCGCTGTTGGTGAATTTCATCTTAGCGCTGTCCCACTCCAGCTTTCCTTCCACCCGGACCGCCACCACTCCGAGCACGATCCACTCCGTGAGCGGCCCAGCCACACTGAAGTTGGAACAGGACGGATCGCCGCCCTTGCACGCACGGATCCAGTCGCGATGATGCCCCGGCGACCGCGTCAGCGACTCCGGCGGAAGCTTGTAGTCTTTCATCCTTTCCATGGGCAGCAGGCGGACGTTCGCGCCGTAGGTGTCGGTGGTCAGGATGCCCTTCTCGCCGATGAACACCGCGCCGTTATTCTGCGCCCCGCCGCCACCGCCGCCGCCCGCGCGTCCGCCGCGCCCGCCCTGTCCGCGCCCTCCCTCGGGCGCTGTGGGCGCAGCCGGCGCTGCCGCTGCATTGGGGACCGCCCCGGTTCCCGAAAACGCCTGTCCCCGCGCGCCAAACGCCCCGGCGCCGCCGATGATCGGCTCGTTCTCCGGCACTCCCGCGGGCCGATACGCGGCCGTCGTCGCCGCGTCGTACCAGAACAGTTTCACCGGAGGCATCGACCCCCGCGCCGGAAATTCGAACCGCGTCACCGATTTCTTGGGGAACTGGAACGGGCTGGTCCCCTCCTTCTTGATGCACTCCACGCTGGTCGGCGCGGTCAGCCTCAGCGCCATGTTGGGAGCGCCCAGAATGTGGCACGCCATATCGCCCAGCGCCCCGCAGCCGAAGTCGAAAAAGCCGCGCCAGTTGAACGGCTGGTAGAAACCGTAGCCCCGGTTGCCGGAGCTCGCTCCGCCCGACGTGTACGGCCGCTCCTTCGCGATCCCCAGCCACAGGTCCCAGTCCAGCGTGGCGGGAACCGGATCGGGCGGCGGAATCTCGGTGAGCCCCTGCGGCCAGATCGGGCGGTTGGTCCACGCGTGCACTTCCGTCACGTTGCCGATTTCACCCGACCAGATAATCTCCGCCGCGATCCGCGCGCCTTCGTTCGAGTACCCCTGGTTGCCCATTTGCGTCGCCACGCGGTATTTCGCCGCCGCCTCCGACAGCATCCGCGCTTCCGCCACGGTTCGCGTGAGCGGCTTCTCCACGTACACGTGCTTCCCGCGCTCCATCGCCCACATCGCCGCCGTGGCGTGCATGTGGTCGGGGATCGCCACGATCACCGCGTCGATGCCTTTCTCTTTATCCAGCATCCGCCGGAAATCTTTGTACTTCTGCGCTTTGTCGAAGCTCTTGAAAGTGGCCGCGGCGCTCTTATCGTCGGGGTCTGCAAACGCCACCATGTTCTCGGTGGGCGCCACGCCGGCGATGTCCGCCGCTGCCCTGCCCCCGGCGCCGATCGAAGCCACGTTCAGTTTCTCGTTCGGCGATTTGTACCCCATCAGTTTCAGGGACGGCGTGCTGCCGAACCCGCCCCTCGGCACGGCGCCGGCCAGCAGCGTGCCGTAGAAGAAGTGACGTCGGGAAAAGCGATTGTCGTTCATACCGCAACCTCCTGCTCCCTCACGAGAGCATCTTGACCAGATTCTGATAACTCACCCGCGCCGCCGCCAGCGAGTCTCCCCAGGCGTTCGCGTTGTCCTGCTCGATGCAGAAGTGCTTCATGCCCGCCAGCTCGGCGTTGGCGAAAATCGTCTTGTAGTCGACGTCGCCGAGCCCTACAGGCACCAGCGAAGTGGCCTGCCGGCGCTGGTTCGGCGTCAGCTTCGGATCGGCGGACTTCAGGCCCGTCGCGTCCTTCACATGCCACAATTCGTACCGCCCCGGGTTCTTCCGGAACATCTCGAGAATGTTCTGCCCCGCCACCGACGCCCACCCGATGTCGAGCTGCATGGCCACCACCGCCGGATCGGTCTCCGCCAGCAGGATGTCGTAGGGCCTCAACTTGCTCCCTTCGATGGGCTCGAACTCCTGCGTGTGGTTGTGGATCAGCATCTTCATGCCGAACTTCCTGGCAATCTGCCCGTGCTGGTTGATCTGCTGGGCCGTGCGTTTGACAGCCTCCTCGCCTCGGGCGCCGCCCGCCGGAGCAGCGCCGGCCGCGCCCCGGCCCCTGGCCCCCTGCGCGCCTCCACCGCCGCCCCCGCGGATCTCCGTGTAGCGGATGCCCATGATCTGGAAGCCCTCGAGTTGCTTCTCCAGGTCGGGCCCTTCGCTCGCGCCCACGTGGGTAGTCGGCGCGCTCAACCCGTAGCGGTCCAGGAGCGCGCGGAACTGCTTCGCATCCAGCTTCGCGTAGTCCGTGGCGGGCTCCACCTCCTTGTAGCCGATCTCGGCGACTTTGGCCAGCGTGCCCTCGTAGTCGTTGGGGAGCAGGTCCCGCACCGTGAACAGTTCGAGCCCCACCTGCGTTTTCCAATCGGCCGCGGCCGCGGCCCGCGCCGCCAGCAGCAACCCGCTGCCGCAGCCGGCCACCTCCTTCAGAAACGTGCGACGATTTTCCTTCATGGCGTTCCTGACAATGGCGAAACTGGCGCCCCAAAGGTTTCACGGCGCCGCGGATCGGGCCGAAATGTTAACCTCCGCCTGCAATCGGATGTCCCGCGAGGAGGCCCCCAGGTAGACCGTGCGGCCCCCCGTGGCAGTCTCCCAACGACTATCCGCCACCGACCAGTATTCCAGCCGGCGCGCCTCCACGTGCAGTTTGAGATTCTTCGATTGGCCCGCGGCGATGGCCACGCGGTCGAACTGCACCAGCGCCTTCACCGCGAACTGCGCCCCGCCCGGAGCGTTCTTCGGCGCGCCCAGGTACACCTGCGCCACCTCGTCCCCCGCCGCCTTCCCCGTGTTCTTCAGCGTGAAGCTGACGTCCAGCCCGCGGTCCGAAGCCTGCCCCACCTTGAGCCCCGAGTATTGGAACGTGGTGTACGAGAGCCCGTGCCCGAACGCGAAGAGCGGCTTCAGGTTCTGCTTGTCATACCACCGGTACCCCACGAAAATCCCTTCAGTGTACGTGGTCTTGCCGCTGACACCCGCATTGGTGCGCTCCGGGTGGTTCGCCGGATCCTGCGCCACCATCTGGCTCATACTCTGCGGCCACGTGATCGGCAGCCGCCCGGCCGGATTGGCGCGCCCTGACAGAATATCGGCCGTCGCCGGACCGCCTTCGTCGCCCGGCCACCACATCTCGAGCACGCCCTTCACCTTGTCCAGCCACGGCATCTCCACCGGCAGGCTGGTATTGAGCACCACCACCGTGTTGGGATTCACCGCCGCGACGTCCTGGATCAGCTTGTCCTGATCGGCTGTCAGGTGGAACACCGCGGGCCTGTCGCGTCCCCACGCGAAGACCACCGCCTTCCTGGCCTGCTTGGCGGCGGCGATCGCAGCGTCGTAATTGGCCTTCTCCTGCTGCGGCGTCACCCATGCCAGCCGAACCTGCGCCGGAAAGCCGTACGGCTCGCCGGTAGCGGTGACCGACAGCGCGTGCGCGCCCGCCTTCAGCTCGACCTTCGTTCGCGCGTTGTTGAGATGGTCCGCGGTCGGAACCACGTTGCTCGTGATGGGATGCAGACCCTTGGGTCCGGGCAGCGCCGCCAGCGCCGCTCCCCCGCCGCCCCGCCCTCCCGAAGCCGCGGCCACGATCGCGTTGCCGTCCAGCGTCACCGATCCCGTCGCTCCGCGCGACTGAAACGCGATCGTGTAGACGCCATCGGCCGGAACCGTCAGCGTGCCCGTCCAGGTATTCGCGGCGCCCGGAGGCATTGCCTTGCCGTTCGCCGTCGTGAAATTCAGTTCCGCGTCTACCTGCGTTTGGTGGCTCGCCGTGTTGGTGCGCAGCAGTCCGGACGCGCCGCTGTTCGATAGCGCCGCGGCCGGAATCGGCGTTCCGTCGAAGTCGTTGGCCACCGCGTACGTGACCTTACGGCCCGCGATCTTCTCCAGCGCCGGCACCGGACCAACCTGGTGGTCGGGAAGGCCCTGCGCCCTCTCGCCCGCCTGCCCGACCGAGTCCAGAATCCCGCCCGTCGGACCGATGAACGCCGTCGACGCGAGATCGCTGTTGCTCAGCGGTAGCACGTTGCCTTCGTTCTTCAGCAGCGTGGCCGCGTCCTCGGCAGTCTTCCGCAAAACCGGAGCGTTGAAGCCGTAGTCTTCTTCCGTGATGTCGTGCTTCGGCGGCTTCTCCAGCAGTCCGAATTTGTCCATCTGCACGAGGATCCGTCCCACCGCCATGGAGATGGTCGATTCCTTCACCTGGCCCGATCGGACCGCTTCGAGCATGCCTATCGAAGGCGCATCGTTACCGCGCCCGCCGCCACCGCCCCCGCGGCCTCCGCCTCCGCCTTCCCCGGTCGCCCGCTCCTCTGGCATACCGCCGCCGCCCCGTCCGCCGCCACCGGGTCCGCCGGGACCGCCAGGACCGCCGCCGATGCCGCCCGGATTGGCCGCTGCCGCACCGCCCGGACCCGCGCCCCGTCCGCCGGGCCCGCCACGTCCGCCCTGACCCGGCACCGCGCCCAGGAACGTGCCGCCCGGCATCTCCAGGTCGAGTCCTTCATTGACGAACAGCGTGCCGTGCGTCGCGCCCCAATCCGACGTGTTGAATCCCTTGAACCCCAGCTCGTCCCGGAAGATCTTGTTCTGGATCTCGCCGTTGCCGCACGCCCACGGTCCGTTGATCTTGTTGTACGAGCACATGATCGACGACACCCCTGCCGCCGACGCGTCCACGAACGGCGCGATGTAAATCTCCCGCAGCGTCTGCGGGTCTATGACCACATCGTTCGCGCCGTCGTATCCCACGAAGTGCTTGATCTGCGACATCACTCCTTCGCCCTGCGTCCCGGCGACCTGCGCGGCCGCCATCTGCCCCGCCAGGAACGGATCCTCGCCGAACGTGTTCTGAGCGCGCCCGAAGGTAAAGTCGCGCACGATGTTCACGAACGGTTCCAGCACTACGTCCTGGCCCAGGGCCTTCGCGTCGCGGGCGATCACGATGCCGTTCTTCCGCGCATCCTCCCGGCTCCACGTCGCCGCCAGCCCCATCGTCGCCGTCATGCCGGTCGACCAGATGCCCACCGACACGCCCGGCGGCCCGTCCGTGAACCGCAGCGAAGGAATGCCCAGCCGCGGCAGCCCGGGCCAGGTCCCTGCCTGGCCCACGCCGCTCGGTGACGCCTCAGGCCCTCCGTGAATGAGGGAGATCTTCTCTTCCAGGGTCATCAGGCTCAGCAGCCGGTCCACCTTGGCATTTCCCGTCACGCCCGCCGGCGGCTGTGCGATCACGGCGCCGAGCAACACCGCGCCGATCGCGATCGGTCCAAGCCTCAAAGCTTGATCTCCCAGCCCTTGCGGAACGCCGGCTTGATCCACTTGCTGGCGTCCTTATTATTAGTGAACTCCATCTTCGCGGCGTCCCACATCAGCTTGCCGTCGTAGTGCGTGGCCACCGCCCCCAGCACCAGCCATTCCGTATACGGCCCCGCGATGCTGAAGTTGGAGCACGATGGCGCCCCGCCTTTGCACGCGCGGACCCAGTCGCGGCAGTGCGCCGCGTGGTTGTCCCCCGTGGAAGCGCCCGGCGAGCGTTGCAGGTAGGCGTTGGGCAGTTTGTACTCCGCCCATTTCGAGCCCGGGAGCAGCCCCACGCCTTCGCCGCGCCCGCTGGTGCCCATGTAGCCCTTCGAGCCCACAAAGATAAGGTTGTAGCCCGACCCCTGCGGACCGCCGGGGCCGCGCCCGCCCTGCCGGCCCGCGCCCGGAGGTGCGCCCGCCCCAGCGCCCGGAGCACCCGGACCACCCGGCCCGCCCGCGCGCCCCGGACCGCCGAAACCTCCGCGTCCCGACGGCCCCACCTGCGGCCCTTCGCCCGGAACCTTGCGCGCCTGCTCCGCCGTCATTCCCGGCGGAAGGTAGGCGTCGCCCTGTATGCTGTCCGACCAGTAGACCGTCACCGGCGGCATGTTCCCCCGCGCGCCGAATTCGTACTTCACCGCGTTCTTCTGCGGATACGTGAACGGGCTGGTACCTTCCCGCTTGATGCATTCCACGCTGATCAGGCTCTCCGGACTCAATTGGAGCGCCCAGTTCGCCGGCCCCAGAATGTGGACTCCCCAATCGCCGAACAACCCGCTGCCGAAATCGAAAAAGCCGCGCCAGTTGAACGGCTGATAGAAGCCGAACTCCGGTGGGCCGCCGCCGCCGCGCCCCATGAAGGCGGCCGTGAATGCGGCGTAGTCCTCATCGCCCACGGTGTACGGACGCGCCGCCGCCCCGCCCAGCCACAGGTCCCAATCCAGCGTCTCGGGAACAGCGGTCGGCGCCGGTATCTTCTGCATGCCCTGCGGCCACCCGGGATTCCCATGCCACGCGTGCACCTCCCGCACCTCGCCGATTTCGCCCGACCAGAAAATCTCGCAGGCCACCCGTGTGGCATCGTGCGAGTAGCCCTGGTTGCCCATCTGCGTGGCGACTTTGTACTTCTCCGCCGCCTGCGCCAGCAGCCGCGCCTCCCACGGCGTGCGCGTCAGCGGCTTCTCCACATATACGTGCTTCCCGAGTTGCATGCACGCCAGCGCGCAGGTTGCATGCATATGATCCGGCGGTCCCACTATCAACGCGTCGATGGACTTGCCCTGCTTGTCCAGCATCTGCCGGAAGTCCTTGAACTTCTCGGCCTTGGGATACTGCGTGAAGCCCTGCGCGGCGCGCTTCCAATCCACATCGGCCAGCGCCACCACGTTCTCCACTCCGGCTTCGGCGCTCCGCAAGTCGCTGAACGGCTGGCCCCCCGCGCCGATGGCCGCGAGGTTCAGTTTTTCATTGGGCGACTTGTACCCCATCGCCTTGAGCGACGGCGTGCTGCCGAATCCGCCGCGCGGGACGGCGCCCGCCAGCAGTGCTCCCTGGAAAAAATACCGTCTGGAAAATCGATAATCTGGCATGACAATCAACCCCGATCGTTTCAAAGAACTGTGGTCTTATTCTAACTCCCGGAACTTCGCAACCGGTCCCGCAACCCGCCTGCTCCCCGCCGGCGAACACCGCCAGGTTGCTGCCTACCGCCCGCCCGCCGGGATTGTCCGACGAGACATTCACGATTTCCCCCGCGTGGGTCGCCGGATTCTCCATGGCCAGCGTGGTCGACCCGCCCCCGTCCAGGTTCAGCGCCTCGAACGCTCCTTCCCGGATCATCATACCGGCCACCTCCCCTACCGTCATCCCGGCGCTGCCCCCGCGCACATCCACCGTAAAGAGGAAGAGCGTCCGCCCGTCCCGCGACAGCCCGATAGCCGTCCGTGCCTGCGGCACGTCGTACCAGGACTTGGCGTTGGAATAGTGGTTCGGCCCGCCCGGAGTGAGCAATCCGCCGGGATTCTGTCCGTCTTCGTACCGGGGAATCGTCTTGACCCCGTTGGTCACGATTTCGGCCGAGCCGGCCAGTGCGTTCCACACCGTCACCCGCTCCACAATGTGTCTTCCGTCGGCCACGGCCCGGTCGCGATGGACCATGCCCGCGTGATTGGCGGCATCGATATTGAGCGCCGGCGCATCCGCCACGATCGCGTAAGACTGCGCCGGCTTCTCGAACGCCGAATACACCTTACCCTCGGAAGCCGCGAACCCCACCAGCCACGCGTCCGGATTCGAGGACGGAAACGGCAAAAAGAAATGCGCGTTGATGGCGATTTGCGCGTGCTCCTCCCGCAGAAACCCGAGCGTCGTCTGCCGCACCGTCTCCAGCTTTCCTCCCGGCGGAGTCAGCTTGAATCCGATCCCCGGCGCTGTCAAATCGATCTTCACGATGTGGATATGCAGGTTCCGCGGCGCCGTCTCCGTCCGAAAAATATGAGTGACTCCCCGGAACGGGCGATCGGCCGCATCGGCCGCCCACAGCCCGGCAGCCCGCGTGGCCATCCACAATGCGAGAAAAACCGTCCGACACCGCATCTTCGCGGCCCGCCCGTGACGATAGTACCATCGGGCTGTCGCGGAGGCCACCCGGCGGTGACACCGCGTTTTTCGGTCCAACGGTAACTTTTCCGTCGCGCCGAGCCGCCAATTCTCTATGTCATCGACTGCTGCCTGTGGAGTGTTTCTGGCCCTCGCCGGAGTGCGGCTGCTGTCCGCGCAAGCCGCTCTGCCCACGGAATGGATCGACCCCGACACCGGCCACCGCGTGATCCGTCTTTCGCGCGAAGACGGCACCGCCTCGCTCTATTTCCACCAGAACGCGTACTCCGCCGACGGTAAGAAGATCGTCGTCACCAATCCCCACGGCATCGCCACCATCAATCTCGCCACACGCGAAATCGACCAGGTCGTCGAGGGGCGTGTGAATATTCTCGTGACCGGCCATAAGACCGGGCAGATTTACTACACCAAAACCGGCGCCATTTTCGCCACCGATCTGGACACCCACGCTACCCGCGAGGTCGCCAAAATTCCGGTCCAGGCGGGCCGCGGCGGCGCCTTCGCCGTCAACGCCGACGAGACCATGCTGGTGGGTATCGCGGCCGATCCCGACGGCAAAACCGTGCCCCGCACTCCCCCGCCCGGCGGCATGGGCGGACGCCTGGAGGCCAACTGGGCGGCCGGTACGCCGAAGATGCTCTACACCATCGACATCAAGACTGGACAGTTCCGCAAGATCTACACCGAGAACGACTGGACCAACCACCTCCAGATGTCGCCCACCGACCCTGGCCTCATCATGTTCTGCCATGAAGGGCCGTGGCACTACAACGACCGCGTGTGGACCATCCGCACCGACGGTTCGGGCCTGCGATTGATGCATGAGCGGACCATGAACATGGAAATCGCCGGCCACGAGTTCTTCAGCGGGGATGGCAAGACCGTCTGGTACGATCTGCAAACCCCGCGGAGCACGGTCTTCTGGGTCGCCGGCGTGGAACTCGCCACCGGACATCGCACGTGGTATCACCTGGAGCGGAACGAATGGTCGGTCCATTACAACGTCTCGGCGGACGGCAAGCTGTTCGCCGGCGATGGCGGCGGCCCCGGCAGCGTTGCCGCGCATTCTCCGGACAACGAAACTCTGAACCCGCCGGGCAACGGCCAGTGGATTTACCTGTTCCGCCCCGTCATGGTGAAGGGCAGTTCCTTCCGCGACAAGAAAGACCTGACCGATATCGGCTATTTCAAATCCGAGCGTCTCGTCAATCTCTCGAAGCATAACTACAGCCTCGAGCCGAATGTCACGTTTTCCCCCGACATGAAATGGATCGTCTTTCGCTCTAACATGCTCGGCCCAACGCATGTCTTCGCGGTCGAGATAGCCAAGCCGTAATCGGCGTGAAAGAAGAACCGACATGAACAGCCATCGACGAATCCTTCCCTTCCTGCCCGTGATGCTGGCCCTCGCCCCTAGGGCGTTTGCCGCGGACCTGCCAACCGAGTGGATCGATAAGGACACGGGCCACCGCGTGATCCGGCTTTCCCGCGAAGACGGCACCCAGAGCCTGTACTTCAATCAGAACGCCTACACCGCCGACGGCAAAAAACTGATCGTCACCACCGCCGGTGGCGGCATCGCGACCATCGTTCTCGCCACCCGCGAGGTCCGGCCGTTGGTCGCGGGTCCCGTGTCGGTGCTGGTGGCGGGCCACAAGTCGGGCGATGTCTACTACACAAAGCGGACGCCCGGCGCTGTCGTCTTCGCCACCAATGTCGATACCGGAGTCACGCGCGAGGTCCTCAAGTTACCGCCGGGGCGCAACGTCTCGTCGCTCAATGCCGATGAGACCCTCTTGCTGGGCACTTATGTAGACAATGCCGCTCCACCCTCAACCGCCTCCAAGCGTCCGCCCGAAGCCGTCGGCGCGGACGGCAAGCCGATGACCTACGCGGATGCCAAGGACCTGAGGCTGCACAACTCGTTGATGGCCACCCGCGCCGGCGCGCCGCGGGTACTGTTCACGGTCAATACGAAGACCGGCGAGCTGAAGGACATCTTCCGCGAGCACGAGTGGCTGGGTCACCTGCAGTTTTCGCCTGCCGATCCGAGCCTGATCATGTTTTGTCACGAGGGCACCTGGCACGAGGTGGATCGTATCTGGACCATCCACGCGGACGGCTCCGGCCTGATGAAGATTCACACCCGCACGATCAACATGGAGATTGCCGGCCACGAATTCTTCTCGGCGGATGGCGCCACCATCTGGTACGACCTGCAAACGCCGCGCGGCGTGGATTTCTGGCTCGCCGGCTACCAGGTCGCGACCGGCAAGCGCACCTGGTATCACCTCGACCGCAACGAATGGTCGGTGCACTTCAACGTATCGCCCGACGGCACGCTCTTTGCGGGAGACGGCGGCGACAGCGAAATGGTGGCCCGTGCGCCCGATGGCAAATGGATCTATCTGTTCCGGCCCGAGCGCGTGCCCGACGTGGCCGGCATCAAAACCGCGAATTCCGGCAGCCTGATCGATCCCGGTTTCTTCAAGGCGGAGCGCCTGGTAAACATGAGCAAGCACGACTACCGTCTGGAGCCCAACGTGACATTTTCGCCGGACATGAAATGGGTCGTATTCCGGTCCAACATGCTGGGTCCGGTGCATGTTTACGCCGTCGAAATCGCCAAGGCTGCGAATCGCTAGTGTAGTGTCCAGCAAATAACTGGGCAGACTGTGGGGCAGCCAATCTTGGCTGCAGCCGCCCTTTCAGGCGGCTTTCTCTCCAGAGACGATTGTCCAGCCATTTGCTGGACACTACACTAGTCTGCCGTACCGCGCGGCTCCCGGCGGGAGCCGGCCTTGAAACCGAATCGCTCCCGGAGTAAGATACTGGTAGGATGCCTGGTCGGACTATTAGTAGGACTCATCGCAAAGCCAAGAAGAGCTATACGCTTTCGCCGGAGTCCGTGGCGTTTCTCGAGACCATGCGCAGGAAGCGGCATGGCGGATCGATCTCTTCCATTCTCGAAGAAATCCTCCAGGCTGTTCGCCGCCGCCACGAGCGCGCCTCCGTCGAGCGGGCCGTAACGGACTACTACAGCGCACTATCGGCGGACGAGGCCGCGGAGCGGGCTCAATGGGGTGAATTCGCCTTGCGGGAATTCCCCGAATAAGGAGCGCCCCTGATTGCCCTCAGCTCCGAAAACCCCGCTTCGCGGCGAGATTTGGTTTGTACAGCTTCCCGCTGATCCCACGGAGAAGGGTAGGCGGCCGGTGGTGATCGTCTCGCTCGACGCGCGAAATCGCCACGAGCGCGCGGATACGGTGCTCGTGGTCCCCCTAACGACCAGCATTCACAAGGAAGCTCCCACGCACGTCTTCTTGTCGGCCGGCGAGACGGGACTCCAGTCGGATTCCGCCGCGCGGGCGGAAGACGTTACGGTGGTCCGCAAGAGTAGTCTGATTGAGTCGCGAACTCGTCTTCGGCAGCTTACCGACAGGCGGGTCTGCGAGCTCGCGTCGAAAGTAAGCGTTGCCATGGGCTGTGGACGAAGAACGCTCTAACGGGAACTGAGCATCGAATGCCCGAGGATTAGCGCCTCTTACGCCGTGCCCCCCGGTTTCTGCGGATTTCTCGATTTGGCGATGGCCGGCATCTCCGGCGACTCCGGCTGCAAAGCGTGCGCCAGCAGGCCGGCTTGCAGCAGTTCGAACGCCGTCACCGGGTCGTCCGCGTATTGAAACAGGTTCAGATCCTCGGGCGAGATCATCCCGTACTTCACCAGCGCTTCGAAGTTGATGATCTCCTTCCAGTACTTCGACCCGTAGAGCACAATGGTCACCTGCTTGGCCAGTTTCTGCGTCTGCGTCAGCGTCAGCAGCTCCATCATTTCATCCATGGTGCCGAAGCCGCCGGGGAACACCACCAGCGCCTTGGAGAGGTACGCGAACCAGAACTTGCGCATGAAAAAGTAGTGGAATTCGAAGCTCAGCTCCGGCGTGATGTAGGGGTTGGGCAACTGTTCGAAGGGCAGCCCGATATTCAGCCCCACCGTTTTTCCATTCGCGTCCCGCGCCCCGCGATTGGCCGCTTCCATGATGCCGGGTCCGCCCCCCGAGCAGACCACGAAGCGGTAGTTGTTGTTGGTGAACTGCATGGCCCACTCCGTCAGCATGCGCGCCAGAGTACGGGCGTCGTCGTAATATTCGTGGAGCGGCCCTTCATCCTTCAGGCGCGCGGAGCCGAAGAAGACCACGGTGTCGCGGATCTTCTGCCGCCGGAAGTGCGCCAGCGGCTCCAGAAACTCGGAGAGGATGCGGATGGCTCGCGCATCCGGGCTGTTCAGGAAATCCTCGTTCAGGTAGGCGACCGGCCTGCGGCCGTTATTGGGTGGTGTCGGATTTGGCATGCTTCTCTAACTCGTCGATGCGTCTTTTCAACTCTCGCACGGTCTTCAACAGCTCCGGCAGCTTGGGGAACGCGGTGATGGCGCGCAGCCATTCGTTGGCCGCGAACGCCGGCGACCCGGAAATGCGTCCGTTCGGCTCGACATCGCCGCCGATGCCGCTCTGGGCATATACGATCGCTCCTTCGTGCACCGTCAGGTGCCCCGATGATCCCACCTGGCCGGCCAGCAGCACGTTGCGCTCCAGGACCGTGGAGCCCGCCAGGCCCGTCTGCGCACAGATGATATTATCCTGCCCCACCGTGCAGGCGTGTCCCACCTGCACCAGGCTGTCGATCTTGGCGCCCCGCTCGACCCGCGTCTCCCCCACCGTGGCGCGGTCCACCGAGGTCAGGCTCTGCACCTCCACATCGTCTTCGATCACCGTGACGCCCGACTGCACGATCTTGAAATGCGTCCCGTCCGCGCGCTTGGCGAATCCGAAACCGTCGCCCCCCACCACCACGCTGTTTTGCAGGATCACGCGGTGGCCCACGCGGCAGAACTCCCGCACGGCGGCGTGCGAGTGCGCCAGGAAGTCGTCGCCGATCTCCGCGCCTTCATAAATCACCACGTGCGGGTGCAGCGTGGCGTTGCGGCCGATGCGCGCGCGTTCCCCGACCACCGCGAACGGCCCGATCGAGCAGTTCTCGCCGATCGCCGCCGTCGGCGCAACGTACGCCAGCGGATGGATGCCCCGGGCCGGCGCCGGCGGCTGGTAAAACATCGCCAGCGCGCGCGCGAAATCCAGGTACGGGTTGTCGGATACCAGGCACGCGATGGGTGCTCCGGCGAGCGGTTCCGACACCAGAATGGCGCTGGCCTTGGTGTGCTTCACCTTCGGCGCGTACTTGGGATTGGCCAGAAAGGTGAGGTGCCCGGCCCCCGCGTGCTCCATTCCCGCCACGCCCGAGATCTCCAGTTCCCCGTCGCCCTCCAGCCGGCACCCCAGCCGATCGGCAATTTCGCGAAGCTTGATCATCCGTTTGGACCCACACCCAGCGTACCAGGGAGAGTGCCCCGCCTACGGGAGCTTCAGTGTCTCGATGATCGGATCGAGCTTCTGCCGCAGGGTGTCGAGTTCGGATCCACTCGATGACCGCGTCGGGCGCTGGAGTTTGCGCGGCCATCCAGAGCGGCAGCAGGCAGGCGGCGGCGAGCGTGCGCGGATTGAGCATGCGAAGCTCCTTTCCACCTAAGACGATACCTCCGTTCGACGCGTGGAGATGGCTGGATTCCGGACCGCGCGCGTCAGTGTCAGAAGCCGTGAAAAATCAATGAAAGCCGCCGATGAGCACAGATTAACGCGATAACTCCTTTGCCTTGTTTTCCGCGTTTATCCGTGTTCATCTGTGGCCAAATTCTTTCCCGGCTTTTGAGGGAGCGGTTCTGTCCACCCCCGCTCCGCCCCACTCCACCCCGCCTCGCTGGTAGAATCTCCCTGATGACCAAGCTTGTTGGCCTGATCGCCCTCACCGCGCTCCTGGCCATCGCGGCCGATACCCGCTTTGAAGTCTCCTACCCCGCATCCGCTCATGCCGGGCCGATTACCGGGCGCGTCTTCATCATGCTCTCGCGCAACAATCAGCGGGAGCCGCGGCTCCAGATCTCGCGCATCGGCGTGCCGTTCTTCGGGCGCGACGTCGAGAACCTGGCGCCGGGGCAGGCCGCCGTGGTCGACGCCACCGATCTCGGAACGCCCGTCGAGAGCCTCTCCGCGATCCCGCCCGGCGGCTATTGGGTGCAGGGCTTTATCAACGTCTACTCCGAGTTCCGCCGCTCGGACGGTCACGTCCTGTGGATGCACGACGACCAGTGGGAGGGCCAGCACTGGCCCCGCTCGCCCGGCAACCTCTACAGCGTGCCGAAGCAGGTCACCCTGGACGCCTCCGCCGGGTATCGCGTCCCGCTGGTCTGCGACCAGGTCATCCCGCCCGTCCAGGTCCCGCCGGACACCGAGTGGGTGAAGCGCTTCAAGATCCAAAGCCCGATCCTCACGAAGTTCTGGGGCCGCCCGGTCTACCTCGGCGCCACCGTTCTGCTGCCGCGGGATTACGCCAAGACCACCATGTCCTACCCCGTGCTTTACGAGCAGGGCCATTTCGGGCTCAACCCGCCGCTCGGTTTCGCGCCCGGCCGGGATCTCTACAACGAGTGGATCCAGGACACCTTCCCGCGCATGATCGTCGTCACCCTGCAACATCCCAATCCTTATTTCGACGACTCCTACGCGGTGAACTCGGTCAACGTCGGCCCCTATGGCGACGCCATCCACCAGGAGCTGATTCCCGAGATCGAGAAGCGCTTCCGTGCCATCCGCCAGCCCTGGGCGCGCCTGCTTTCGGGCGGCTCGACCGGCGGCTGGGAGGCGCTGGCGCTCCAGATCTTCTATCCGGAATTCTACGCCGGCACCTGGGCGTACTGCCCGGACTCGGTGGACTTCTCCGACGTCGAGGGCATCAATATATACAAAGATAAGAACGCGTTCTACAAGGAGATCGACTGGCGCCGCGAGCCCACCATCAATAGCCGCGAGATCAACGGCCAGGTCCGCTCGACCTCCGAGCAGCGCAACCATTTCGAGCTGGTCAACGGCACGCGCGGCCGTTCCGGCGAGCAGCTCGATATCTGGTCGGCGGTGTTTGGCCCGCTCGGCAGGGACGGCTACTTCGAGCCGCTCTTCGACAAGCGCACCGGCGTCGTGAATCCCGAAGTGGCGCAGTATTGGAAGGATCACTACGACCTTCGCTACCGCCTCGAGAAGAACTGGAACACGCTGGGCCCTGAGCTGGTGGACCGGCTGCACGTCTTTGTAGGCGACGCCGACAACTTCTTCCTCAATAACGGCGTCCACCTGCTCCAGGACTGGATGAAGACCACCAGGGACCCGCACTACGAAGGCTACTTCGTCTACGGCGCGATGCGCGGCCACTGTTACAGCGGGCCGGAGAATTCCGCCGAGAGGCTGAAGGAAATGGCCCAGTTCGTCCTCAGCAAGATGCCCGCCGGCGCCGTCGCCGGGTGGTGGAAGAACTGACCGGCCGGGCGCGATGGGCAAAGCATCTCAGATCCGGTGGGACGAGCGGCAGCCCGTGGCCCGGAACGCGCGCCGCGAGCTTCCGGGGCTGGTGACCGGCTACTTCGAGCGCGGCCGCGCGCTCCTGGCGAAAGATCCCTCGCCCGCGAAACTGCACCGGCTTCGCTTGGCCACCAAGCGCCTGCGGTACACGCTGGAGCTTTTCCGCGCGATCTACGGGCCGGGCCTGGAGACGCGCCTGGAGGAACTGCGCCAGGTGCAGCAACTGCTGGGGGACATCAACGACAGCGAGGCCGCCCGGCGTCTGCTGGCCAAAGTCATGAAAGGCTCGCCGCAAGAAAATGTGGTGGCGGAATACCTGCGCACTCGCGCCGGGGCCAAGGCACAGGAATTTCGCAAGCATTGGGCGGATGTCTTCGACGCCCCGGGGCGCGAGCGCTGGTGGACGCTGTACCTGGCCACGCGGGCGCGGGAACACCGCGCGTAAGTCTCCGAGCCGCGAGCCCTTACTCTCCCTTCCCCGCCACGATGCCCTTCACCGCCGCCTGGAAAGACGGGTAAGCTTCGGGTCCTTTCGCCGCGAACCACTTGACGAAAGCGTTCCCCACCGTCTCCAGATTCTTGAACCCGCCGGGGTTCTTTATGAAAGCCCTCCACTGCGGAATCAGGTCCTTCAGGCGCTCCCACACGAACAGCATCTCCCCGCTGGATTCGAAGAACAGCTCCTGGTTCAGCACGCCCGCGGCAACGAAGGAGGCCGCCATCTCCCAGTAGCCCATCACCATTCGCAGGTAGGCGTTCTCCTTGCTGCCCATGGGCGCGATCTTCTGGATCTCCTCCATGCTCGTAGCTGCAAAATTCTGGGCAAACCAATCCCGCGCCTGCCGGAGTTTTTCCTCGCGGCGCAGCTCGTAGAGCCGGAGGATCAGGTTCGCATCGTCGTAGGTTGCTTGGATAGGCATATAAACACCGTACAATAGAAGTAGTGTCTGGGAAAACCTTCTACATCGAAACCTTCGGCTGCCAGATGAACGTGCACGATTCCGAAAAAGTGATCGGCACCCTCATGGCCCACGGGTACTCGCAGGTCGAAGCCCCCGAAGCCGCCGGGCTGGTGCTGTACAACACGTGCAGCATTCGCGATAAGGCCGAGCAGAAGGTCTTCAACCGGCTGCAAAACTTCAAGCGCCAGGCCGGCAACGGCAAGATCTTCGGCGTGCTGGGATGCGTGGCGCAGCAGGAAGGCGAAAAGATCTTCGACCGCGCGCCCCATGTGAGCCTGGTGGCCGGGTCGGCCAGCTACACCCGGCTGGGCGAGATGCTGGTCGAGCTCGAAGCCGGCAACCGTCGCGTCACCGGCCTGAGCCTCGACACGGACCAGACCTTCGAGACTCCATTGACCCGCCGCGACAACCCGCACCGCGCCTACATCACCATCATCGAAGGCTGCGACAAATCTTGCGCCTACTGCGTCGTGCCGTTTACCCGCGGCCCCGAGCGCAGCCGCGCCAGCGAGAGCGTCATGGCCGAAGCGCGCGGGCTGGCGGAGAGCGGCTACACCGAAATTCAACTGCTGGGCCAAAACGTCAACAGCTACCGGGACCCTTCGCCCGCCGGCCAGGATTTTGCCGCGCTGCTGGCGCGCGTGGCGGAAGTGCCCGGCATCCGGCGGGTCCGCTACACCACTTCGCACCCGCGCGATTACGGGAAGAACATCGTGGACGCCATGGACGCCAACCCCGTGCTTTGCGACCACGTGCACCTTCCGGTTCAGTCCGGCTCCACCAGAATGCTCGCCGCCATGGACCGCCTCTATACGCGCGACGACTACATGCGCCGCATCGAGTGGCTCAAGACCGCCAGGCGCGCCTACTCCATCACCACCGATATCATCGTGGGCTTCCCCGGCGAGACCGAGGCGGATTTCCAGAAAACGCTCGACCTGCTGGACGAGGTGGAGTACGCCTCCCTGTTCAGCTTCAAGTACTCGCCCCGGCCCAACACCGCCGCGCTGCATCTGCCGGACCCCGTTCCCGAGGAGGAGAAGCAGCGCCGCCTGGTGATCGTGCAGGAGCGGCAGCGCGCCATTCAGATCCGGCGCAACGCCGAGCTGATCGGCGCCATCCGCGAGGTCCTGGTCGAGGGGCGGCACGAGGCCCTGGGCCAGTGGATCGGCCGCACTTCCGACAACCGCACGTTGAATTTCACCCACTCCGCCGGGGACGGACACGCCCTCGCCGGCCGGTACCTGCCGGTGCGCGTGACGCGCTCCGGCCCTAACTCGTTGGTGGGCGAGAGTGTGACTGTGGTGTAATAAAGTGGGGAGGGCGCCATGGAAGTCGAAATGAAAATTCGCGGGCTCATGATGGATCCCGTGACCAACATGCCCATCGTCATCCTGAAAGACCTCAACGGCAACACGGTGCTCCCCATCTGGGTGGGCGTGTACGAGGCCAACGCGATCGCGCTGGAGATCGAAAAAGTTGCGACCCCGCGGCCCATGACGCACGACCTGATGAAGAGCCTCCTGCTGGGCCTCAACACCGGCCTGCGCAAGGTCGTGGTCAGCGAATTGAAGGACGATACTTTCTACGCCGTCATCTGGCTCGATCGCGACGGTGAACTGATCAGCGTGGACTCCCGCCCGAGCGACGCCCTGGCGCTCGCGCTCCGGCTGGATTGCCCCATCTACGTGGAGGAGACCGTCCTCAAGTCGTCGAAACTTACGTCGACGGTTTCCGACAAAGTGAACAACGAAGAACTGCGCCGCTGGCTGGAGGGCCTCAACGACGAGGACCTCGGCCGCTACAAGATGTGAACGCCGATCTCGCCGCACGCCTCGACACCTACGATATCCGCGTGATGGCGGACGCAATGTATTTCTGCGTGTTCGTGCGCGACGGGTGCCTTGCCATGGTGCCGCGCGGCGAGTTCGGGGAAGGATTTGCCGGCATCGGCAGCAGCGGGCTGGCGACCGACGACGGGCTGCTGTACCTGGTGTGGCGCGACGAGAAGCCCATGCTGGTAGGCCACACCGTCGAGAGGCCGGCCGAACCCGGGCAGGTGGATAAGGTCCTGCGCTTCTCGGCCGACCTGAAGGCGGCGCTGGGGCTGGAGTAGTGCAGCCGCGCCGGCCGGAAATCAGGTTTCCCGAATTGCCATGACCATCGACGAGCAACTGACCTATCTGCGCAAGGGCATGGCGGAGATCATCCGCGAGGAAGACCTGCGCGAGCGGCTGGTCGAGGCCGCCAAAGCGAAGCGCCCGCTGCGCGTGAAGGCGGGCTTCGACCCCACCGCGCCCGACCTGCACCTGGGCCACACCGTGCTCCTGCGCAAGATGCGGCACTTCCAGGACCTCGGCCACACCGTCATCTTCCTGATCGGCGACATGACCGGCATCATCGGCGACCCTTCCGGGCGCAACATCACCCGCCCGCCCATGACCCGCGAAGCTATCGAGCAGAACGCCGAAACCTACAAGGCGCAGGTCTTCCAGATTCTCGATCCGCAGAAGACCGAAGTCCGCTTCAATAGCCACTGGCTGGCGCCGCTGCGCTTCGAGGAGATCGTGCGCCTGTGCTCCAAGTACACTGTGGCGCGCATCCTGGAGCGCGACGATTTCTCCAAGCGATACAAAGAGGGCGTGCCCATCTCGGTCCACGAGCTGCTCTACCCGCTGGCCCAGGCTTACGATTCCGTGGCGCTCGCCTGCGACGTCGAAATGGGCGGCACCGATCAGAAGTTCAACCTGCTGGTGGGCCGCGAGATCCAGAAGGATTTCGGCCAGCCGCCGCAGATCGTCGCCACTGTGCCCATTCTCGAAGGCCTCGACGGCGTCAACAAGATGTCGAAATCGCTCAACAACTACATCGGCATCACCGAGCCTCCCGAAGTGATGTTCGCCAAGGTGATGCAGGTGAGCGACGAGCTGATGTGGCGCTACTACCTGCTGCTCACCGACACGAGCGAGGCCGAAATCGAGCGGATGCGCGCCGCCATGCACCCCATGGAGGCCAAGATCGCGCTGGGCAAGCGGATCGTCGCGGACTTCCACTCCGGGAAGGATGCGGAGCGCGCGGCCGAAGTCTTCAATCGCGTCGTCAGGCAGAAGGAAGTTCCGGAGGATATCGCGACCGTGCCGCTGCCCGAGGGCGTCCGGCGGGACGGCACCCTGCGCATCGACAAGCTGCTGCCCAAGGTCGGGCTGGCCGATTCGGTGAGCGATGCGGTGCGCAAAATCAAGGCCGGAGCCGTCGAGATCAACGGCCAAAAGGTGAGGGACCTGGCGTTGTCCGGTCCCGCCCCCGAACTGGTGATTCAGGTCGGCAGGAACTGGCGTAGGATCGTTTGTTGACACATGGTCAGGATTGCGGATAACCTTTCTCTGGCGGTCGATTCCATTCGCGCTCACAAGCTGCGGGTGTCGTTGACCGTTCTCGGATTGACTCTCGGGGTGGCCACTCTCATCACCGTGATGACCCTGGTGCAGGGCGCCAACCTGTACGTCCAGCAAAAAATCGCCGACTTGGGAACCAACGTGTTTCGCATCGGCCGCCTGCCGTTTGCGGTGACCGACTTCACGGCGTACACCAAGGCGATGCGCTATCGTTTCCTGTATCCCGACGACCTGGAAGCGCTCGCCGAAAACTGCGCCCACTGCCAGGAAGTGGGCGCGACCCTGAACAGCGGCGCCACCCTGTACTACAAAGACAAAGAGCTGGACGACGCCACGCTGTACGGCCACACGCCCAGCATGGCGGATATCGACACGCGCACCGTGGTGCTGGGCCGCTACTTCACCGAGGTGGAGGACAAGCACGCCGCCGCGGTCTGCCTGATCGGCGACCGCGTCATCCAGGAGTTCTTCCCCAGCAGCGATCCCATCGGCCACTACGTTCGCGCCGGCGGAACCGACTTCATGGTGGTGGGAACGTTCGACAAGATCGGTTCGGTGCTGGGACAGGACCAGGACAATTTTCTCGTAGTCCCCCTGCGCACCTATCTCAAGCTGCGGGGCCAGCGCAACAGCCTCATGATTCACGTCAAGGCGGAGGGCGCCGACAACGTCTTCGAGGCCGCCCAGGACGATGCGCGCCGCGTGCTGCGCGCCCGGCGCCACGTGCTTCCGGGCAAGGACGACGATTTCTTCATCGGCACGGCGCAGAGTTACATCGCGCTGTGGGAGAGCATCAGCTCGGCCTTCTTCGCGGTCTTCGTGATGATCAGCTCGATCTCGGCGGTGGTGGGCGGGATCGTCATCATGAACGTGATGCTGGTGAGCGTCACCGAGCGGACCAAGGAGATCGGGGTGCGGCGGGCGGTGGGCGCGACGCAGACCGACGTGCTGCGCCAGTTTCTCACCGAAAGCGTGCTGCAGTGCCTGGCGGGCGGCACCATCGGGGTGGGGATCGGCTTCGGCTGCGCGCTGGCGCTGCGGGAATTGACCGAGTTCCCCGCCGCGGTTCAGACGTGGGTGGCCGTCCTGGGCGTGTTTCTGAGTTCGGTAATCGGGCTGTTCTTCGGCATCTATCCCGCGGTGAAGGCGTCGAAGCTCGATCCGGTGGTGGCTTTGCGCACGGAGTGAAGTGACGATATGACGCGTTCCGAAGTCCGGGAAAATCTGCTGGTGGCGCTCGATACCTTGCGCTCGCGCAAGATCCGCTCGGCGCTCACCATCCTGGGAATCGTGATCTGCGTTACCAGCGTGATCTCGGTGGCGGCCATCATCGACGGGTTGAACGGCTTGATCCAGGCGCGGGTCAACTCGTTCGGCTCGCGGTCGTTCTTCATCACCCGCATCCCGCCCGGATTTACCGGGATCGGGCGGCTCCCGCAGAAAGTCAGGATGCGCAAGTATCTGGAGATCTCCGATGCGCAGTACCTGAAGGAAAACGTCGCCGGGCTGGATGTGTCCACGGCATTCGCGCAGAGCCTCAATATCGGCAGCGATACGATCATTTACGGAGACGAGCACGTGGAGCGCCTGATCATCCGGGGAACCCAGCCCGACTACTCGGCCGCCTTGCCGTTGTTCACCGTGGAGACCGGCCGGTACATCTCGGCCTTCGACGAGGAGCACGGGCGCAGCGTGGTGGTAATCGGCGCCGCCATCGCCGATGCCCTGTTCCCGGTCACGGACCCCATCGGCAAGGAGGTGAGGCTGAATGGCCGGCGATACGAGGTGATCGGCATATTCGAAAGGGACCCCGGGTTGTTCGGTGGCTTCGGCGTGGACCAGTTCGCCGTCATCCCGCTTTCCAACTTCCACCGGAACTACCCGGCCGTGCGCGACATTTTCCTGCTCTTCACGGTGCGGCAGGACGCCGATCTGGACACCGTCAGAAACCAGGTGGTCGAGGTGATGCGGCGGCGCCGCCACGTTCCGCACAACGATGACAACGATTTCGACATCGCCGACCCGAGCTTTTTCACCGATCTGTGGAACAAGCTCACCGGCGCCATGGTCCTGCTGACCGGCGTGATCAGCTCGATCGGCCTGCTGGTGGGCGGGATCGGGGTCATGAACATCATGCTGATCTCGGTTACCGAGCGCACTGGCGAGATCGGCATCCGCAAGGCCATTGGGGCTCGGAAGGCGGATATCCGGGTGCAGTTCCTGCTGGAGGCGATCACGCTCTCGGGCACCGGGGGAGTGCTCGGAATCCTGATCGGCGGCGGCGTCTCTTTCATGGCTCGCAAGCTGGCCTCGATTCCGGCCACCATCTCGCCCTTCTGGGTGTGCATGGGGGTGGCCATTTCGGTGGGCGTGGGCCTGTTCTTCGGCTTCTACCCCGCCAACCGCGCGGCGAACCTCGATCCGATTGTCTGTTTGCGGTATGAGTAGACCATGGCCGATTTCGATCCAGCCGTTCAACTGACGCTCCAGCACGAGGGCGGATTCTTTCATAATCCGGTCACCGGCGAGGTGGTCAACTTCGGCATCACTCTCACGTTCGTTCGGGACTCCGGTTACTCCGCCGCCGCGGACGAAGCGTTCATCCAGAACCTCACCGCGCAGCAGGCGCGGGACATCTACCTCCAATACTTCTGGGACCGCTACAACATGGGCGCCATCGCGGATCAGGACCTGGCCAACAAGGCATTCGATCTGACCGTCAACATGGGCCCCGGGGGGAAAGCGAAGGATGGCGCCCTCACCTTGCTGCAAAGAGCGGTCAACGATTCGGGCGGCACGTGCGCCGTGGATGGCGTGCTCGGCCCGGAATCGATCGGCCAGATCAACGCGCTCGACCCCGTCCAACTGCTGGCTGCGTACCGGCAGCGGGCGGGGAATCGCTATAAGACGATCGCCTCCGCCAACCCAGCGCTTGCCGGCGACCTGACCGGCTGGCTCGCACGGCTCGACTCGTAGCGCGGCCGGCGTCACCTTCGCTCCCCAAAAATGCGACATTAATATCATCGGTGAGAAAACTCTTCTACTGGAAGCTGAAGCAGCGGGAGATCAAGCTCGGGGAGCGCACTGCCCTGATGGGAGTCCTCAACGTCACACCGGACTCCTTCTCCGACGGCGGCAAGTACGCCGATCCCGACCGCGCCTTCGCGCGCGCCCTGGAGCTGGAGGAACAGGGCGCGGACATCATCGATGTCGGCGCCGAGTCCACGCGGCCCGGCTCCACGCGCGTTTCCCTGGCGGAGGAGATGCGGCGGCTCATCCCCGTCTTGAAGCGCCTGAAAGGGCAGCTCGCCACGCCGATTTCGGTGGACACCTACAAAGCCGAAGTGGCGGAGCGCGCGATCGAGCTGGGCGCCGAGATCATCAACGACCCGTCCGGCCTGACCTTCGAGCCGCAACTGGCGCGCGTGGTCTCCAATCACGATGCCGGCCTGGTGATCAATCACACGCGCGGGCGGCCCGACACCTGGGCGCGGCTCGGCCCCATGCCCGATCCCGTGGGCGCCATCGCCCGCGACCTGGACGCGGCCATCAGCCGGGTGCGCCACGTGGGGATCGACAAGACCAGGCTGGTCATCGATCCGGGGCTCGGCTTCGGCAAGCGCGGGGAACAGAATTTGCAGATCATCGGCCGCCTCGCGGACCTCGCCTCGCTCGACCTGCCCATCATGGTGGGCCCCTCGCGCAAGCACTTCCTGGCCCTCGAGGACCCCGAAGAGACGCGCTTCGCCACCGCGGCGGCGGTGACCGCCAGCGTGCTCGGCGGCGCCCACATCGTGCGGGTGCACGATGTGCGGGAGATGCGCGCGGCCGCCGACGTGGCCGATGAGATCCTGCATGCGCGAGCGAGTCATAATGTGGAACGTGGGGCGCCGCGGTAGCTCGAAATGCCCAGCCGCCGATGGCCCCTCAGGTGGAAACGTGAGAGCTCGTACGCCGTCTACAAGAACGCAATGAGAAAAGCTGCTTTGGTCTATCTCCTGCCGGTGCTGGCAGTTTACGGCCAGACGCGCAGCCGCCTGGCGGACTACGCCTTGATCCTGAACGACCCTCCGGTGGCCCACTACACCAATTCGCGCGCGGAGCTTCGGAGCAGCCAGGCGCTGGCGCGGCGCGAGCGGATTCGCGGCGCGCAGAGCGCGGTCATCGCCGAATTGCGGCGCCGCAAGGTGCCGGTGGCGGGCGCGGGCCAGGTGCTGGTGAACGCCATCTTCGTCACCACCACGAGCGAAACCGCGTCGCAATTGCGCGACATACCGGGCGTGGCGCGAGTGGTGGCCGCCCCGCGGGTTCACCCCGACCTCGATCGCGCCCTCGGCCTCCAGAACGTGGCCAGTGCCTGGAGCGCCGTCGGCGGCGCTTCGAACGCGGGCGCCGGCATCAAGATCGGCATCATCGATTCCGGCATCGACCAGAACCACGCGGGCTTCCAGGACTCGTCGCTCCAGCCTCCGGCCGGTTTTCCGAAGGGCGACACGAACTACACCAACCAGAAAGTGATCGTGGCGCGCAGTTACGTGGCGATGGATTCCATCGCTTACGATCCCTCGAACCCCATCGCCACATCGACTCCCGACGACTACACGCCGCGCGACCGCATGGGCCACGGAACGGCCATCGCGATGATCGCCGCGGGCACGCAGAACACCGGGCCAGCCGCCACCATTCAGGGAGTGGCCCCCAAGGCGTTCCTGGGGAACTACAAAATCTTCGGGTCGCCCAGCGTGAATCCGTTCGCCAGCCTGGCGGCTATCAACCAGGCCCTGGAGGATGCGCTGGCCGACGGCATGGACATTGTCACGCTGTCCGACAGCGAAGGCGACTCGGCAACGTATGACGGCCCGCTGGACGTCGACAACAATCCGCCTCCGTCCGGCTGCGGCGGGGCGTGCGACGTTCTTTCCATGGCAGTAGAAACCGCCGTGAACAACGGCATGGTGGTCGTCGTGTCCGCGGGAAACGACGGGAACATCGGCACGCGAGTCCCCACCCTGAACACCATTCACAAACCCGGCATCGCGCCTTCCGCCATCACGGTGGGCGCGTCCATCAATTCGCACGCCTTCTTTCAGGCCGTGCGGGTGAACGGCTCGGGCAGCCCGGGCCCGTTCAGCGCGTTGTTTGGCGACGGCCCGCACATCGCATCGGCTTTGACCGCGCCGGTGACCGACGTCACAAGGCTGGGCAACGACGGCCTGGCATGCTCGTCGATGGCGGGCGGGTCGCTGGCGGGCGCCATCGCTTTGATCCAGCGCGGCACCTGCTTCTTCAGCGACAAGATCAACAACGCGCAGAACGCCGGAGCCATCGGGGTCATTCTCTATCAATCGAGCGGAGTGGACACCGTGTACAGCTCGCTCGGCGCGCAGGACACCGGCATCCCGGCGGTGATGATCGGCAATCGCGACGGCCTGACACTGAAGAGCTACCTGGCCGCCAACTCCGGGGCCACGGCGACGCTCGATCCCACGCTCGCACCGGTGGAGAACCCGCCCGGCGCCATATGGCCGGCCTCGTCGCGCGGCCCTTCCGCCGGCACCTTCGCCGTCACCCCGACCACCGGGATCAAGCCCGAGCTGGTGGCCGTCGGCGCCAATGTTTATACCGCGACCCAGAAGCTGGATCCCAACGGCGACAGTTACGATGCCAGCGGCTACACCAGCGTCACGGGCACCAGCTATGCCGTTCCGATGGTGGCGGGCGCGGTGGCGCTGGTCAAGCAGAAGTACCCGGGCTTGACGCCGGCGCAGTTGAAATCGGCGGTGGTCAACACGGCGACCCAGGACGTCACCGATGAAGGAGGCGTGGCGCGGGTCAACTCCGTGGGCGCGGGCAAGCTGAGCGCGGGCGACGCGGTGACGGCCGCCGCGGTGCTCGAGCCCGCCACCATGGAGTTCGGCCCGATCACCTCGACCACCGTTTCGATCAGCCGCAACCTGAAGATCACCAACGTTGGCACGTCGGCCGCCACGTTCAACTTCGCGGTGCAGCAGCGCGACGCCGATTCGCACGCCAGCGTGACCGTGACGCCGTCCAGCGTCACGTTGCAACCTGGCGGGCAGAGCACCCTGACCGTCCGGCTCTCCGGCAGCCGCCCCAATGCCGGATCGTACGAGGGCTTCATCGTGGTCACCGGCGCGGGTCCTACGCTGCGGCTGCCGTATCAGTACCTGGTGGGCAGCGGCGCGGTGAGCGACGCATTCCCCATCAACAACGGCGGTTTTCTGGGCGGCGCTGGCGATTCGGGATGGGTGCTGGTGATGCGGGTGATCGACCAGTACGGCGTGCCGGTAATCGGAACGCCGCTGCTGTTCCAGGCGGTGCAGGGCGGCGGCTCGATCACGTTGGGCGACACCCAATCCTTTGCGCTGGGCAACGCGGGCGCCCAGGTGACCCTCGGTCCGAACCAGGGCGAACAGATCTTCCAGGCCACGGTTGGCGGCATCTTCGTGACCTTCGACGGCGTAGCCCGCGTGTACCCGGCGATTGATCACGTGTCGAGCGCGGCAGCCAGCGGAGCGGCCGGAACGGCTCCGGGATCCTATATGGGCATTTACGGAACGGCCCTTTCGGACGCCACCCAGGTGGAATCGACGACGTCGCTGCCGGTCGCCCTGTCGGATGTCAGCATAAGCTTCGACGGCGGCGGGTTGAGCCTTCCGGGCCACCTCCACTTCGTGAGCCCGGGCCAAGTGAACGTGCAGATCCCGTGGGAATTCCAAGGGCAGCCGTCGGTGGCCATGAAGGTAACGGTCAGCGGGCTGCCGAGCGGCGTGTTCACGGTTCCGCTGGCCACTTACTCGCCGGGCGTTTTTGCGGTGGTGGATGCGACCTCCGGAGCGGTGGTCAACTCCAGCGTGGCCGCCAAGCGAGGCGACGCCCTGGTGATCTATGCCAACGGCCTCGGCCCGGTGAGCAACGGGCCGGCATCCGGAGAGCCCAGTCCCGGCCCGCCGCAAGCTCTGGCCACCACCAACTCCACCCCCACGGTCACCTTCGGCGGCGTTTCGGCGCAACTGATCTTCAGCGGGCTGGTGCCCGGGAGCATCGGCCTGTACCAGGTAAACGTCGTCGTGCCGGCGTCGGCACCGACCGGCGCCCAGCCGCTGGTGATTTCGGTGAACGGCGCGACGTCGACGGCCTTCAGCCTCGCGATCCAGTGAGGGCTTGAAGCGCTCGCAAAACAGGGTAGGGCGGTGCGTGGAGACCTGCGCCGCCGGGGAGAGGGTGGAGGGAGGCCGGTCGCCGGGATGACAGGATGACGGGGGGATTTCGGGGGGCGGCGGAGCGTCGAGCGGGGTGTCGGGATGACGGGATGACGGGGAGTTTTCGAGGACCATGCGGAGGTGGATCAGACGCTTCTGGTCGGTGCGGGTGAAGGTCAGGCCGATGCCTTCGGCATCCAGGCTTTCTACGATTCTTTTCAGACGCTTGGAGAGTTCCTCGGGACACGGCGGACGGGCCGATTCCGGGAGCGCGGCCAGGAGTTCGCCAGGGGCGCCGGTCCACTCGCGGCCAGGACAGGATGACAGGAGATTTTGAAGAGGCGCGATCAACGGGTGCGGGCGATGGACGGTCTCGGATAAGGCGGCGGCGACTTCCTGTCCGGTGAGATCGAGGACGGGAGCGGCGGCCTGGACCCAGGCGGCCAGGCCGAGATCGTCGGGGCGGGTTGCCTGATGGGCGAGGGCGCGGCTGACGGCGTCATAGAGGGCGGCCAGGGCGGAGGGGACGGCGTCCGAGAACAGG
>Ga0116223_10000301_pt1 | contig 63530 bp, 58 predicted proteins | sample Sb_taG_3_FD_90092 | JGI IMG/M metagenome (GOLD analysis project Ga0116223, IMG submission 90092) | Peat soil microbial communities from Weissenstadt, Germany - Sb_50d_a_PC metaG | ecosystem: Environmental > Terrestrial > Soil > Wetlands > Peat | place: Germany: Weissenstadt | collected 2010-09-21 | reverse complement strand
GGACGCGCCTCCTTAAGAGGCGTTAACAAGCCGATGCCGATTACAGTCTTGTGACGGGATGGGCCGGTCTATGGCTTGGGCGAGGCGCTTAGCCATTGTCCGTGCTGATCAAACGCGCCAAACCACGCCGCTCGAGCGAGCAGAAATTTCTCCAACCTGTTGCCGAAAAGACAGAGCAAGTGATGCGGGTCAGAAGCGATTTCTGGGTTGCGGCCTATCTGCGCCGCTGCGCGGTCGCCGGCGTCGCTGCCGTGCTGCGACGACGCGGCGCCGCCGAAGCAGGGGCGATTTTCGTCAAGATCGACCGGCTCGACGGGCGCGGCGCCCTCTATGGCCCGGCACCGCAGAGCGAGGTCGACGACGGCGATCGCCGCTTCGATCGCCTCCACGCAGCCGATTGGATCGATGCGGCCGCGGCGGATGAACGGTTGCGGCGTGAACTTGCCTTTGACGTCGACCTTTGGATCGTCGAAGTCGAAGATCGGCTCGGCCGCAATTTTCTCGACCTGTTGCCCTGATCTTCGCCGCGCGAGGCGCCCCTTTGGCCTCAGACCCTGCGCCCCCACGAATTTCTTTTGCGAGCGCATCGGCGTTGAGGCGGCGTTAACTGAATGGCCGTCAGGCTTAGACGCTACGTAAAGCAATTTGGTGCGATGGTCGCGCGCGACCGCGTGGGGGTCCGATGGGGGAACTGGTTGCTTTCAGACCGCAGTCGCCTGCGGCGCTGGGTCCGCAGTCGCATGCGGCGCGCCGCAGAAATCGGGGCGAAGACGCCGAAATTCTTTTCTTCACCGGCGTGCGTTTTGTCCGTTTCGAAGACTATGCGGAGCCAGCAAAGAGACGGCGCAGGCAGTCGCGGCCCCAACCGCCTCAGCGCGAGCGCGAGCCTCGCTAGCGCGCGCCCCGAAGCAGACTCTCCAGATGTGATCGCGCCCTCAAGCGGGCCGCGCATCTCCTCTCTCACTCGCGCGCAAGAGTCTCGGACGAACAGGAGATCGAGGTGGCGCGGGCTTCGGCCTCAGCCCTCTCGCTTGGAAAAGCGGCGAGCGCATTGACCAGCACGAATCCCTTCATGTCGGGCGCGACAAGCCGCAACTCCTGCAAGGGTTCGTCCTCATCCTCATTCTCCTCGACGGCTTCGAGTTGCGGCGCCGTCATGATGCGAACCTCGATCGTGCCGTGCAGCGCCGCCTGATCCGTCATGGAATAGAAGACCCGTCCGCTCCGGGTCCGAAACGACAGAGTGAGAAGCCCGGGATCTTCGAGTTCGGCGTGGAGATGCAAGGGCCCGGACGAGAGATCATAGAGGCAGACGGCTTGCGCCAAAGCCGGATCTTCGAAAGGCGTGATCTCGTGGCCGGGCAGCGCAGTCGGCAGCAGCACCATCTGGCCGGGTTTTGCCAGCGCCGAAAGGCGCGCGTAGGAATCGTGCGGAGCGAGCTCAGGCATTGCCAGAATGGAAGCGAAATGCACCACCCCTGCGACGAGGACGATCCCGGCGAAGTAGAGCAGAAAACTGAAAAATCGATCGGTCAGGTTCATTCGCACCGGCCCTTGACGATTTTCGGCATCGCCGTGGCATCGAGCTTGGTGGTGCCGAAGTCGAGCAGCGTGTCGTAGAGTCGGAGCATGAGAACGAAGGATTGCGTATTGCCGAGCGGCAGCCAGTTGCCCGGCCGAGCTTGGCGCGCGACGGTGATGTCGAACGTGCCGTCGGCCGCCCGCACGATTTCCGCCGAGGTGAAACCAAAGCGTTTTGCCGGATTGTCGACGAGAAATCCTCTCGGCGAGACGAGGGTCAAAGTCCAATAGCGGGTCGGTGGAACCGAGCCGCTCACATCGTAATCGCAACGCGGCCGCAGAACCGCGCCGCTGCTGTCGGTGCGGGCGATGAAGCTCAGTCCCTCCGCGATGCCGAGCGGCAGTTCGCCACTGCGCGCCAACATCGCGCGCGCATAGGGGTCGATATCGAGCGAGCCGTTTTTGGGGGCGCCCGTCCAAGGGCCGGCCTTCACCGCATTGAAAGCCAGCCCGCGTTGCAAGGCCTCATAGGTGACGGCGAGGCCGAGAGCAGTTCCGGCCAGCGCGACGATCAGGAATTTGAACAGGTTTGGCATATCGATCTTGCGCGAAATCAGCCGCTCCTCTCCCCGCTTGCGGGGAGAGGTGAGGTGAGGGGCAGGGGGATTTGCTCCAACATCGTGGCTAATCACCTCGCCCCTCACCCTACTCTCTTCCCATTTCGCTGCGCTCATGGGGAGAGGGAGCGCGGTTAAGGATGCAGGCTCGAAGCCGATCCCGCATCCGGGCTCGTTCTTCGAGTTTCGATCGACTTCGCCGTCTCCTCGATCGTGGCGAGGACGTCGGCCGAGCGGCGCGACAGGGTGGCCGGCTTCTGCGGCGCGCCGCCGTTGGCGACATTCGGCGTCGAGGGTGGCGGCGCCTGAGCGACGGCGGGAACCTGATCTCCCGGCAGCGGCTTCAGGTCAATGCCTTGATGGGCATATTGCATGATCTCGTGCCAAGTGGCGGCGGGCAGCGAGCCGCCGGTCATGTTGTTGGTCGGCGTGTCGTCGTCGTTGCCGAACCAGATGATACCGACGTAATTGCCGGTATAGCCGTCGAACCAGGCGTCCTTGAAGCCGTTCGTTGTGCCGGTCTTTCCGGCAACATCGACATTGTCGAGCATCGCCCTGCGTCCGGTTCCATCTTCGACCACATGTTTCATCATCGAAACCATGTCGAGGATCGGCCCCGGGGGGAAGATCTGCTGCGGTGCGGGCGCATCGCGGTCGTGACGATAAATCAGGTCGTCATGGCTATTATAGATCTCGACCGCGGCATAGGGGTGAATGCGCTTGCCGCCATTGGCGAAGGTGGAATAGGCGCCGGCCATGTCCATCACGGTGACTTCGTCGGCGCCGATCGGCAGCGACACCGTGTCGATCAAGGGCGTCGAAATGCCCATCTTCCTCGCCGTCTCGACAATCTTGGCGCGGCCGCGCTTGGCGGATTCGAAGATATTGTTGTGCCCCGGCACCGGGTAAGCCTCGCCGATGGAGATCGACAATCTGACAGCGACCGTGTTCAGCGAATGGGTCAACGCGCCGACGAGCGGGATCGAGCCCGCATAAGTATTTCGGAAATTATGCGGGCACCAGTCGCCGATGCAGATCGGCGCGTCGAGGACGATCGTATTGGGGTGGAATTTGCCAGTCAAAAGAGCGGTCAGATAGACGAAGGGCTTGAAGGAAGAGCCCGGCTGGCGCAATGCGACGGCGCGGTTGAACTGGCTTGCGCCATAATCGTTGCCGCCGACGATCGTGCGCAGGGCGCCCGTCGAAGGATCGAGAATGACCATGGCCGACTGCTTGACGTGATAGCTCGGGCCGTATTCCTGCAACTGATTATCGATGGTCTCATCGGCATATTTCTGCAGATTGGAATCGAGCGCGGTGCGCACGGTGAGCACGCGGTCATTGCCGAGCTTGCCGGCATCGGCGAGCTGTCGCACTTCCTCATAGGCCCAATCGAGATACCAGTCCGGAGCATCCTCTTGGCTTCGCGCGATCGGCGTGGCGGGGTTGCGCACCGCGGCATAGATCTGCCCCTCGGTCAGGTAGCCGGCTTCGACCATGTTGTTCAAAACATCGTTGGCGCGGGCGCGGGCGGCCGGCAAATTGACATGCGGTGCATATTTTTCCGGCGCCTTGAAGAGGCCGGCGAGCATCGCAGCTTCGGCGAGGCTCACGTCGCGGACCGATTTGCCGAAGTAGAATTGCGCCGCGGCTTGCACGCCGAACGTGCCGCCGCCCATGTAGATGCGGTCGAGATAGAGCTGGAGGATCTCGCGTTTCGATAAATGTCCCTCGAGCCAGACCGCGAGATAGGCCTCCTTGATCTTGCGCGTCAGCGTGCGCTCGTTCGACAGGAACAGATTCTTCGCCAATTGTTGGGTGATCGAGGAGCCGCCCTGCACCACGCCGTTGGCGCGGGCGTTGACGGTGAGCGCCCGGAAGACGCCGATGAAGTCGATCCCGACATGTTCGAAGAAACGCCGGTCCTCGGTGGCGATCACGGCTTCGATCAGATATTTCGGCAATTGCTCGAGGGGCACGGAATCATCGTGCTTGATGCCGCGGCGGCCGACCTCCTGGCCGTATCTGTCGAGAAAGGTGACCGCAAGGTCTTGTTTCTTGAGCCAATCGTCGGACGTCTCCTGAAAGGCGGGGATGGCCAGGAACAAGGCCACAAACGCGCCGGCGAGGGCTACGTTGGAGCCTTCGCAGAAGAGCTCCACGAGAATGCGGCGCCAGCCGGAGACATGAAGGCGGTCCATCAATGCGGCGAACGCCGCGTAGGACGCACGCGCCCGCTCCTGAGAGTCGTAAAGCGAGGAATCGACGAGCGCATCGAGAGCAAGCAGGGCGCGCGCGGCTCTCTTGTAAAGGCGCGACGATCTTAGCCTCTCAAACATGTCCGGCCTTCTCCTCTCGCGCCCCTTTCTTGGGGCTGGCGTCGGCGCCGCTCCAGCTCGCCGGCATTGAGCGGCGGGATAGTTGCAATTTTATGCGTAGTCCACAATCCTGTCGCCATCCGTGTTAGTACTTGAAATCGGGCCCATATGGCGCGACGCCCTGGAACCGCCGGGGCGTAATGGGCAGATCAACCAGCGTCGCGGCAATTGCATGGCAGACGAGGAAAGACCTTTTTGGGAATCCAAGCCGCTCGAGGCGCTCGATGCGACGGAATGGGAGAGCCTTTGCGACGGCTGCGGGCGCTGCTGTCTGGTCAAGCTCGAGGACGAGGATACGGGCGCTGTCCATTTCACCGACATTGCCTGCCGGCTCTTCGACACCAAATCCTGCCGCTGCGCAGATTACCCGCGCCGCCGGCGGCGGGTTAGAGACTGCCTCAAACTCACGCCGGACCTAGCGCGGGCGCTCGCCTGGCTGCCGCCGACCTGCGCCTATCGCCTGCGCGCGGAGGGGCGTCCTCTCGCCTGGTGGCATCCGCTCGTCTCGGGCTCGGCCGAGACGGTGCATGCGGCGGGAATTTCCGTCCGCGGGCGCATTTCGGCATCGGAGAGCGATGTCAAGCTCAGCGACTATCCGGACCATATCGTGAGCTGGCCGACGAAAGTGACGCGGCGGGCAAAACCAGGCCGATAATGCTGGCACCGGTCCTGGAAGGCTCCGAAAAAGCAGCTAATTAGGGGACTTATACCTATGTTGACACCAATTCACGAATCGGTTTATAGCCTCCGACGGTCCACGCAGTGCATAGCGAAGCCCTTAAGGCCATTACCGGCATCGGGCAGCCCGCAATGACCTACGTTCCTGATCGCACGCGCGGATAACCAGGAACCGCTCTTCGTGTCCCTCGCGCTGAGGGTTGATGGAGAATCACCTTGAACCGCCTTTGCGGTCGAGGATGATTGCGTCGGCCATGCAAGGAACCGGAACCAATCCCCGAACACGCAAAGGCTCTCCCTACAGAGGAGAGACCATCATGTTTGTTTGGATTGATCCTTATTACAGGATCAGAAACGGTAAAATCCAACTTGTACGCGGACATTGGCGCCGCTGGCCGCGCTCGCAGTCAATGACTCTCGTTACGCTTACGCATCCGTCTGCGGCGTAAATCCACAACGGCTTCGGATTGATCTTTGCCGCCGGACGGCTTGCGTTTTTTCTTGCTGCCCGGCGGTTTTGCTTTCTTGCCCTGTTTAATTAGGGCCTCAACCTCGCTAGGCTTGGTTTCAGCAAAGCGTGTCAGCGCTTCATCGAAATCCATTTCGATCTTGAGCGGCGAAGGATGTTTGATGCCTTTTGCCATCTAACTCAACCTAGGTTGGCAGCGTAGTGTTCAAGCCTGATTATATTGCAAACGCCACCAAATTGAGGGGGAAAGTGCGATCGATATTGTCGATTCTTATCCTTTTGGTCGCGTTGCCGACGCGGCTGAGCGCCACATCAATCGTCGCGATTTGGAACTCTAACGACCTAGTGCTGGGAGCCGACAGTAAGGCCATTCATGTTGATAGATCTCTCGCCAAACCCGCTTGTAAGATCGGTATCGCCAATCAAGTCGTGTGGAGTTATTCGGGCCTCGCAGCAGCCCCCACCGAAAATTTCAATGTTGATGACACCGCTAAGCAAGCCATGTCCACCAACGCCACTTTTGATGATCGGATAGCTGAATTTGAATCTGATGTCGTTGTTCCGCTTGCTGACGCCTTGAACCATATTAAGCTCGATAATCCTGATTGGTATATTAAACATCATGAAGGCACAGCTGCGTTGGAAACGATTTTCAGCACGATTGAAAACGGCACTGTTCGCCTGTATGCGACCAATTTCATAATCAAAATAGATCACGTACTTGGGACAATATCTGTCGACATTAGCGGGAATAATTGCCCTAGCGCTTCTTGCGCCGGGGTTCACATATTTGATCTTGGAGAGCACGAGGCTATTGATAGGGAGTTTTCCAACGATCTGCTGACTAAACTTGGCACCAATAGGACTGTTCAGTATCTGATTGAAACAGAAATCGCCGCCCATCCGGATGACGTCGGACCACCGATTGCAATGATTGAACTCGATAAAGGCGGCATGCGCTGGATTAGCAAAGGCGATTGTGGTGGAGACTAGGATAAACCTGAGTATGTTCATACGATGAGCGCTTGATAAGTAAGACGCCCTTCAACAGCCGAAAATAACGCATTAACACGTTCGTCCGCCGACATTTCGCGCCGATTCATTCGCCAAGTCATTTCGGCGACGTATTGCTGTAGGTGCTTCGGCGAAACCCAATGATGAACGCCGATGATTTGCCGTTTTAGCAGCGCCCAAACGCTCTCGATTGTTTGAGTATGTATGTTGCCGTCGCCGTCAACATACTCGCCTTGCGCATGATTGATAACCGCGTGCGGGTATTCCTTTCCGAGATGCTTGTAGCCGACCCATTGATCCGTAACGACTAAATCGGCAGCAGGGGAAACTGTTTCGCGTATAAATCCTGTCAACGTATCGGCGCGAACATTCTCAACAACACGGGCAACTACATCGCCTTCGCGTTCAACCGCGCCAACCACGACCGCCTTGTCAGCGCCGCCAGTTTTCCCACTCTTGCCACGCTTATCAATATGCTTGTTGCGCGCCTTGCCGCCGACGAAAGTTTCATCGACCTCAACAATTCCGTTCAAGGGCTTATTGAACGACTGAGTACGAGCGGCATGGCGCAATCTGTGCAGCATAAACCACGCGCTTTTTTGCGTGATTCCTAGATCCTTGGCCAGCGTCGTTGAAGCGATACCCTTTGGATGATTTGTAAGTAACCAAATCGCTCCGAACCAAACGCGAAGCGGAAGCTTCGTATTTTCAAAAATCGTCCCCACAAGTATCGAAAAATGAGTATGGCACTCGGCGCACTTATAGCGATTGGGGTCGGTTAACTTATAAACCTTCCCATGCCCGCAATGAGGACAGAATTGACCGTTTCTCCAGCGGATAGCGGTGAAATGGTCAATCGCTGCCTGCGGCTCCTGAAAGGCAATCATCAAATCAGCGAGCGTCTTAAATTGCTTCATGGCCGTTGCTCCATAAAACCCATAATACGCTCATTTTTATTGGTGTCAAGTGATATATAAGTCCCCTAATTAGAAAGGCTTGATTCACCTCAACAAAGCAAAGCCGCGTGCGGCTATCGAGGCTGCCCGTCGGCTATTCGCGCGCGCCGATAAAGCAACTCATTGAACTATCCTAATGGAATCTGCGTAGCGGCAGAGCGCGTGGAATTCTCATAAGCAGCTTCGTCCCACGAATGGAGAATAAGATAGAGTCTCTATGACATTGGTCTAGTGAATTATTTACCAGTCTAGGGTTGATTTGGCGGCAGTTGAAACCGGGGATGCCGCTGATGGACCGCACGATCGTTTCGATACTGCATCGCCTTTGCGCGCGTATCGGCGTTCGGCTGGCGTGGTTCACAAGCCTGAGTGCAGTTGGTTCCGACCTCGCCCGGCTTATGCCCCGCTTCACGTCCGATAACCGCGCCAATGTCGCCATGACCTTTGCCATCGTGTCAATTCCGATCATCTTCGCGGCGGGGATGGGCGTCGACTACACGATGGCGGCGCGGCGGCAAACGAAATTGGACGCGGCCGCCGATGCGGCCGCGCTCGCGGCGGTCACGCCAGCGATGCTGTCGGAAACAACGTCGCAGGCGCAGACGGCCGCGCAAAACATGTTCAATGCGCAGGCCTCGACAATTCCAGGCGTGAGCTCGATCAACCTCACCGTCAACGTGACACAGACCACGTCGAGTAAAACCGTCACGCAAACCGCGGTGGTCACCTATACGGCCAAATCGGCGACTGCCTTCGCCGGAATCATCGGGCAGACGACGTTGAATATCGCCGGCAGTTCCACGTCGACTGCCTCGACCGCGCCGAATATCAATTTCTACGTTCTGGCGGATTCCTCGCCCTCGATGGCCATTCCCGCGACGACGGCTGGCATCAACGCTATGATGACGGCCACGGCGAGTTCGCCCGTAGGCGGCACGAACGAAGGCGGCTGCGCCTTCGCCTGCCACGAATCCGATCCGTCGGCGGATAATCTCGGAAACCCGGGTGGCGAGGACAATTATGCCCTGGCGCGAAGCTTGGGACTAACCTTGCGTATCGACAATCTGACCACGGCGATCGAGAATCTGGCGAGCACCGCCGCCGCGACCGAGCTATCCAATAGCTCCACTTGTAGTTCTAATCCGGCTACCTGTCCTTACCAGTTGGCGATCTACACTTTTGACACCAATGCCAGCCAGTCTTCAGGACGGGGAGGCGGATGCACCTACGGCTCGCCTCTCAATACGATTGCGGGTTTGACCTCCAACATGACAACGGCGCAGAACGACGCTTCCAATATTACGATGCTCGAAGTCTATAACAACTCCGGCCTGCTCACCTCGACCTGCAATGATTCGGATGGCGATACCGACATCGATGACTCGCTGACCGGCATCAACAGCATCATGCCGACGCCCGGCAACGGCACCAGCCAATCGGGCGACAGCCCGCAGGAAGTCCTGTTCTTCGTCACCGATGGAGTCGAGGACTATATGAACGGCGGCAGCCGTCAAATATCATTGCTTAACACGGCCAATTGCACGACCATCAAAAACAGGGTGAGCAGCAAGGGGCTCCCCATCAGGATCGCTGTCCTCTATCTGAACTATCTGCCCTTACCGAGCAACGCCTTTTACACGGCGAATGTCGAGCCGTTCCAACCCAATATCGGTTCGACCTTGCAAAGCTGCGCGTCGCCTGGGCTCTACCAGGAGGTCACCACCGACCAGGATATTTCGACGGCGCTCGCGACTCTCTTCATCAATGCCGTAAACACGGCGCATCTCACGCAGTGAGTGAGCGGCGGATCGATATCCGAAGGAGCCCGATAGCGGGATTCGTCGATTATCAGCCGACGTCCGGAGAAGAGCCGCGGCTCCAGGATCCAGGCTCGAAGCTTCGCTTCCGCTCTCAACACCCGGTGGTGCAGGCGATCGAAGTCGTCAGACGCGGGCTCATGTAGATCTGGTCCGTGATCGGGATCGTACCAATGATCTTATAGCCGAGAACCGGCGTGAAATTATAGGTCACCTGGCCGTAGATCAGCGAAATGTTGTCCTGATCGAGCGCGGTTGGCAGAGTGAACTTCGCGCCTTTCGTAAGTGCCGTGCCGTTCAGCGATGAGCTCCAGGTGACCGTCGCAGCGCCTGTCGAGTTCGTCGAGATTTCCGAGACCGTGATGATGAGGTTGTTCGCCGAATAGGGTGCGATGACCGCTGACGAGGCGCCAAGGACCGTGGTCAAGGTCGTGCCGGTCACGGTGGCATACTGGGTGACGAGATCGGTGACGATGCGGGTGGTGATCGTCACTTTCCGGCTGATCGCGACTGCGTCGCCGACCTGCGCCACGCCGACGAAGACGAAGAGCATGAGCGGGAGCATCAAGGCGAATTCCACAGCCGCTATGGCCCGGTCGTTGCCGAGAAATCGTCGCGAGAGCTGATGCGAAGAGCGCTTGGATTTCATCTCAAGGCTCGTTCTTGAACACGGAGGTGGCCATCAAGAGATGGTTGCCGTTCGGCAGGTTCGAGAGATTGAAGCCAAGCAGGCCGCCGAACACCGGCCATTGGTACATGACCTGCAGAACCTCGATGCTGCCCGGACTTCCCGGCTGATACGACCAGGTGTTGGTCACTTGACCTTGCGCATTGTAGGTCAGGGTCGGTGCCGCAGGGCTGGCGTCTGAAAAGGTGTCGGACGTCTGCATGTTGATCATGAGATTGCTGCAGTTGAACAGCGCATGGAGATCTTTGCAGACGTCGGTGGTGAACAGGGCCAGCGTCGCGGGCGCTTGCCCGGTCAGGATGAGGCGGCCGGATTTTTCGACGGCGGTTTCGAGCTCCTCCTGGGCCATGAGAAGGATGGCCGTCTGCAGCGTGGCAAAGATGATCGCGAGAAACGGCAGCGCGATCATCGCGAATTCGACCGCGGACGTGCCGTCCTCAGAACGTAAGAAGCCGAGTGGCGGCCTGAGCCACTTGAATCGCGGGGCGAGATCCCGTTTGCGGTTTTTGATGATGGCCTCCAATCTCAATTGCCGGATCTGCCCCTGAACGTCCACATAGCGTCGGGCCAACTTAACAAACGAGCATTTCTTAATAGTTACGCGCACCTCGTAATCTCCTCGGCAATTCCGCCTGTCGGCGGATCGCGGCGGGCGGAGTTGCGATGCTGGAGCTTTTCGATACGGCGGTGGCGCGCTTGGTCTCGGCCGCCGGTGCCGCTGCGCAATGCCATGGAAGCGCTTGCAAATGCGCCGGTCGCCGGTATAGGTCGTCCGTTCGGCCCGATGTTCATTCCGCGTTCATCGCCAGGCCGCGAGGCTCGCCTGATGCGGTATGCCGGCCTGGTTTTCGCTCTGAATTTGCTTGCCACTCTTCCGGCGGCCGCAGCCGAGCCGGTGCCCGAACGTGAGTGCTATTCGGCGGCCCAGACCCGCGAGAGGATCGCCGTCCACAAGCTTGCCGAGCCGTTTCGGTTGATGGCGAGCGCCGCCAACCGCTTTCAGGCCGAGGCGATCGGCGCCAAGCTTTGCCGATGGAAGGAGCAGCTCGTCTATGAAATAACCCTGCTGCGCCATGACGGGCGGGTCATCCATGTGTTCACGAACGCCGCCACCGGGCAGATGATCGGCGCGAAGAATGCCAAGTGAGGAGGCAAGGCTTGCGCTTGCTTGTGGTCGAGGACGACAAGGATCTCAATCGGCAGATTTCCGCGGCGCTCGCCGAGGCGGGCTATGCGGTCGATCGGGCATACGATGGCGAAGAGGGCTGGTTCCTCGGCGATACCGAATCCTATGACGCCGTCGTGCTCGATCTCGGCCTGCCGAAGAAGGATGGCATCACGGTTCTCGGCGATTGGCGCCGGGCGGGGCGCGCCATGCCCGTGCTCATCCTGACCGCGCGCGACCGCTGGAGCGACAAGGTGCAAGGCTTCGATGTCGGCGCCGACGATTATGTCGCAAAGCCGTTTCACATCGAGGAGATTCTCGCCCGCCTGCGCGCCCTGCTGCGCCGCGCGACGGGCCATGCGACGAGCGAACTCATTTGCGGCCCGGTCCGCCTCGACACCAGGGCAGGGCGGGTCTTCGTCGACGCAAATCCCATCAAGCTCACCTCGCACGAGTACCGGCTGCTTTCCTATTTGATGCATCACGCCGGCCGGGTCGTCTCCCGCAGCGAACTCGTCGAACACCTTTATGACCAGGATTTCGATCGCGATTCCAATACGATCGAAGTCTTCGTCGGGCGTCTGCGCAAGAAGCTCGGCATCGACATCATCAAGACGATGCGTGGCCTCGGCTATGTCGTCGCCGAGCCCGAGGTCGAAGCCGGCAAGCCGGCAGGCCCGGTCGCGTCCGATCGTCGGTAAGCGATGCGCACCAATCCGCGAACCTGGTCGATCGCCGCGCGGCTTTTCTTTTCCGCCGCGGTGCTCAGCACCGCAATCCTGTTCATCGCGGGCGTCGGCCTCTCCGCGCTGTATCGCAAAGCGGCCGAATCCCGTTTCGACGAGAGCCTTGGCGTCTATCTGCGCGCGCTCGTCGCCGATATCGCCTCCCCTTCGGAGGAGAACCGTCCCGAGTCCTTCGATGTCGGGGAACCACGATTCGAAATCGCGCTCTCCGGCTGGTATTGGCAGATCACGCGGCTTGACAGTAAGAATTCGGACATCAAGAGTTCCCGCTCGCTCTTCGCGGCGCGGCTGCCGAGGCTTGCGGATAATGGCATTGCGGCGGGCGTCGGCGGCGCCCGCAAGGGCTATGTGACGGGCCCCGACGATCGCCGCTTGCGCATGGTCGAGCGCGTCATCGATGCCGGCGATCAGGGCCTCTATCTCGTCCAGGTCGCGGCGACGACGGCGCCCATGGAATCGGAGATTGCCGGCTTCGAGATCGCACTCGTGATCACATTCACGTTATTGGCGGCGGCCCTCGTCGGCTCGACCGCCCTTCAATTGCATTATGGCTTGGAGCCGCTGCGCCGCCTTCAAGAGGCGGTCGCGGCGATCCGGCGCGGGCAGGGCGAGAAGATTGCCGGCGACTTTCCGCCGGACATCGCGCCGCTCGCCTCCGAGCTCAATCTTCTGCTTGCCGCCAACCGCGAGGTGGTCGAGCGCGCCCGCACGCAAGTGGGCAATCTCGCCCATGCGCTGAAGACGCCGCTCAGCGTCATCATCAATGAGGCCGCGGCGGATAAGGGCGCGTTGTCGGCCAAGGTTCGCGAACAGGCGGCGATCATGCGCGACCAGGTGACCTATTATCTCGACCGCGCCCGCGCCGCCGTCCGGGTCGGCGTTCTCGGGAACATGGCCGATGTCGCCCTGATCACCGCGGCGCTCGTGCGCACGTTCGGAAAGATCTATCGCGATCGCGGCATTACCTTTTCGGTCGCGGTCAAAGACCGCGTGAGGTTCAAGGGCGAGCGCCAGGATCTCGAGGAGATGATAGGCAATCTCGTCGACAATGCCGGCAAATGGGCGCGCCACGCGGTTGCGATCGAGATCGCGCCGGTCACCGCCGCCGATTCCGAGGCGCAAGCCTTCTTCCGAGTCGTCATCGACGATGATGGCGTTGGTCTCGCGCCGGAGCTGCGCGAAGCGGCGATGCGGCGCGGCCGTCGCCTCGACGAGACGCGCCCCGGCTCCGGCCTCGGCCTTTCGATCGTGGTCGACCTCGCCGCGCTGTATGGCGGCGCGTTGAAGCTCGACGCCAGTCCCTTGGGCGGCCTGCGCGCCGAGCTCGAATTGCCGGCCGCGCTATAGCGTAGCCTTAAGAACTTCCGTCAAGATATTCGGAAATCGTCAGGAAACTGCGTTGAATCGCCCTATGTTCTTGACGCCGCGGCGATGAAAATCTTTCCACCACGACGAGAAATGCTCTACAGGACGGCCGGGCTTTCAGCTTGCTGAAAAACTCCCTGCTCACGCTTTGAGACGCGCGCTCCTCAACAAACAGGGCATGACGGCGGCGCATGGAATAAAGAAAGAGTCGGGGCCTATCACCGGGTGGAACGCTCGCAAGGAACAGCATGCTCTGGGGCATTTTTGCGCTTTTGACCGGCGTTGCCGTCTTCGCCATCCTCTGGCCCTTGGCCAAGCCGGTGCGCAAGGCGGCCTCGCCGGACATCGCCTTCTACCGCGCGAAGCTCGACGAGATCCAACGGGACGCGGAGCTTGCCAATATCTCGCCGGCTGACGCGGAGGTCGCCAAGACCGAGGCGGCGCGCCAGCTTCTCGCCGCGGCCGAGAAGGATCAGGCCGCAACCTTTGCAAAGCCGCCTGCCGGATCGTCGCGCCTGCGGCTGGTGGCACTCGTGGCGCTCATCCTCGTCCCGGCCTTGGCGCTCGGGCTATATGCGGCCATCGGCCATCCCGACTGGCCGGACGAGCCGCTCGAGGCACGGCTCAATGCGCCGGCCGAGGCGATGGACATCAATGCGGCGATCGCCAAAGTCGAGGCGCATCTCGCCCAGCATCCCGAGGACGGCCTGGGCTACGAGGTTCTGGTGCCCGCCTATCTGCAACTCGGCCGGATCGCGGACGCGGTTCGTGCGGCACAAATGGCGCTGCAGAAGCTGGGGGAGAGCCCGCAGCGTCTCACCGACTATGGCGAGACGCTGGTCTTCGCCAACAACGGCATCGTGACGCAAGAGGCGCGCGAGCTGTTCGAGCGAGCCGCCGCTATGGGGGCATCTCCGAAGGCTCTGTTCTATTTGGGCCTCGCCGCCTCGCAGGAGGGCGACAAGGGACACGCGCGAGGCTATTGGCAGAAGCTATTGGCGCAATCGCCGCCGAACGCGCCGTGGAGGTCCGACCTTGAGGCGCGGCTTGCCTCGCTCGGCAATCAGAGTGCCATTCCCGATCAAGCCGCGGCCATTGCCGCCCTGCCGCCAGCCGAACGCGCAGCGGCGATCCACGCGATGATCGACAGGCTTGCGGCGCGGCTCGCCGAGAATGGCCAGGACATCGAAGGCTGGCTCAGGCTCGTGCGCGCCTACAAGGTCATCAACGAAACCGACAAGGCGCGGGCGGCGCTCGCAACGGCCCGGCGCAATTTCGGCGGCGATGCCGCCGCAACCGCGCGGATCGATGCCTTAGCGCATGAACTTGGGCTCGATTCATGACCCGCAAAAGAAAACGCCTTGCCTTGATCCTATCCGCGCTGGTCGTTCTCGGCTCGGGCCTCGGTCTCGTGCTTTATGCCTTGCGCGACAATATCGTCTTCTTCTATGGCCCGAGCGAAGTCTTGGCGAAGGAGCTTGCTCCCGGCACGCGGCTGCGCATCGGCGGCCTCGTCAAGCCGGGCTCGCTCACCCACGACGGGATGACCGTGCATTTCGCGGTGACCGACGGCAAGCGCGACATACCGGTCACCTATAGCGGGCCGCTGCCCGATCTTTTCCGCGAAGGGCAGGGGGTTGTTGCCGAAGGCGTGCTTGGCGTCTCAGGTATGACCGCTTCCACCATTCTCGCCAAGCACGACGAGCGCTATAAGCCGCGCGAGGTGGTCGACGCCTTGAAGAAGGCCGGCCGCTGGCAGGAGAGCACCGGCAAGAGCGCTGGGATTGGAGGCGGATCGTGATCGTCGAGACAGGCCACTTTGCGCTCGTGCTCGCCTTGGCGCTCGCGCTCGTCAATGCGGCGGTGCCGCTGTGGGGGGTTGCCACCCGCGACCAGCGGCTGATGGCGGTTGCACCCTCGGTCGCGCTCGTCGGATTCTTCCTTGTGGCCTTGTCCTATGCCGCTCTGACCTATGCGCATGTCACCTCGGATTTCTCGCTCGTCAATGTCGTCGAGAATTCCCATTCGGCCAAGCCGCTGATCTACAAGATTACGGGAGTCTGGGGCGATCACGAAGGCTCGATGCTGCTGTGGATCCTGATCCTGTCGCTGTTTGGCGCGGCGGTCGCGGTTTCGGGGCGGGCGATGCCACGCGATCTTCATGCCGCCGTGCTCTCGGTCCAGTCCTGGATCGGCGCGGCCTTTCTTCTGTTCATCCTTCTCACGTCCAATCCTTTCGCGCGGATCGCCAATCCGCCGATCGAAGGCAATGATCTCAATCCGCTGCTGCAGGATCCGGGATTGGCGATTCATCCGCCGCTTCTCTATCTCGGCTATGTCGGGCTCTCGATCACCTTCTCCTTCGCCGCCGCGGCGCTGATCTGCGGGCGCATCGACGCGGTCTGGGCGCGGCTCGTTCGCCCCTGGATCTTGATCGCCTGGGTCTTCCTCACGCTTGGGATCGCGATGGGCTCCTATTGGGCCTATTACACGCTCGGCTGGGGCGGCTTCTGGTTCTGGGACCCGGTCGAGAACGCTTCGCTCATGCCGTGGCTCGCGGCGACCGCGCTGCTCCATTCGGCCACCGTGATGGAGAAGCGCGAGGCCTTGAGGGTCTGGACGATCTTCCTCGCCATCCTTGCCTTCTCGCTGTCGCTGATCGGCACGTTCATCGTCCGCTCGGGCGTGCTGACTTCGGTGCATGCCTTCGCCAACGACCCACGCCGCGGGGTTTTCATTCTCGCCATCCTCGCCTTCTTCATCGGCGGCTCGCTGCTGCTCTTCGCGCTGCGCGCGAACACGTTGAAACCCGGCGGCTTCTTTGCGCCGATCTCGCGCGAGGGCACGCTCGTCCTTAACAATCTCGTCCTCTCGACCTGCTGCGCGACGGTTTTCATCGGCACGCTCTATCCGCTCGCACTCGAAGCTCTGACCGGCGAGAAGATCTCGGTCGGGGCGCCGTTCTTCAACGCGACCTTCGTGCCGCTCTTCCTGCCGCTGTGCGTGGTCATGCCGATCGCGCAGAACTTGGCCTGGAAGCGCGGCGATCTTCTGGGCTCGATGCAGAGGCTCTTCTCCGCCTTCGCCTGCGGGCTCGCCGCCATGCTCGTCCTCTTCGCCTTGCGCGGCGGCCCGGTGATATCGGTGGTGCTCGCCGGGCTGGCGATCTACACGATCATCGGCGCCTTCACCGATCTCGCCACGCGCATCTTCGGACGCGCCACCTTGCTCAAAGGCACGCAGGCCTTCACGCATGCGCTCGGCCTGCCGCGCTCGGCCTATGGGACGGCGCTCGCCCATGCCGGTATCGGCTTGAGCCTGCTCGGGCTGGCCGCGACCGGCTGGGGCGCGCAGAAAATCATGGCGATGAAGCCGGGCGATGTCGCGCGCGTCGGGCCCTACGACGTCGTGCTCGAAAGCATCGGTCCGCAGAGCGGCCCGAACTACACCGCGACCGTCGCTCACATGGCGATCCGCTCCGGCGGGACCGAGGTCGCCGGAATCGATCCGGCCGTTCGCTTCTATCCGACCCGGCAGATGAGCCGCTCGGAAGCGGGGATCAAGACGATCGACTTCGGCCAGGTCTATGTCGGCATCAGCAAGGGCGACACGGCCGGCAGCGTCGATGCGCGGCTCTATTGGAAGCCGCTCGTCAGCTTGATCTGGTTCGGCGCGATCGTAATGGCGTGCGGCGGCCTTTGCTCGCTCAGCGACCGAAGGCTCAGGGTCGGCGTCGCACGACGCGTGCGCAAGGTTGCGGCTGCGGCGCCGCAGGCGGCGGAGTGATGCTCAGTACGATTGGTGCATTAATGGCGCGCATGATCGGCTGCGATCCTTCTCCCCTTGCGGGAGAAGGTGTCATGCGAAGCATGACGGATGAGGGGTCGAACAAACCTCTCCCGGCGTGCATTACGACAATTCTCACCTCAGGGGTTCGTGTGACCCCTCATCCGCCCGGCTCCGCCGGGCACCTTCTCCCGCAAGGGGAGAAGGGTCGCGCTAACCTTCGTTGGTTCGCCTGCGTCCTCCTCCTCTTCTTCTCTCTCGCGCCGAGCTTCGCTTTCGCCGTGACGCCCGACGAAATGCTCGCCGATCCCAAGCTCGAAGCCCGCGCGCAGGCGCTCTCGGCGCAATTGCGCTGCATGGTCTGCCAGAACGAATCGATTGACGAGTCCGAGGCTCCGCTCGCCCACGACATCCGCGTTCTCGTCCGCCAGCGCATCCTGGCCGGCGACAGCGACGCGGCGATCCGCGCCTTTCTCGTCGCCCGCTATGGCGATTTCATTCTCTTGAAGCCGCCGTTCAAGCCGGAAACCTATTTGCTCTGGGCAGGGCCGTTTCTGTTGCTGCTCGCCGGCGGCGCGGCGATCGTTCTTTCGCTCAAACAGCGAAAAACATCGGTGCCGTCGTCTCTGAGCGCGGCGGAGAAAGCAAAACTCGCGGCCATCGTCGGGGACGAGAAGAGCTGACGGATTGCTCGTGGTCTAGCCCATTGCCGCGCCGCCATGGGCCGGCTACCTTGCTCCATTCCGTGCTCCAGATGGCCCGGCTGCCCACGTGTCCGCGCTTCTTCTTGCCTTCTGCTTCGGCTATTTCTGCGGCTCGATTCCGTTCGGGCTTATGTTGACGCGGCTCGCCGGCACGGGCGATCTGCGCGCGATCGGCTCAGGCAATATTGGCGCGACGAATGTGCTTCGCACCGGCCGCAAGGACTTGGCGGCGGCGACCCTTTTGCTCGATGCGCTGAAGGGCGCCGCGGCAGTCCTGATCGTCGGCTATGGCGCGCCCGGCTTTCCGCAGCTCGTCGCCGCGCTCGGCGCCTTTCTCGGCCACGTCTTTCCGGTCTGGCTGAATTTCAGAGGCGGGAAGGGCGTGGCGACATTTCTCGGCTGCCTGCTCGGGCTCGATTGGCAGACCGGCCTTGTCTTCATCGCGCTCTGGGTGATCGTCGCCGCGTCGACGCGCTACTCCTCGGCGGCGGCGCTGACGGCCAGCGCGGCCATGCCCGTCGCGGCCCTCGTTTTCGGCCACGCGAACGTTGCCGCGCTCGCCAGCCTGCTCACGCTTCTGCTTTGGTTCACGCATAGGAGCAATATCGCGCGGCTCATCAACGGGACCGAGACCAAGATCGGGGAGCCGAGCAACATCGGCGAAAACGCATGAGTGCCGAGGCGGGGTTGCGGCTTACGGATGCGCAGCGCTTCGACTGGCTGCGGCTGTGGCGCAGCGAATCGATCGGGCCGCGCACCTTCCGCACCTTGATCAATCGGTTCGGCAGCGCGCGGGCGGCGCTCGAGGCGCTGCCGCGGCTTGCACCGAGCGGTAAGCCGGTCAGGATCGCCAGCCTCGAGGAGATCGAGCGCGAGTTCGAGCTTGCGGCCGCCTGCGGCGCCGTTTTCATCGCGCTCGGGGAGGAGAATTATCCCGCGCTGTTGCGCAACATCGACACGGCGCCGCCGGTCATTGCGGTGCGCGGCACAGTTTCGGTCTTCACGCGCCCTGCCGTCGCCATCGTCGGTTCGCGCAATGCCTCGGGGGCGGGGCTTGCCTTCGCCGAGCGGCTCTCCCGCGGTCTTGCGCAGGCGGGCTATGTCATCGTCTCCGGTCTTGCCCGCGGCATAGACATTCGCGCCCATCAGAGGGCCTACGACACCGGCACGATCGCAGTGCTTGCCGGCGGCCACGACAAGATCTATCCCGCCGAACACGCCGCCCAACTGGAACGCCTGATCGAAGGCGGCGCGGCGATCAGCGAAATGCCGTTCGGCTGGGAGGCGCGGGGCAGGGACTTTCCACGCCGCAACCGGATCATCGCGGGTCTCGCGCAAGGCAGCGTGATCGTCGAGGCGGCGAGCCGCTCGGGCTCGGTTCGTGAACGTTCGCCGTCGTCTGGGGACACATTTTCCGTAGAATTTCCGTATTTCGGCCAGCTTGGCCTCAGATCGTCAATAAGTTATTGAAGTCATTGGCGCTCCCCAGGGGACTCGCGCCTTGGCCGGGCTCCATTGACTGTCCATTCGGTCCATTCGGCGATGTTGACCCTTGGAATGGGCGCTCGCGCATATCGCGCGCCAAGCGACCGTGGCCGAAAGCGCTGATGGAATGGATACTATTGCGCGACAGCCTCGGCGACGAGATCGGCGCCGGCCCTGAGAAAGCGTTCGGGATCAACCGGTTCAGCATCGATCCGAACCTCGTAGTGGAGGTGCGGACCAGTCGCCCGGCCGGTCGCGCCGATGCGGCCGAGAACCGTCCCGAGCCTGACCTTCTGGCCCGGCTCGACATCGATGCTCGACAGATGCGCATAGCGGGTCGTCAAGCCATTGCCATGGTCGATCTCGACCATGTTTCCATAGCCTCCCGCGAAGCCGGCGGAAACCACGGTTCCGGCGGCGGTCGCCCGCACCGGGGCGCCATAGTCATCGAGCAGATCTACACCCGTATGCAGGGCGCGCGTGCCGAGAAACGGGTCGATGCGCGGCCCGAAGCCCGAGGTGATTTCCAGCTCGCCCGGCAGCGGCGCTTTGAGCGGCACATGCGGCAGGACGCGGCGAAGCTTTTCGAGCGTGTCGATCGCGTTTTCCACGCTGCCCGCCGCGGTCGCGAAAGACGAGCCATCGGACAGGATCGGCAATGCGACGAAAGGGCCACCTGTGCCAGCGGCGCTGGCATCGCGGCCGGCCGCCCCTCCCGGCGCCGCCGGCAGACTGAGGCGATCGGCGGTGAGCCCCGCTGACGCGAGCGCGGCCCGAATACGTGCCGATATGAGCTTGGCGGGTTGCTGCAAATCGGCAAGGATCGCGAGATCCTGCTGGTCGACCCGATCGTATCGATCGATGAGGAGATGGATCTGCGCCGGAAGCGGCAATTCCGTCTGCAAGTCGATGGGCGATATCGCATCGTTTGTCGGGGTCGAACCGGCATCGCTGTTCGAAGCCTGGCCTTTGCGCAGCCGCAGATCAAATCCCTCGGGATGCGGCTTTCCGTCGGGCCTTGGGTCTGGGTTTGCGAGCGGCGCCTCGGCCGTCGGGTCCGGCAAGGCCGAAGTCAACGATTCGCCCGGCTTCGACGCAGGGATGCGCATCAGCTTGACCCGTTCGGCGAGTGCCGCGACGAGAGCGGTTCGGCTTTCCACTTGATCTTGGCGCTGGGCGAGCGCGCGAATCCGGTCGGTGAAATCAGCCTGATCGGCGCGCGCTTGCTGCGTCGCATTTTCGACTTCGCGGCGAAGCGCCGCAAGGCGATCCTCATAGGCATACTGCATCTCGACCTGATGCCTCGTCAGAGAGGCAAGCAGGTCGTCGTGGAAGATGAAATAGCAGGTCGCGCCCAGATAGAGCAGTCCGGCGAACGGCAGTAGAAGCAGCAGCACGACGCCGAGCGCGCGCGGCACGGCGAGCGTCCGCGAATAGGACCGAAAGGCGAAGGTCAGCCGCAAGCGATCGCGGCGCGTCCCGACTTCACCACGACGGGAGATCATCACGCGGGTTCAACCCCATCACCTGAACAGGCAGGAGTGCCAAGAACAGCGCGTTAAGGTTAATATTCGGCTAAGGGGAGCAGCTCGAAAGGGCTGCGGGCTTGCGTTCACTGCAAGGCTCTGGTGGCGGCGAGAACGGCCGCCGCATGATCCGCTACCTTCACCTTGTTCCAAACGGCTGCGATCCTGCCGTCTCGACCGATGAGGAACGTGGTGCGTTCGACGCCCATGTAGGTGCGCCCGTACATGCTCTTTTCGGTCCAAACACCATAGGCTTCAAGCATGCATTTCGCCTCGTCGGAGACGAGGTCAAGATTGAGCTTGTGCTTGGACTTGAACGCGACGTGGCTTGCGCTCGAATCCGGCGATACGCCGACAACCACTGCGCCGGCCTTTTCGAACTCACGCTTGAGACCGTTGAAGTCGATCGCCTCTTTGGTGCAGCCCGAGGTGTCGTCCTTCGGATAGAAATAGAGCACAAGCTTTTTTCCGGCAAAAGATTTTAAGGTTCGGATCGTTCCGGAATCATCGGGCAGCTTGAAATCGGGTGCTTTGTCGCCGAGGCCCGGTTTCTTGCTCATATTCGCCTTCCTTTCGTCTCAATGAGCGGCAATTCGCTAGGGCATGATCCACAAGGGGGGACCGGTTTTGCGAAAAGGTCATGCGATCACAACGGAATGTGGGGCGGGGTCGGGTTCTTCGGAAGAGATCCTGCCCTAGATGAGCGGGCTTTGCCGATTTGCCTGCGCCGGTTTCGACAAACCACGTATATTCAGCTAAGAATCGGCTTTCCAGCTCGTGCTCGTTCGCGAAAGGCCCGTTTGGTTTGGTCGATCACACGGAAGATATGCGCGCCCGGCCGGGCTTCGTGGAGAATTCCCTCGCCGAATGTCCCGCTCGCGCTCCCAGCTTGCTGCAGAGTGCGATCGGGCCGCAGCTTTATATTCTGGACTGGCTCGCGCGGCGCGCGGTCGGTTCGATTGTCGGCCTCGTCATCGTCGCCGTGCTCGGCGGCGGCTTCTTCCTCCTTTACCTCGGCAAGGGTCCGGTCGCGATTGCCGCCCTCGGACCCCGCATAACGCAGGCGCTCGATGAGGAGATCGGGCACGGCTATGCTTTCAAGCTTGGCGAAGTTTCGGTCGTCGCCCGAGGCTTCGGTCCGACCCTCAGCATCGATCATCTGTCGCTGACCAGCGGTTCCGGCGAGACCATCATCACGGCGCCCCGCGCCGAGGTCTCCGTCGATTTCTTTGCCTTGCTGTTTGGCAAGGTCGTTCCGAAGCGGCTCGAAGTCTTTGACGTGGAGGTGCATCTGGCGCTTTTGCCGGACGGATCGCTTGCCGTCTCGGCCGGTAACGGCCAGCAAGGCATTTTGCCGCTTCTGGGCCCGCTCACCGCGGCCATGAGCGCGAGCGGCTCCGGATCGGCGCGTGCGTCCCTGGCGCCACCTGGCCTAGCCGCGGCAAACCACAATCCGCCGCGTTCGCTGATCGTCAAGCGTATCGCCGCCGCCATGCGCCTGCTGATCGATGTTTCGACGCGGCCGAACGGCCCGCTCGCGGCGATCGACCACGTCGGCATCGCGCGCGGCCGTTTCGTCATCGACGACCGCTTGAACGACCAGACGAAGCTCTATAACGGCCTTGATCTCTCTCTCGACAAGTCCGACGGCGGCACCAATCTCGACCTCTCGGCAGAAGGCCCGAGCGGTCCCTGGTCGGTTTCGGCAAAGGCATCGGGGAGCGCTGGGGGCGACCGTCGGCTCGACGTAGGCTTCAAGAACATCTCGCTCGACGAGATTTCGATCGTCAGCGGTACACGCAACATCGGCGCCGATTTCGACATGCCGGTTTCGAGCACGTTCGTGATGGTTCTAGGGGCGGATCGGAGCCTGGCGGACGTGGCCGGCGAGATTCATTTCGATCCGGGCTACCTCAGGTTCGAGGATCCCAACGACGAACCGCGCATGGTCGATTCGATCGACGCGGCCTTCCATTGGGACCGTGCCGGGCGCCGCATCGTGGTCGACAAGGCGCAGCTGCGGGCCGGACAGACGGATTTGGCAATCGCCGGCGCGATCGCACCGCCGGTTCGAGAAGGCGAGCCTTGGACGATCAATCTGACAAATTCGCAGACGGGAGTTTTTGCAGCGGAGCGGCCCGGAGAAGCCCCGATCTTGATCGACCACATCGGCCTGCAGGGCCGTCTCGCCTTCGACGAGAAGAGCCTGTTCGTCGACCGCTTCGAATTCAATGGCCCGAACTGCGGTCTCGCCATGGCCGGCGTCATCGACTGGAAGAACGGGCCGCATGTTCGTCTCGGCGCCTCGATCAGTCCGACGCCGGCGATGATCGCGGTCCGGCTCTGGCCCACTTTCATGGCCGCCGACGTGCGCGCCTGGTTCCTCGCCCATTGGAAGCAAGGCGTCATTCAGCGCGGCACAATGCGGATCGATTTCGATGCCGCCATGATCGACGCGATGCGCCACCAATATGCGCCGCCCGATTCCGCCGTTGCGATCGATTTTGCCATTTCCGACGGGGCCGTTGACTTTTTGCCGGGGGTTCCGCCCTTGCGTGGCATCGAGGGGACCGGGCACGTGACCGGCCGCACCTCTACGTTCTTCGCCACCAAAGGCATGATGGACCTCGGCTCCGCCGGCAAGCTCGCGATGTCGGAGGGCGTGTTCCATATCGCGCATGCCGAGATCAGGCCGACGGCGACCGAGCTTTCGGCGAAAGTATCCGGCGACGTCGAAGCCGTCGGCGCCCTTCTGAACCGCGAGGCCCTGAAGCCCTATGCGTCCTTGCCTGTCGATCCGACGACGCTCAAAGGCCAGATCGCCGGCAGTCTCGGCATCGGTTTGAACCTCGGACCGGGCGCGCGTTCTGCCGATACGCGGCTCAGGATCAACGCGACGACCACGGATTTTTCCGCCGAAAAGCTCGTCGGCGACGAGAAGCTCGAAGCGGCGACGCTGAACGTCGTCGTCGACGACAATGGTCTTCGTGCAACGGGGCAGGGGAACATCTTCGGTGCGCCCGCAAGCCTCGACATCTCAAGGCCGGTCGGCAGCAAGGAGGGGCAAGCCTCGATCAATCTCGTCATGGACGATGCGCTGCGGGCAAAGCAAGGGCTCACCATGTTGCCCGGCCTGACGGGCCCGATCCCGACTCATTTGACCGCGCCGCTCGGCGCAGCCGGGCCGATCAAGGCCCAAGTCGAGCTCGATCTGACCCGTGCCGCCATCGATAGCCTGGGAATCAGCAAACCCGCCGGGCGGGCCGGCAAGGCGAGCTTCGCGCTGACCGTCAACGATGATCATTCGACCTCGCTCGATGAGATCGCGATCGACGCGGGACCGGTGCAGGCGCGCGGCTCGGTGACGATCGGCGGAGCCGACCCCTCGCAGGTCTCGGCGAAATTCTCCCAGATGAAACTGTCGGCCGGCGACGACATGAAGCTCGATGTCGCAAAGACCGGTGACACTTTGAAGCTTGTCGTCCGCGCGAGTGCGTTCGACGCACGGCCCTTCCTGAAAAACCTGACCTTCTCCCATTCGGAGGAGGCCGGCGAGGACGCGGATGGCGCGCACAAGGAGACAAAGGACGAGACAAAGGAACTCGCCGCAGTGAACCTGGACGTCGATCTCAAATCGACGGCTTTGACCGGGTTCAACAAAGAGACCATGTCGAATGTCGATTTTCACTTCGTCAAGAACGGCGAAACCTTGCGGCAATTCGCGCTTGCCGGCCGGTTCGGTCGCGGCACGATCTTCGGCAATCTCGACAATGCCGGGACGCCGGCGCCGCAGCTCGATCTTTCGACCGACGATGCCGGCGCCCTGCTCGCCTTCATCGATCTCTACAGACACATGGAAGGCGGCGAGCTTGTGGTCGCCATGCGGCTCGGCGAGGACGCCATGGCCGGCAATCTCGCGGTCCGCGATTTCGTCCTGCGCGACGAACCGGCGCTGCGGCGGCTCGTGGCCGAGGGAGTTCAGCAATATCCGGAAGGGCGCGACCTGCGCCAGCAGTTCGATCTCAATGCGGTTCCATTCACGCAGCTTCAGGTAAATTTCCAGCGCGCCGGCACCCGCCTCGACCTGCGCGACGGGACGATCTACGGGCCGCAGGTCGGGCTGACCGTCGACGGCTGGCTCGACTTCGCCCGCGACCGCGTCGCCTTGGAGGGAACCTTCGTGCCGGCCTATGGCGTCAACAATCTCGTTTCGCAGATTCCGATCTTCGGCCTGCTCCTCGGCGGCGGAGCCCATGAAGGGCTGTTCGCGGTCAACTATCGCATCACCGGCACCGCGACGAAGCCGATGCTCAACGTCAACCTTTTGACCGCGATCGCGCCGGGGATCCTGCGCAAGATCTTCGGCGCCACCGATTTTGCTGAGCCCGATACCACCGCGACGACGCCTTATCCGCCTCAGCCGTGAGGGCGCGCCTCTTTCTTTCCAGAGCGGGAGAAGGATCAGCCCTCGGGCTTCAACAACACGTGTTTCTTCTTGCCGAGCGAGAGCTTGATAACGCCGTCTTTAAGGTCGGCTTCGGTCAGCGTGGCGCGCTCGTCGGTCAGGATCGCATCATTGATCTTGAGGCCGCCGCCCTTGATCTGGCGGCGCGCCTCGCCGGTCGAGCCGACGAGTCCGGTCCTGACGAAGGCGGCGAGCACGCCAAGGCCCGCGGCAAGCTCCTGCGGCGCGATGTTCACGCTCGGCAGGGTCTCGACCAGTTCCCCTTCCTCGAAGGTCCGGCGTGCGGTTTCCGCCGCCTGTTCGGCAGCTTCGCGACCATGCAGCATGGCAGTGGCTTCGGTCGCCAGGATCTTCTTCGCCTCGTTGATCTCGGAATCGCGCAAATCTTCGAGCCGAGCGATCTCGTCGAGCGGCAGCTCGGTGAAGAGCTTCAAGAACCGGCCGATGTCTTTATCCTCGGCGTTGCGCCAATATTGCCAATAGTCATAGATGGGCAGAATCTCGGCATCGAGCCAGACCGCGCCTTGCGCCGTCTTGCCCATCTTGGCTCCCGAGGCTGTCGCCAGAAGCGGCGAGGTCAGGCCATAGAGCTGCGCCGTTCCCATCCGCCTGCCGAGATCGACGCCCACGATGATATTGCCCCATTGATCCGAGCCGCCCATCTGAAGCGTGACGCCATAGCGCTTGTGGAGCTCGACGAAATCATAGGCCTGGAGGCACATGTAGTTGAATTCCAGGAACGACAGTTCGTGCTCGCGTTCGAGGCGCAGCTTGACCGAATCCATGGTCAGCATGCGATTGACCGAGAAGTGACGCCCGACATCCCGCAGAAAATCGATGTAGTTGAGGCTCGAGAGCCATTCGGCATTGTCCGGCATGATGGCGTCGGTCCTGCCGCTGCCGAAGCTCAGGAACTTCGAGAAGATCCGCTTGATCCCCGCCTTGTTGGCCTCGATCGACTCCTGCGAGAGGAGTTTGCGGCTCTCGTCCTTGCCGGAGGGATCGCCGACGCGCGTCGTGCCGCCGCCGATCAGCGCGACAGGCTTGCCGCCGGTCTTCTGCAGCCAGCGCAGCATCATGATCTGGACGAGCGAGCCGACATGAAGCGAGGGCGCCGTGCAATCAAATCCGATGTAGCCGACGAGATCGCCGCTCTTGGCCTTCGCGTCGAGCCCGGCAAGATCCGAGCATTGATGGACAAAGCCGCGCTCGGCGAGGATCGCGAGAAAATCGGATTGCAGATGGAACGCGTCGGGCAAGGCGACCTTCGGGGGTGGGCGTTGGGCGACCCTAGCTTGACACCGCCAAGCGTCAAGGGCCGAACCCGGCAGCGTCCTGTCACGATCTATCGCACCGCTTGTGCCTGATCCTTGGGCATTTCAGCCGCGGCAGGCCTGCCGGCGCGCCATTTGGCGAGTTCCGCGAGTTCGGCCGGCTTCTCGACAATGATCTCGCGGCGTCCCAGGAACACTTCGCCGGAATTTCCATCGAGCGAAAGCCAGTCGCCGGCGCGAATCAGGGCTTCGCCGATCCGCGCTTCCGATCCCGTGCCGCCGATCTGCAGCGTGCGGCAACCGACGAGACAGACCTTGCCCATCTGCCGGGCGACCACGGCCGCATGCGCAGTGCGGCCGCCGATGGCGGTCAGGATGCCGGCGGCGACGGCAAAGCCCGCGACATCCTGCGTCGATGTGTCGGTTCGCACCAGGATGACGGGATCGGCGCCCTCGGCGAGGTCTTTGGCGTGCTCGGTATTGAATGCGACGCGTCCCGTCGCGACTCCGAAGGAAGCAGGGATCGCCGTGGCGATCGATGCCGCCGTGCCGGCAAAGCGGGTTTCGGCAGCAAGGCTCAAATCGATGCCGGCGAGCCGGGCGGTTGCCATTGCTTCCTCGATCAGGCCTTCACGCACGAGATCGACCGCAATCCGCAGCGCCGCCCGTGGAGTGCGTTTCGCCGGCCGCGTCTGCAGAAAATAAAGCTTGCCTTCCTCAATCGTGAATTCGATGTCCTGGACGTCACGGAACTCGGCCTCGAGCCTGCGCGCGCCCGCCGCAAGAGCGGCGGCGGCTTCCGGCAGGCGCGCAAAGAGCACGGCCGCGTCGCCCGGCATGCGGCGGCCGGACACGACATCTTCGCCTTGCGCGTCGAACAAAAAATCGATGTAGAGCTTGTTCTCTCCCGTCGCCGGATTGCGGGTGAAGCCGACTCCGCCGCCGGACCGCGTGCCAGCGTTGCCGAAGACCATCATCTGCACGGTCACCGCCGTCCCTTTCAAGTCTTCGAGTTTGTTCAAGCGACGATATTCATTGGCGCGCGGGCTCTCCCAGGAGGCGTAAACAGCGCGCGCCGCGGCGCGCAATTGCGCCATGGGCTCAGAAGGGATCGCTCGGCCCATGAGATCTTGCGCGATCCCGCCGAAATCATTGGCGAGCCGTTCGAGCGCCTCCGAATCGAGTTCGGCTTCGCTTTTCACCCCTTCCGCCTTGATCATATCGGCAAGGGCGCGCTCGAATGGCTGGGCCGGCGCCTTGCCGACCACCGCCGCATAGTTCTGAATGAAACGACGGTAGCAGTCCCAGGCGAAGCGCGGATTGCCGGACGCGCGTATCAGTCCATGAACCCTGGTTTCATCAAGGCCAATGTCGAGGATCGTATCGAGCATGCCGGGCATGGACCGCGCGGCTCCGGAGCGAACCGAAACGAGGAGCGGATGGCGGAGATCGCCGAACTTCCGCTGGCTTACGGCTTCGAGCGCGGCAATGCCTTGTTCGAGGCCGCGATCCAAAGCGGCGATGGCTTGCGGATCGGTGCGATTGACGCCGGCGCAGAGGTCAGTCGGAAGAACGAACGCGGGCGGTACGTTGAGACCGAGCGCGGCCATGCGCGAAAGCATGGCCGCTTTTGAGCCTGCAGCCTCATCAGAGAGAATTTCTGAAGGACCCCGGCCGCCGACAAACAAAGGGAGGGCCTCTTCGCTCATGCCGACAATTCCTCAAGAACGCGATCGCGCAGAGAAAGCGCAGCGTGACTGAGATGATCAGTGGCTTCTTCAAGCGCGTGCGCGATTTCGCGGGTGGCGATCAGCTGGCGTGCGTCGTCGCTCGGCGCCGTCATCAAGACGCGCATCGCGTCGCGCTCGGCATCGTCGGCGCGATGCTCGGCGATGACGGTGGCATCGATCGCGCGAAGAGCATCTTCCGCATCGGCGCGGCGGCCATTCGGTAATTCCATCGTGGCCTCGACAGCACGGACAAGGTTGCCGACGCCTTCCGTCGTGATTTCAGCGAGCCCGCCAAGCGGCGCGGCATGGGAATCGTCCGGCATCAGGCTCAAGAGAAACGCGCCTTCATCGAGACAATCGAGAACGGTGTCGATTTCGTCGATCAGAAACCGCAGTTTCGCGTCCGCGCTCAGCTTTGCAGCAAGATCGCGGGCGTAAATGGTCAAGCGATCTCCCTTGGCTTCAAGTTTCTTGGCCTGCTCGACGAGGCTGCGTCGCGCCTCGATCGGGGGAGAAGCTTCCTGCGATAAGGCATCGCGGAGGAGATCGGCCAGCATGCGCGAGAGGCCGAGATGGCGCACCAGAATGACGAGGAGCGCGCGTTCGGCAGTTTCCAGTCTCTGCGCGAGGTCGGCCTGGATCTCATCGCGAACGAGGCGCAGCGAGCAGCCGGCAGAAAAACCCCGGCTCGTCTCGCGCAGGACGTTGCGCAGAAAGTCTGCCGTTTCATTGCGGCCGAGCACCTCATCGAGACGCGCGCCATAAGGGATACGGCCAGCAGCCGCGTGTCGGACCGCTTCGAAGACAAGATCTGTGCCGCCGAGTTCAAGGAAGGCGCGATGGCCGTAATCGTGCTCCGCGGCCCATAGCAGCAGCTCGATTGCGCTCGTATTGCCTACGAAATTCTGGAGCGCCTTGCGCGCCTTGTTCCAATCGATGAGAAAGACGATCCGCGATCCCAAAAATTCGAGGAAATCTTCGAGCCGCACCGTAGTCTCGGCGGCGAAGCGTCCGGTGAGAAGGAAGAACATGTTCCTTTCGAAGCCCTGCGCTTGGCGCTCGGCGAGCGGGTTAAAGGCAACGTCCTTTCCGGCAAAGAGGGCAATGAAGAATTCGGTGCGGCTACGATGAATGTCTGTATAGGTGATTGTAACGGAGCTTGCCTCGACATTGATGACGAGGACATGCGCATCCGTAGCGCCGATATCATTCTGGATCGTGAGCCGCGCACCGCTGCGCACGGCAGTCGTTGCAAGGCCGGGATGGCCGCAGGCGAGCGGCGCCGTGCGATTGAGACCGCGCATGAAGGCGCGAATCCGGCTGCGGTCCGCCTCATCGACCCCATGCGCCTTCGCGCCATCGATCGTTTCGACCGCTGTGTCGGCGGCGAGTCGGTTGAGCTCCTTATGCAGATCCATGACGAGGAGATGCACGCTGTCGCCGCGCTCGCGGCTTGCCGAAGCCATATCGGCTATGGCCGTAATGTCGATCTGATCGCCCGCTGCCGCGGGCAGATGTTTTTGCAGTTCAGCGAGCCGCTCTGAAAATTGATGCGCTGTTTCGGGCCGTGCAATCGTAAGCGGGACGAGCATAGCGCCAAGATCCGCGCTGAGGCCGGAAATCAGCAAAGCGGCGCCCGGCACGACGCCGCGGCCCTCGGGCAGGGCGTGCGCGCCCATGACGAGCCTGTCGAATTCGGCATCATCGAGCCCCGTCGCCTGTCTTTCGGCGGAAAACTCCTGGGCCGGGCGCTGCGGGTTTTGGATGCGCGCCGCGGCTTCCTGGAGAAGGGTCAGGCGCAACTTGATCCGGTCGTTGGCCGCGAAAGCAGCGGCAATCAATCTGGGCAACAGAACCGCGGACTCGCCGAGACACTCGACGATTTCGATCTTTTCGGTCATTGGATCCGCCGTCTTCACGCCACGTTGCGCGGAATGGATCAGGAAAGTCGGACGCCCGCTTTGCGCTGGATCATTGTGGAGGGGAGATCAAGGGGGCGAAGCGCCTTCACTCGGGAAGATGCGCTCCATCATGGCGCGCCCGACCTGTTCGGCGATGTCGCGCAGATAGCGATTGGCCGATTCCAGGCCGACCCTGCCGAAATCGAATTCCGATTGGAGGCCGTCTCGCAAGCCCCAGGCCGCGGCAAGGATTGGGAAACCTTGCGCCTCGATTCGTTTGAGCGCCGCTGCGACCTGGCGCTCGGATCGTCCGGTTTTCGACAAGATGAACATGATCTTGCCGTCGGCGCCATGTTTGGCGAGGCGCTGTGCGAGCGCCAAGGTCGGGCGCAGATCGTCAACCGAAGTACCGGTCGGCAGGAAGACGACCGAGCTTTCCTCGGCCACGTCCTTCGTCAGATCATCGGCGTGGCCGCGCGTGTCGGCGACGATGAGATCGAAGCTTTCCTCCGTCTTGCGCAGTTTTTTCATGCTTTTGAACGAGCGGACGTCGATCTCCGGTTCGATATTGCGGCGCAGCCGCGTGGCGTTCCACTCGAGACAGGTCAATTGGTCAAGGTCGAAATCGGCGAGCAGCACTTTGCGCCCCTCACGCGCCGCGCCGACCGAGAGCAGCCGCGCCAGGGCGCTTTTGCCGACGCCGCCCTTTTGGCCGATGAAAGAGACGAGCTTCAATTCCTGTTTCATTGCAAAGCCAAGAGCGCGTTCTTCCATGTTATATTCGGCTGGAAATTGGCCTGCGACGGACGCCAATGAGGAAGATCTTTAAGCTTAAGCAGTACAAGGCCGAACGCCGCCAAGTGCAAGCCTTTTTCGTGGCATGCGGGCAATTTGTTTGCGCGGTCGGATTGTGACAATGGGCCTGGCACGAGGGTGAACATCGATGTCGGCGACGCGCGCAATCGGCCTGATGAGCGGCACCTCGATGGACGGCATCGATGTCGCTTATATCGAGACCGACGGAGCGGCGCAGGTGAAGCCTGGCCGAGCGCGCTCCTTTCCTTATGAAGCGGAGGATCGCGCTCTGCTGCGTGCGGCGGTCGCCCAGGCGGCAATGCTCCATCCGGCCGAATGCAAGGCGCGCCCCGGCGTTCTCGCTGTCGCGGAGGCCATGCTGACGGCGCGCCATGCCGAGGCGGTCGAAGCCTTTCTCGCAGCGGAAAATCTGCCGCCCCCGGAGATCATCGGCTTTCACGGGCAGACAATGGTCCACCGGCCGGAGCAGCACTTCACCCTGCAAATCGGCGACGGCGCGGCCCTGGCGCAGCGGCTCGGGTTGCCAGTTATCTATGATTTTCGCGCCGCCGATATCGCTGCGGGCGGGCAGGGCGCGCCGCTGGTGCCGGCCTATCATCAGGCGCTGGCGAGGGCCGCGGGGCTCGTCGGCCCGGTGATTGTGCTCAACATCGGCGGCGTCGCCAACCTCACCTTCATCGACGGTGGCGATCCCATCGCCTTTGACACCGGGCCCGGCAACGCGCTGATCGATGACCTGATGCAAGGCCGCGCCGGCGTAGCGATGGACGAGGGCGGCTGCGTCGCGGCCAGCGGCAGGGTCGATTCCGCCGCGCTCGCCGATCTCCTCGATCATCCCTATTTCGAGAGGCCGCCGCCGAAATCGATCGATCGCAACATGTTTTCAGCCGCCCGGATCGATGCTCTTTCGCTCGCCGATGCGGCGGCCACTTTGACCGCCTTTACCGCGCAGAGCATTGTTTGCGGCCTTGCCCATCTGCCGAGCGAACCGCGGCTCGCCGTGCTCTGCGGCGGAGGCGCGCATAATCTCGCGTTGCGCTGGGATCTGATGCAGCGCCTGCCATGCGGCCTGATATTGGCCGAGGCGCTCGGCTGGTCGACCGATGCGATGGAAGCACAGGCCTTCGCCTATCTCGCAGTACGCCGACTGAGGGGCCTGCCGATCACATTTCCCACGACCACCGGCATCCGCACGCCCTCGCCGGGCGGGCTGATCGCAGCACCGGGGTCGGTCCATGCGCCGCAATTGAAATGACGCGCTCAAACCGAGCCGGTCATATCCGCCGTAGGAGTCACCATGCGCCTCACGCCGATCGCGCCCGCCGATCTCACGCCGGAGCAGCGCGCCCTCTACAACGACATGCGCGAGGGTATCGCCAAGAATTTCAAAGGATTCATCGCCATTCGCGAGGACGGCGCCTTGCTTGGGCCGTGGAACCCGTGGTTGCATGAGCCCGCATTCGGCAAGGCGAGCTGGGATCTCGTCCGGGCTTTGGCGGACAATCCTTCGCTGCCGCGGCCGGTGCGGGAAGTCGCGATTCTCGTGACCGGCGCGCATTTCAAGTCGGCTTATGAAATCTATGCGCATGTGATGGTCGGCGAGCAGCGCGGCTTGTCAGACGAGAAGCTCGCGACCATCGTCGCTGGGCAGCGCCCGGTCGATCTGACGCGCGAGGAGTCGATCGCCTATGATTTTACGAGCGCGCTGGTGAACGGCGGCGTTCTACCGGAGCTAACGTATAAAACGGCCATTGCGGCTTTCGGCCAACATGGGGCCGCCGAATTGTCCTATCTCGTCGGGCTTTACTCCCTCGTGTCGGTCACGCTGAATACGTTCGACGTCCCGGTTCCGGAGGCCTGACGCGTTCGTGCCGTTCCGTTCGGCTATGTGATCAGATCAAGGGCCGCGTGGCAGGCGGGATTGCATCGGCGCGGCTCAGCGTCTTCAGCTCTTCTTCGTCGATCATGGCGGCGCCGGGGCTCGGCTTTAAGATCATGCAGGCGCTGGCCGGCCAGCTCGGCGGCAGGCTCGAGGTTTTCGATTCCGACGGCCTCACGGTCCGCGTCGCGTTCGGCGCGTGATCATCAACCCCGTTCGGCTGGCTCGGCCCGGGTCGGCGTCGGCAGCTTCGGAGGATTGCCGAGCCGCCGGTCGAGATAGATCGCGACTTCCTCGATCAGCGAATCGACGCAGTTTTCGAAGAAGTGATTGGCGCCGGGGATGACCGCGTGCTCGATCGAAATGCCCTTCTGCGTCTTCAGTTTTTCGATGAGACCGGTGACTTCCTTGAGCGGCGCGACGCGGTCCTGATCGCCGTGCACGAAGAGGCCCGAGGAAGGGCAGGGCGCCAGGAAGGAAAAATCGAATCGATTGGCCGGCGGCGCCACCGAGACGAAGCCTTCGACTTCCGGCCTTCGCATCAGGAGCTGCATGCCGATCCAGGCCCCGAAGGAGACCCCTGCGATCCAGCAGGCGCGCGCGTCGGGATTGATCGCCTGCGCCCAATCGAGCGCCGCCGCGGCATCCGACAATTCGCCCGCGCCATGGTCGAAGACGCCCTGGCTGCGGCCGACACCGCGGAAATTGAAGCGCAGGACGGAAAAGCCGCGCTCGGCAAAAGTATAATAGAGATTGTAGACGATCTGATTGTTCATCGTGCCGCCGAATTGCGGATGCGGGTGCAAGATGATGGCAATCGGCGCGCCGCGCTGCGTCGAAGGATGAAAGCGTCCTTCGAGGCGACCGGCGGGACCGTTGAAAATGACTTCTGGCATCACGACTCCTGAACGTGCTGGTCCGCCGTTCTGTGGTCTCACCCGCGTCGCGGCGGGCCAGCCCAAGGGGGCATTGCGATCCGTCGCCTCAGACCGGGAATTACCAAACCCGGCAATTGCTTGACTCGATCGGTCCGGAATACCTAAATGGAGTTAGAACAATTCTAACCCGAAAAGGTCAAAGCGGCGGCGCGTGCTGGCCTTCGACGCGACCTTCATTCCATCTACCACGGGCAGCGCGTCGGAATGCAATCATTTTGGCGCATGCCGTCAAATTGGTTTTGGTTTCATCGGCTTATTGAGCCGGTTGGGAAGCGACGGATGCCGCAAACGCGTGCCTATCTCGACCATAATGCAACGACGCCGCTGCGCCCGGCAGCGCGCGAGGCCATGCTTGCGGCTCTTTCGGCTTGTGGAAACGCCTCCTCGATTCACGCGGAAGGCAGGGCGGCGCGGGCGCGGATCGAGGCGGCTCGTGAGGACATCGCCGCTTTCGTCGGGACCACGCCAAAGAACGTCACCTTCACCTCGGGCGCGACGGAAGCGCTGAACCTCGTGCTCACGCCTAATCTCCAGATCGGCGGCAATGCCGCGCCCTTTGAGGTTCTGCTGATCGCCGGCGGCGAACATGCCTGCGTCCTCTCCGGCCATAGGTTTCCGAGCGAGGCGGTCGAAATTCTGCCGCTCAGGCCTGACGGGCTTCTCGATCTTGCAGCGCTCGACGCCGCGCTCGCCCGTCATGCCGGCCGCCGCATCATGCTCGCGCTGCAGGCGGCGAACAATGAGACGGGCGTTGTCCAGCCGGTCGCGGCGGCGGCGGAACGGGTGCACGCGGCAAGCGGCGTCGTGATTTGCGACGCGGTTCAGGCGGCTGGGCGGATTATCTGCGATTTTGCCGGGCTCGGCGTCGATGCCCTGGCCATCTCGGCGCATAAATTGGGTGGCCCGCAAGGGGCCGGCGCCCTTTGTTTTGGCTCCGGCAAGCATCATATAAAGGACACGATGCTGCGCGGCGGAGGGCAAGAGCGTGGGCTGCGGGCGGGCACCGAGAATGTCGCGGCGATTGCCGGCTTTGCCGCTGCGGCCAGCGCCGCTCAGGCTGAGGCGGAAGCAGAGCAGGTGAGGCTCGGCGGACTGCGCGAGCAGCTCGAAGGCGGTATTTTGCGGATGGCGCCCGATGCGGTTTTTTTCGGCGCCAGGGCGCCGCGCTTGGCCAATACGTCGAACTTCGCAGTGCCGGGCATCGAGGCGCAGGTTCTGCTGATGTCGCTCGACCTGGAAGGCGTCGCGGTGTCGACAGGGTCGGCCTGTTCGTCAGGGAAGGTGAAGCGTTCGCATGTTCTCGAGGCGATGGGTGTGTCGCTCGCACTTGCGCAAGCGGCCATCCGCGTGAGCCTCGGGTGGAGTACACGAATGGAGGATATGGCATTGTTCGGTCGGGCCTTCGAAAAGGCGGTCCATACCGTGAAGGCGAGGCATAAGCCTGCCGCCTGAGCAAGATTGAAGTCTGAACCAGCGGTCCTTGAAACCGCCGAGGTGAGGAGAAAGATATGGCTGCGGTCCAAGAGACGATCGATCGCGTCAAGGCGATCGACGTCGATCAATACAAGTACGGATTTTTTTCGGATATCGAGGCGGACAAGGCCCCCAAGGGGCTCAACGAAGACATCGTCCGCTTCATCTCGGCCAAGAAGAACGAGCCCGCATGGCTGACGGAATGGCGTCTCGAAGCCTTCCGCCGCTGGCTGACGATGCGCGAGCCGACCTGGGCGCGCGTGTCTTATCCGCCGATCGACTATCAGGAACTCTATTATTATTCCGCGCCGAAGACGGCGGCGGGGCCGAAGTCGCTCGACGAGGTCGATCCGGAGCTTCTGAAGGTTTATGAAAAGCTCGGCATTCCGCTCAATGAGCGGGCGATCCTTGCCGGCGTGCAGGTCGCCGACGGAGAGGCCGCGGCGCGCGGCATCGCAGTCGATGCGATCTTCGACTCGGTCTCCGTCGTCACCACGTTCAAGGCGGAGCTGGCCAAGGCTGGCGTGATCTTCGCGCCGATTTCTGAGGCGGTGAAAACGCACCCGGAACTCGTGCGGAAATATCTGGGCTCGGTGGTACCCCCGACCGATAATTTCTTCGCGACGCTGAACAGCGCCGTCTTCTCCGACGGGTCCTTCGTCTATGTTCCGCCGGGCGTGCGCTGCCCGATGGAACTCTCGACCTATTTCCGCATCAACGAGCGCAACACGGGCCAGTTCGAGCGCACGCTCATCATCGCCGACAAGGGCTCCTACGTGTCCTACCTCGAAGGCTGCACGGCGCCGAAGCGCGACGAGAACCAGCTTCACGCGGCGGTCGTCGAGCTGATCGCGCTGGACGACGCGGAGATCAAATATTCGACCGTGCAGAACTGGTATCCGGGCGATGCCGAGGGCAAGGGCGGCGTCTTCAATTTCGTTACCAAGCGCGGCGATTGCCGTGGCCGAAATTCCAAGATCTCCTGGACGCAGGTCGAGACCGGCTCGGCGATCACCTGGAAATATCCGTCCTGCATCCTGCGCGGCGACAATTCGCGCGGCGAGTTCTATTCGATCGCAATTTCGAACGGCCACCAGCAGGTCGATTCCGGCACCAAGATGATCCATCTCGGCAAGAACACGACGAGCCGGGTCATCTCGAAGGGCATCGCCGCAGGCGCCTCGCAGAACACCTATCGCGGCCAGATCTCGGGCCATCGCAAGGCGACCGGCGCGCGCAATTTCACCAATTGCGACTCGCTCTTGATTGGCAACGACTGCGGCGCCCATACCGTCCCCTATATCGAGTCGCGCAACCCGAGCACCCAGTTCGAGCACGAGGCGACGACCTCGAAGATTTCCGAGGACCAGCTCTTCTACTGCAGGCAGCGGGGGCTCTCGGCCGAGGAGGCGACCGCGCTCATCGTCAACGGCTTCGTGCGCGACGTGCTGCAGCAATTGCCGATGGAGTTCGCGGTCGAGGCGCAGAAGCTGATCGCGGTCTCGCTCGAGGGGAGCGTCGGCTGATCAGACTGCGCGATGCCGCCCCATTCATGTTTTCAAACAGGGTCTGAGCAATGCTCGAAGTCAAAAATCTCAATGTAGCGATCGGCGACAAGCAGATCCTGAACGATCTCAACCTCGCCGTCGCGCCGGGCGAAGTCGCCGCCATCATGGGGCCGAACGGCAGCGGCAAGTCGACCTTGGCCTATGTCATCGCCGGCAAGGAAGAATACGAGGTCTTGTCGGGCGAGGTTCTGCTGAACGGCGAAAACGTGCTCGACCTCACACCCGACGAGCGCGCCGCCAAGGGCCTGTTTCTCGCCTTTCAATACCCGGTCGAGATTCCGGGCGTCGCGACGATGACGTTCCTGAAGACCGCGCTCAACGCGCAGCGCAGACAGCGCGGCGAAGAGGAATTGCCGATTCCCGAATTCATGAAGCGCGTCAAGCAGGCAGCCGAGAGGCTCGACATCAAGCCCGACATGTTGAAGCGGGCGCTGAACGTCGGCTTTTCGGGCGGCGAGAAGAAGCGCATGGATATTTTGCAGATGGCGCTGCTCGAACCCTCCTTCGCCATCCTCGACGAGACGGATTCGGGCCTCGATATCGACGCGGTGCGCATCGTCGCCGAGGGCGTCAATGCGCTGCGCTCGCCGACGCGCGGCTTCCTCATCATCACGCATTATCCGCGCCTTCTTGAGCATATCGTCCCCGATACCGTGCATGTCATGGCCGGCGGCCGGATCGTGCGCAGCGGCGGCAAGGAGCTCGCGGCCGAGCTGGAGAAGAGCGGCTATCGCGAGTATGCCGGGGAATCGGAGGAATTGGTGTGAGGCTCCAATGACGGCTCAGATCATTCCTTCCCGCACCGCCGCCGAGACGGCGCTCACCGAGGCTTTCGCGTCCGCCAAGGCGGGTTTGCCCGGCAATCGTGCCGTTGCGCGGATGCGCGACGAGGCCTTCGCCGCTTTCGCCCGGGCGGGCCTACCGCACCGGCGCATCGAATCCTGGCATTACACGGACCTGCGCGCCCTGATGCGCGAGGCGCTGCCGATCGCGCCGCATCCTACGCCCCAAGCGCTCGACGCGCTGCGCAAAGAGATCGCCGGCCTGCCGGCACAAAGCCTGGTGATCGTCGATGGCGTCTTCGCCCCGGAATTGTCGGGCGCGTTGCCGGCCGGCGTGAAGGTAACGTCGCTCGGCGCGGCGCTGGGCCGGCCGCAGGTCACCGAGAGTCTCGCGGCGGTCTGGGCCGATGCCGAGGACGCAATCGTCGACTTGAACGCCGCCCTGATGCAGGACGGCGTCGTCATCGAGATCGCCCCCGGCACCAAGATCGCCGAGCCGATCCATCTCGTCTATGCGACGGTCGCCGCGAAGCCTTCGGCGCGCTTCTCCCGTTCGCTGGTCAGGATCGGCGCGGGCGCTTCTGTCCGGCTCAACGAGATGAGCTTCGGCCAGGGCGGCCGGACGGGGCAGACGAACAATGCGGTTATTCTCGAGGTTGGCGACGAGGCCGAGGTCGGGCACACGCTGGCGCTCACCGACACGCAGCCTGGCAGCGTGCGACTCGAAACCTTCATGGTGAAGCTCGGCGCCAGGGCCAAATTCGACAGTTTCGCGCTGATCACCGGCGGCGGGTTGGTGCGCCGGCAGATTTTCAAGCTTTTCGACGGCCCCGACGCCAATGGGATGCTGCGCGGCGTCTGCCTGCTGCGCGGCCGCGAACATGCCGATACGACTCTCTTCGTGCGCCATGCAGCGACCGGCTGCCAGGGCCGCCAGACCTTCCGCTATATCCTGGATGAGGAGTCGACCGGCGTCTTCCAAGGCAAGATTATTGTGGCACGCGGCGCGCAGAAGACGGACGGGAAGATGCTCGCCAAAGCCCTGCTGCTCAGCGACCAGGCGACGATGAACAGCCGGCCGGAGCTCGAGATCTTCGCCGATGACGTGCTCTGCGGACATGGGGCGACCTGCGGCGGACTCAACGCCGACCAGCTCTTCTATCTTCGGACGCGCGGCCTCACCCATAGCGAGGCGGAGTCGCTGCTGCTCGAAGCCTTCGCGAACGAGCTCGTCGATGATATCGGCCACGAAGGGCTCGTGAAGGCCTACCGGGCCGAGGTCGCGGCCTGGCTCGCCGCGCGCGTTGCGCCATGACAGGAGACGGCGACATGGTGCAGGACAGGTAGAGGGAGTCTTGCATGAACGAGCATGCACAGGCGCCGCTCGACGTGACGCGCATCCGCGAGGATTTTCCGATCCTCAAGCTCGAAGTCTATGGGAAGAAGCTCGTCTATCTCGACAATGCCGCTTCGGCGCAAAAACCGAGGCAGGTCGTCGATCGCATGGTGCATGCCACCTACAACGAATATGCCAACGTGCATCGCGGGCTTCACTATCTCGCCAATGCCGCGACCGAAGCCTATGAGGCCGCGCGCGAGAGCGTGCGCGCCTTCTTGAACGCCGAATCCGTCGATGAGATCGTCTTCACCAAATCGGCGACGGAGGCGATCAATCTCGTCGCTTCCTCTTACGGCCGGAGCTTCATCAAGGAGGGCGACGAGATCCTCCTTTCGATCATGGAGCATCACGCCAATATCGTGCCCTGGCATTTCCTGCGCGAACGCAAGGGCGCGGTCCTGAAATGGGTCGATATCGACGACGACGGCAATTTTTCGATCGAGGCGTTCGAGAAGGCGCTCACCGACAAGACCAAGATCGTCGCCATCACGCATCTCTCGAATGTGCTTGGCACGGTGACGCCGATCAAGGAAATCGTCCGGATCGCCCATCAGCGCGGCATTCCGGTTCTCGTCGACGGCGCCCAAGGCGCCGTCCATCTCGATGTCGATGTCCGCGATCTCGACGTCGATTTCTATGTCATCACCGGCCACAAGCTCTACGGCCCGACCGGCGTCGGCGCGCTCTACGGCAAAAAGGAATGGCTGCAAAGATTGCCGCCCTTCCTGGGCGGCGGGGAGATGATCAACGAGGTCACGAAGGACCGCGTCACCTACAACGAGCCGCCGTATCGGTTCGAGGCCGGCACGCCGCCGATCGTCCAGGCGATCGGCCTCGGCGCGGCGCTCGATTACATGCGCGGCGTGGGCCGCGCAAAGATTCATGCGCATGAGACGGCGCTCAGCGCCTATGCGCACGAGCGGATCGCGCGGATCAATTCGGTGCGGATTTTCGGACGCGCCAGAGGCAAGGCGGCGATCCTCGCCTTCGACATGAAGAACGCCCATCCACATGATATCGCAACGATCATCGACCGACGCGGCGTCGCGGTGCGCGCCGGCACGCATTGCGCGCAGCCTCTGCTGGCGCGCTTCGGCGTGACTTCGACCTGCCGCGCCTCTTTCGCGATGTATAATACGTTCGAAGAAGTCGATAAGCTCACTGACGCCCTGCTGAGGGCGCAAAGCCTGTTTGGCTGAGGATCATGATGACCGAAACGCAAACGCTCGAAGCTCAAGCGCCGAACGCGCCCGAGTGGGTCTTCGCGGCCGACATTCCCGAGGCCGACATAGAACGGCTGAAGGACGAGATGATCGCCGCCTTCAAGACGGTCTATGATCCGGAGATCCCCTGCGACATCTATGAGCTCGGCCTCATCTACAAGGTCGCGGTCGAAGACGGCCGGCAGGTCATCGTGGACATGACGCTCACGGCGCCCGGCTGCCCCGTTGCCGGCGAGCTGACCCATGCCGTCGAATCCGTGATCGGCGCGATTGCCGGGACCTCGGGGGTGGATGTTCACATGATCTTCGAGCCGCCTTGGGATCAGCGACGCATGTCGGACGAGGCGCGCGCCGCCTTGGACTTTTATTGATGCGGCAGACGGCGCTCATGGTCATGGTGATTTCAGTCGCCGGGACGCATGCGTCATGGGCAGCAGAGGAAAGCGCGGACTGCATGACCGCGATCAGCCTCGCCGACGGCACGCCGCTCGGCCTTGCGACGGTGGTCGGGGAGCCGCGGGTGTCCTTCATCAAGGGCACCTCGGACACAAAAGGATGCCCGGCAGAGACGCATGAATGCAATTCAGGCGCCTATGTCCTCCCCGGCGATCGGGTCTTTATCGCCCAAAGGACGGGTGGATTCGTCTGTGCCTCGTTCGTTTCGGGGAAAGGGCTCGAGACCGCCGGCTGGCTGCCCGCCGCTTCCCTAAAGGAATTGCCGACGCCAGCGCCGGCGGCGGGTCCTGAAGACTGGGTTGGCGCGTGGCAGAGGAATATCGAGCAGCGGATCACGATCCGACGCGGAAAGAAGGACATGCTGTCGATCTCGGGTGAGGCGACGTTCGGAGCCTTCGACCCGGAGCGGGTCGAGCGCGGCAACGTCAACTCGGGTGAGATTGCCGCCGACGTCGTCCCGCAGAATGGCGCACTCTCCTTTGCTATGGTCGGTGACGCGACCAAGCCCTATGATCAGGGCGGCGAATATGATTGCAAGGTGCGGATGCGGCGCTTCGCAGACTATCTGCTCGTCGAAGACAACCAGATGTGCGGCGGAAATTCAGTAAGCTTTACCGGCACTTATCGGCGCAAATGAAAAAGGGGCCTCGCATCGTGCCGCGCAAGGCCCCATATCAAGGGCGTCACGCCCGGAGGTGAGGAAGGTGAAGGCCAGATTTCCCATCATGTCTTTGACCCAGGCGGCGGCCGATCGCGTCCAGCACCTGGTCGCCGGCGCCGAGCGTCCGATCGCGGGCCTGCGCGTCGGCGTCAAGAATGGCGGCTGCGCCGGCATGTCCTATACTTTGGAATTCGCCGAAGCGATCGGACCCTATGACGAGGTGATCGAGGACAGGGGCGTGAAGATCCTCATCGACCCGAAGGCGCTGATGTTCCTGTTCGGCACAGAAATGGACTTCAAGACCGACAAGCTCGGGTCCGGATTTACCTTCAACAATCCCAACCAGACGGGGTCTTGCGGCTGCGGAGAGTCGGTTTCGATCGCGCCGGCGAGCGAGGCTCAGCTGGAGGAGGCGCGCACGGCATCGGGCGGACCGGGCCGATAGTATCACGCAAACTGCCGGAGCGTGTCTTCGTCATTGCGAGCGAAGCGAAGCAATCCCGTCAGCGGCTCTGGATTGCTTCGTCGCTCCGCTCCTCGCAATGACGCTCGTCGGGGCGGCTTACTCCGCTTCCTCGACCGCAGGCTTCAGCCGCACGGGCTTGAGCAGAAAACTCGGCGTGTGATCGCCCATGCCCACGACTCGTTCGTCGCCGGCACGGGCCGGCGTCCGGGCGCCGGCGCGTTCTCGGTTCTTATGATCTTCGGTTCTGCGAACGTCGGGTTTATGCTCTTGGGCCTTCCGGTCGCTGCCTTTGGGCGCCTCGGCTTTCTCTTCGCCCGGGTGCCGGCCGCGGCGGCTTGAGCCCGCACCTCTGTCGCGCCGTCCCGCCGGGGCGGCCTTGTGCGCGGGGGCCTCATCTTCGTGGTCGGGAAGATCCTCAAATGTGGCGCCTTCCAGCCAGCCGATCGGGTGACCGATCAATTTCTCGATCTCGGCGACATGTTTGCGGTCGGCTCGGGTGACGACCGAAATCGCGGTTCCCTGCTTGCCGGCGCGTCCGGTGCGGCCGATGCGATGCACGTAATCCTCGGCATGGACCGGCACGTCGAAATTGAAGACATGGCTGACATCGGGAATGTCGAGGCCGCGGGCGGCGACATCGGAGCAGACGATCAGATCGACCTCGCCCGTCTTGAACGCGTCGAGCGAGGCCATGCGGGCGCGCTGATCCATGTCGCCATGCAAGGCGCCGGCGCGGAAACCGTGCTGCACGAGCGATTTGTGGAGGAGCGCGACATCTCGCTTGCGATTGCAGAAGATGATCGCATTCTTGAAATTGGCGGCGCCGCGGATCGAATTGCGCAAGGTCATCCGCTTGCCTAGTCCCGGCGCCGAGGCGACGAGCGCCTGGGTGATCTCCGCGGGGCTGGAGGCGGCGGGCCCGACCTCGATCCGCACCGGATTGTGCAGGAAGGCCTCGGTGAGCTTGACGATTTCCTGCGGCATGGTGGCCGAGAAGAAAAGCGTCTGCCGCGTGAACGGGACGAGCTTGCAGATCCGCTCGATGTCCGGAATGAATCCCATGTCCAGCATGCGGTCGGCCTCGTCGATCACCAGGATCTCGATGCCGGTCAAAAGCAGCTTGCCGCGCTCGGAAAAATCGAGCAGCCGGCCGGGCGTCGCGATCAGAACGTCGGCGCCGCGCATGATCTTCGTTTCCTGGTCGCCGAAGGACATGCCGCCGATCAGGAGTGCCACGTTGAGCTTGTGGTTCACGCCGTAGCGGGCGAAGCTCTCTTCGACCTGGGCGGCGAGTTCGCGCGTCGGTTCGAGGATGAGGGTGCGCGGCATTCGCGCCCGAGCCCGCCCTTGTTCGAGGCGCGACAACATGGGCAGGGTGAAGGCGGCGGTCTTGCCGGTGCCCGTCTGCGCGATCCCGAGCACGTCGCGGCCGGCGAGCGCCTCGGGAATGGCTTTGGCTTGGATGGGAGTAGGATGCGTGTAACCGGAAGCTTCTACCGCCTGTAGAACCTTCTCGCTGAGGCCTAGTTCTCTAAATGTCATATTGTTCCTGAGGGAGCCGCGCGCCCGAGCTGGCACTTCGGCGTGTTCCGAGGCGTAATCCAAATTCGCCGGCCAGCGATGCGGCAACGACGATGCGCCAAGGAGAAAATCGGAAACGCGAGCGACGAATCGGATCGCGTTCCAGGCCGCTCTTTATCTCCGATATCGGGATGAATCAATCCGATTGCAAGGCTAGCGGCCGACCAATATGCCTCAGTGCCCAGCATTTGGTGTCCGTCCCCAGGTCTAGGAGGCAGCCATGTGGCGCAATGGCCGAGGCCGCGGTGAGACGATTTTCATCAAAACGAAGATGGTCGCCAGAGTCAGGACATAGACAATGAGCTGCAGCTGCGTCGGTTGATCCGTATAGCCGATGAGCGTGTGCAGCACCCGACCGAGAATCCCGTCGTCCGGCAGAATGGACGAGGTGTTCCAAACCGTCCTGTCGAGCTTCGTCGCGAGATCCGCCTGCTCGAGAAAGGCGACGGCCTGCACCGCCATTCCGGCGGCGATGAACGAGATCAAAATTGTGGTGACGCGAAACAAGTGGCGCATCGGAATGGCGACGAGCCCCCTGAACGTGAGAAAGGAGAGGGCGGCGCCGAGCAATAGCCCCAGCATGCCGCCGGCGAATATGGAAAGCCCGCTGCTGCCTCCCGCAACGATGATCCCATAGAGAAAGAGGACGATCTCGGAGCCTTCTCTCAGCACCGCCACCGCGACCACAATGGCGAGCGCGATCAGCGGCTTGGCTCCGCTACGGACCTCGCGGCCGATGGCGTGCAACTCATCGCTCATCTCACGACCATGTCGCGCCATCCAGACATTGTGCCAGGTCAGCATGACGACGGCGAGAGACAGGATCGCCGCGTTGAAGACCTCTTGTCCCATGCCGGCCATCGCCTCCGCGATCAATCCAGTGAACATTGCGACGAGTCCTGCGCCGCAAACACCGGCGATGACGCCGCCGAAGATGTACCGGAGGCGATGCGGAATCGTCTGCGAGACGGCAAGGACGATGCCGACGACCAGGCCGGCTTCGACGACTTCGCGGAAGACTATGATGAGCGCACCAATCACCAGCGCACCTTTCGTTCGCGGAGTTCCGGCGCATGCCGAGCTTTCACGGCGAAGCCGTGCTGCCGTTCGCTCGGCGCATCGTTTCGGAGTGCCGCTTGCAGGATGAGACGGCGGCGGTAACGAGTATACCCGCGCCCGCAACCTGTCTGGTTCGCGTTTTGAACTATACGGGTGCGCCGATTACTGCAAGAACCCCGGCCTACATTTAGAATTCTTCAAAAGTCGGCTGGGATTCGTCTGAATAGCTAAGCCGCCGTGTCGATCGGCACGATCGGGCTTCTCGGTATGGCGACGAGAACGTCGATGAGATCGGCGTCGAGCATGATCGTCATGCGCTCGCCGGGCTTCAGCCAATCGAGCGCCTCGTCGATCGCCCCGGCCTCGTTGAGCTTGGCTTCGGCGAGCGCCCATTCCGCTGAAATCTCGCCGCGTTTGCGAGAACGCCCGGCCGGCAGCAAGGCGAGATGGACGGCGCGGAATTCCGCATCCTCATAGAGGCTGCGCAGCCCGTCGGCCTCGGCGACCTGGTGTGCGAGCAGTTTCCCGAGCTTGTTGGCGCGGCGGACGACGCGCGGTTTCGACCTTTCTTCCGGCGTCCCCAAAAGGCCGGAACGGCGCAGAACGATGCCGAAGGACAATTGTCCGGTCGCCCAGGAAAGGAAGATCGCAAGCACAAGACCGAGGATCGTCGGCGACATCCAGGCAACCAGAGAGGGCGAGATCAACAGCCCGGCGATTAGCGTCAAGAGACCCATGGCGACATGCGACCTGTGACGGCGCACGATCGCCTTGAAGGGAACCGAGCCGTCATCGCGCCGCGGCGGGTTCCAACCGGTGTCGAAGCCGAACAGGAAATGCGCGACATGGCCGGTCTGAATCAGCATCATGATCGGCGCCAGCAGGGCCGACATGAGTATCTCGAAGAGGGTCGAGACCATGAGCCGGATCGCGCCGCCATAGCCGCGCCGGGTCGCGCCGCGCAGCAGCGCGAGCATCAGGCCGAAGAGCTTCGGCGCCAGCAGGATCGCCATGGTGAGCGCGAAGAGGTTCAGCGACCTCTCGGCATCAAATCGCGGCCAGGCCGGAAAAAGCGCGAAGCCGCTGGGGAAATATTCGGGCCTTATGTAGCTCGCCTGGAAGACGAGCACGATGCCGACGAAGAGTTGCAGCATCCACAGCGGGGAGGCGAGATAGCCCATGATGCCGCTGATCATGTGCTGGCGCGAGCTCCAATGCAGGCCCTGCGCCGACAAGACGCGCATATGCTGGAGATTGCCCTGGCACCAACGCCGGTCGCGCGACGAAAGCTCGATCAGCGATGGTGGACTTTCTTCGTAGCTGGCGTCAATTCCCAGCAGCATATAGACCGCGTAGCCGGCCCGCCGCATCAGCGCCGCTTCGACGAAATCATGGCTGAGGATATGGCCGCCGAGGGGCGGCCGGCCTTTCAGAGTTGGCAGGCCGCAATGCGCGGCGAAAGCCTTGGTCCTGATGATCGCATTATGGCCCCAATAATTGCCGTCGCGCCCCATCCAGGCGGTGAGCCCGGCGGCGATCACCGGCCCATAGATCCGCGCCGCGAATTGCTGCACCCGGGCAAACAGAGTGTTGCGGTTGATGATCAGCGGCAGGGTCTGGATGATGCCCGCGCCCGGATCGGCTTGCATCGCCGCGGCCAGGCCGACGACGGCCGCGCCGCTCATCAGACTATCGGCATCGAGCACCACGAAATGCGGATAATGGCCGCCCCAACGGGTCACGAAATCGGCGATATTGCCCGACTTGCGCGCCAGGTTCTTGGGGCGGTGGCGATAGAATATCCGCACCCGTGGACCAAGCCGTCGGCGGATCGCCATGAAAGCATGTTCTTCGGCGATGAGGATCTCCGGATTGGTCGTATCGGAGAGCAGGAACCAATCGAACGAGGGTCCATGCCCGGTTGCTTCGACCTCTTCGAACATCGCCTGAAAAGCGCCGAATACCCGTTCCGGCGCCTCGTTATAGATCGGCATGATGATGGCGGTGCGTTCGTTGAGCACTTCGGGAACGGCGGGTGGCTTTGGCGGCGCGAAAAGCAAGCGCAGGAAGCCGACGCAGGCGCTCGTGAAGGCGAGCGCGATCCAAGAGAAATTGACGACGAAGAGACAGACCAGCGCCCATTCGAGTGGCGTGACGGCGCCGACGGCGACGACTTCGTACATCTGATAGGCGCCATAGGCGGTGAGCGCCAGAGCGCCGCCAAAGACGAGCAGGCGGGAGATCCAACACCAAAATGCCGGCCGCTCCGGCGTGCGCCCCTGGTCCTTGCCAGGATCGAAACGAAACAAGCTTTGCGTCGGCATCGCAAGCGGCGATTCCGGCGGCATCGGCGCGCCCAGATCAGCGACCGCGTTCGCCCGCGGATCGCAGGCTCCTTGCGCCGCGCCTTCCGGCGGCCGCGGGTTGATCAACGTGTCCATCTATAGAGCCAAGTTTCGCTGACGGGCTTGCTATCCGCCTCGAGCACGAGACGCATTTCCGAAGAGACTTCGTTGCCGGGGTCGAATTCGAACAAGACGCGATAAACTTTCGTACTGGGCAAGGGAAACTGCCGAATCGAGGTGATCGTGCCGGGCGTTGCAGTCAGCATCGGTTTTACCGCCTGGCTCTGCTGCGGATCGCCGAGGAAATCACCTGTGAATTCGACAAGGAACCGACGCTGGCGCCCGCTTGAGCCGCGGCCGGAGCGCGTGTCGGTGACGATCGCAAGCGCCGGCTGCTCGGGTGGGTACCAACACCAGAACTGTCGATAAGCAAAAGAAGTTTCATTCCCCGCGATGAGCGGCTGGCGCGGCCGCCAATACGCGATGATGTTATCGTTTGCCTCCGAGTCGCTTGGGATTTCAATAAGTTGAAGTCCACCAGCGCCCCAATCGCCAATCGGTTCGATCCACAGCGAGGGGCGCAGCTCCCAGTGCTGATTGTCGTCCTCATAATGGTCGAACTCCCGGTCGCGCTGCAGGAATCCGAAGCCGCGCGGATGTTCATCGACGAAAGTCGAGATCTGCAAGGTCTCCCGGTTGGAGGTCGGACGCCAGATCCATTCGTTGTTTCCGGTCGACATTTGCACGCCGCCAATCTCGGCGAGAGTTAAACGCACATCGTCGGGGCGGCGATGATCGATCGCTTCGGAGACCACCGTCGCACTCATGGTCGCCAGGCCGAAATTGTTGACGCCGACCCTGGGGAACAAGGTGCATTCCGTATCGATGATCGTCGCCTCGCCCGGGCGCAAGGTGAAGCGATAGGCTCCGCTCACGCTTTCCGAATCGATCAGGGCGTGGATGACGAGCGTGTCGTCGGCGAGCGTCGGCCGTTCGATCCAGAAGGTGCGGATCATCGGAAACTCCTCGCCGCGCGGGTCGGCGGTCTTGATCGATAGAGCTCGTGCCATTGTGCCGGGGTTCTGGCCCTGCGCGACGGCCCGAAAGAAGCTCGCGCCCTGGAATGTTGCGATCTCTGCAAAACCTTTGCCATCCTGCGGCGTCAGGACACGGAAGCCGGAAAATCCTATGTCGCCGATATCCCCACGCACGGAGAGCTTGCCGAAGTCATAGAGGGCAGGGTCGTAGATCAGTCGACGCGCCTGACCTTGCCCTGCAATATTAATCTCAACCGGCGACGAAAAGATGAAGCCGCGGTGCAGCGGCTCGAGCGCGAAGCCCAAAGTTTCATTGGCCCAAAGCGCGGTGCCCGGCTTGCCGCGGACTGCGACATATTGCTCGTAGGTGAGGTTGCGAAAGGGCGCCGGAAGATCGGTCGAGATCGGCTTGAAGGGCTGTTTGGCCAGGGCCCGCGCCGTGTCGGTCACAACGCTGGCTTGGAACGGGCTCGGACTGCCGAACGCAAAGCCGGGGGGCGCGGATTGCGCCAAAGCTACGCCGACGAGGTCTCCCGCCAGCGGAAAAAGTCCACTCATCCCGGCAGCCATGCTGCCGAGACCGATTTTCAACACGTCTCGACGCTCGAACATGAATCCACTGGGACCGAACGGGAGCCGTTGCTTGGAATTAGCAGTGTCTCTCGTGTATATCGCATTTATCGTGCCTGCGAGATGGCTTCTTGGACAGAATATGGTAAGCGGCTTCCCATTGTTGAAGGATTTGGCAATCCAGGGACAAGCGCCAGTGTCTCGCCGGCGTCGGGCATTGTCCTCTGCCGTGGATAGCGCCCGGCCGCGAGCAGGTGAACCCTGTGGGGCCGGTTGTCGCAGCCGGCAAAGCCGGCCGGTTTGGGCCTTGCGCCAATGACATCTCCAAACGGAGCCGAGCGGCGCTGCCTTGCCGTCGTCCTCGCCGCCGGCGAGGGCGAGCGCATGCGCTCGCGCGTGCCGAAGGTGCTGCACGAACTTGCCGGACGCTCGATGCTCGCCCATGTGCTTGCCGCCGTGGCGGCAGCCGGCGCCGATCGGCTGGCGATCGTGGTCGCTCCCGGCCAGGACGATGTCATTGCTGAAGCCAGACGCCTCGCCCCGGCGGCGGAATTCTTCGTCCAGGCCGCGCCGCTCGGGACGGGCGATGCGGTGCTCGCCGCCAAGGCCGCCATTGCCGCAGGCTGGGACAATGTTCTCATCGCCTTCGCCGACACGCCGCTCGTTGAGCCCGAGACTTTCGCCAAGCTGCGCCGCGCGCTCGCCGAACCCTACGGCATCGCCGTGCTCGGTTTCGAGGCGGCGGATCCGACCGGCTATGGCCGGATGATCCTCGAAGACGGCGCTCTCGTCGCGATCCGCGAGGACAAGGATCTTCGCGGGGGCGAACGCAGCCTCACGCTCTGCAATGGCGGTCTCATGGCGATCGCCGGAGCGCATTGCCTGAGCCTGCTCGAATCGATCGGCAAGGCCAATGCGCAGGGCGAATATTACCTGACCGATGCCGTCGCTGCGGCGCGGGCGCGCGGTCTGAAGACTGCGGTCGTCCACGCGCCGGAGGAGGAAGTGCTGGGCATCAACGACCGGGCGCAGCTCGCCGCCGCCGAGGCGGTTCTCCAGGCGCGGCTGCGGCAAAAAGCGATGGCCTCAGGCGTCACCTTCCTCGATCCCGGACGCGTGCATCTTTCCTTCGATACAACCTTCGGGCGCGACGTTACCATCGAGCCGGACGTCTTCTTCGGGCCGGGCGTCAAGGTCGGCGAAGGCGCCACAATCCGCGCCTTTTCGCATCTCCTGGGCGCTGAGATCGGGCCGCGCTCAATCGTCGGGCCATTTGCCCGCCTGCGGCCGGGCGCCGTGCTTGCCGAGGACGTGCATGTCGGCAATTTCGTCGAGGTGAAAGCGGCTAGCCTCGGCGCCGGGGTCAAGGCCAACCACCTCGCCTATATCGGCGACGCGACGATCGGTGCTGCGACCAATATCGGCGCCGGGGCGATCACCTGCAATTACGACGGCTTTACGAAATTCCGCACCGAGGTGGGGGAAGGCGCCTTCATCGGGGTCAATGCCGCGCTCGTCGCTCCGGTCAAGATCGGCGCCGGCGCCTATATCGGGAGCGGCTCCGTCATCACCAAGGATGTTGCCGCCGACGCGCTGGCCTTGGCGCGCCAGAGGCAACTTGAGAAACCATTTTGGGCTAAGGCTTTCCGTGCCAAGCACCGGAAATAGGTCGCCGGCCGGCGCGATGGCGCAAGCAGATCCGAAAGGCTGATTCATGTGCGGAATTGTCGGGATTCTCGGCTCCGGGCCAGTCGCCGGGACAATCCTCGAAGCCTTGAAGAGGCTCGAATACCGGGGCTACGATTCGGCCGGGATCGCGACCCTCGAAAACGGCCGGATCACGCGCCGGCGCGCCGCCGGCAAACTCAAGAATCTCGAAGCATGGCTCGCGGCGGAGCCGCTCTTCGGCAGCCTCGGCATCGGCCACACGCGTTGGGCCACGCATGGCCGGCCGACAGCCGATAACGCGCATCCCCATCACAACGGGAAAGTGGCCGTCGTCCATAACGGAATCATCGAGAATTTCCGCGCCTTGCGCGAGGAACTGCGCGGCAAGGGGCATGTCTTTACCTCCGATACCGATACGGAAGTCGTGGCCCATCTGGTCGATGAAGCCATGGCCGGCGGGCTTTCGCCGGTCGAAGCGGTGGCGGCGAGCCTGCCGCGCCTGAAGGGCGCCTTCGCGCTCGCCTTCCTTTTCGAGGGCGAAGACGATCTCTTGATCGGTGCGCGGGAAGGCGCGCCGCTTGTTGTCGGCTTCGGCACGGGCGAGAGGGAGGGTGAATTCTATCTGGGCTCGGATGCGCTGGCACTTGCGCCGCTGACCGACGAACTCGCCTATCTCGAGGAGGGCGATTACGTAGTCTTGACCCGCCACGGCGCGAAATTCCACGATGCCGCGAACCGCCCGGTCGAACGGCGGCGGGTGAAGACGCCGGCTTCGGCCTTTCTGATCGACAAAGGCAATTACCGGCATTTCATGGATAAGGAGATCCATGAGCAGCCGGAGGTCGTCGGCCGCACGCTGGCGCATTGTCTCGACCTCTCGGCCGGCACGGTGGCCTTGCCCTTCGAACTGCCGGTCGACCCGGCACGCTTGCCGCGGCTTACGATCGCCGCCTGCGGTACGGCCTTCATGGCGGGGCTCGTCGCGAGCTATTGGTTCGAGCGCATCGCCAAATTGCCGGTCGAGATCGAAGTCGCCTCGGAGTTCCGCTACCGCGAGGCGCCGATGCAGCCGGGCGGCTTGATGCTGCTCATTTCGCAATCGGGCGAGACGGCGGACACGCTCGCCTCGCTACGCTACGCCAAAAAGCAAGGTCAGAAGATCCTCAGCATCGTCAATGTCGCGTCTTCGACCATGGCGCGCGAGAGCGACGTCGCCGCCTTGACGCTGGCCGGCCCCGAGATCGGCGTCGCCTCGACCAAGGCGTTTACCTGCCAGCTCGCTCTGCTTGCCTGTCTGGCGCTCGCCTTCGCGCGGGCGCGGGGCACGGTCGATGCAAAGGAAGAAGCGCGACTCGTCGCCGAACTTATGGCCGTTCCAGGCTTGATGGCGGAAGCTTTGAAGCGCGAACCGAAAATCGAGGTGCTCTCGCGCGATCTCAGCAAGGCCCGCGACGTCCTCTATCTCGGCCGCGGCACTTCCTATCCGCTGGCCCTCGAAGGCGCCCTGAAGCTGAAGGAAATCTCCTACATCCATGCGGAAGGCTATGCGGCCGGCGAATTGAAGCACGGACCGATCGCGCTCGTCGATTCCGATCTGCCGGTGATCGTGCTGGCGCCGCGCGACCGCGTCTTCGAGAAGACCCTGTCGAACGTGCAGGAGGTTGCCGCGCGCAATGGCCGCATCATCCTGATCGCCGACGGCCAGGCGGCGTGTGACCTAGGCGTCGCCGCCGAAGTGATCGCGATGCCCGAGATGGCGCCGGATTTTTCGGCGATCGTCTATGCCGTGCCGGTGCAGATGATCGCCTATCACACCGCCGTCTTCATGGGCAAAGACGCCGACCAGCCGCGCAATCTGGCAAAGAGCGTCACGGTCGAATAGCTCCCTGCACCGGCCTCCTCCGTACTCGCCCTCATCTCGGCCCGCGATCTATCGGCCGAACGGTTTAACCCGTCGGCCAAAAGTCGTGCGACTCGGCCTGTTCGAGGGAAAACGGCGGTGCTGAAAGAAATCTGTCAGTCGAGATATTTGTTTCCGCCGCCGCTTCACGACGGCCATCCTCGTAGCCTTCACGAAAAAGATCGGCGCGCCGCGTCTTCAGGCCAGGATTGTCTTGCAGCAATCGGCCGATCTGGTTTCTTTGCTCGGTGATCGTGCGGCGCCAGCTCGCGCCTTGGTGAGCCGGCTGCAGCATCCATTTGAGCAGATGCATGCAGAGCAGACGATAGCTGGAGCGAAGCGCGTTGATCTCGGCGCGGCCCAAGGTTTCGAGCTCCTCCGCTATGTTGGCGATATCGATCTTATCGATTTTTCGGCGGCGAAGGAGAGCGGCTTGCTGAAGGCACCAAGAGAAAAAGTCCCGCTCGTAGAGATTGGCGGAGACCGAGACAGGTTGGCTGGCGCGGGGCATGGCAGATACTCGCAAGGAGAACTGCGGTTAGATTAAGGATTTGTCGGCGGAAAGGCCAGATCGAAGGCGCGATTGAGAAGCCGAACCGCGACATCTTGGAAATCGTGCCCCCCGGTCCCGGATGGCATGCTGCGCATGCCTCCGGAAAAGGGAAGCGAGCTCCACTGGCCGAAGCGAAGCGAAGAGCCGGGGTCCAGGAGTCGCGGCCAAGTCATTGCGAGGAACGAAGCGACGAAGCAATGACGTGGCCGGCTTTGCCGGCTCCTCAGGGCAAGCGGCGTGTCTTAGCAAGACCGCTCTACCCGGCCAGGCTCGCCAGCAGAAACGCGAACACTGTGTCATGAATGCCAGGCTCTTTGCTTTCGCGGTCTCCGGCGACATTGAGGACGCGAATTTCGCGTTCGGCGAGCCAATGGCGGAAGTCCGATGCTGCGTCGAGCGGGATCGGCCGACCTGAGCGCCAGGGCAGCACGGTGAATGGCTTCTTGTGCTTGCCACAGAACTCCTTTGTATCGCGGCTGCCGCCGGAACCCGCATCTCCGACGATCAAGGTCGCGTCGGAATCACGAACATTGGCCTCGGTGCGCGCCATGTAGCCGGCCTCCGTGTGCTCCCGCATATTGTAAAGCATGGCGAAATCCGGCCGCGCGCCGGATTCTGTCATGAAGCCGCGCGGCATCCAGCCTCCGGTTGGCAGCCCAAGCCGTTTTGCGGCCGCGAGCGCGCCTTGGTCAGCGCCTGTTTGGCCGCCCGAAATAATGCGCGCGACACGTATCAATGTTCACGAATGGCTCTTGCCGCTCGACGCGGAGGATTGCTGAATTCTGCTCTGCTCGAGTTCCAACTTCGTCGATAGAAGTTCCGCCACGTCGCGCAGCGATAGGACGCCCACGAGTCGTCCCTGTTCGACCACCCAAAGTCGGCTCTTCTCGCTGCGCCGCATCTGCGCCAGTGCGGCAAGCGCATCGGTTTCAGGAGCCACAATATCCTCCGGCTTGTGGCGGACCATGATTTGCTCGACCCGGGTCGTCGTCCAGACCGCGCGATCGATCTTGGCCACCTGTTCCGTCCCGACGGAGCCGATCAGGATCCCATTGGAGGTGACGGGAAAGCAACGGTGGTGATGGAGGTAGACGAAATCCTCGATAAAGGTGGCGATCGAGGCATCCGGTGGGACGGCGACGGGCTGCGATGTCATGACGCGGGAGACCGGCACGCCTTCAAGCGCCGTGCGGGCGAGGACTTCGCGATAGCTTGCCGCGGCCGCGCTCCTGAGGAACATTCCGATGAGAAAGCGCCACATCCCGCCGATAAAATTGCCGGTGACTATACTGATGACACCAAGGACAATGAGCAGAATGCCGAAGAGATCTCCGGCGCGCGTGGCGATCCGTGTCGCCCAAAGGAGATTCTTGCGCCAGTACCATAGCGCGGCGCGCAGCATCCGGCCGCCGTCGAGCGGAAATGCCGGAACGAGGTTGAACACCGCCAGCACGGCGTTGATGAACCCGAGGTACCAGAGCGTGCCTCTCAGCGCGGCCGGTAATTTCCAGGCGCCGGCAAGTGCAAGGAGAGTGAAAAAAGCCCCGCTGAGCAAAAAGCTCGCCGCAGGCCCCGCCGCCGCCATCAGGAACTCGCTCTTGGCACTTGGAGGCTCCTGCTCCATTTCGGCCACGCCACCGAAAAGGAAGAGCGTGATGCCGCGGATCGGCATGCCATAGTGCCGGGCCACGAGCGAATGTGACATCTCGTGGAAGACGATCGAGAACATGAAGCCGATTGTCGTCGCAATCGCCATCCACCAATAGGTCGCCCGCGTGAGCCGCGGCGCCACGCCCGGAAAGACGGCTTCGGCCAGGGTCCAGCTTATCAGCGCAGCCAACAACAGCCACGACGCGTCGATCCAAACCTCGAAGCCAAACAGCGACAGGAGTCGGATTCGGTGCGTGAAAATGGCAACTCTCCTCGAAAAGAGCCAATAGATAAATGTGCCGAAGGTCGGCAAAAGACAATGAGTCGACGACCGCCCTCATCGATCACTACGCGCTGCGCACGCAGCACCTTCGTTCGGCAATGTGCACCCAGGGCGACCAGCCGGCCCGGAATGATATTGGAATTCGAAGCGCAGAGCGGTCTGGCTGGCGGAATTTGCGGCTATGGATTGGCGCCAGCTTTGCGGCTCGGGCGCCTGAACTGATGCGCGGCCCATTTGACGCCGCTTGTGTTTTCCGCCCCTTTGCGATTGTTTGGGCGCCGATCAGGTGTCCGGCAGCTATGGCAAGCCGGCGATTCGTTCAGTTCCCGCCGAGCCCATTCATGCGCCTCTCCCGCTATTTCCTGCCGATCCTGCGCGAAACGCCGAAGGAAGCAGAGATCTTGTCGCATCGGCTGATGCTGCGCGCCGGGATGATCCGCCAGGAGGCCGCCGGCATCTATGCCTGGCTGCCGCTCGGCTTCAAGGTCTTGCAGAAGGTGACCGAGATCGTCCGCCAGGAGATGGACCGGGCGGGCGCGATCGAGCTTCTGATGCCGACCCTTCAGCTCGCCGATCTCTGGCGCGAGACCGGCCGCTATGACGCCTATGGGCCGGAGATGCTGCGGATCAAGGATCGGCACGCGCGCGAATTGCTGTACGGGCCGACCAACGAGGACATGATCACCGAGATCTTCCGCGCCTATGTGCATAGCTATCGGGAGCTGCCGAAGATCCTCTATCACATCCAATGGAAATTCCGCGACGAGCAGAGGCCGCGGTTCGGCGTCATGCGCGGCCGCGAATTCCTCATGAAGGACGCCTATTCCTTCGATATCGACGAGCCGGCCGCGCGCCGTTCCTATCAACGGATGTTCGTCGCCTATTTGCGGATTTTCGCACGGATGGGGCTCAAGGCCATTCCCATGCGCGCCGAAACCGGGCCAATCGGCGGCGATCTCAGCCACGAATTCATCATTCTCGCCGAGACCGGCGAATCCGGCGTCTATTGCGACGCCGACATTCTCGACCTGCCGATACCGGACGAGACGATCGACTATGAATCCGATCTCGAACCGATCATCAATGATTGGACCCGGCTTTATGCGGCGACCGACGATGTCCACGATCAGGCGCGGTTCGAAGCCGAGACGACGCCGGAAAAACGCGTGCGAAAGCGCGGGATCGAGGTGGGCCAGGTCTTCTATTTTGGCGATAAATATTCAAAGCCCATGCACGCCGTGGTCGCCGGGCCGGACGGAATCGAGCGGCCGGTGATCAGCGGCTCCTATGGCGTCGGCGTTTCCCGCCTCGTCGGCGCCTTGATCGAGGCCCATCATGATGAGGCCGGAATCATCTGGCCGGAGGCGGTGGCGCCCTTCCTCGTCGGCATCGCCAATTTGAAGGTCGGCGACGCGGCAAGCGACGCGGCCTCGGCAAAAATTTACGAAGCGCTCAAAAAGGCCCGGATCGACGTGCTTTATGACGATACGGACGAGAGGCCTGGGGCCAAATTCGCCCGTCTGGACCTGATCGGGCTCCCCCACCAGGTGATCGTCGGGCCGAAGGGGCTTGCCGAAGGCAAAGTCGAAGTGAAGGCACGCGCCACGGGGGCGCGGGAGATGATGACGCTCGGCGAAGCGATCGCCCGTTTCGCCTCGTAAGAGGCCGCGTCCCGCGCGACAAGAGGATAGGATTTGATGGCGTTTTCCCGGCCCTTCGCACCATTCGAATGGATGATCGCGACGCGCTATCTGCGGGCGCGCCGCGCCTCGGGCTATGTTTCCGTCATCGCCGGATTTTCCTTTCTCGGCATCATGCTGGGCGTCGCCACGCTGATCGTCGTCATGTCCGTGATGAACGGGTTCCACGAGGATCTGCTCAATAAGATCGTTGGCATCAACGGCCATATTTTTCTTCAGGGCGCCGATACGCCGCTCACCGATTACGATGCCGTGGCCAAGCGCGTCGCCGCCGTGCCGGGCGTCGATCTCGCCATTCCGATGATCGAGGGTTCGGCCTTCGCCTCCTCGACCTTCGCGCAGGGCGGCGCCGGGGTGCTGGTGCGCGGGATCAGGGAAGCCGATATCAAGCGCCTGCCGGGCATAGCCGGTACCGTCCATGCCGGAACGCTCGCCGGATTCGACGCGGACGGAGGGGTCGCCATCGGCCAAAGGCTCGCCGATAACCTCAACCTGCGGGTCGGCGACAAGATCAAGCTCATCACCGCGAACGGCGCCCAGACGCCGTTCGGCGTCGTGCCGCGCGTCAAGAGCTACCCGGTCAACGCGATCTTCCAGATCGGCATGGCGGAGTTCGACGGAATTTTCGTCTATATGCCTCTGCCGGAGGCGCAGGCCTTTTTTAACCAAGACGGCCAGGCGAGCGTGATCGAGCTCTTCCTCAAAGATCCGGAGAGAATCGACGCCGTCCGCGCGACGATCCAGGCCGCGGTCGACCGGCCGGTCATGATGACCGATTGGCGGGAGCGCAATCGGACCTTTTTCGATGCGCTCAATGTCGAGCGCAACGTCATGTTCGTCATCTTGACCTTGATCGTGCTCGTTGCCGCCTTGAACATCGTTTCCGGCCTCATCATGCTGGTGAAGGACAAGAGCCACGATATCGCGATCCTGCGCACCATGGGCGCGACGCGCGGCGCCATCATGCGGATCTTTCTCATCACGGGCGCATCGATCGGCATAGCCGGGACGCTCGCCGGATTTCTGCTCGGCCTTGCGATCGCCGACAATGTCGAGCCGATCCGCCAGTTCCTGAACCGGCTTCTTCACGCCAATCTCTTTCCCGCCGAGCTTTATTTCCTGTCGCGGCTTCCCTCCGTCGTCGATGCGCGCGATGTCACGGCGGTCGTCGGCATGACCCTCATCCTATCGGTCCTCGCGACGCTCTATCCGTCCTGGCGGGCAGCCAGGCTCGACCCGGTCGAAGCCCTGCGTTACGAGTGATATGTCGCGACCCGTTCTTCAGCTCGAAAATGTAGAGCGACGCTACCAGCAAGGAGCCACCGCGCTTGCCGTCCTGCGCGGCGCGAATTTCGCCCTCTTCGCCGGTCAATCGGTCGCGCTCGTCGCCCCCTCCGGCGCCGGCAAGTCGACTCTGCTCCATATTGCCGGCCTGCTCGAAAAGCCGGATGCCGGCGAAGTCTACGTCGACGGGGCTCCGACGATCCATATGAGCGACGAGGTGCGCACCGGCCTGCGGCGGCACGCGATCGGCTTCGTCTACCAGTTCCATCATCTGCTGCCGGAGTTCTCGGCGCTGGAAAACATCATGCTGCCGCAGATGATCGCCGGGCTCAGCCGGCGCCAGGCGCGTGGGCGCAGCCTTGAGCTGCTCGACTACCTCGGGCTCGCGGCACGCGCCAAGCATCGGCCCGCCGAACTTTCCGGCGGCGAACAGCAAAGAGTGGCCATCGCGCGGGCGGTGGCGAATGGGCCGGGGATTTTGCTGGCCGACGAACCAACCGGCAATCTCGATCCGAAAACCGCCGACCACGTCTTCGAGGCGCTCGAAACGCTCGTGAAGGCGACCCGCCTCGCGGCCTTGGTCGCCACCCACAACGAAGCGCTCGCGGTCAGAATGACGCGGCGGGTGAGTTTGAATGACGGACGAGTCATCGAAATGAGGTGATCGGGCGGGGCTGCCGAGATCATCTTGCAAATATTCGCAACTGCCGCGCTAAGCGAGGCTCGGATCCTGACTGAGGTCCTCGAGTCTCTTGCCGAGCGCGCGAATGCGCGCCTTCAACTCCGCGTTCTGGACTTCGAGCTCGCGCAGGCGCCCCTCGTTTCCTTCGGCAGGACACTCGACGGCCTGCGCCGGCGCGGCAGCTGGGGCTTGCGTACCGGTGAACTCGACGCCGATCGAGTCCTTGTCGCGCCAGACCAACCGGGCATGATGGCTGCGGCCCTTCTGCGGAATGTTGAGCTCGAATTCGGTCGGAACCGCCAACGCGTCGTCCAATGCGATCCTCGCGCCGGTCGCCGAGATGTTCTTGATGATGCAGTCGATCGTGGACATGCGGTTGTTAAAGATGACCTGGGCGCGCAGGAAGCTCCTGATCCTCTCCGTTGATCGCATATTCTCCGTGTTCCGCATGTCCGAATCCGCCGCGCTCGCCGCGGAGCGCTCGATGCGAAGATCGCGAAGGCGCTCCAGTTTTGACCTGTCGGCAAACCCCAAGCGGGTTCGCCGAAAATGCCACATCGCATGCGTGCCACTCTCCGCCAATTTCGCGCAACGTGCTTTGCAGGGGCAGCAAGCACAAATGACAATAGCTTTGCAGAGCTAACACTTGCTCAATCGCACCGAGGACATGCGCAGGCTGCGTCTGGCGCAAGCTCCGGTGCAAAGCGGAAGATCTTATGTTAGGCTCCGCGGGGCGTTCGGGAGCTCGACTTGGGACAGCGTATTCTTTTCCTCATAGGAGCGGTCCTCGCGGCCTTGACCCTGGCCGGCTGCGACAATTGCGGCCGGTTCGAAAAGTTCAATCTTCCCAGCGTTCCGAAGTCTTGCCATGCCGATCCGCCGCCGGGCTGAAAGTCCGGGCGAATTGGCTCGCATTCACCGCCCGAGAACTGATCTTGCACAAGAAGACAGAGCATTGATCTTGTCTGCTCTCTGAGGAAAAGCTCAAAGCGCTCCGTGAAAATTTGCATTTTCTGGACCGGCGCGATCGGCGGCTATCTCAGTCGTCCTATGGCGGCAGCGGCAGCGGCGCGCCCGAGGTTAGCAAGAGCAGCAGAGCATTGAGGATCAAGACCGCCATCGGCGCGAGGACCGCTGCGGCCTGGGGCAGACGATCATCCAGAGCGACGATAACTTCCCTATGCCCGATGAGCTTGCGGCGGTCGGCATCATTGCGGCATCCGCGCCGGGGTGAGGCCGGAATGGAGATACATCGCATGCCAGTCGCGCTCAATCTCCGAATAAAACCTTAACTTGTAGCCTAAGTTACAAATAGTATACTTGGCATTAAATGGCGCCGCAATTGATATTTTCAATGCGAAAGAGCATCCTTCGCAGCGCACCTCAGGGCACGCGAGGACCTTGCTCAATGGGCGCGAAGAAGGTTGGTTCGCTGCAGCCTGCGGCCGATCTCCCGACCGAGGCGGCTCAGGCCGAAAGGTTTGGCAAGGCCCGTTCGGCCCAATCGACCGCCGTGCTCGAAGACTATGTCGAGCTGATCGACGATCTGCTGACCTCGCAGGGCGAGGCGCGCCCGACCGACATTGCGCGCCGGCTCGGTGTTTCGCATGCCACCGCGATCAAGAGCATCGCCCGGCTTAAGCGCGAGGGGCTTGCGACCTCGAAGCTCTATCGCGGCGTGTTTCTGACGCCGCAAGGTTCGGACCTTGCCGCCCGCGTCCGAGCCCGCCACCGGCTGGTCGTCGATCTACTCGTCGCCGTCGGCGTGCCGGAACATTGCGCCGAACTTGATGCCGAGGGCATCGAGCACCATGTCTCGGATGTTGCGCTTGCTGCTTTCGCGCGTTTTCTCGGACGTGGCGGCTTGGCCGGCCGCAAGCCGGACTGATCAGCGGCGCTTCACACGACGGACTGCGCGGCGAGCGCTCCAGCACCGGCTCGACTTAATGTTAATGAGAGCCGCTGCTTTGTGGCATTCGCGCCACAGCTTAGGATCATCTTCGCAAGACTTGTTTAGCCAAGACGAAAGCCGCTTTTCAGCCATAAACCACCGGCTAGCTCAATTCGGTTGAATGGAGTTGGGTATTCGGCGCGACCTGATGGCAGCCGAAGCGGAAGCAGAGTTTCTAAGGTGCAGGAGTCATTCGCCCGCGTCCCCCGCGTGGCATTGGGTGTCCCTCGAGTGGGCCCGTCGCTTACTTTCGAACAGCGGGATATGAATTGGACGCGCGCGTATTCGACAAGCAAAAACTTCCCAGCCGGCACGTTACGGAAGGCCCCGAACGGGCGCCGCATCGCTCCTATCTCTATGCGATGGGGCTGACGCGCGAGGAAATCCATCAGCCTCTCGTCGGGGTCGTTTCCTGCTGGAACGAGGCGGCCCCCTGCAACATCGCCCTGATGCGGCAGGCTCAGGTGGTGAAGAGAGGTGTGGCGACCGCGGGCGGGACGCCGCGCGAATTCTGCACCATCACGGTGACCGACGGCATAGCCATGGGTCATCAGGGCATGAAATCGTCGCTGGTTTCGCGCGAGGTCATCGCCGATTCGGTCGAACTGACCATGCGCGGCCATTGCTACGACGCGCTGGTCGGCATCGCCGGTTGCGACAAGTCGCTGCCCGGCATGATGATGGCCATGCTGCGCCTGAACGTTCCGTCGATCTTCATCTATGGCGGATCGATCCTGCCGGGCAGCTTCCGCGGCCATCCGGTCACGGTGCAGGATCTTTTCGAGGCGGTCGGCAGATATTCCGTCGGCAAGATGTCGGCGGAAGATCTCGACGAGCTCGAGACGGTCGCCTGTCCTTCCGCCGGCGCCTGCGGCGCCCAGTTCACCGCCAACACCATGGCGACCGTTTCTGAGGCGATCGGCCTCGCCCTGCCTTATTCGGCCGGGGCGCCGGCGCCTTACGAGATCCGCGACCAGTTCTGCGAAATGGCCGGCGAAATGGTCATGGAACTCCTCGCCCGGAAGATCCGGCCGCGCGACATCGTGACGAGAAAGGCGCTTGAAAATGCCGCGACCGTTGTCGCCGCCTCCGGCGGATCGACCAATGCTGCGCTGCATCTTCCGGCGATCGCGCATGAATGCGGCATAGATTTCGATCTCTTCGCCGTCGCCGAGGTTTTCGAACGCACGCCCTATATTGCCGATCTGAAGCCGAGCGGCGCCTATGTCGCCAAGGATCTGTTCGAGGCGGGCGGCATCCCGCTCCTGATGAAGACCTTGCTCGACCACGGCTTCCTGCATGGCGATTGCCTCACCGTGACCGGCCGCACGATGGCCGAGAACCTGGCGAGCGTAAAATGGAACCCGGCGCAGAGCGTCGTGCGGCCGGCCAACAAGCCGATCAATCCGACCGGCGGCATCGTCGGGCTCAAGGGCAATCTTGCCCCGGACGGGGCGATCGTGAAGGTCGCCGGCATCGATCAGGAAAAGCTCGTCTTCGAAGGTCCGGCGCTGTGCTTCGACAGCGAGGAAGCCTGTTTCGAAGCAGTGTCGAAGCGCCGCTACGAGCCGGGCTCCGTCCTGGTCATCCGCTATGAGGGGCCGCGTGGCGGTCCGGGCATGCGCGAAATGCTGTCAACGACGGCTGCGATCTACGGCCAGGGCATGGGCAACAAAATGGCGCTGGTGACGGATGGGCGCTTCTCCGGCGCGACGCGCGGCTTTTGCATCGGCCATGTCGGGCCGGAGGCGGCGGTCGGCGGACCGATCGCGCTCGTCCGCGACGGCGACATCATCGCCATCGACGCGCTCAAACGCACCATCGAACTCCGCGTTTCGGCTGAGGAACTCGCCGAACGCAAGAAGAATTGGAAGCCGCGGCCGAGCGATTTCGGCTCGGGCGCACTGTTCAAATATGCGCAGACGGTCGGCCCGGCCCGTTATGGCGCGGTCACCCATCCGGGCGCAGCCGGCGAGACTCAGTGCTATGCGGATGCCTAGGCGCAGCGCTCTTTTTGCCATGATCGGCGTGGCGGCGTTTGCCGGAGCGAGCGCTGTTGCGACTGCACTGGCGTTCGACGGCACCACCCAGACGGCGGCAACCGCGGACAAGACGCCGTTGCAGATCTTCAAGAACCCGCAGGCCGCGCTGCGCGCCGGGCTGGAAGATTTCAAGACCGGAGATTCGCGTTCCGGACTCGAAGCTTTGAAATATGCCGCCGCCGCCGGCGAGTCGCTGGCGCGCTGGAAGCTCGCCAAGATGTATGCCGATGGCGACGGCGTGCCGCATGACGACATCAAGGCCTATGAATATTTCTCGCAAATCGTCGAGAATTACGATGAGGACAATTCGGACCCGCGCGAAGTGCCGGTCGTCTCGAGCGCCTTCGTCGCCGTCGGCGCCTATAGTCTGAACGGCATCGCCAATACGAAGGTCGCGTCGGATCCACAGCGGGCGCTTGCCATGTTCCAATATGCGGCGACCAATTTCGGCGATCCGAATGCCCAATATGATCTCGCCCGCATGTATCTCGACGGTGTCGGCGTCGAGAAGGATGCCGCGCAAGCCGCCCGTTGGCTGCATCTTGCCGCGGATAAGAACCATGCCGAAGCCCAGGCTCTGCTCGGACAATTGCTGTTCGCTGGCCGCGACGGCGTGCCGCGTCAACGCGGCCTCGGCCTGATGTGGCTGTCGCTCGCGCGGGAGACGGCGCTGCAGGACAAGAAGGATCAGTGGATCGTCGATCTTTACAACAATGCCGCTGCGGCGGCGAGCGACAACGACAAGCAGATTGCCGCGCTCTATGTCGCCGACTTCAAGAAGAAGCATGATTAGGTGCGTCCCCTCTCCCCGCAAGCGGGGAGAGGGGAACGCTATATAATCAGCATGGACACCGCAGAAAGAATCGTCCGGGTGCGGGTGAGCGGCCGCGTGCAAGGCGTCGGCTTTCGCGCGTTCACGCAGCGGCATGCTGAGGCGCGTGGCGTCGCCGGTTGGGTACGCAACCGCCGCAACGGCGATGTCGAGGCGGTCTTCGTGGGGTCGGAGCATGCCGTGGCCATGCTCTGCGAGCTGTGCCGCCGGGGTCCGCCGCAGGCGCGGGTCGAGGGGCTCGAAGTTTTCGAGGCCGATCCTTCGGCGCTTGCCCAGCTCGGCGGGGCAGACGGATTCTTGCAACTCGCGACGGTTTAGAGCATCGGACACTCAAGTGACTCCATATCCGGCGGCAGCGAAGTAGTTTCTGCATTCGGCAGGCTCGAACAGGTCGCAGATTTGTCCGATGGCCTGCCAGAGGGCATCGATGGTCCTGACGGCCCTGGC
>Ga0116223_10000295_pt1 | contig 64192 bp, 55 predicted proteins | sample Sb_taG_3_FD_90092 | JGI IMG/M metagenome (GOLD analysis project Ga0116223, IMG submission 90092) | Peat soil microbial communities from Weissenstadt, Germany - Sb_50d_a_PC metaG | ecosystem: Environmental > Terrestrial > Soil > Wetlands > Peat | place: Germany: Weissenstadt | collected 2010-09-21 | reverse complement strand
TAGTCCCGACACGCTTGCTCGGTGTCGAACCGAGCCTCGAAATCGGCCAGACTCCGGGGATACTCCTCCACAGCCGGCCATGCTACAGGTTGGGGCCACCTGAGTCAAGTAAATACCCCCTTACAGCCATTTGTACTTTTGAAGAATTTTCTTCAATGGATGTGAACGCGCGGCGTCACCGACATGCCCGGCCGCAACGCCTGATCCTGGTTTTGCCCCGGATCGACGGAGATGCGCACCGGAATCCGTTGCACTACCTTCACGAAATTCCCGGTGGCATTCTCCGGGGGGAGCAGGCTGAAGCGTGCTCCGCTGGCGCCTGAAATCCGCTCCAAACGTCCGGTGTAGGTCCGGCCGTTGGCATCCACATCGAAGGTGACGCTCTGCCCCAGCTTCATGTCCTTCAACTGGCTTTCCTTGAAGTTCGCCATGACCCAGATATCGTCCAGCGCCACGATGGACATCAACTGCTGTCCCGGCGCGATGTTCTGGCCCACCTCGACGGCTTTTCGGCCGACCATGCCATTGCGCGGGGCGGTGATGACGGTGTAGGAGAGATTCAATTGCGCCTGTTCGAGTTCGGCGCGCTTTTCGGCGGCCTTGGCCAGGGCGGCTTGCATGCGAGCCTCAGAAACCTTCACTTGGCGCGGTCCGGTCATGGCGTTTTCCACAGCAGCGGAGGCTTCCGCCACACGGGCGCGAGCCTGCTCGATGGTCTTCTCCGCGGCGGAGACGTTTTGGCGCGCTTCGGCCACCATAGCCTGGCGCTCCTCGACCGTGGCTTGCGCCGCTTCCGCTGCCGCCGCGGCCTGATCGAAGTCCTGGCGCGAAATCTCGTCTTTGGCGACCAGAACTTTCGACCGCTCCAGATCCTGGGCGGCCTTGGTCGCCTGGGCTTGCGCGACCTTCACGCCGGCTTCGGCCGAATTCAAGCGGGCGCGGGCCGCGCCCAGGGCCTGCTCGACGCCGCTTAACTGCGCTTCCGCGTCTTGACGTGTGCTGCGCGCCGAGTCCAAGGCGCTGGAGGTCGATTGCGAAGCGATAGGCACGTCTTCGCGGGCGCTCGCCACGGTGGCTTCAGCGTCCGCGAGTTCAGCGCGCGCTTTCTCGACGGCCACTTCGAAATCCTTCCGGTCGAGCTCCACCAGAACCTGCCCGCCCTGGACGGGTTTCTGATCCTCCGCCTCGACGCGCGCCACGTGGCCGGCGATGCGCGCGCTGACCGGCGCGATGGTCCCGTCGATCTGCGCGTCGTCGGTCGATTCCACGCGCGAAAGCTCGCGCCAGAACTGCAGACCGAAGTAGCCCAAGCCGCCCAGAATCGCCAACGCGACCACCCACTTGAGCGCGATCTTCAGCCCGCTACCCTCGCGCACCATTTCGTGTTCGCCCGGCGCAACTGCTGCGCTGTTGTCTTTCTCGGAATCTTTGCCCGCCACACCCGCCATGCCTACTTGCTCCCCATGAACTGTTTCAAACTGCTTTCCGCCATTCCCACGGCCCGCGCCAGCGCCGCCTTGCCCAGGTTGTGGGCATACTGGCTGGAAATAACACTTTGGGTGGCCGTGGAAACGGCCTCCTGAGCCTCCACCACTTCGATGTTCCCGGTGACGCCCGCGCGGAAGCGGTCGCGAGCCTGATCCAGCGTCTGGGTAGCCAGATCCAAACGATCGCGCGCCACCGCCATCTGATCGGCGGCGTTCTGCAGATCCAGAAGAGCCGAGCGCACCTCATAATCGATGCGGCCCTTCAGATTTTCCAGTTCCTCTCGCCGCTGCTTGATTTCGACCGACGTCGCTTCCTGTTCCGCGCGTATCCGGCCGTCGAACAAATAGAGTTTCACCGAGCCCGCGGCGGAGTAGGTCCCGTGCGACGACGCCAGGGTGTTCCCGATGTCGCCGTACGATCCCGAGAATGAAAGCGTGGGGTACCGGGCGGCGTCCACGGCCTGGCGCGACAGCTCAGCCGCGCGAACCAGCGATTGCGCGCTTTGATAATCGGCGCGGGAAGCCAGGGCCTTACGCAGCAGATCTTCAGCGGACAACCCTTCGAGCGGCGCGAACAGAGCCTGATCCGTGAGGCGAAATTCCTGCCCCGCCGCGAGTCCGATCACGCGAGCCAGCGACAACTTATCTTTGGCCACCTGATTTTGCTGCCCCAACAGCCGCTGCTGCTGCGTTTGCCATTCGACCTTGGCGCGCAGTTCGTCGATGGCCGGCGTCACTCCCGCGGCGTGCCGGTCGCGCGCGATCTGGTACAGCATCTCGGCCACGCTCACGTCGGTGTTCAACGCTTCGGCGCGAGCCGCCCCCGCCTGAACGGCGAAGTATCCGGAAGCTACTGCCTCCACCACCAGGTCGCGTGCGTCCTGCTCGCTCAACGCGGCTGCGTGAGCGCGTTCGGCCACGGCCTTCAAGTTCCGCGACAGGCTGAGATCGAAGACCTTGGCGTCGGCAGTTGCGCGCAGGTCCTGGATCCCGAAGGGTCCGATGACGGACGGGACTCCGGGGAACGTAAATCCGTAGCTGGCCAGCGAGATTTGTTCCGAGGTCTCCGTGAAGCCCGCGGAAACCGTGGGCAACAGGGCGGACAGCGCGCGCAATCGCTCGGCCCGTGCGGAGCTGGTTTGGTTGGCGCGAACCAGGATTCCCAGGTTGCTCTTGAGGGCCCGGCCGATGGCCTCGTCGAGCGAGAGCGACAGCGGTTCGCGCGTGGCCTGGGCCGCCGGAACGCTGGAGTGGAACGGGTCGTCGAAGGATACTGTTTGTCCCGTCACCGCGGTCCCCCCAACCGAAATTGAAAGCGCCGCCAGGACGCCGGCTGGTCCGATGTTCAAGGAGGTGCACCTCATGCGCTAAGTCAGGCTACGTCAGAAAGCTATATCAGAAAGATGGGTAACGCCGGCCCCCACGCTCGAACAGGGACCGGCAAGTTTGGCCTCTTTTTATCTTACGGCACGCCCGTGGGTGGCGGGTCTGTTTCAGTTTCCGGGTTGGGTCTCCGGCAGTACGCTGTCCGGCAGTTGAACCTCTACCTGCTGCTGTGTTAGCTTGCGTCCCAGGCGCTCTTATTCGAGCGCCAGGGGCGGGAGGTATTCATGCACTACGTTGTTTCCAACCGATTCGCGGTCCACGTGCGCCGCGGCGCCTGGTTGGCGCTCCTGGCCGCTGCCGCACCGGCTTTCGCCCAGGTGGATCTCTCCGGCGTGTGGGCCGACCGCATTCACGAGGATTCCTACGAGCGCTCCGGCGGTCCGCCCCTGGGAGATTATCAGGGGATTCCCTTGAACGACGCCGGCCGCATGAAAGCCGACAGCCACGACCACTCCGAGTGGAGCCTGCCGGAATTCCAATGCCGTCCGCATCCCGGCCCGTATCAATGGCGCGCGCTGGGCGCGGTGCGAATTTCCGAGGAAATCGATCCCGTTTCGCGCGAATTAACCGCGTTCCACTTCGAATATCTGCGCTCCATGGAGCGGCCCGTGTGGATGGACGGCCGCCCGCATCCGCCGGAGTGGGCGCCCCACACCTGGTCCGGATTCTCCACCGGCAAGTGGGAAGGCAACAACCTGGTGATCACCACCACGCACCTAAAAGGCGCGTATCTGCGCCGAAATGGCGCTTCTTTCAGCGATAAATCCACGATGATGGAATATCTCACCCGGCACGGGAATTACCTGCAGGTGACCATGATCGTCACCGACCCGGTGTGGCTGGAAGAGCCCTTCATTCAAACCACCAATTACGAATTCGATCCGCACACCACACTCTCCTACTATCCGTGCACGGTGAGCGAGGAGAATATTTCGAAGGACGTCCCGCACTTCTTGCCCGGCAAGAATCCGAACCTGGGCGCCGATGACTTGCCCGCGCAGCCCGCTCGCGGCGGCGCGGCTTCCACGCGTCCGGAGTATCGGGCCAAGCTCAAGGTCGACGGCGCTTCCACGCAGCCGGCTCGCGGAGCCGCGCTGCTGGGCAAGATCGTGCCATCGCCGGCGCCGGTTGCCCGGCGCGACAACGAGATTCACGTGCAGCCGGTGCAGGGCAACGTCTACATGCTGGTCGGCCCGTGGGGCAACATCGCCACATCGATCGGGCGCGATGGAATCCTGATGGTGGACACGGGTCCCGCCAACATGTCGACCAAGATCATGTCGAAGGTGCTGGAGCTGGCGACCCAGATCAGTTCCACGGCGCAGCCCAACCGCTGCGTGGGCCTGCATTGCCCCAATGCTCCGGCCGGCTGGACCAGCCCGTCGATCAACGCCATTATCAACTCGCCCGCGCCTCCCAAGCCGATCCGCTTCATCATAAACACCAGCGTGGACGCCGACCACATCGGCGGCAACGAAAAGCTGGCCGAGCTGCCTTCCGACGCCAAAATCGTCGGCGTGACGTTCCCGCCCGTGGGCGTCGCGCCGGGAGCCACCATCATCGCTCACGAGGCCGTTGCGGACCGGATGAGCAATCCCGGCCCGGGGCAGCCCGCGGTGCCGGGCGGCGCGCAGCCCACCGATCCGTATCGCTCGGCTTCCTACAAGCTGAGCGAGTTCTTCAACAACGAAGGCGTCCAGATTTTCCACGAACCCAACGCCCACACCGACGGCGACAGCATGGTGTACTTCCGCTACTCCGATGTGCTGGCCGTCGGGGACATCCTGAACACGGAGAGCTATCCGGTGATCGAGCTGGCCAAGGGCGGAAGCCTCAAGGGTATTCTGGACGGGCTGAATCACATCCTGGACATCGCCATTCCCGAGTTCCGCTCACAAGGCGGAACCTGGATTATTCCCGGCCACGGGCGGCTGTGCGACATCGGCGACGTCGCCAATTACCGGAATATGGTGGCGATCATTTACGACCGCCTCGCGGACCTGATCAAGCAGGGCAAGACGCTCGATCAAGTGAAAGCGGCCAAGCCCACCATGGATTATGATGGTCTCTATGGCGCCACCAGTGGTCCGTGGACTACGGACATGTTCCTGGAGGCCGCCTATAAAAGTATGAAGAAGTGAGAAACAGGAATCCTAAATGAAACCCAGACTCGCACTCATCGTAGTCATGGCCGCGGCGCTGCTCGCCGGCACGCAGGCGTACGCCCATCACTCGCTCGCCGCAACCTACCACGCGGACCAGGAAATCACGCTGGACGGCAAAATCGTGGAACTGCTGCTGCGGAATCCGCACTCGTTCCTGCAGGTGGAAGCGCCCGACGAGAGCGGCGTCATGCAGCGATGGTCGCTCGAATGGCGCTCCTCGGGACAGCTGGGCACGCAAGGGATCAAGCGCGACACGCTGAAGATCGGCGATGCTGTAGTGGTCACCGCAAATCCCTCGCGCACGCCCGGAGATCATCGCGGCGCGCTGAAGACTCTGCATCGCAAAAGCGACGGCTTCGGATGGGGCACGCGTCCGGGCGAAACGACGGACTGACACGAAGAAGAATACAGAATACAGAAGTCAGGAGTCAGAATGGTTTACGGGCGTATAGCGCCTCTTCTTGCCTGTGCGGCATCGCTGGCTGTACTTTGGCCGGTCGATGGGCAGGATGCTCCCGCCCCGAAAGGCGGCCCGCAGGGAATCGGCGGCGTGGGTGGCGGCGGTGGTGGAGGACGCGGCGGAGGGCGGGGTGGACGAGGGCCCGCGCTGTCTCCCAAAGCCGCGGCGCCCATCGACGTGACCGGCTATTGGGTTTCGATCGTCACCGAGGACTGGCGCTACCGTATGGTGACGCCACCTAAGGGCAACTTTCTGGGTGTGCCCCTGAACCCCGCGGGGCGGGCCGCGGCCAATGCCTGGGATCCGGCCAAGGACGAAGCGGCGAACCAGCAGTGCAAGAGCTACGGCGCGGCGGCCATCATGCGCGTGCCCGGCCGCTTCCACTTCACCTGGGCTGACGACAACACCATGCGCGTGGAGGCCGACGCGGGAACACAAACCCGCACCTTCCATTTCGGCGGTACGGCTCCTGCCAACCTCGAGCCGTCCTGGCAGGGTTATTCCGTGGCCCAATGGGAAATGGGTCCCAACGAGCAGGGCAAGCCGCGCACGGGAAATCTGAAGGTGGTCACCACCGGATTGCTGCCCGGCTATTTGCGCAAGAACGGCGTGCCCTACAGCGGCAACGCGGTGGTCACGGAGTGGTACGACCGCATTACCGCGCCCAACGGCGACGAATGGCTGGTGGTTTCGACCGAAGTCGCGGACCCGCAGTATCTCACCATGCCGTTCATCACCAGCACGCACTACAAAAAGCAACCCGACGCCGCGGGCTTCAGCCCCGAGCCGTGCACCTCGCGCTAGAAATCGCGGGTCATCGCGCTCCCCGGTAAGCGCTGCTCCTCTTGACATCTCCACTGAAACTCCCATAAACTCTGATCAAGACAGGGATCTTCATGGGGGCGTCTATTGCGTCCCCCGACAGTTTAGGTATTGAGTCAGGCTTTGCCTCGGCAAAGCTGGGAGGTTAGTCATGCGCATTTTCACGTCCACAGCTCTCTTTCTATCGCTGGCCGCAGCCGCGTTCGGCCAAGGCGACCGGGGCACGATTACCGGTACAATCTCAGATCCGGCGGGCGCCGTGGTGGCCGCCGCCGCTGTACAAGCCCGCCACGTTGCAACCGGCACGGTCTACGACACCACCAGCACCAACACCGGCAACTACACGATTTCCGAGTTGCCCGTGGGCAGCTACGAAGTGACCGTAACGGTTCCAGGGTTCAAGAAGTACATCCGCTCCGGCCTGACCGTCGAGGTGGCCGCCACCGTGCGCGTCGATGTCGGCCTAGAAGTCGGCGCGGCTTCGGAATCCGTTACAGTGAACGAAGCGGCTCCTTTGCTCAAGACCGAAAGCGGCGAGCTGAGTCACAACGTGCCCACGGAGACGGTAGACCAGCTTCCGATCCTGGGGATTGGCTCGAACGTGGCCGGCAGCTCCGCGATCCGCAACCCGCAGGCCGTAGCTTATTTGCTCCCCGGCGCATTCATCATGGAGAACTCGAACATGCGCATCAACGGCGCGCCGGGCAACACGGCCTCCTATCGCCTGGAAGGCCAGGACGCCAGCAACGGCCAGGTGCCCGCGACCCAGGCGCAGACCCAGCCCAGCGTCGACGCCATCCAGGAAGTGACCGTGCAGACCAGTAACTTCGCCGCTGAATACGGCATGGTCGGCGGAGGATTCTTTAACTACACCATGAAGTCGGGGACCAACCAGCTCCATGGCAGCGCCTACGATTACTTCGTGAACGAAGCCCTCAACTCCAATACTCCCTGGCTCAACGTCAAGCCCACCGCTCGCCGCAACGACTATGGCTTCACTGTGGGCGGACCGGTGTTCATCCCCAAGGTTTACAACGGCCACGACAAGACGTTCTTCTTCTTCAATTTCGAGCAATACTACGAGACTGAAACCATCAATAACATTCTGGACACGGTTCCCACCGCGCAATACCGCGTGGGTAACTTCGCGCAAGCGCTGACCGGCCGCATCCTGGGTACCGATCCGCTGGGCCGGCCCATCCCCGAGGGCGGAGTGTACGATCCCAACACCCAGCGGACCGCCCCGACCGGGCAACTGATCCGCGATCAATTCCCGGGTAATGCGGTGCCGCTTAGTCGCCTGGACCCGGTGGCGGTGAATATTCAGAATCTGATGCCGCAACCCAATCAAGGCTCGGGCGTGATCAACAATTACGTGAATCCGTTCCCCAGCGTCCGCAACACCTTTATCCCAGCCTTTAAGATCGATCACTCGATGGGATCCAAAGCCAAATTCTCGTATTACTGGTCGCGGACCAGAACGGCCAGCCAGCTTTCCCCGACGCTTGGGGGAGCGGACGGCCTGCCCCAGCCGATCTCCGGCGAAATCGGCACGTTCATCACATCCTACGCGCAGCGCGCCAACTTCGAATACACCCTAGCCCCGACGGTGTTGTTCCACTTCGGAGCCGGCTGGATGAACGATTTTTTCACGGACAATTCCCTGACTACCGACTACAATCCCGCCTCGGCCATCGGGCTGAATGGCGTGCCTGTCAACCGCATGTTCCCGTACATGACTGGGCTATGTCCGGCCGGCACCAGCAACGGTACGGTCACCGCCACCTGCGGAGGTCAAGGCGGCATGAAGGTTATGGGGCCGACCACCAACCGTGACCCGATTCTGTATAACAAACCGACCTTCAATACCAGCCTCACTTGGGTGAAGGGCAATCATACCTTCAAGTACGGCGGGGAACTGCGCATCGAGACCAACGAAGCCAATCTCTATAAGGACACCAACGGCGCGTTCACTTTCAGTCCCAATGAGACCGGGCTGCCCTACATCGGGTCATCCAGTCTGGGCGGCGGAACCGTGGGCTTCGGCTACGCCAGCTTTATGCTGGGGGCCGTGGATCAGTTGCAGCTCGCCCCGATTAATCAATTGAAGATGGGTAAGTGGGCCTTGGGTATGTTTGCCCAGGACACCTGGAAGGTTACGCGTAAATTCACGCTCGATTACGGTCTCCGCTACGATTACCAGACCTACTTGAGAGAAACCGGCGGACGGTACGCGCAGTTCGCCCCCAACGTCGCTAACCCGACTGCGGACGGCCAGCCGGGCGCGGTGGAGTTCGAGGGCTCCGGGATGACGGCCACCGGCGTCGCGCGGTGCAATTGTCAATTCGCCAAGAACTATCCCTTGGCCTTCGGGCCCCGCTTGGGAGCCGCCTATCAAATCAATTCCAAGACCGTGGTTCGCGTCGGAGTCGGCATCGTGTACTCGGCCATCGACGATGCCAATGGCGCCAGTTCGGGCGGCTTGTCCATTCCCAACGCAGTCGGAACTACCTCCTTTGGCCAACCCCTGATGACGCTGGCGAAAGGCATCCCCTCTTCAATCCTGGCTCCGTTCCCGAACTGGAACGTTGGGCAGTTCCCGACGGCGAGCGCGATTGGGGCCCAGGCGCCCGAAACCTGGTATGACCAGAATGCCGGCCGTCCCGCTCGGCAGTATCAATGGAGCGTCGGCGTGCAGCGCCAGCTCATGAAAGATCTGGCGGTGGAAGCCAGCTATGTGGGCAACCGCGGAATCTGGTGGAATGCGCCCGCGCTCGTCGACGTAAACGCCCTAACGCCTCAACGGATTGCCGCGGCCGGTCTGAACATCAACAATCCAGCCGATGTTACTCTGCTCCAATCGCCGCTCACCAATGCCGCCGTGATTGCCCGCGGATTCAAGCCGCCCTTCGGTAATTTCCCGTCCACGCTTACCCTGGCGCAATCGCTGCGGCCCTTCCCGCAGTTCAACAGCATCACCGCCCTGTGGGCGCCCGACGGCAACACCCGGTACGACTCCCTGCAGGCCAAAGCGACCAAGAGATTCTCGCACGGTTTGCAAGGCACCGTTCTCTTCACCTGGGCCAAGAATCTTTCCGATGCCTCGCCCAGCAACGTGACTATTCCGGGAACCGGCGGCCAAGCGGTCAACGACGTGTTCAACCGGGGACAGAACATGTACATTTCTCCCTACGACATACCCCTCGCTCTGACCATCGCGCCCAGCTACACCTTGCCCACGCTCCACGGGAACAAGCTGGTGTCGTGGGCCGTGCGCGACTGGCAGATCAACGCACTGCTGGGATACGCCAGCGGTTTGCCGATCCTCGCCCCGCAGGCGCAGAACAACCTGAACCTGTCGCTACTGCGCAATAATACCGGTGCTCAGACCAGCTACGCCAACCGCGTCTCGGGACAGCCTTTGTTCACTCAGGACATCAATTGCCACTGCTTCGATCCGAACAAGGTTTTCATCTTGAATCCCCTGGCGTGGTCCCAGCCGGGTCCCGGCCAATGGGGCTCCGGCGCGGCGTACTATAGCGACTACCGGCAGCAGCGGCGGCCCAACGAGAACATGTCTCTCGGCCGCATATTCCGAATTCGGGAAAAGATCACGCTCAACATTCGTGGCGAGTTCTCGAACATCTTCAACCGCGCGGAAATGCCGGTTCCGACTTCGACCAACGCCGCGGCGACCCAGGTGCACAATGCGGCGGGCGTGCCGACCACCGGCTTCGGCTTCATCGCCACAGCGAATGAAGGCGCAATCACCAATATTCAGACCGCCACCTCGCGGCAGGGAGTGATCGTAGCGCGCTTCATCTTCTAGCGTTCCGCGTAGTACCATGCAGGGGGGACGTCGTCCGGCCGATGAGTCCGTGTGTGACGTCACCAAGGAGGATTGCATGAAGTTTCTCGGCGGAACCTTACTGGGCGTGTTTCTGACGGCTGGGCTGTGGACTCTAGCGGCGCAAAACGAACGCGCCATGCACCCGCGGATTGCCCGCGCCATCGAAGGGCTCCGGGACGCGCGGGCCTACATGCAGGAAGCTCCGCACGACTTCGGTGGCCACAAAGCCGATGCCATCCGTGCCACCGACGAGGCCATCCGCCAGTTGAACTTCGCCTTGGCGTACCGGGCGCGGGAAGACCGCCGGTAGCCGGCTCGGCTCCCCCCGGGAGCGGGGCCGAACGCCCGCAGGGGGGATGTAACCTGGCCCGATCCAGGGGCCGTCTGTTACATACACACGAAGTGTGGCTTGGCGCGCCGCGAATTTCCGGTATATACTTACCGTTGCGGCGTCGGCGTCCCGCGTGTTGACTCCTTGCTAGGTGGTTGAATTCAAAGTTTCCGGGAGGTTCTTTTAAATGAAAGTTAAGCTTGTCGTTTTGACCGCTGCCTTGGGCTTGCTGGCGGCTCTACCGGTCCTGGCCCATCACTCGTTTGCGGCGGAATACGACTCCAAACAGCCCGTTGAGCTTAAGGGCAAGGTGACCCAGGTCGACTGGACCAACCCGCACGCCCGTTTTTACGTAGATGTCGTCGATGCCAGCGGTAATGTGACCAACTGGAATCTCGAGCTGGCTAGCCCCAACGTGCTCAAGCGCAATGGCTGGACCAGAACGTCGCTGAAGGTCGGCGACGAGATCACGGTGCAGGGCTCGCGCGCCAAGGATGGAGCCACCATGGCCAACGCCCGGACAGTAGTCCTGGCTGACGGCAAGAAAGTGTTTGCCGGCTCCGCCGAGACGGGACAATAGTCCAGCCGAGACCGGACCAAAGCGCGTCGGCAGGCAAAGCGTTGAGCGAGCAGTAGAAAGGAATACCTCGAAGTGACAAAGCATGTGATCAGTTCCGCCTTGGCCGCAGGTGCGTTGGGAATGTTCGTCCTGTGGGCCCAGGCGCCCGCTCAGTTAACCGCTCCGGCCGGCGGGAGCCAGAATCAGAACAAGGCCAAAAAGAAGAAAGGCCCACCTGAGGGTCCCACGCCCAAGCTGGCCGACGGCCATGTGGATCTCTCCGGCGTCTGGAACGGCGGCGGGCCGGTGGGCGATCTCGCGCAAGGCATGCCGAAAGGCGAGGCCATTCCGCTGACCCCTTTGGGCTTGAAAGTCATGCAATCGCGGCAGTCCAAGGACGATCCCGAGGCGAACTGCCTGCCTACGGGCATTCCGCGTATCGCGCCTTATCCGTGGCGCATCGTCCAGACTCCGACCCACATCTTCTTTCTGTTCGAAGGCAACATTCATAGCTTCCGGCAGATCTTCATCGACGGCCGGAAGCACGTCGCCGACCCCGACCCCACCTGGTACGGGGATTCGATCGGAAGCTGGGACGGCGACACGATGGTCGTCGATACCCTCGGATTCAACGACAAGTTCTGGTTCGACTTCCGTGCCCACCCGCACACCGAGCAACTGCACACCATCGAACGCTACACGCGCCTGAACCTGGGGCAGATGTCGGTCGAAACCACCATCATCGACCCCGCCTATTATTCGAAACCGTTCACCGTAAAGTTCATGGCCACCCTTCGTCCGGGCGAAGAACTTATGGAATACATCTGCCAGGAGAACCAGCAGGACGCCCAGCATTTGCAAGGCGGCGCCGACGCTCCCAGCCGGCCTTAAGACTCCGCGTTCGGCGAGCCACAAGGGCCTTCTAACCGCTGACGGCTGAAAATGCCTGTTCAGCAGCGCTTCAGCCGCTGATCTGCAACAACTCCGCCAGCTCCGTCTGCCGCTCCACCAGATCTGCCAGCGTATAGCGGTCCAGCACCGCGAACCACGCGTTCGTGGCGTCGTGGAGCGCGCCGCGCAGCGCACAACTTCCGTAGATGACGCACCCGTCCCCGTGCGGATCCATGCACTCGACGACAGCAAAATCCGGCTCCGTGATCCGCACCACCGCGCCCAGCCCGATCGCGGACGGATCGCGGGCCAGGCGGAATCCGCCGTGCCGTCCGCGCTGGGTCTCAACGATGCCGTGCGTGGCCAGCCGGTGGACCACCTTCATCAGGTGATTGCGCGAGATCGTGTAGGCGTCGGCTACTTCCTCGATGGTCGCGACCCGGCCGGGACGAACACCCAGGTACACCAGGACGCGCAGCGAGTAGTCGGTGTGCTTGGTCAGGCGCATGCGGCGGGCGTGCTTCCAGGATAGCCCGTCAGGATGGCTCTTCAGGATAGCCCTTCAAGACAGCGCGGGGACGCTATAATTGAGCTTCCCATGCACATCGACTGGTTCCCTCTGTGGCTCAGCCTGCGCGTGGCAACGCTCGCCACCGCCGCCGCGCTGGCGGTGGGCCTGTGGCTCGCCTACCTGTTGGCGAACCGCGAATTCCGGGGCAAAGAAGTGCTCGATGCCGCGCTCACGCTGCCCCTGGTGCTGCCGCCGACTGTGCTGGGTTACTATCTGCTGGTACTGTTGGGCCGTGCCAGCCCGCTCGGGAAAATGTGGGAGTCGCTCACCGGATCGCCGCTGGTGTTCACCTGGAAAGCCGCCGTCGTGGCCGCTCTTCTGCACGCGCTCCCGCTGCTGGTCAAATCGGCCCGGGCCGCGCTCGAAAGCGTCGACCGCAGCTTCGAACGTGCCGCGCGAACGCTGGGGGCCTCCGAGTGGCGGCTCTTCTGGCGTGTGACCCTGCCCCTGGCCCGGCGCTCGATCATGGCGGCTACCGTACTGGCCTTCGCCCGCGCCCTGGGCGATTTCGGGGTCACGCTGATGGTGGCCGGCAACATTCCCGGACGCACGCAAACCGTTGCCGTCGCCATTTACGACGCCGTGGAAAGCGGTAACGGCAGCCTGGCCCGCACGCTGGTGGTGATCGTCTCCGCCGCGGCCCTGGTGATTCTGACGCTGGCCAACCGCCTGGCTTCGCGGTGACCCCGCCAGAGGCCGCCTGAAAAAGCCCAGAACACAGAGCAATGATCGCCGCCCGCATCCGAAAAACCTACCCCGCCCGCCCCGATTCCGCGGCCTTCACCCTGGACCTGGAATTCGAAGCCGCCGCGGGCGTCACCGTGCTGTTCGGGCCCAGCGGCGCCGGGAAGACGCTGACGCTCGATGCCATCGCCGGCTTCGTGCGCCCCGACCAGGGCCGCGTTCTGCTGGACGGCGAGATTCTGTTCGACGGCGCCACCGGCGTCCATCTTCCCCCACAGGCCCGCCATTGCGGCTACGTCTTCCAGAACTACGCTCTGTTCCCGCACATGACGCTGCGCAAGAATCTGGAGTTCGCGGTCGAACAGAAACCGCGCCTGGAACGCCACCGCCGCGTCAACGAAATGCTGGAGCGCTTCCGCCTGACCGACGCCGCCGGCCGCCGGCCCCACGAAGTCTCCGGCGGACAGCGCCAGCGTTGCTCCATCGCCCGCGCGATCATCGGCGCCCCCAAACTCCTGCTGCTGGATGAACCCGCGCAAGGCCTCGACGCGGTCCTTCGCGCCGAACTCTACGAGGTCCTGCGCCAGGTGCGCGCGGATTTTCAGACTCCGGTATTACTGGTCACGCACGACCTTGACGAGTGCTTCGGTCTGGGCGAAGAAATGCTGATCCTCCACAGCGGACGCGTGGTGCAAAGCGGCCCGCCGCGCAAGATTCTCGACCACCCAACCAATCTCGAAGTGGCCCGCCTGTTGGGCGCGTTCAACCTGCTGGCCGGCGAGATCAAACTTCTGGACCCCGGCCGCAACCTCAGCCGGATCCTGCTGTGCGGCGTCGAAATCGAAGGCCCCTACTTCCCGGGACGCCTGAAAGGCGATCGGGTCACCGTCTGCGTGCGCCCCGAGCAATTAACTGTAGCGTCCCGCGGCGCACGGACGGGGCCTAATCAAATCCCGGCCGATCTGACGCGCACCGTCGAAAAACCCCAATGGGTACGCCTGGAATTCGTCAACTCCGCCGGCGAGCCCTTGGCCGTAGATCTGACTCGCGCCGAATACGAGCGGCAGCGTGAGAATGCCGCTTGGGTGGTCGAATTTCCGCGCGACATGATTCGAGTTGTATAGGTAGGGCAGGGCGGGGCTGGCCCGCCGTGGTCCAGTAAGTGCTCTGCACAGGGCAGAAGGAGGCTTCATGAAACTGTTGCTTGCCATCGACGGATCGGCCCCCAGCCGCGCTGCACTCGAAGAAGTCGCCAAACGCCCCTGGCCCGCGGGAACCCAGGTCGAGGTCCTGCATGTCGTCGAGGCGGCGCACCTATGGACCACGTCGTCCACCGCCGAAGAGTTGGCCCGCCGCGGCGGAAATCTGCTCACCACGGCGGTGGCGCAACTGTTCGCCAGCGGCCTGGAAGCCCACGGCGAAATGCTGCAGGGCGACGCCAAGCGCGTCATCCTGGACCGCGCCGCGCACACCCATCCGGATTGGATCGTCGTCGGCTCGCACGGCTCTGCCGCTACCCGCCTGGTGGTGGGTAACGTGGCCTCCGCCGTGTTGCATTACGCCCCCTGTTCGGTGGAGATCGTGCGCACCCGCGCGGGCGCGGCGCCGAAGATCCTGTTGGCCACCGACGGCTCCCCCGCTTCGGACGCCGCCGCGCATTCGATTGCCGAGCGTCCCTGGCCCAGCGGCGTCCAGGTGCGCGTTCTCAGCGTGGTCGAACTGGTTCTGCCGCCGGTGGTGGCCATGCTGGAGCCGCCGTTCCTCCACTCGACGCAAGTGGAAGAGATCCGCGCGGCCGCCATGAAACGCGCCGAGGACGCGGTTCAAACTGCCGTTGGAATCGTCGCGTCCGCCTGTCCCAATGTGTCCCAATCCATTTCCGTGCTGCTCGAAGGCCCGCGCCGAATCATTGTGGACGAAGCGGCGCAATGGGGCGCGGACCTGATTGTGCTCGGGTCCCACGGCCACCGCGGGATGGACCGCTTCCTCCTGGGCAGCGTTTCCCAGAGCGTGGCGATGCACGCACCTTGTTCGGTGGAAGTAGTCCGGTCGAAGTAATCCGCGCCAAATAACCCAGGCGCATCGGGCCGTTTGCCGCAAACGGCTGATTGCAGGTCGGGCCGCGGCGGCATTTCCCGTGCATATCAATTCCATAAAGGGGGATAAGAACCATGTCACCGACACTGGGAACGGTTCACCGGACCCTTGACGTTACGGCGCTCAAAGAGCTGGCCGCGCACAAGGGACCCTGCCTCACCATGTTTGTTCCGGATCGTCAACCCGGCGCGAACGCCGGATCGCGTACCGCGCTGGTGCGCGACATGATCCACCGCGCCGAAGCGCTGCTGAAGAGCAATTCGGCCGATTTGCTGGCTCCGCTGGCGGCGTTCGCTGAAAGCGAAGAAATCGCAGCCGGCGGCCCCGGCTTTGCCATCTTCCGCTCGCCGCACCATCTGGAGATCTTCCATCTTCCGGGAACCACTACCGAGACGCTCGCGGTAGCGAGCCATTTCACGCTGCTCCCGCTGCTCGAACGGGTGTATGCACCCCAGCAGTTCTATATTCTGGGTCTCAGCCGTAAGCATCTGCGACTGCTGCATTACCGCCTGGGAGTGTGCGAAGAAGTCGCGATGCCGACCCAGGTCCCGGAAAGCGTGGAAGCCGCGGCCGGCCTCGACGCACCCGATCACGACTTGGAGAACCGCTCGACCGCCGGCGTCGCCACCGGCTCCATGAAGGCCGTGCATTTCGGAACGACGACCGACCGCGAAGCGGCGGGCGAGTATTTGTATCACTTCCTGGGTATGATCGCCCAAGGTCTGAAGGACACGTTGAACGGCGCGCCGCTCCTGTTAGCCGGAGTGCATGAGGAAGCCGCGGCCTATCGCCGCGCCAGCAGGTACCCGCATCTTCTCGCGGCGGAAATACAGGGCAATATCGAATTTCTGCCGCTCGAAGAGATCGCTTGCCGCGCCGCTGAAGCCGCCCGCGAGCACTATCTCAAAGCGGGCTTCAAAGCACTGGCCGAGCTTCGCGAAATGCCGGATCGCAGCCGCACCTTGGCCGGCGATCCGCATCGAGTGCTGCGCGCCGCCGCCGCCGGACGCGTTCATCGGTTGTGCGTCCGGGAGATGACCGGAATTCACGGGACGATGGAGCGCGAGCTGGATACGGTCCACGCGGCCAACGAGGATTTGGTGAATGCGGCGGTGGTGGAAACCATACGCCATGGAGGCGATGTCTTCGTCTTACCGCAGGGCCAAATGGCCGCGGCGAGTCCCATGGCGGCGATCCTCAGGTATTGACCTATCGGACACAGCCGAATCGCCGACCGCAAAGGAGCCGTTATTTCAGAAACTTGAGCAATTCCCGGTTGAAGACTTCCGGAACCTCGATGTGCGGGACGTGACCGGCGTTGGGGATCAGGTCCAGTTGGCCGTGGGGAACCGTGTCGGCGATGTGTTTCGCGAGCGCCGGGAAGTTCTCGCCGTCTTTGTCTCCGCCGAGCACTAGCGTCCGCGCCTTGATGTGCGCCCAGTCGTCCACTACGGGATCGAAGAACACCACCTGCTGCAGCATCGTCCGGACCATGGCGAGGCGCGGCCAATCGCCGCCTAGCGTGGGAGCGTAGAGAATCCGCACGTAGTTTTCGTACTCCGGCTTCCATGCGCCAGGCGTCGGAAAGTATCTCCGAATCGTCGCGTAGTATTGCTGGTACAACTGGTCGCGCGACAGCCCCATCAGCCGCTTGAAGCCGTCGTCGGCGGTGGTCCAAGGCCGGTCCCACCGAACGTCTGTGAGCCCGATGGGATTGTAGAGCACCGTGCGCTCGACCACATCGGGGTACGACGACGAGAAGCGCGCCGCCAGCATTCCGCCCATCGAATGGCCCACGATCACGGCCTTCTGGACGCCCAGCGTCTGAAGCAGCTTGCGCGTGTTGGCCGCCATGTCGTGAAAGTTATACGGGATGATCGGCTTGGACGAGCGTCCGAAACCGATCTGATCCGGCGCGATCACGCGGAAGCCTTCCTTTCGCAGCGCCTCAATGGGTCCGGCGAAATAAAAGCCGCCGAAATTCATTCCGTGCAGCAGCACCACCGTGCGTCCGTTGCCCGATCCCGGCGGAAGAATGTCCATATACGCCATGCGGACTTCCTGGCCATACATGGTCAGCGGGAGAAACTGGACAGGATACGGATACGCGACGTCTTCGTAAGTGATGCTGGCGGGCTTCACATCGGCCGGCGCCTTCGGCGGAGGCGTTTGCCCCTGTGCGCACCACACGGCGAGGAATAAGATTGGTATGCGATTCACTTGGTCACCCCCAGGAGTCATTTTACCGGTACAGCCAGTGGTCCGCGAGTCACTCCTGGATGGATGACGGCGGCCACTTCACGCTCCACTCCCTTGCTGCTCTTACAAGAACGCCAAGGCGAGTATCATGAAGGACAACCTTGCCATGGCTTCAAATTGTCTCACGCTCATCTTGTCGGCCGCATTGATCGCCGGCGCTTACGGCCAGACCACGTCCGCCAAGCGGACTCGAACAGTGGTCGAGGGCGGCGGTGTCTCGATTGAGGTGATCTCGGAAGGACGCGGTCCGCTGGTGGTGCTGCTGGCGTCTTTGGGACGCGATTCTGAAGAAATGGACCCTATCGCCGAGCGCGTCGCCCAAGCGGGCTTTCGTGTGCTGCGTCCGCAACCGCGGGGATACGGCCGCAGCGTGGGGCCGCTCGACAAGATCACGCTGCACGATTTGGCTCGCGACGTGGGGCTGGTGCTGCAGCATGAGAACGGCGGACCGGCCATCCTCGCCGGGCATGCGTTTGGACACTTCGTGGCGAAGGCGGTGGCCGTGGATTTTCCGCAGCTCGCACGCGGGGTGGTGCTGATCAGTGCGTCGCAGAAGACCGCCGACCCGGCGGTGCGGCAAGCGACCGCTATCGCCACCGATCCCACGCAGCCGGAAGCCGATCGCTTGAAGGGGCTGCAATGGGTGTTCTTCGCGCCCGGCCATGATGCGCGCCCATGGCTGCAGGGGTTTCACGAAAAGGTGCAGAAGTCGGAAGCGATCGCGCGCGACGCGACTCCGCAGGGCGAATACTGGTCCAGCGGAACGGTGCCGATTCTTGACATTCAGGCGGAGTTCGATCCGTATCGCCCGCCGTCGAGCCGCGACGAACTGGTGAAAGAGTTCGGCGCGCAACGGATGACCACGGTGCTGATCAAGAACGCCGCGCACGCCGTGATTGTCGAGCAGCCGCGCGCGGTGGCGGATGCGCTCATCGCCTGGGCGAAGCGGCTACCGTAGTGGGCATCGATAACACGCGTGAACCCACCTCGGCTAGGGAGCGATCCGCCGAACCAAGTCCTTGAATCTGTGTCCCTGCCAGTCGTCGCGCGGCTCAGCCGCGGCCCTGGCGAAGGTCCACAACCGAACGCGTTCCGCATCTACCTCCAATAGGTCCGCAAACCGGCGAATGGCTCCGCTGGGGTCCGAACACAGCCTCGCCATGCCATTGAACAAGTGCTGCGTCGCGTCGTAGGCCGGATCGCCCGCGAAGGGCTTCGGATCGATGGCGAGCCACGGCTCCCGCGCAGCCCGCAGAACGTTCCCCGCGTGCAGATCGGTCGCCAGAACCACGTTCTTGGACGCGGTTCGCGGCAATTCCTGAAAGAGCTCTAAACCTGCGCGAACCAATCCAGCGTCGGGCCAACGCGCACGGTCCGCCTGGGTCTCGTCGCTCCAGAACTCCAGCAGCGCGGACAGCGGGCGAAACAAGTGCGGCACGGGCGGCGTGCGCCAGAGGCGGCGCAGCAGACCTGCGACAACTGGATCTTGCTCGGACTCCGGTAACGTACTTAACGGCGTCCCGGGTTCGCAGTGTTCGATGAGCATCGCTCCGAGCCCGTCGTCGGCGGCGAGGAGCCGCACCATCCCATCGCCGTTCCAGAACCGCAGTCCATCGACTTCGTGTTCCGCCTCCATGTGCGGCATGCCCAGTTTCAAGATCGCCAGCGTACCGTTCGGGAGAGTGACGGGCGCCACCCACGCGCAGCTCACAAACTTGTGATCGAACGGTGGTCCGAGCGTCAGAGACCACTGACGCAGTGCTTGCCGCAGCGCGTCGGGCAACTGGGCCAGCCACGCGGAGCGCTGGGGAGTCTTGCGGCAGTTTATCTCTAGCGCTGCCGGAATCCGAAGGGACATGCTTCCATCGTGGGAATCGAGGTTATGGCCGCGCGATTGTAATCTCGGTCGCCACGGAATTCGCGATGGTGCAATCTTCATGCGCGGCGTGGTGGAGATGGTCTTCCTCCTCACGCGTGGGAGCTGTTCCGCGATACTCGATTCGAGGCCGCAGCTGGACGCGGCTCACCCAGGAGGCTCCGCGATCGTTCAACTCGGTGTGGCCTACCGCATGGTCTTCGTAGCTTGCCACGTCGAAACCCGCGCGGTAGGCCAGATACAGGTACGTCAACATGTGGCAGCTCGAGATCGCGGCTATGAAGGCTTCTTCTGGATCTACGTTGGCCGCTTTGGAGTAGGGCAGCGGCACCGACGAGAGCGCGGGTGATGCGGGCACTACCGCGCCGCCGTCGAAGGTCCAGGTATGCTCGCGCGAGTAGGTCCCTTTGAGGAAATCTCCCCGCTGGTGGGACCACGCGATCGAGGCTTTGTGTTCGGCCATTACGGAGCAGCCGTCGCGGCCGGTGGTGACGCCGGTGGCGGCGTGGGAAGCTGCGCCGTGCCGTCGAGCACGAAGACCAGCAAGTGCGGATGCAGCGGCGTCGCCTGATTGCCGGGGCCCGCGCCACCGGCGCCTACCGTGCCTACGCCGCCCATCAGCGCGACGTACTGCTTGCCGTCGAGCATGTAAGTGATCGGCGGTCCCATGCCGCTGCGGAGGCCGGTGGCGATTTCCAGAAGCTTCTCGCCTTTGTCGGCGCTGTAGGCCAGCAGGCGTCCGTCGTTGACGGTCTGAAACACCAGGTTGCCGGCGGTGGTTACAGTACCTCCGCCGATACCGCCGCCGCCGGGCTGGCGCCAGCGCATCTGTTGCGTCACCGGGTCCCAGGCGACCAGTGCTCCGCGGGCCGTGCCCTCCAGTGGCGGGGGCCCGATCGCGGGAGGCGGCGTCAGCTTGGGCGGATCGCTCGAACGCTTGGTGCCGGTGTTGGTATTCTTGCCGGGATCGAAGGCGGGATCGGCAGCGTAGGTGAACGTGTTCAGCGTGGACGTCGGGATGTACGTCAGGCCCGTCGTGGGATTGTACGACATCGGCGACCAATTGTGCGCGCCTCCGCCACCCGGCGTGATGAGGATGGAGTCGGTTCCGTAGTACATCTCGGGGTTGACGATGGGGCGCCCGGTCTTTGGATCGATGCCCTTGGCCCAGGTGGCTTGCGAGAACGGCTGGGCGGAGATGAACTGGCCGGTGATGCGGTCGATCACGTAATAGAACGCGTTCTTGTTGGCCTGCATGATGACCTTGCGCTTGGTCCCGTTGATGTTGATGTCGGCCAGGATCATCTGTTGCACGCTGTCGTAATCCCAGGAATCGCCGGGCGCCATTTGGTAGTGCCACTTCAGCTCGCCGGTCTGAACCTGCACCGCGAGGATTGACGCCGTGTACAAATTGTCTTTGCCCTGCGTGCCGGTGGCCGCGACGGCCTTGGCGTCCACGCCCTTGCGCAGTTCGCCAGGCCAGGGTTCGGCGTTGCCAGTGCCGACGTAGAGCAGATCGGCGTCCGGATCGTAGGCCATGCCGTCCCACACCGCACCGCCGCCACCGTACTTCCACCACTCGCCGTCCCAGGTTTCGGCGGCCTTGCGCATGGACGCGTTCTCGAAGCCCTTCGAGGGATCGCCGGGAACGGTGTAGAACTTCCAGGCTTCGCGGCCGGTAAGGGCGTCGTAGGCGGCGAAAAAGCCGGGCGTGGGGCGATCGCCTCCGCTCACGCCGATCAGCACTTTGCCTTTGGCGATGCGCGGGGCCATGGTGATGGTGTTGCCGTCTTGCGGATAACCGACGCGGGCTTCCCATACCACTTTCCCGGTTTCGGCGTCGTGCGCTTGCAGGCGTCCGTCAATGACCGGCGCGATCACCAGGTTTTGGTAGATCGCTAGGCCGCGGTTGACTACGCCGCAGCAGATCTTCGAGCGCACCGTGGTTTGCTTGACCTCGGGGTCCCAGCGCCAGCGCTCCTTGCCGGTGCGGGCGTCGACGGCGAAGACGATGCTCCAGTTGGTGATTCCGTAGACGGTACCGTTTGCCACCAGAGGCGTGGCTTCCTGTCCGCCTCCGCCGGTGCCGATGTCGAAGGCCCACGCCAGACCGAGGCGTTTCACGTTGGTCGCGTCGATCTGCTTGAGCGGGCTGTAGCGCGTCTCGCCCTGCGAGAGGCCGTAGGTGAGCCACTCGTCTCCGGTCTTGCCGGCGTTTTTTAGGACCGTTTCGTCGACGCGCCGGGCTTGGCCGGAGGCGATCAGAGCGGCCACAGCCACGGTTATCGCGAGAGTGTATGGGTTTGGTGCGCGCATGAGTGACAAGATATCAAACCCCACAGCCCGGTTGCGAACCTGGCGCGTCCGCTGGGGGCCCTTGCGTCTAGGAAGTCGTGGCGTATTAGCACCTTGAAGGGCCTTGGGTTCGTTTTGCAGTTTTGCTCCGCGGGCCGGCGACCGGGTCTCGGGTTCGTTTGGTAGTTTTGCCGCGCGGGCTGACGGGTGGTCTCGGGTTCGTTTTGTTGTTTTGCTGTGCGCGCCCGGGGCGGGGAGTCTTGGGTTCGTTTTGTGGCTTGGCGGAGGTTCCCGGAGCGTACCGATTGGGTTCGTTTGGTATTTTCTGTGCAAGGATTGGCGCGGGCAGCCTTCGGTTCGGTCTCAGCGAGCGGTGCAGCATCAATCCGATCTTACTATCGACGAAACATCGGGCCGGGATCGGCAGCGCCTATGTGATGGGGATATTGGGGAAAGACTTCGGGAGATGGGCGTGAATGCTCCACGGCCTTCGGCCACAACGGGGTATGAAAAGGAGTCGAGCGGTTTTTGCGGAAGGCTGCTTCTTGGCCATGAATGGACGTGAATCAACATGAATGGATGGGATGACGGACGAAACGCTTAAACTGTTGTACTCGCAGGGCCTTTCTGCTGGTGTTTTTCGAAGGATTCTTGCCGCCGCGTGGCTGCAGGCGGGAACGGGGCTTGAACAATCGGCCCTGGAGCGAATCAGGCGGTGCCATGATCGGTGCCGAGTGCTCGGAGGAAGGCCGCGGCTTTATGACAGGTCTCTTGGAATTCACTCGCCGGATCGGAATCCGCCGTGATGCCGCCTCCGGCGTAATAGTAGACCTGTCCGCCGGTAAGGAACGCCGTACGGATGGCGACAGAGAGTTCCATACGGCCGTCCATGGAGATCCAGCCGATGCTGCCCATGCAGGGTCCTCGGCGCTGGCGTTCTTCGGCGCTGGCGGCTCGCATGGCTTCGATCTTCGGCGCGCCGGTGATGGACGCGGCTGGAAACGCCGCCCGAAGGAGTGTGCCGATACGCGTTCCTTCGCGGAGGCTCCCGCGGATGGTCGACACGGTGTGATGCACCGTGGGGAGGCTTTCGAGTTCCGCGTGCCGCGCCACGGTCACCGAGCCGGTTTCACAGACGCGGCTCAGATCGTTACGCACGACATCGACGATCATGGCGAGTTCGGCGCGGTCCTTTTCGCTGGTCAGCAGCTCTGTCGCGAGGGCGCGGTCTTCCTGATCGGAGCTGCCACGCGGGCGGGTGCCTTTGATAGGCCTCGACTCGACGTTGCGGGCTGCGTCGACTTTGAGAAAGAGTTCCGGGCTGACGGAGAGCACGCTTTGACCGCCGCCGATATTGAGGAGGCCTCCATAGTGAGCGGGGCTGATCGCGCGCAATCGGCGGTAGAGTTCCCATGCTTGGCTCGGATGGAGTGCGGCTTGGAGACGCCGGCAGAGGTTGGTCTGGAAGAAGTCTCCGTTGTGGATGCGGCGGACGATGCGTTCGACCGCAGCCTGGAAGCATGCTTGGTCGGGGCGGCTGGTCAGCACGCCGGAACGCAGCGGCTGCGAGACGGCGGACGCGCCGGCCGCATTCCGGAGAAGAGCCTCAGCATCTCCCGGTTCTCTCCAGGCGTTGGTCGCGTGCTGGCGCCAGGCTCCGTCTTCACGCACCAGGGCGGAATCGAACAGGCCGAAGTGCAAGGTGGGGAAACTGAAATCGCACTTAGGCTGCTGGTCCAATTCCTCGATTTCACCGGCCAGGTCATAGGAGAGGAAACCGACCAGGAGCGCGTGGGCGGGGCCTCGCCAGGCCTCGAGCATGGCATCGAGCACGTCCATGGCTCGCGCGGGAAACTGGACTGCTCCGCCGGGCCCGGATACCGACGCGGTTTCTCCGTCGCAAGAGATGGTAGCTAACGGCTGGTGCAGGAGGATCTGCCGGGTGTCGGCTCCATCCAGCCACGCGAAACCGGGCTCGGCGTGCAAGAGTTCGGCGAGTTGTTCGGGACTCGGGTCGCCGTGCAGGCGTTTGCAGATGGCGGATGACGCGGATGGTGCGGGAAGAATGGAATGCAAAACGGCGACGATTTCCCGCATTCGCGCGCGAGGGATGGGATCAGACCACATACGCTCAGGCGTTCAGGAAATTCGAGAAGATAGCCGGGCCGGGTTCAGTCAGGAACGATTCGGGATGGAACAGCACTCCCTCGACGTGGGTCCCACGCACGCGGCAACCCATGATGACGCCGTCGTCTGTCCAGGCCGTGACTTCCAGATGTTGGGGGACGCTCGCGGGAACCACGACCAGGGAATGATAGCGCGCGCCGGAAAAGCACACCGGCAGGCCGCGCAACACGCCGCTGCCATCGTGAGTGATGCGGGATGCCTTGCCGTGCACCGGGCGGCCGCTGGGTTCGACCGTTGCGCCCGCCGTGGTCGCGATGACCTGCATGCCGAGACAGACACCGAGAATCGGTACGCGCGGCCCGAATTCGCGGACCACATCGGCGCAGATGCCGGATTCGGCCGGACCAAATGGGCCCGGTGAGAGCACGATCCCGTCGGGTGCGCACGCGGCCACTTGTTCCAGGCTGATGCGGTCGGAACGATGCACGGTACAACTTGCGCCGGCAGCCTCTAGTCCATGCACCAGGTTCCAAGTGAACGAATCGTAGTTGTCCAGAACGAGAATTCTCTTCATTGTACGGGTGTGGTGCGAAATGGACGCCAGCGGCAGTTGGTCCCATCATGCCACACAAGACCCCACACGGGCTGAAGCCTGGGCTACTTGGGCTACAATTGACGCCATGCGGAAACTGTTTTCCACAAGCGACGACATTGTCTTGACGATTCTGCGGCTAGGGTTGGGGGCGGAGTTCTTCGCTCATGGCACGCAGAAAACGCTGGGGTGGTTTGGCGGCCCGGGGTTCTCGGCGATGATGAAGGGATTCGAGAGCGGCGGGATTCCGGCGCCGTTGGCGTTTCTCGCGATCATGGCCGAGTTCCTGGGCGGCATCGGGCTGCTGCTGGGATTGCTGAGCCGCATCGCCGCGTTCGGGATCATGGTGAACATGGTGGTGGCGATCTTTACCGTGAACCTGCCCAATGGTTTCTTCATGAACTGGACTGGACAGCAGAAGGGCGAGGGTTATGAGTATCACGTGCTGGTCCTGGCGATCGGGCTGGCGATCCTGATCCGGGGCGCGGGGCCGCTGTCGTTGGACCGCGCTATCGCCGGCGGTCCGGGGGAGGCTCGTTAGTATTCGCCTGGCGTTCCCCTCGATGCTGGTGTAGTGCGGCAAGGAGAGTAGACATTTATCCTGGGGGCGCCAAAACGCCGGCGGCAGCCTGAAAGGGCTGCCCCACAATGGACCGCAAAACCACAGTGGACGGAGCTGGGCGCCGCGCGCAGTCGCCCCACGCTTGACACCAAAGAGAACGATCTGTCATATTCGATTGGTCCTAGTGGACAAAAAGCTATGAGCAGTGTTGTCGCTCCTTCCCCCGCCCCTCCCTCAACTCAGGTGCGCGCTTCCAAATGGGTCTGGCTGTTGGTGGCGGCGGTCATCGGCGGGATCATTTTTGCGCTGCCCACGCCGGAAGGCTTGACGCGAATTGCCCAGGTGGTGCTGGCGATCACCGCATTCACCGTGGTGTTGTGGGCGGCTCAAGTAATGAACAGCGGGGTGGCGTCGGTTTTGCTCATGGCCCTGCTGATCGTGGCGGGGGTGCCGGTACCTCGCGTCTTCAGCGGCTTCGCGGGCGGTGCCTTCTGGACGCTGCTCGCGGTTCTCTTCTATGGCTTCGCGATGAAGAAGACGGGGCTGGCGGAGCGGCTTTCCTACTACATTCTTTCGCTGTTTCCGGGAACGTACGGCGGGATTTTGACGGCTTTTTTCGTAATCGGCTTCATCCTGGCGTTGGGCATTCCTTCGATGACGGTGCGCACGGCCATCATGACGCCCGTGGCGTGGGCTTTGGTGCAATCGCTGGGTCTGCCGAGCCGCAGCCGGGGATCGGCGCTCATCGTTCTTACGACCGTCGAAATGGCAGTGGTGCCGGGAATCGCGTTCTTATATGGATCGTTGACCGGGCCGGTGGTGGTGGCCGCGTTCGACGCCAAGAAGCTGCCGATAACATGGCTCGGATACGCGCAGGTTTTGACCCTTCCGACGTTGGTTCTGTGCGCTCTGATTGTGTGGGGGAACCAGTGGCTGTTGCGTCCCGAAGCCCCGCTGAACGCGTCGCCGTCGTTTGCCAAAGACCGGCTGCGGGCGCTGGGAGCGTTCAAGCGCCCGGAGTTGATCACCGGCCTGGTGGTGCTGTTTTCGATCGTGTTTTGGGCCACCGACCGCTACCATCATCTGCCGGCCTTCCTGATCGGAATGGTGGCGATGGGGGTCTTCTACATGGCGGGAATCCTGCGGGATGAAGATATCGGCACCGGCGTCTCCTGGACCTTGCTGCTGTTCATCGGCGGCATTTTCAGCCTGGCGAACATCATTCAGGACTACAAGGTGACGGATTGGCTGGCGGGCTACTTTGTTCCGATGGTACAGAAGATCGAATTCAGCGTCGTGCTTCTCATGCTGGTGATGGCGGTGGTGATGTTGATTCTCCGCTTCCTCGATCCGTCGAGCTTCATTGCAGTGTCCGTGCTGTTCCTGTCGACCGTTGCCGTGACCATGGCCGCCGGTATTCCGCCGCTGGTCCTGATGGCCCCGATCATCCTGGCTTCGGCTCCTTTCTGGGTGGCGTATGAGAATTTCTGGCTCGCGATGGGCGAAGGCCTCACCGGGAATATGGCATTCACGCCCGGGCAACGCGTCCGTTTAGCAAATGGCTACGCGCTATTCACTCTGGTGGCGCTGGCGGTAGGGGTCGGCTACTGGAAGTTGATCGGCGTGCTGCATTAGGCGGCACGTGCGCGTCCGGCTGAGGACCGGGGGGCCCTTCTACTGTGGCTTCACCATGGCCTGGACAAAGGATGGAAGGATCGTGCCGGGGCCAACGTATTGGGTCGGTGCATCGCCGCCCACTGCGACTCCGCCTTGCGGCTCCCAGCCTTCCGAGATCATCGGATTCACCTTCTCGGTTAGGTCCTTGTCGGATCTTGCGGTTACCAGTTGATAGGTCATGTTGGATTCTCCTTAGAGATTCTTATTGGGGATTCCTGGCCAGCGTTGACGCGGCCAGCGTGCCGCCCAGCCCCATGGTCTCGACCGCCGAGGACGGCACGATCACCATCGCGCCTTTTTCCTTGATCGCCTCATACAGCATGTTCATGGCGCGCAGGTGCAGGGCCACGGGGTTGTCGCGGTACATGATGGACGCCTGGGCGAACTTGTCGGCGATTTGCGTTTCGGCCTCGCCCAGAATGATGCGGGCGCGGCGCTCGCGTTCGGCTTGCGCTTCGCGCGACATGGCATCCTGGAGCGCCTGCGGGATCTGCACGTCGCGGACTTCCACCGATTGCACGGTGATGCCCCAGGAGTTGGTCTTTTCCTCCAGAATGCGTTGCAGTTCCCGGCCGATGACTTCGCGCTCGGACAGCAACTGGTGCAGGTCATGCCGTCCGATGGACTCGCGCAGCGCGGTTTGCGCGCTCATGCTCACGGCGTTGGAGAAATCCGCCACTTCCAGGATGGATTTCTCGGCGTTCCACACCACCCAGAACACGATGGCGTCGACGTTCACCGGGACGGTGTCGCGCGAGAGCGTGGACTCGGCGGAAACGGTGGAGACGCGGATGCGCTGGTCGACGTAGGCGCTCAACGTGTCCACGATGGGGATCATCCAGAAGATCCCCGGATCGCGCAGCCCGCGGTAACGCCCGAAGCGCAGGACCGCGACCTTTTCCCATTGCCGGACCACCTTGATCGCGAACAGAAAGTACAAGCCCAGGGCGATGCCCACGGGCAGCAGGGCCGGCTGGTGCAGAACAGCGGCGCCGAAAACTCCGGCGGCGATGGCCATAAGAAACGCGGCAATGCCCGGACCGCTGGCACTCGATAGGGGGGTGTTCGGCATGGTTACTTCCTCCTTTTTTCTGTCTCGGCCATTCGCTCGCTCAGGGCTTCCGCCAGGTCGCCCACCGTGAAGCCTCCGGCGCCCGCGCGGGCGGCAAATTCGTTGACGAGCTGTTCCAGGCGGCGGCGGCGTTCGGCCTCGTCGGGCTTGATTTTGCGGTCGGCGATGAACGTGCCGGTGCCTTGCTGCGAGTCGAGGGTTCCGCGGATCTCGAGCTCCCGATAGGCGCGTAAGACGGTGTTGGGATTGATAGCCAGATCGACCGCGACCTGGCGAACGGTCGGCAACTGGTCGCCGGCGGCGAGTGTTCCGGATGCCAGGCCGGCCTGCACCTGGTCGATCAACTGGCGGTAGACGGGCACGCCGCTGCCCGAATCCAGTTTGAACTGGAACGGCGTTTTGGCGGAGGTGGCAGCCCGTGTCATAATTGTAGTGTACTAGTGTACTAATACATTGTCAAGCGAAAAAATGAACGGAGTCTGCTAGACTGAGGTTTCCCCATATGATCTCCGCGACCCAACTACGTCCCGGCATGGTGATCAAGTTCAACCACGAGTTGTTCTCGATCTTCAAGATGGAGCACCGCACCCCGGGCAACCTGCGCGGCTTCGTTCAAGTGAAGATGCGCAAGCTCAGCTCGGGCACGATGACCGAGCACCGGTTCTCTTCGGAAGACAAGGTTGAGCGGGCCGCGCTCGAAGAGCACGAGATGGAGTACCTGTACGACGACGGCGAGTATTTCTATTTCATGAACACGGAGACGTACGAGCAGATGCACCTGACTAAGGACCTGCTGGGCGACGCCACCGGTTTCCTGATTCCGAACCTGAAGATCGCGGTCGAGTTTTACGAAGGCAAGCCCATCGGCGTGGAACTGCCTCCCGCCGTGGACATGAAGGTGGTGGAAACCGAGCCGGGACTGAAGGGCGCGACTGTGTCGAACGTGACCAAGCCCGCCAAGCTCGAGACCGGGCTGGTGGTGCAGGTGCCTCCGTTCATCAACGAGGGCGAGAAGATCCGCGTTTCGACGTCGGAATCGGCGTACCTGGAGCGGGCGTAGGACTCACTCCGTCGCGCGAACTTCCTGGAGGCGCGCCAGTAGCGGTTCCGGCAAGCCCATCTCAATTTCCGGCGTGATCAGGCCCACGGAATCGAGGTCCTGGATGTGGACTTTGTCTTTCAAGCGGAAACTGGTCAGCTTCATGCGGACGAGGTCGGCGACCGGGGCGATCAGGATTCCTTCCGCGGTGCGGACGGGTGCGGAAGCCGGGATGGGTTCGAGGTATTCGGGGCGGACCTTTTCTCCCACGAAGACCGCATGAACCGCGCTGCGGGCTCGCGGATCGGAGGCGTCCAGGAACATGTCCACGCCAGCCACGTGCCGATATTTGAAGCCGTGAGGTTCGACAGCCGCACGGATCTCCTGCAGGCGACTGCGCTCGATAGCAACGTCAACATCCCGGGTCAGGCGCGCCGCAAGCGGATCGACCCGCTCCACATGAAGAAATGTCGCCAGGCCCCCGATAATTCGGTAAGCGATCCCGGCTTGATCCAACGCGGCTCCAAAGCGTTTTGCGACATCCAGGATCTGATCCACAAGATTCTCGAATGTAGTGTTGACGAGCACGGCTTTTCTCTATCTTAGTCCTTCGAGAGCGCGCGCTAGGTCCGCTTCCTCGGCCGGGAACACCGTCCGTAAATCCAGCATCACGCGATCGCCTTCGATGCGCGCGATGACCGGCGGCTTGCCTGAGCGCAGTGTCCGCTCGATCTTGCTGGCGCTGCCGGGCACTGCTAGCAGCCAGGTATCAAGCGTTTGTCCGGGGGTTGAGCCGCCGCCGGCCACACTCTGCCCTGGGATGAGATCCAGCTTCGGACACAGCGCGCGGATGTGTTCCGCGCGGACGCGGATCTCATCGGCGCTTGCGCGGATCATGCGGAGCGCGGGAATTCGATCCCAATGTTCGAAAACGAAGGCGCGCAGCGTAGTCTCCAAGGCTTGGATGATCAATTTATCCACGCGCAGCGCGCGATACAAGTGATTGCGCCGCAGACGTTCGATCAGGTCGGCGTCGCCTGCGAGCACACCCGCCTGGGGACCGCCCAGTAGTTTGTCGCCGCTGAAAGAAACCAGGTTCACTCCTGCGTCCAGGCTCTCGCTTACACGCGGCTCGCGGATGCCGAACGGCTGAAGGTCGATCACGCAGCCGCTGCCTAAGTCCTCATAGAGCGGCAGTCGGCGCTCGCGCGCCAGCGCTGCCAGCTCCGCCAGCGACGGCTGCGACGCAAAACCTTCGATGCGGAAGTTGCTCGGATGAACACGCAGGAGCATGCGAGTTCGCGGGCCGATGGCATCGCGGTAGTCGTCCATATGCGTGCGGTTGGTGGTGCCGACCTCGCGCAACTTCGCGCCGGATGCCGCCATGATGTCGGGGATGCGGAAACCGTCGCCGATCTCAATCAGCTCGCCCCGGCTAACGATGACCTCGCCGCCCCGGGCTAGCGTGTGCAGGACCAGAAGAATCGCGGCGGCATTGTTGTTCACCACGATGGAAGGCTTGCCGCTCAGGCGCTCCAGTAGACCGCTGGTAAGCGAGTCACGCTTACCCCGGCAACCTTTTTCGAGATCGAATTCCAGATTGGAATAGCCGGCTATCGGCGTGAATTCCGTCAGCGGGGCGCGCCCCAGATTGGTGTGCAGGATCACACCAGTCGCGTTGATTACGCGCCGCAAGGCAGGCTGCGCTAGAAGCGCGAGACCTCGCCGCACCGCCGCCTCCACGTCGCCGTCCGGGCCCCCATCCACGTCGCGATCCGGGCCGCTGCCGCCCGCGTGGATGTCGTGGCGCATTTGCGCGAGCACCCGACGGGCTTCGGCCACGATCAACGCGCGCGGAGCGGCCACATCCTTGAGGCGCTCGGCAACCGCATCGACCGAGGGAAGATCGCGCGGGGTCACTTTCGCGCCCCCCCTCGTGCGCGGGGGTGCGCGCGGTCGTAGACGGCCATCAGATCCGTGAGAGAGACTTGCGTGTACTTCTCGGTGGTGGCCAGCCGGGCGTGGCCCAGCAGTTCCTGGATGGCGCGCAGGTCGGCGCCATCGGAGAGCAGGTGCGTGGCGTAAGCGTGTCGCAGGCTGTGCGGATGCAGCGAAGAATCGCCGGCGATCATCCGCGCATAGAACTTCACGATCCATCGCGCGGCGCGATCTGACAGGCGCGTTCCCAACCGGCTCACGAAGAGGGCGTGTTCGCCGGGTTTGGAAGCGCGTGCGGACAGATACTGCTGCAGTGCAAGAGCGGCCTTCGACCCGTAGGGAATCTGGCGTTCCTTGCGGCCCTTGCCGCGCACGCGGATCCATTGCTCGCGCTGGTCGAGGTCCTCCAGATCCAGGCCGACGAGCTCGCTAACGCGCACGCCACAGCCGTAGAGCAGTTCGAACAACAACAGGTCGCGTGCGGGATAGGGCCGCTCGAAGCGGTCATCGATTGCGTTTTGGGCCACGCCGTCGACTAAAGTGTTGGCTTGCTCGGCGGTCGGCACTGCGGGGACGCGCTTGGGCGCCTTCGGCGTGCCAACCAGACGCGCCACATTGGTCGCGATGCTGCCCTCGCGCGCCAGGAACCGGAACAGCGACCGGACGGCGGCCAGCTTGCGCCGGACCGATATGACGTCGAGCCCTCGCGCGTAGAGGTCACCCAACCACTCGCGCAGGTTGAGCACGGTGAGCGCGCCGGGCCCTGGAGGTTGTGCGACGCGCGGAGAAAAATACTCGACCACCTGCGCCAAGTCGGAGGCGTAATTGCGTACGGTGTTAGGAGACGCGTTGGTGCGGCGCAGTTCGGCCAGATAACGCTCGACCGCCTGCGCCAGTTCAGACATGCGCCCCTGGTTCAGACATAAGCGCAAAGATACGTGTCGAGAGCTGCCAGCGCCCGCTGGCATACTTCAGCGTGCCGTTGCTTGCGGTCGCGCGGTGGCTGTTCGAGCTGGGGCAACAGGTCGAAGGTGATGTTGGCGGGCTGATAGTGCGCGACGTCGGCGCCGGAAACGTAAGCGCACAGGGAACCGATGGCAGTCTCGCGCGGGAACCTGCGCACCGGCTCCTCAGCGGTCAGCGCGGCAGCGGCGCGGCCCGCCACCAGACCTGTGGCGATGGATTCAACGTAGCCTTCCACGCCCGAGATCTGGCCCGCGAAGAACACTTCAGGGCGCGCGCGCAGCCGCAATATGGGGTCGAGCAACGCCGGTCCGTTGATGTATGTGTTGCGATGGACCTGTCCGTGGCGCAGAAACTCGGCGCGCTCGAGGCCTGGAATCATCCGCAGCACGCGTTCCTGATCGCCGAACCGCATGTGGTTTTGGAAGCCGACCAGGTTGTAGCTGCCCGCGCGCGCGTTTTCGCTGCGCAGTTGCACCACCGCATACGGGCGCCGGCCCGTGCGGGGATCGGTCAGGCCCATGGGCTTCATGGGGCCAAAGCGCAGCGTGTCGCGCCCGCGCCGCGCTAATTCTTCGATCGGGAGACACGACTCGAAGTAGCGGATCTGATCTTCCGCGATGTGCGCCGGAACGGTCGAGGCAGCTAGCAGCGCATCCAGGAACGCTTCATAGTGCGCCTTGTCGAAAGGACAGTTCAGATAATCGTCGGTGCCGTCGAGCGATTTGCCGTACCGCGACGCGGCGAAGGCAGCCGAACGGTCGATCGTTTCCGCGTCCACGATGGGGCTGATGCTGTCGTAGAAGAACAGGCGTCCGGTTCCGGTGACGCGCGCGATCTCGGTGGCCAGCGCGTCCGAGGTCAGCGGACCGCTGGCAATGATCCAGATCCGGCCTGGCGCAAGCTCGGTAACTTCTTCGCGGCGGATCTCGATGGCGGGATCGCTCTCGATCGCGCGCGTCACCTGTGCGGCGAACAGCTCTCGATCCACCGTCAAAGCGTGGCCCGCGGGCACGCGCGCACGCGGAGCGATCTGGCCAATCAGCAGCGAACCTAGTCGGCGCAACTCTTCCTTAAGCAGCCACGGCGCCGAGTTCTCCTGCTCGCTCTTGAGCGAGTTGCTGCAAACAAGCTCGGCCAGCGCGGCGGTTTTGTGCGCGGCGGTCGCTCGGGTTGGCCGCATCTCGTAGAGGATCGCCCGGCCTCCGGCTCGCGCCACTTGCCAGGCGGCTTCGCAGCCGGCTAGACCGCCTCCGATAATGTGTACCTCAGCGCTCACGATACTCCCCGAATACCAGTCGCAATCGGTCTGAAATTTCGCCGACGGTGGCCAGCGCTTCGCAGGCGGCGAGAATCGGCGGCATCAGGTTGGCGGTACCGCGGGCGGCGCACTCCAGCTCGCGCAGCCGGGATTCGGCCAGTTCGCCAGAGCGGGAGGCGCGTAGCTCGCGCAGGTGCTTGATTTGCTGCGCCTCGATCGTCGGATCGACGCGGAAGGGCGGGATCGGCTTTTCCTCGGCCAGCCGGAAGCGATTGACGCCCACCACGACGGCATCGCCGCGCTCGACACGCTGTTGATATTCGTAGGCGGCGCTCTGGATTTCCGACTGCACGAATCCTTGTTCAATGGCCGCCAGCGTACCACCCATGGCGTCGATGCGCTCGATGTAGGCGCGCGCGCCGCGCTCGATCTTATCGGTCAGTTCTTCGATGTAGAAACTGCCGCCCACCGGATCGGCGACGCTCGTCACGCCGGTCTCATGGGCGATGATCTGCTGCGTGCGGAGGGCCAGGCGAGCCGACTCTTCGGTCGGCAGGCCCAGCGCTTCGTCGCGCGAATTCGTATGCAGGGATTGGGTGCCGCCCAGGACCGCGGCCAGCGCCTGCAGCGTCACGCGGACCACGTTCACGTCGGGTTGTTGCGCGGTCAGCGTCGAGCCCGCGGTTTTCGCGTGAAACCGCAGCATCATGGATTTGGGATTCTTCGCGCCGAAGCGTTGCTGCATGATGTTCGCGTAGAGGCGGCGTGCAGCACGAAACTTGGCGATCTCTTCCAGAAAATCGTTGTGCGCGTTAAAGAAAAACGACAGGCGCGGAGCCAGAGCGTCCACGTCCATAGCGGCCTGGACCGCGGCTTCGACGTAGGCGATGGCGTTGGCGAGCGTGAATGCGACTTCCTGGATGGCGGTGGAACCGGCCTCGCGGATGTGATAGCCGCTGATCGAGATGCTGTTCCACTCCGGCAGCTCCGCTCCGGCCCAGCGGAATAGATCCGTGACGATGCGCATGGCGGGGCGCGGCGGATAAATATAGGTTCCGCGGGCGATGTATTCCTTCAGAATGTCGTTCTGCACGGTGCCCGAAAGCTTGCGCAGATCCGCGCCCTGGCCGCGGGCCACTAGCGCGTACAGCGAAAGCAGAATCGCGGCCGTGGAGTTGATGGTCATCGACGTGGTGACCTGATCGAGCCGGATGCCGTCGAGCAGCCGCTCCATATCGCGCAAAGAGCAGATGGCAACGCCCACCCGCCCCACTTCGCCGTGCGCCAGGGCGTGATCCGAATCCATGCCCATCTGGGTGGGAAGGTCGAAGGCCACCGAGAGTCCTGTGATGCCTTGCGCCAGCAGAAACCGGTAGCGGCGGTTGCTCTCCTCGGCCGACCCGAAGCCCGCATACTGCCGCATGGTCCACAGGCGGCCGCGATACATGTCGGCGTGGATGCCGCGGGTGTAGGGAAATTGTCCGGGCAGTTCGATTGGCGGGACAGGTTCCGTAACGGCGCTGTTCGATACAGCCTTGGCCGTCCGGGTTTTCCGGGGCCGGGGCTTCGCCGATCGAGTCTGGCTCATGAGCGGGAAATCTTGCGAGCGCGCAGAAACGAAGTGATGCCGAAGTAGGCCATGATCAGGACCCAGACCAGCCCAAGCAACAGCTTTGATAAGTTGTCGCCGCGTTGGTTGAACTCCCTCCATTCGTTGATCAAGGAACGCGCCGGTATCACCGCAAGGACGAGGAATAAGAAGCCGATGATCTCGTGCCACAGACTGTGTAGAGGCTTGATGACGCCCGGCACGACGTGTTGCACAAAGCGGCCGACTTTACTGTTGGGGTCCAGGCGAAACATGGAGCGTAGTTTCATCCTATCAGCCTGTAAAAGCGGGCGGCTACGGCCGATACAGCACTTGTGGGGCTACGCCCCTTCGCCTGTGAGCCGGTCTTGATTTTCCTGGACGTGTCCCGTTTGATCCAGTGATATGCTGAAGGTGGGTTCGGCGTGTTCGGCTGGACAGAAGGGCGCCGCGAACAGAAAGAGGGTTTTTTGGACGATCGACTGAAGGAGCTGATGCAGGAGTTGGGAAACGCGATCAATGAATCGCTGTCCGACTCCGACCGCATTGCCGCCGCGATCGGTGAAATCAAGCGCGCCGGCTACGACGTCTTCCTGGTCCTGGAAGCCACCATCGGGTTCAATAAGCGCGAGGAGTCCGAAGAAGCCGATGAAACGGTCGAGGAAGTCGAATGGGAGGCGGCCAAACCCGAACCGGGCCGCCGCAGGGTCGGCAAGATCAAGTTGACCTCCCAGGATCAAAAGTTCCTGCGGGCGCTGAAGATCTCGGTCGACGAAGAAAACCGCTGACCCCGCTCCTCATGCGCGGCGCTTATGCCACAGCCTGCTGAGACTCTTCCGCTGGAGGTTTCGGCGCAGGACGTGCAGTCGCGGCTGAGCGGCGGTGAAAACGTCTCTCTGATCGATGTCCGCGAGCCGGCTGAACACGCAGCCGCCCGTATCGAGGGCGCGGAGCTGATTCCCATGCGCACGGTGCCGGGCGCGCTAACGTCTCTGGAGGCCCGCGCGCAGGACCACACGCTCATCGTGTTCTGTCACCATGGCGTTCGCAGCCTGAATGTGGTCCACTGGCTGCGCCAGCACGGTGTCGAATCCTGCCAGAGCATGGCCGGCGGCATCGATGCCTGGAGCCTGCACGTGGATCCCGCCGTTCCGCGATATCAGTGACCCGCGCTGCTTCTGACATGAGTGCCGCTCCGCTTCCCTCGCGCTCCGGTGCGAGTGAAGCTGCGCGCACAGCCGATGCCGCGGTGTATCTCTCCTGCGCCGCCGCCGTGGCCACCATGGTTTCCATCGCGGGGTTCGAGATTCTACTGGGCCTGGCATTGATTGCCGTCCTGCTGCGCGACCGGCGTCTGCGCTGGCCGCCGCTGCTGTGGCCTTTTGCGGCGTGGGTCGTCTGTACGCTGCTTTCGGCGGCCGCTTCGGGCCACATTCGTGGCGCTTGGCCGCAGGCCCGGAAGCTGTATGTATTCCTGATGCTGTTCGTGGTGTTCAGCGGAGTGCAAAACTTGCGCCAGGTCCGCTGGATCGGGTTGGGATGGGCTGCGGCGGCCTCGGCCTCGGCGGCCTGGAGCCTGGAGCAGTTTGTCCGCAAAACGCGCGCCGCGCAGGCGGCCCACGTGGACTTCTACACCGCCTATGTTGCAGACCGCATCACCGGTTTCATGGGTCACTGGATGACCTTCAGCGGCCACATGATGATCGCGCTGCTGATCATCGGCGCCCTGTTGCTGTTTTCGCGCCGCGTCAAGGAGACTCCCTGGCTGACCGCCGCGGGAGTGCTCGTCGGCGCCGGATTGCTGTTGGCGGAAACCCGCAGCATGTGGGGAGGAGCCGCCTTGGGCGCAGTGGTGCTGCTCTGGATGAAGCGGCGCTGGCTGGTGCTCGCGGCGCCCGTGGTGGTGGGCGTGCTCTTGTTGGCCAACCCGATGGGTGTACGCGAACGCGCCCTCTCCATCGTGCGTCCTCGCGGCGATCTGGATTCCAACGCGTTCCGCTCGATCGCCCGAACGGTCGGCTGGGAGATGATCAAAGCGCATCCGCTGTTGGGCGTCGGGCCCGAGCAGGTCGGTCCGCAGTTTAACGACTACGTTCCCGCCAGCGTGCCGCGCCCTCTGCCGTCGGGTTACTACGGTCACCTGCACAACGTTTATTTCCATTACGCGGCGGAGCGCGGCTTGCCGGCTCTCCTGGTGCTGCTGTGGTTTGTGGGACGGGCGCTGTTCGATTTCGTTCGCGCCGCCCTGCGCATGCCAGCCGAGGCCGAAGCACGCTGGGTCCTGCTGGCGGCGATCGCGGTGATTTTGGCGGTGATGTCCAGTGGCTTTTACGAGTTGAATCTGGGAGACAGCGAAGTACTGGCGGCCTTTCTGGCTGTACTCGCCGTAGGGTATGTGGCCGCGCCCGCGGCGGAACCTGTTTCATAGAACACCGCGCACGGCCGATGAGCCCGGTGTGGACTGCTTGCTTTCCGCCGCGGCGTTCCGGCCGGGCCGATACCTCACCTTCCGTCTGGCGGGGCAGGATTTCGCGGTAGACGCGGACCGCGTGCGCGGCATCGTGCCTCTGCACGAAATGGTCCTGCTCGCAGAAACACCGCTGTCGCCGGCGTGGGCCGAGGGCGTTGCCTCGCTCGGCGGTCAGGACTTCCCGGTGATCGATCTGCGGAGCAGACTGCAACTTCCCGCTCCCAGGCGCGGGCGCGATCCCATGATTGTGGTGGTGGAACACGCGGCGTCGGTGGGGCTGCAGTTGGTGGGATTTGTAGCCGACCGCGTCGCCGGCCTGGTCAAAGCCCGCGCGGACGATTACCGCCATGGCAAGCTACGTACCCGCGGCCGCCCCCGGCGAATCCTGGACCTTGACGCGATCACTAAGCAAGATGTGGGTGGAACACCCACGTTCGCGTCGGACGAGGTCCGGCTTCCCCCTAATTCCTGACGCCCAGTTGGTGCAGGCAGTGGTCGATCCACTGTTTGGTCAGCTTCTCCTGCGCGGCATTCTGGGAAAGCCGCGTGCGCAAACCGCCCCAGTCCACTTCATCGAGGAGCTGGTCCTGGTTGAAGCAGGAGAACACCACCGTTTCCTCGCCAGTCTCGGGGTTCTTGTGGAGTTGCAAACACTGCGCGCAAATTTCCTTCATCATGCACTGCATGGGAGAATTGATGCTGCCGATCGCCGTGTGTCCGCGCTTCAGGAACGGAGCCAGCACTCCGTGCCGCGCCCGCGCCACCGCCGCCATCATGCCATCCGAGCCGATCGCCACCACGCGGTCCACGGCGTTCAGAGCCAGCGGAACCGCACCCAGATCGCCGCGGCCGTAGGACGCCATCGCTTCCACAATATTCCCGACAAATGTTTTATCCTGCGGGCGTCCCGGCGCGAATCCGGGACCTTCGTCGCAGCACCACACCACCACGTCCGCGGCGCGCTCGATTTCGTCCACCTTGTAGCGGTCGGCCATCTTCTTGTATCCGGCAAAATAAATGGTCCGCGATCCTTGCGCGAGCAGCGCTTGGCCTATGGAGAACAATACGGCGTTGCCCAATCCGCCGCCAACCAGCAGAACGGTTTCGTGAGCCGGAGTTTCGGTGGGCGTTCCCGTTGGACCCATCAGGATCACGGGCTCGCCGGGCTTTAACAAAGCACACAAATCCGAAGAGCCGCCCATTTCCAACACAATGGTCGAGAGCAGGCCTTCCTTGCGGTCCACCGACGCGCCCGTGAGCGCGAGGCCTTCCATCGCCAGCACGGTTCCATTCACGCGCGGCGCCAGCGCTTCGTAATTCTGCAAACGATAAAACTGTCCGGGCTGAAACGCGCGCGCCGCGGTGGGAGCTTTCACCACCACCTCGACGATAGTGGGTGTCAGGCGGATCACTTGGCGCACGGTCGCGCGCAGTTCGCGATTCAAAGTCTCGAGTAGCGCTTGGGCCGCCGGTCCGCCAGGCGCTCTACGAGCCAGAGCGCGCGAGACCACCGGGTAGCCCTGTTTCGCGCTGGCCATCGCCTTCACGACGTTGCCGGCGAAAGACGGATGCAAATCGCCAAAGAAGCTGATCGCGCGCCCGTCCTTGCGCACCGACATCAGCACGGAAACCTGCTTGGGCTTGGCGACGCGCTCCGGCTTGACGGGCTGACCCTCTTCGTCGACGGCCTGGAACCACTTGCCATCCAGGAACACGTTAGTGCGATCCTCACGCCCCAGAACGGTGTTGGGCTGCGTTCCCGCGGCCACTAGAATCGACCGCGCGGGCAAGCGCACCGGCGCGCCGTCGGCTGCCGTCAGGTGCAGCGCCGTGGCTTGTCCGGCTGCGTCCACTTCCACTTCCTTGGGCGTCAAGCACTCGGCGAAACGAATCCCTTCTTCAAGCGCCTTGGCCACTTCCTCGTGGTTCAGCGTGTAGCTGGGAGCGTCGATCAAGCGCCGGCGATAGGCGATCGTCACGCCACCCCAACGGTTGAGCAGCGCTACCAGGTTGGGCTTACGTTCTTCTCGCGCGGCGGCTTCGCGTTCCGCACGAATCGCTCGCGCATGGGCCAAGAACTCTTCGGAAGCCTCGGCTTCCGCAGCGGTCCAGGAAGCCCGCACCTGAGCTTCGCCGTTCTCGGCACACAAGACCTCGTAACGTTGTAGGAATTTGTCCACCTGCACCACGTAGTACGCCAGGGACTCGGTCGCGGTGTCGATTGCGGTCAGCCCACCGCCGATCACCACGATCGGCAACCGCAACTGCAGATTGGCGACGGAATTGGTCTTCGCCGCGCCGGTCAGTTGCAGAGCCATCAGGAAGTCAGAAGCTTGACGCACGCCGCGCGCAAGCCCGTTCTTCATGGGAATCACGGTGGGCCGCCCCGCCCCCGCACACAGGGCCACGTGATCGAAGCCCAGTTCGAACGCGCTGTCGACGGTGACAGTGCCGCCGAAGCGCACGCCGCCGAACATGCTGAACTGTTCGCGCCGCTCCAGCAACAGGCGAATGATCTTCAGGAAGTTCTTGTTCCAGCGGACCGTGATGCCGTACTCGGCGACGCCGCCGAAACCCGCCATCACCCGGTCGTCGAGCGATTCGTAAATCTCATTTACATCGCGGATCGGGCGGAAGGAAGTGCGCTCGCCGTGTACATTCACGCCGGAGATGTCGGCGGGCAGCGGCTCGATCTTCAATCCATCCACGGCCGCCACAGTGTGTCCGTCGTTCATCAAATGATGCGCCAGCGTAAACCCCGCCGGACCCAGCCCCACCACCAGCACCTTGTATCCGGAAGCCGGCTTGGGCAGAGGCCGCTCGAAGTTCAGCGGGTTCCACCGCGTCAGCAGACTGTAAATCTCGAAGCCCCACGGAAGATCCAGAACATCTTTGAGCGTTCGCGTTTCCACCTGTGGAATGTCCACGGGGTCCTGCTTTTGGAACACGCAGGCCTTCATGCAGTCGTTGCAGATGCGATGTCCGGTGGCGGCGGCCATGGGGTTGTCGATCACCGCGATCGCCAGCGCTCCCACCGTATGGCCTTCCTGCTTCGCCAGGTTCATCTCGGAGATCTTCTCGTCCAAAGGGCAACCGGCGAGAGTAACGCCGAACACGCTCGCCTTGAAGCTCCCGTCTTTCTCCTTGAGACCGGTTGAGCAACTGTCTTTGCCCTGGTTGTGGCACTTGATGCAGTATTGCGCTTGGTCGAGTGCGGCCGGCAGATCCATGCCCTGGTCAGTCAGCTTGAATCCCTCGCGGAGCCGCCACTCGCGCTCCGGCATCGCGACTGCGGGAACGCCGCTCACGTTCACCGCTTCCAGTTGGACCAAGTGCTGCATGTCCAGCTTGTGCGGGACCTTGAACAGAATCCCGCCGCGGTTCTTGTGGCGTCCCTCGTCGGAAAGCGCCGCCCACGACGCGTACCGCAAGGCTGCTCCGAGTTCCGGCTCATGAGTCTTCTCGTTTTCGAGCCATGCGGAGACGTTGCGGACAAAGCTCGCTTCCGTCAGCGGCTCGCCGAACAACGTTTCTAACTCTGCCCCCGTGGCCGCGCCGTCGATGGCCGAAGCCTGTTCCTTGCTGACTCCGCTGATCGCTTTCCTCTGGATGAACTTTCGTTTAAGCGCGTACAACGGCGCCAGCGCGCTGTGCCGTTCCTGGAGCGCCCGCATTTCGGGAACAATTCCGAACAGCTCGCCGATGAAATCTTCCAGATGCGGCGCCAATTCCAAGATCAATTCCGACTGCGGCTTACGCGCCAGTGAGTTCGGGTTCGCTCGCGCGGCAAGCAGGCGCTCGGCGAGCGAAGCGTCCGAGGCCTTCAATTCTCCCAGAAACCGCGCGTCCAACCGCGCCAGAGCGTCTCTCTGGTACAGGTCCTCAAACGTGTAACCGAAAGCTAGCGAAAGCTGGTCGTTAAGAACAGTCATGAACTGGAATGTTTTACGACGGAACCGGAAAGCTGGCGCCCAGAGGGCGGCGCTGATTCTTCATTGTACCGTGACCCGTACTGAAGCGCGCCGGCCTTGCGGCTCCCCGCGGCGAATGCGATCCTAAGCCCATGTCGTTTCCACACCGTCTCATGCTTGTCCTGGCGCTGGCCGCGCTGGCGCTTACGATCCCCGCCTCGGCGCAACCCGAGCCGCAGCTCCACGTGGTCACTTACATCGATGTCTTCCCGAACTTCGCGGCCGATACGGCCAAGGCGCTGCAGGATTTCTCCGCCGCCAGCAGCAAAGACCCGGGATACGTACGCATTGAAGTGATGCGCGACGTCGACCGCACCAACCATTTTGCGGTGGTCGAAGTGTGGCGCACGCGCAAGGACTACGAAGCGCACCTGGGCCAGGCCCACACCAAGCAATTCCGCGAGAAGATCCAGCCGGGCCTCGGGAGCCCGTTCGACGAGCGGCTGTACCACACATTGCCATGACGGGCCGAGCTTAGTCCTCGCGCACGATCTCGTCAAAAGCGTGCAGCAACTCCTCGCGCTGCGAGTACGGGCCCGGCGTGAAAGCGCGCGATTGGATCCCGGCCTGTGACAACTCCACCACTCGCCAGTCTTCCCGATTGGTCTGGTCCCAGAACTCGACCGCATCGTCGCCATTGAAATCCGGTTTCGCGAGTTCGTCCGGGTGGAAGAAAAACTCGCACACGATGTGCGTGCGGTCCGCGGAGCGCGGCCACAGCGTGTGCACCATCATGTAGTCCGGGTGCAGGCTCAGCAGCAGGTTCGGAAGAATGGCGTAGTAATACACCAGTTTGCGTTCACGCTCGCTCAGGCCGGGGAGATACGCGCGGCGGCGGCGGCCGTCGAAGGTCATGGTTTCGGCGCCTCCGCGGAACCCCATGGCGCCGCCGATATAGTTGTGGCTCGGCGGCTCGTTGTCGGCGCCCAGGTAGTCGGTCAGCCGGTTCAGCGCCGGATGCACCATGGGGCAGTGGAGGCATTCGTTGTAGTTCAGAATCGCGAGCTTCCAGTTGGCCTTCACGTCGTACTCGATACGTTTGTACACACACAGTTCCTGCATGCGCCAGGGCGCGAACTTGCGCGGCAGCTCGCCTAATTGCTGTTCGAGGGGCGCCGGATTCTCGCCGAGGTGCAGAAAAACGTGACCGTCCCAGGTGGCGACGCGCACGGCGTGCAGCGGATATTGATCGCGCGAAAATTCCACACCCTCCATCTGCGGGGCCCCGAGCAAACAGCCGTCGAGCCTGTAGCTCCAAGCGTGGTACGGACACACGATGCACGCGCCGAAGTGGCCCGACGCTTCTGCACACAGACGTGTGCCCCGATGGCGGCAGACGTTGTAGAACGCACGCAGCTCGCCGGAGACGTCGCGGGTCACGATGATACTCTCACCGGCCACGTCTTGCACAAAGTAGTCGCCTGTCCGCGGTATCCACTCGGCCCGCCCCGCGCGGATCCAGCGATTGAAATAGAAGCGCTCCATCTCGCGCCGGAAAAGATCCGCTTCGGTGTAATAACGTGCAGGCAGCGTCTTCACGCCACCACATTACGCTACAGGGCGTCCTACATACAATGGAGCATGGCTTCGACTCCTGCCTTCGATCCCGGCTTGACCAGCAAGTACATGGGCGTGCTGCTGCGCGCGATCAACAAGGACGGCTCCTTCAACGTCCGCCGCCGCGGCTTCCGCAAGATCGCCGGGAGCGCTTACTTGCAACTGGTCACCATGACTTGGCCGCGCTTCCTCACGCTGGTCACGCTGTTTTATCTGGCCGTGAACACGCTGTTCGCCGGCGCTTACCACATGATCGGAAACGACGCGCTTCACGCCAGCGAGCGCGATCTGGGACTGAACGGCTTCGCCCGCGCCTTTTTCTTCAGTGCGCAGACGTTGACCACCGTCGGATACGGTTCCCTGTATCCATTTGGTCTGGCCGCGCATGTGGTCGCGGCCCTCGAAGCCGCGGTGGGCTTGATGGGCTTCGCCCTGGCCACCGGCTTGTTATTCGCGCGTTTCTCGCGCCCCTCGGCGCGTCTGGTCTTCAGCGACCGCATGTTAGTCGCGCCGTATCGCGACGGGACCAGTCTGCAATTTCGTATCGCCAACGAACGCAGCAATGTGCTGATGGAAGTAGAGGCCGACGTGATGCTGATGACCGTCGACAGCGACGCCTCTGGGCAACTGCGGCGCAACTTCGTGGAACTCACCCTGGAGCGGCGGAAGATCTTCTTTCTCGCTCTAACATGGACGCTAGTGCATCCCATCGACGAAACCAGCCCGCTGTGGGGCCGGACCGCGGCCGATCTCAAAAACCTCCAGGCCGAGCTGCTGATCCTGATCAAGGGCTTTGACGATTCCTTCAGCCAGGTGGTGCACCGCCGCTATTCGTACCGCTGGGATGAAATCGAGTGGTCGGCTCGCTTCGGGACGGTCTTCAGCGTGTCTCCCGCCGGACACCTGGAACTGGATGTCGAACGCGTCAGCGTCACCGAGAAAGTGTGACGATGCCTCGAATCCTCATTCAGAACGCGACCGTTGTCACCATGGATCCCTCCTTGGGCGACTTCGCGGCGGCCGACGTGCTGATCGAAGACGACTGCATAGCGGCGATCGAACCGGCAGGCATGCAGGTGGCGGAGGCCGAAGCGATCGACGGCCGGGGCTCGATCGTGATACCCGGCTTGATCAACTCGCATATGCACACCTGGCAGACGGGGCTGCGCGGCATGGCGTCCGACTGGACTCTGCTTGAGTATTTCCGAAAGATGCACGCGGGCCTGGCGACGGTGTTCCAACCGGAAGATCTGCACATCGCGACACTGGTGGGCGCGCTGAATCAGTTGAACTGCGGCACCACTACGCTGGTCGATTGGTGCCATAACAATCCGACCCCAGCGCACAATGACGCGGGAATCGATGCGCTCCGCGAATCCGGAATCCGAGCCGCGTTCCTGCACGGTTCGCCCAAGCCCGACCCGAAGCCGGGGGAGCGGGGATTCTGGGAAACGCCGCACCCGCGAGCCGAGCTGGAGCGACTGTTGAAGCATCGCACTTGCGGACTGATCGGCGTGGGTGCGGCGATCTTGGGGCCGCATTATTCCACGATGGAAGTCGCGATGCACGATTTCGCCATGGCGCGGGACCTGGGCGTAATCGCATCCATGCACCAGGGCGGCGGTGCGCCCCGCACACCCGGCGGCTGGCAGCGTCTGGAAGAAGCTGGGCTGCTTGGCTCGTGCATCAACATCGTCCACGGACAAGGCCTGAGCGACGATCAACTCGCGCGCTTCTGTTCTCTCGGCATGAGCTTTTCCGTGACCCCCGAAGTAGAAATGGCGGAAGGTCACGGCATGCCAATCACGGGTCGTCTGTTAAAGAACGGACGCAAACCTGCGTTGGGAGTCGATCTGGAATCGGCCATTTCCGGCGACATGCTGACGGTGGCGCGCTTCGCGCTGGCGGCGCAGCGGGCCCTCGATAACGCGGCATATCGCGAGGCCACGGGCAGCATTCCAAAGACCTCGACCATTCCCGCGCGCGAGGCTCTAGGTTGGGCGACGGTGGAAGGCGCGCGTATGCTCGGCCAGGAGGATCGCATCGGCACGCTCGCGCCGGGCAAGCAGGCGGACCTGGTGATGATTCGCGCGGACGCCTTGAATATGCAGCCAATGCACGACCCCGCCGCGGCCGTGGTGATGCAGGCGAGCGTGGCCAATATCGACAGCGTGATGATAGCGGGACGTTGGATGAAACGCGCGGGGAAAATGCTCGCCGGGGACATCGAAGGCAAGCTCGGGCGATTGCGCCAGTCAGGCGAGCGCATCGTCAACGCCATGGGACTGCGGCCGGTATCCTGAACAAGAGAAGCGCACAGGCATAGTCCGTTGTGCGCGTTCAAAAAACAGTGCGTCGCCACAAAGTTCTGTTCATCTTCGGAACACGGCCCGAGGCGATCAAGCTCTGCCCCGTGATCCGCTATTTTCGCCAACACTCCGGCCATCTGGAACCGCGCATTTGCGTCACCGCGCAACACCGGGGCCTGCTGGATCAGGTGCTGGAGGTTTTCGGCATCGAGCCGCATCGCGACCTGAACGCCATGCGCGAAGGGCAGACGCTAGCCGGAGCCACCAGCCGCATATTGGCGGCCATCGAACCGGTCGTGACCGCTGAGAACCCCGAGTTGATCGTAGTGCAGGGTGACACCGCCACGACGTTGTGCGGCGCTCTGGCGGGTTTTTACGCGCGCGTTCCAGTGGCGCATGTCGAGGCGGGTCTGCGCACGGGCGACCTCACGCAGCCCTTCCCGGAAGAGATGAACCGCGTGGTGGTCTCGCGGCTCAGCCGGCTGCATTTCGCGGCGACTGAATGGGCGGCATCGAATCTGCGCCGCGAGGGCGTGGTTCCAGATTCGATCTGCGTGACGGGCAACACTGGGATCGACGCGGTTCTGCACATTCGCGACCTGCTTGAGCGCGGCGAATCGCAGGGCCGCGAGTGGCCCGGCCTCGATCCGTCAAAGCGCCTGATCCTGGTGACTGCACATCGCCGCGAGAGTTTTGGCGAAGGCTTTGAGCGCATCTGCCAGGCCCTGCGCGCGATCGCCGACCGCGAGGATGTACAGATCGTCTATCCCGTGCATCCAAATCCCAGCGTCATCGAGCCGGTGCAGCGCAATCTCTCGGGTCATCCGCGTATTCTGCTGATCGAGCCACTGGACTACGTCTCCTTCGTCGATCTGGCGCGCCGCGCGCATCTGTTGATAACCGATTCCGGCGGCGTCCAGGAAGAAGCCCCGTCGCTAGGCAAGCCAGTGCTGGTGTTACGCGAAAAGACCGAGCGACCAGAAGCTGTCGAGGCAGGCACAGCGGAACTGGTCGGCACGGACGTGGGTAAGGTGGTCGGCGCCGCCACGCGCCTGCTGGACGATGCAGACGAGTATGACCGCCGGCGTCGCATCCACAATCCTTACGGCGACGGGCACGCCAGCGAGCGCATCGGGGAGTTCCTGACCGCGTATTTCGCGGCGTCTCACTGATATACTGAACGATTTCCGGAGGTAATCCCGAATGCGTTTCATCTACGTTGGCGCGCTCGCAGTATCCGTACTCCCCGCTTTAATCGCGCAGCCCGCCAAGACCCCCGCCGCCGACTGGCCCATGTACAATCGCGATCTGGCGGGCACGCGCTATTCCCCGCTTACACAGATCAACACCACCAACGTCGGCAACCTCAGCCAGGCCTGGCGCTATCGTTTCAACCGCGAAGGCAAGACCATCAGCGGCGCCAGCCCTTCCGAGCTGTATCAGGAAATCACGCCCATCGTGGTCAAAGGCGTAATGTACCTGCCCTCGGGCGACCGCATAGTGGCTCTCGAACCTGAAACCGGGAAAGAAATCTGGAGCCACGAAGTCAGCGGCGCACTAGCGTCGTTCCGCGGCGTCTCCTACTGGCCCGGCGACAAAAACAATCCGCCGCGAATCCTGTTCACCACCGGCCGCAAGATGGTCGGCCTCAACGCCAACACCGGCAAGATCGACCCGGGCTTCGGCCGCGAAGGTGAGGTGCCGCTGAACGTGCCCTATGACGGCGCACCCACCATCTACAAAAACCTGATCCTGCTCGGCACGAATTTCTACGGCCCCGGCGAGCGCCACATCGCTCCGCAATTGGACGGCTTCGCGGGCCAGTTGGGTGACACGCACGGCTACGACGCGCGCACCGGCAAGGAGCTGTGGGAATTCCACACCATCCCGCGCCCCGGAGAGCTGGGCAACGACACCTGGCAAAACGAAAGCTGGAAGAATCGCACCGGCAACAACGTCTGGGCGTTCGCGCTGACGGTCGATGAGGAGCGCGGCCTCGTGTACCTGCCGGTGAGCGGCCCCGCCGCCAATTTCTACGGTGGCGACCGCCCCGGCATCAACCTGTTCGGCAACGCGACAGTCGCCGTGGACGCCAACACCGGCAAGCTCAAGTGGTACTTCCAAACCATTCATCACGAGCTTTGGGATTACAACCTTCCGCCTGCGCCCGGCTTGGTCGACATCGTCAAGGACGGCAAGAAAATCGCCGCCCTCGCGCAGGTAGGCAAGTCGGGATACATGTTCATCCTGGATCGCGTCACGGGCAAGCCGGTGTTCGGCGTAGAAGAGCGTCCCGTGGCCCACGCCGACGTCCCCGGCGAATGGTATGCGCCCACGCAGCCATTTCCAGTAAAGCCGCCTCCGATTTCGCGGGTGAGCATGACCGAAGCGGATCTCGTCACCGCCGAGGACACCACGCCCGAGCATGCCAAGGCCTGCCGCGACCTGTGGGACAAGTACGGAGGATTTGCCAACTCCGGTCCGTTCACGCCGTTCCCGTTTCATGCAGAGGGCGCACCGGAGAAGCCCGCGATCGTGTTCCCCGGGTTCACCGGCGGAGCCAACTGGGGCGGTACCGCGACCGATCCCAAGCTCGGCTACGTGTTCGTGAGCACCAAGGACGCGCCCGCCACCGGCTGGATGGAGAAGAATCCCAAATACACACCAGGCAACACCACGGGCGAAGAGCCGTACATCCGCAGCGGACCCCGCGGCCTGGGCGGCTTCAGCGTAGTGATGCGCGACGCCAACGGCCGCATGCTCGGCAACTGGCCCTGCTTCCGCCCGCCCTGGGGACGTTTGGTTGCAGTGAACGCCAACACCGGCGATTTCGCGTGGCAGATTCCGCTGGGCCTGGTCGAGTCGCTTCCACAGGGCAAGCAGAATGCGGGCGCGGTGGGCAGCGCCGGTCCCATCGCCACGGCCGGCGGATTAGTGTTCATCGGCGCGACCAACGACAGCCGCATCCGCGCGTTCGATTCCAAAACCGGCAAAGAGTTGTGGAGCTTCAAGCTCGATTACACCGCCACTGCCGTGCCGATGACGTATCAGGGCAAGAACGGCAAACAGTACGTGGCGATCGTCGCCGCATCCGGCGGCGGGGGAGGGCGGGGAACCCCGAACGCAGGCAACCAAGGACTAGTCGTGTTCGCGCTCCCGTAAAATATAAGGTATGACTTATTACGGACCCAAAGAACTGGCGGCTGCGTTCCGCACAGTTCGCAACAACACGATTCAGATTGCCGAAGAGATTCCAGAAAACAAGTACAGTTTCGAGCCTGCACCCGGCGTACGCACCGTCGGGCAGACGCTGGTGCACATCGCCAGCTCCTACCGTTTCAACTACCAGGTGCACGGCGTCGAAAAGCGCACCAAGATGGAAGGTTTCGATTTCCCCGCATTTATGGCCGGCGTGATGGCGGATGAACAAAAACCGCGCACCAAGGCCGAGATCGTCCAGTTACTCAAGGACAGCGGCGACACCGTCGAGAGGTGGCTCGGTTCGTTGAGTGAGGACTTCCTGGCCCAGTCCGTCACCATGCCGCCGCATGGACAACCGGCGAGCAAAACCCGCTTTGAGATGCTCAGCGGGATCAAGGAGCACGAGATGCATCACCGCGGCCAACTCATGCTGGTCCAGCGCATGCTGGGCATCACGCCCCACTTGACGCGTCAGATGCAGGAGCGCTTTGCTGCCATGCAGGCCGCCGCGAAGTCCTGATCGGTTGCTCTACTGGGCCCGAAGGACGGTTTCCGGAGTCTGATCGTCCACTGGCGTTGAGTCAAACGGCGCTGCGGCCGCTCCCGCCGCTGCTTCCACCACCGAGATCAGTTCTTCCGCGTTGATCGGTTTGGCGACGTAGTTGTCCATGCCGGCGGCAAGGCACCGCTCGCGGTCGCCCTTCATGCTGTGGGCGGTCAGTGCGATCACCGGAGTACGTACGCCAGGCGGTTGCAGGGCCCGGATGCGAGCCGTGGTTTCGAGGCCATCCATGTCGGGCATCTGCACATCCATCAGGATCACGTCGAAGGATTCCTGTTCCAGTTGCGCCAGCGCTTCCTTGCCGCTCGAGGCGATGGTTACGCCGTGGCCCCGTTTCTCCAAGAGCCGGGAGGCCAGGCGCTGGTTCACGACATTGTCCTCCGCCACCAAAATTCTGAGGCTCCGGGCCGGCACCGCCGTGACTGCGTTGATGGCTCCGGAGAGATTGTGCAGTGCTCGCGGCTCCTCGGCCGGTTCCTGGGAGGCGGGCGTGAAGCGAGCCGTGAAATGAAACGTGCTTCCCCGGCCCGCCTCGCTTTCCACACGGATGGTCCCGCCCATCAATTCCACCAGGCGTGAGCAGATCGTCAGGCCCAGGCCGGTGCCGCCGTATTTTCGCGCCATCGAACCATCCGCCTGGCGGAACGCTTCGAAGATCAGTTCCTGTTTTTCGGCGGGAATGCCGATGCCGGTATCGCTGACGGCGAAATGCAAGACTTCGGCGCCCTCCCTGCTAATCGATAGCCGAACGCCTCCCCGGTCGGTGAACTTAATCGCGTTGCCGATCAGGTTCAGCAGGATCTGACGCAGGCGGTCGGGGTCGCCGATCAGCATCTCCGGTACGTCCGCCGCCACGTCCAAGGTGTACGCGAGTTCCTTGACCCGCAGGGGAACGGCGAACATCTTCCCGATCTGCTCCAGGCTCTGGCGCAGCGGAAAGACGATCGGACTCAAGTCCAGACGCCCGGCCTCGATCTTGGAAAAGTCCAGAATGTCGTTGAGCAGAGTCAGCAGCGAATCGGCCGAGAAGCGCGCCGTCTCCAGGTATTCCCGTTGTTCCGCGGTCAGAGCCGTGCCCAGCACCAGGTCGGTCATGCCCAACACGCCGTTCATCGGTGTGCGAATCTCATGCGACATATTGGCCAGGAATTCGCTCTTGGACCGGCTGGCTTGCTGGGCTTCCCGAAGGAGCCGTTCGATCTCGCGTTTCTGTTCCTGAACGGTGATGTTTTCCTGCTCGGCGCGGGCTTTCTCTTCGAGCACCCGCGATTTTTCGCGCGACAGCTCGCGAGTACGTTCCGCCACCGCAGCCTCCAACCGGATGCGTTCGGCTTCCTGCCGCGTGGTGCGGCGGTGCCACATGATCAAGAACATCACCACGGCCGCGCCGCAGCAGGCCAGGCTGAACCACCCGCTGAGCCACCAGGGCGTGCGAATCTTGAAGTTCAACCGGGCCGGCTCGGCGCTCCACACGCCCTGGGCGTTGCGCGCCACCACCTCCAGCGTGAAACGCCCCGGCGACAATTTGGGATAGTTCAGCACGCGCTCGGTAGTCTCCAGCCATTTGGGATCCACGCTAGTGATGCGGTAGCGGAATAGCACGTTCGATTCCTGCACGAATGTCAGCGCCGCGAATCGCACCTGCAGGGACCGGTCTTCGTAAGGCACGTCCGATTCTTTGGACGGGTCCATAGGTTTGTCGCCGAATTGGACGGAGGTGAAGACCACCGGCGGCGGGACCGAGGGTAAGGGAACCGATTGGGGAGCAAACCGGGAGAGCCCCCGGCTGGTGCCGATCCATACTTGTCCGCCCGCGACCTGACCGCCCGCGACTTGCCCCCCCGTGACTTGACCACTCGGGCCCTCCCCCTCCGGGCCGGCGTAGAACGCGTTAGAGTTGCAGTCGTCCCAGATCAGCCCCTCGGATCGGCCGTAGTGACGCCAGCGAGCGCGGTCGAAAACGTCCACGCCGCGATCGGTGCCCACCCACAGCCAGCCACGCGAATCGTAATTCAGGAACACGGTTTTATCCGAGTGCAGTGTGTCGCCCGAGGCGCTGGTCAGGTGCTCGACGGCAGGGCGGCCGTCCGCGAACGACAAGTGCGTGACACCGAAGGCATCGCGGTAGCCGACCCATACCGAGCCGTCCGGCGCGGGGAGGACCTGCGCCACCATGTTGGCTTTCAGGCCATCGGCCGTGCTGAAGCGCACCCACTCGCGGCCTACCAAACGAGCCAGTCCCAGATCGCCACCGGCCCAAATCGTCCCTTGAGCGTCTTCGGCGGTCATGATAAAGCCCTCGGAGGGATGGGTTCCAGCCGGGTGCACCTGGGAGAAGCGCCAATCCCCTTGCACCGATTCTCCTACAAACAAACCCTGGCGCGAGGAAACCCAAACGCGGCCGAGATGGTCGGTCATAATGTGGCGGACGTTGTTGGCATCGATCCCCTGGGCCGGACCGAAATGCCGGAAGACGCCGGTGCGTTCGTCGCGCTGGAGCAAACCGCCGGGATCCCCGCCGATCCACAGGGACTGGCCCGGACCTGCGGCCAGCGCCCGGATCATGTCCACGCCGGGAACGGAAAGGTGCTGCCAAGTGACTTTTCCCGCTGGCTTGGGGCCGCCTTGCTGTGGTCCATTCTTCTCCAGCGCGTAGTTCAAGCCGAACTGCGTTCCGATCCACAAGCGCCCGCCGGCGTCGCGCGCCACCGACCATACGGATTCCCGGCTGAGCCCTTCCTTATCGCTCCAGCTCTGCCATTCGTTGTAGCCCAACCAGCGCGCCAGGCCCGATCCCAGCAACCCCAGCCAGAGCGAGCCCTCCCGGTCCTGGACTACGGTGGAAATATCGTTGGTGGTCAGCCCGGCGTCGGCATCCACCAGCTGCTGGGTTTCTCCGTTGAGCCGGGTCAGGCCGCGATTGGTGGGTACCAGCAGCCGGCCCGAAGGGTCCAGAGCCAGCGTGGGATACGTATTGGTAGCTTCGGCAAGTCCGGCCCGGGCTTGAAACCGGCGCATTCCTTTGGGCCGCACGTACAGGCTGGAGGCGCTGCGGACCCACAGGTTCCCGTCCAAATCCTCCAGAATGGCGTCCCATGGTCCGCGAGGTAAGCCGCCCTCCGTACTCGCTTCATGGACTACGCCCGCCTCGATTTGAAACAGGGAATCTCCCAAGCCGAACCAGACGATGCCGTGCGGGTCGGCGTACACGCTGCGGGCTTCCTGCATCGCTTCGCCCGCAGCGGCACGTACGAACTGCATCGCACCCGCGGAAATTTGCCCGACTAAAAGACCCCGTTCGGTCGCCAGGTAGAGATGGCCCCTCAGATCCGACGCGATCCCCTGGCGTCCGACGACGCCTTGCGCAGGCCCCAGCGGCACGGTCTCAAAGCCCGACGCCGTCTTGCGTCCCAGGCCCGTGCGCGTTCCCACCCACAACGTGCCGTCCACCGATTCATGCAAGGATTCGATGCGGCTGGCCGGTAAGCCCTCGTTTCGCCCGTACGACGAAAACCGGCTGCCATCGTAGCGGTAGAGGCCGTTTTGCGTGCCCACCCACAGGAATCCGGCCCGGTCCTGCAACACGACTTGCACCGCCAGATTCTGCAGGCCCTGATCTTCCCCGTAAAATTTGAAGTTGTAGCGTTGCGCGCGCAAGTTCGCCCCGCTGCCCAGGAACAGGGCAGCTACCGCGATCAGGGTTAGGCGTCGTGCGGGCACTGGGATATACCAAGCGGCCAAAGGCCGCCTACTCCCCGAAAATCGGCGGAATACAGTGAAATCATTAGGGTTGGGGAACGGTGCTCGAGAGTTGGCCCCAGAAGCCACACGGACTCGGATAGAGAGACGTCGGGCAGGGACTGCGCGGCGGTTGTTTGGGTGCGGAGGTCGCGGCACGCCTGGATTTCCTTGGGGAGGAGCATGTGGTACAGGGGTGCCATAGCGTTGGGTTCGGCTTTCCTCGAATCGCGCCGAATCTTTACAGGGCGTTTAGAGAGTCGCGTACCTGGCCAAGGCGATCCTTAGGCCCCGGGTGGGCTGAACCCCACCGCTCAGGCCGGTGGCGCTGACACGCACCAGAGGAGCGCCGTCCTTCGTGGGAATGGCGCAACAGGAACAGGTTGAAGAGGGCTTGGTAGGCGGACAAGAGCGGTTGCAATCATCGACTATCGTCTTGAAGAGCCCGGATTAGAAGTTCGTTCATGCGCTACTTATGTGCCATAGGCGCGCATTCCCGGGGCAAATCCACTCGGGGCGTACCACACAACCTTTCTGTTGTATCTGGACGGTTTCCCGCATCTTCCCGAAGCTAAATTGTCGCGACGCGGCACCGGCTCGAAGAGATCGTTTGCTTCCCCAGCCATCCTGTGCGATCATAGCATCGTACTTTGACAGTTCGCTGATTTTGGCTCTTTCGCTCCGTCCGGTCTAACAGCCCTCGTCCGATCCTGCCCCGATTCACTGATCTGCAAATTCAGAAAGAAAACCAATTGAAAAATATTTTTGTAGGAAACCTCAGCTTCAGCGCCACCGAAGATGCGGTGCGTTCCATGTTTGAAGCCTATGGCGCCATCGATCGGGTCAGCATCGTGACCGACCGGGATACGGGACAAGCCAGAGGATTCGGATTTGTCGAAATGACGAACAATGCCGAAGGGGATCGGGCCATCGCCGAACTGAACGGCAAGGAACTCGATGGCAGAGCGATCAATGTGAACGAAGCCCGTCCGAAAGCGGAACGGGGCAACGGCGGCGGTGGTTTCGGCGGTCAACGCCGCAATCGCTACTAATCCTCCCAGAATCAAATCCCAGATCAAATCAATGGAGGGGGTGGTGTTCGCAAGGCACCACCCCTTTTCCAGGTTAGTGTTTGCTTCTGACCGCCCCAACCGGAGGCAGTGAACACGCCATCCGGCGTTATAAAGAAGATCGACGAAAGAGGTTTGCCAACATGAGATTCAGTGCGAAACCCCCAGTGGCCCCCCGACCCGGTGAGGATGAAAAGGAAGAAGGCATCGAGGTATCCGGGACGGTGATCGAAAAGTTCAGGGCGGGGATGTTTTCCCTACAACTGGAAGGGGGCCAAAAAGTGCTCGCAACGTTGGCCGGCAAACTCCGGCGCAACAGGATCAAGGTGATGAACGGCGATCGGGTTTCCGTAGAGCTGTCGCCCTACGATTTGGCGAAGGGCAGAATCACCTACCGCCACAAATAACCGCCCGTCTCAGGAGGGCGGAGTTCCGCGTCGAATCGTAATACCTAAGCCGCACATTCAAAGCTGGTTATCTCTGCGATACCACCCTGGTCCGGACCGGAATCGAAGCCGCGCTCGCCGCGCCCGGTATGCGCTTCCAGGTCGAAGCACGCAACCCGGCTCGAAGCCTTCCGCAGGACTCCTATGACGTTATGCCAAAAGGGGGTTGCGCCCGGCGAACGGATTGACTACAGTTCTAGAAGGTCGGCGAAGTTCTCGGGAGCCTCGCGGAAGACCACAATCTCTTGGGGGCCACATGAATAAAGGCAAGAGCGGAGTTCGCCGCCCACGGGCCAAGCAGCAACATTCACACCGAAACATCTTGCTGGGCCTCGCGGCTGCGCTGGCGATGGTCGCCGTACCGGGTTATCTACAGATCGCCCGCTCGCAGCAGGCGGCGTCCGTTCCCGCCGCGCCCGCCGCACCCGCTTTGGCAACGTCGGCTGCTTCCGAGCGCGCCCTCCTCGACAAATACTGCGTCACCTGCCACAACCAGCGTTTGAAAACCGCGGGATTGTTGCTCGATCAGCTCGACCTCACCCACGTGCACGACCACGCCGAGGTCTGGGAAAAAGTCGTGCGCAAGCTGCGCGCTGGGATGATGCCGCCCACCGGCATGCCGCGTCCGGATGCGCCGGTGATGGAATCGATGATCTCTTACGTGGAGAAGGAACTGGACCGCACCGCCGTCGCCAACCTGGTCCCGCCGGGCATGCACCGGCTCAACCGCACCGAATATACGAATGCAGTTCGCGATGTGCTGGGACTCGAAGTGGACGCCACGAAGTTCTTGCCTCCCGACGATTCGACCCACGGATTCGACAACATCGCGGGGGCGCTAACGCTGTCTCCGGCGCTGATGGAGGCGTATCTGTCGGCTGCCGGAAAAATCAGCCGTCTGGCGATCGGCGATGTTTCCGCGCCGACGCAGGCCGTTTTCGAAGTGCCCGCGGATACCGCGCAGAACTATCACATTGAGGGGCTGCCGTTCGGAACCCGCGGCGGCATCTTGATCAAATATCAATTCCCCGCCGACGGCGAGTATACCTTCAAGGTCAAAGGCGTCACGGGTTACTTCCAGGCGGTCCTGGGCGGCGTCAAGGGTGAGCAGCTTGAAGTCACGGTCGACGGCGAGCGGGTGAAGCTGTTCGATTGGGATAAGGAAATTGCCAACACCACCGGCGACGGCAAGGCGACGCAGCGCATCCCGGTGAAGGCCGGCCTGCACACCGTTGGCGTAACCTTCCTGGCCACCAACGACGTGCCGGGCAGCGAACTGAACCGGCCGTTCCAGCGCACTATGAATACGCCCGGCTCCATACCGGGATTTCTGTTCTATCCGCACGTGGGCCAGGTGTGGATTGAAGGCCCCTACAATGCCGTGGGCGCCAGCGACACGGCTAGCCGCCGCAAGATTTTCGTGTGCCGGCCCGCTAAGAACGACGAAGACGCGTGCGCGCGCACGATTATGTCGGCGCTGGTGAAGCATGCGTTCCGCCGCCCGGCCACATCCGCGGACCTGGCGGCGTTGACCGAGTTTTACCGCGATGGCCGGAGCGATGGCGGAAGCTTCGACGACGGCATCGAAGCGGCCCTGCAGCGCGTGCTCGCCGATCCGGAATTTGTGTACCGCAGCGAGCCTGAACCGGCCGGCCTGGCCACCGGCAAGAACTACCGGGTCAGCGATCTGGCGCTGGCTTCCCGGCTGTCCTTTTTCCTGTGGAGCAGCGTTCCGGACGACGAGTTGATCGATCTGGCTGCGCAAGGCAAGCTCAAGGACCCGGCGGTACTCGAAAAGCAGGTGCGGCGCATGCTGGCGGATCCGAAGTCCGAAGCGATGATCACAAACTTCACCGGGCAGTGGCTGGGCGTACGCTCGCTCAAGACCAGCGAGCCGGTCGTGAATCTGTTCCCGGATTTCGACGACAACCTGCGGGCGGCCTACCAACGTGAGATCGAACTGTTCTTCGGCAGCATCGCCCGTGAAGATCGCAGCATCCTGGATCTGCTGACCGCGAATTACACCTACGTCAACGAGCGGCTGGCGAAGCACTACGGAATCCCGAACATCTATGGTCCGCAGTTCCGCCGGGTGACGCTGCCCGCGGAGCTCGACATGCGCCGCGGTCTGCTGGGCAAGGGCGGCCTGATGACGCTTACGTCTAACGCCGCGCGCACTTCGCCCGTCGCGCGGGGCAAGTGGTTCCTGCAAACGTTCTACGGCATCAGTCCGCCGGACCCGCCGCCGAACGTGCCGGTCATCAAGGAAAAGCCGGTGGATTCGACCGGCAATGCGAAAGCGCCGACCATGCGCCAGACCATGGAAGAGCATCACACCAATCCGGTGTGCGCGTCCTGCCACAAGATCTTCGAGCCGATCGGACTGGCGATGGAGAACTTCGACGCGGTGGGCTCGTGGCGCACCCAGGACGAGGGCTCGCCCATTGATGCCACCGGCGTACTGGTGGATGGCACCAAAGTGGATGGCGTCGCCAGCCTCCGTAAGGCGCTGGTGAGCCATTCCGATCAGTTCGAACGCGTGGTGGCCGAGAAGTTGCTCACCTATGCGCTGGGCCGCGGCGTTGAGTATGAGGACATGCCGATGGTGCGCTCGATCGTGCACGAGTCGGCTCCCGGCAATTACAGATTTTCAGCGCTCGTGTTGGGCATCGTCAAGAGCCCGGCGTTTCAAATGAACATGAAAACCGTACCCGCTAAGACCGTAGCGGCGGCTAACAACGGCTCCCAGCCCGCGCTCAAGAGCGCTGCGCAGTAGGATTCATTTAGCGTAGGATTTAATAGGAGAATTTCGCAGATGTTCATCACCAAGAAACACATTTCTCGCCGGACGCTATTGCGGGGCACCGGCGCGACGCTCGCCTTGCCGCTACTGGATGCGATGATTCCGGCCTCAACGTTGTTTGCGCAGACCGCGGCTGCTCCCAAGCCCCGGTTCGTAGGCTGCTTTGTGCCCCACGGCATGGCGCCCGGCTATTGGGTCCCCGACAAGGAGGGCGCTCTTGACGCCGTACTTCCCTTCAATTGGAAACCGCTGGAGCCATTCCGGGATCACACCGTGATTCTGAGCGGCTTGCATTCCCGGTCCGCAGAGCCGCCTCCGGGCGCAACCGGGGCCGACCATTGGGTGGCCGCGGCGTTCATGTGCGCGAACAAACCCAAGAAGACCGCCGGAGCGGATATCTATGCCGGCACCACCATCGATCAGATGATCGCCCAGAAGATCGGCGGCGAAAACCTGATGCCATCCATGCAACTCGCGGTCGAGGATCCGGGCGCGAACTCGAGCAACTGCGGCGAGGGTTACAGCTGCACGTACACCAACACCATCTCTTGGTCCTCACCGACCGAGCCCCTGCCGATGGAGCTGAATCCGCAGGTGGTGTTCGAGCGCATGTTCGGAGACGGCAGCACAGTCGATCAGCGGGCGGCGCGGCGCAAGCGGGACCACAGCATTCTGGACTCGCTGACGGGCAGCGTCTCCCGTCTTAAGAGCGAAGTCGGCGCCGAAGACAAATCCCGCCTCGACCAGTACACCGAAGACGTCCGCGAGATCGAACGGCGCCTGCAAATCGCCATGAAGGCTTCGACCGTCGCGCCGACCGATATGAGCGTTCCGGTGGGTGTGCCCCAAACTTACGACGAACACATCAAACTGCAGTTCGATCTGATGGCCCTGGCCTTCCAGGCCGACATTACCCGCGTAGGCACGCTGCTGTTTGCCCGCGACCTGACCCTCAAGACGTACCCCGCCAGCGAAGCGCCCACCGTGGGTTTCCATGGCGCGTCGCATCACGGCGAAGACCCCAGGCGCATCAACGAGCTATCGAAGATCAACCAGTATCACGTCAAGATGCTGGCGCATCTGGTCGCCAAGCTGGACAGCACCAAGGAGGGCGACGGAACGTTGCTGGACCATTCGCTGGTGCTCTACGGCAGCAACATGGGGAACTCCAATCAGCACGTCCACTACGATGTGCCGCACGTGCTGATCGGCGGGTTGAGCGGGAAGATGAAAGGCGGACGGCATCTTGCGTATCCCACCAAGACGATACCGACCGGCAATCTGTTATTGAGCTTGCTAGACAAGTACGACATTCATCAGGACAGCATCGGCGACAGCACGGGCCGGTTGGAGAATCTGTAAGGGGCTCACAGGGGCATATATGAAACGCATCGTCGGAAGTGGTTTTGTATTGCTGTCGTTGTTCCTGACGACGCCGACGGCCAGCCTTCGCGCCGCCGGACGCTCCGAGGTTGCCGATGCGGTGGCGCGCGGAGACCGGGCGACGGTGCAAAAACTGCTCGAGCAGCACGCCGATGTGAATGCGGCCCAGGCCGACGGCGCGACCGGGCTTCACTGGGCTGTGTTCCGGTCCGACAAAGAGATGGTAGACCTCCTGCTTCGCGCCGGCGCGAATGCCAAGGTGGCGAACCGCGAGGGCTCCACGCCGTTGTGGCTGGCTAGCGTAAACGGAGATGCCTCGATCATCGCGGCGCTGCTCAAAGCCGGAGCCGATTCCAACGAGAAACTCCCTCTAGGCAGGACTCCGCTCATGGCGGCGTCGCGCACCGGCAACATCGAGGCGATGAAGGTGCTGCTCGACCACGGCGCGGACGTGAATGCGAAGGAAACCCTGCGCGGAACGACACCGTTGATGTGGGCCGCCGACGAAGGCCATGCTCCTGCGATCCAACTCCTGATCGAGCACGGCGCGGATATCAAGGCTCGCTCCGATCTGGTCGAGCGGGGCAGAGGTCCGGCGCTCGGGAAGGCCAACGATCCCAGAAAAGCGGTGGCGGCGCAAGGCGCTGCGCTCGCAGCCGGAAATGCTCTGGATTTGCAAGCCTTGGCCGCGCTTCGCGGCGACGCGAATGGTATCGGGGGGCAAGGACGCACAACGGCTCCAGCGCGCGGCGGTGCTGCTGGGGGCCGGGGTCAGGCTGCCGCCGGAGCAGCTGCGGGCGGCGCAGATCAGGGAGATGACGCCTTCGTGGCCGCCTTCGGACGGCGCGGACAAGCCGCCCCGAAAGATGGTGGAGCTCTGACGCCGCTGGTTTATGCGGTCCGCTCCAACGATCTCGATTCCGTTAAGGTCCTGCTAGCGGCGGGAGCCGACGTGAACGGCGTTACTGGATATGGCTGGAGCCCATTGCTAGTCGCTACGCAAAACCGCTACTACCGGCTCGGAGCGTATCTGCTGGATCACGGCGCCGATGTGAATCTCGCCAATAAAGGCGCGTGGACGCCTCTGTATCTTGCTACCGATAACCGCAACATCGAATCCGGGGATTATCCCGTCCGCAAGGGCGACATGGATCATCTGGAGTTCATCAAGCTCCTGCTGGACAAAGGCGCCAATGTGAATGCCCGGATGAAGGACAGCACGGAGACCCGAACGGTGTTCACGAACCAGTGGCTGGATGAGAACGGCGCGACGGCCTTCCTGCGCGCATCGCAATCCGGCGACATCGTCCTGATGAAACTTCTGTTGGCCCACGGCGCCGATCCAAAGATCGAAACGATGCTGCATGTGACGGCGCTGCAGGTTGCCGCTGGAATCGGCTGGGTGGAAGGGATCACTTACGAGTGGTCGAACGCCCAAACGCTGGAGGCCGTGAAGTTGCTGCTGGACCTGGGTCTCGACCCGAATGCGCAAGCCGACACCGGGCGCGTCGCGCTGCATGGCGCGGCGCACAAGGGGAGCACAGCCGTGGTGCAGCTTCTCGTGGACCACGGCGCCAAACTCAATATCCGGGACTACGGGAACACCGACAACCGCGGCGGCAAGCTGGCCATCCATACATGGGAGCCGGTGGATTACGCCGATGGTCTGGTCCGCGTGGGCGTGCAATCGGCCATCGCGCATCCCGAGACCGGGCTTCTCTTACGCAAATTGATGACCGCCGCCGGGCTTCCGGCACCGGCCGTCGGGCGCACGCTGGAGTCCATTTGTATTACCGACGCGTGCGGTGAGTGAACCGCGCGCTGCGAACCGGGCTCGTCCAGCCGAAAGCGACTATTTGCCCACGAACTTGCGGAATTCCGCGAACGGAACTGCGCCGCGTCCGTGGATCGGCGCGATGGTGCGAACGTTCAATTTCAGTCGCTGTATGTTCTCCCAAAGGCTGACCGCGTTCGGCGGCGCGGGGGAAGGCGGGGGAGTATTCGGCGGTCCGGGACTGTAGCTGTCGGCTTCCACCAAAATACCAGGGCCGGGAAGATACGCCACCAAAAGCTCGTCCGTATGCGTGTCCTTCTGGGTCGCATAGACCTCAATGGTCTGCTTGCCCCCTGTGATCGCGTACTTGTCCGTCACAGTTTGAATGTTCGGCGTCTTGGGGCTCTTGGCTTGCGTATCCGGAGCGATCGTGGCCGGCGCCTTGAAAGCCTGTTCGTAGTAGTCTTTGTTGGATGCGTGCGTCACCACGGTCGCGCCCTCTGCTACGAACGTGCGCAGGCCGCCGGAATGGTCGAAATGGTGGTGGGTGTTCACTACGTACCGAATCGGCTTGTTGGGGACCAGCTTCTTTGCTTCCGCGATCACCGCCAGCGAACGCTCTTCGTTCAACGGCCCCTCGATCACGGTGATGAAATCGGGGAACTCAACCACCAGACTGTGATGAGTGCCACCCGTCAGGTACCAGACGCCGTCCGCGAGCTTGGTGGTTTGCACCACGACGGACGGAACACCGGCTTTGGCCACCGCATCGGGAACCGGGAAGTCGACGGCGGCATTCGGCTGAACGCTGGTCACGTTTAGATCCAGAATCGGAAAGCCTCCTTGGGATTCCACGATCTTCGTTGGAAACTTCACGCCGCCGTAATCTTTATAGCCCGAGTAAGCCACCGTCAGGGGCGTGTCCCCCAGGAGCGGGTCCGCGACCTTGGTGTCCACCTCGGTTACCATGTTCTGGCCGTCGATGGTTCCGGTTACCTGGTACTTGCCGAGAGCCGTGAAGGTCACCACGCTAGCTCCGCCGGAGCCTTCCGTCAGGGTGGCATTGCCCGCTTGAGCCGCCGCCTTCAGGAAACCGTGGGGCGTCATCCAAATTCGAAGCTGTCTTCCTTCCGCCGCCGCCGGCTGCGGCACCGGTCCGGTGTCCGCCCCGTTCCACGCCTTGTCGCCGGACACAATCGGGTTCTGGCGCTGCCCGCCAAATTGCGGCTGCGCGAATACGATCTCCTCGGAATTGGAGCGTTGGGTGTAGTTGATCTTTCGCGTATAGCCGGTCAGATCGCGGCGCGGCCACTCCTTCCCCGCCAAAAGCGCTTGGCCGTAGTTTCCGTTTACGCCCGTTCCGGCGTATTGAATCGATGTCACACTACCCATCGCCTTTTCAGCATCCTGCACGACGGATTGCGCCGTTTTATTGCAGGCCGCGGTCGTCAAGGCAAGAGTGATAACCAACCAAATTCGCAACTGCATGGGAGACCTCCTGGATAGAGAATCTTCTCCAGTAGATCACAAGCCGTTCTGGATTGGTATCGCGCCCAGTGCGTATTCGGCACGGCCGGCCCGGCGTGCCGGAGCTCAGTTGGTTCCGTCGCGCGAGGGAAGGGTGGGAGCAAGAGAACGGTAAGGATGGTCCTCGATTCGCCCGTTGACCACGTCGATCTTCGCCTGGAGTTCCCGCATATCTGTCGACGCTCTCTTGTCGGCTCCGCGAATGAACTTGAGGGTGAGAATTCCCGCCATCATTAAACTGAGGCCGACTACAAAACCGCCGCCAAACCTGACAACTAAGAAACCGAGGACGAGAAGCGCGGCTCCTATCACGAATCCCAACTTCTTCCGCTCGGCGCTTTGCTTGAGCATGGCTTCACGCTGCTGGGACAGGTTTTCGGCCTCTTCCTTCAGACGCTTAAGCGCCGATTCCGCCCCAGCCGGGTCCGCGCCGGTCTGCACGTTCCCCGCCGCCGCGGTCACGATCCGCAATACAACGGTGCCCCCACGGCGCTGGACTTCCATTTCGGCGCCGCAACGTCCACAAGCGAATCGATCCAGGTCATCGTAGACCTCCAACTCGCCGCCACAATTCCCGCAACTCAGCTTGACGAAGTGTTCTGTCATTTCTGCCGCCGAGGCATTTGCCTTTGTTCCTTCCCCACCTAGTGAGATCGACACGGAAAGCTGCTAACTTTACGGCGCGGCTTTCCGAGCGGTCTGGTGGAGCGAAATGTCACCCAACCCGCTGCTGAGCCGGACGTCTAGCGTTTCGGAACAAGACGCAAAAGACTCCCGCCTCGGGTTAGAAGATAAACAGCACCATCGGAACCCTGGCGGACGTCGCGGATGCGCTGTTTCTGGTCGAGCAGCAATCGCTCTTCGGCTACGATTCGATCGCCCTGCAAAACCAGGCGGACGAGGCACTGGCCTTCCAGCGCGCCCACGAACAGGTTGCCCTTCCAATCCGGGAACAAAGAGCCGGTATAGAAGAGCATGCCGGATGGAGCGATATCGGGAATCCAGAAATACACCGGCTCCTCGACCCCCTTCATCGATGTGGCGCCGTTTCCGACGGGAACATTTTTGCGTCCGTCTGTTCGATACGCATCGTATTGCGTACCGTAGGAAACGTCGGGCCACCCGTAATCCTTGCCGGCGCGCACGATGTTGATTTCATCGCCGCCTTGGGGCCCGTGATCGGTGACCCACAGCTCTCCGGTCGCGGGATTGATGGCCGCACCTTCCGGATCGCGCAAGCCGTGCGCGAAGGTTTCGGGCGGCACAGTGGCGCGGCTGAGCCACGGATTGTCCGGGGGGATGGAGCCGTCCCGATTGATACGCAGAACGCGTCCCGAGAAGTTGCGGCGAATGTCGGGATTCTCCGTGAAATCGTGCTCGACGCCGTCGAGATCCGAATCGTAAAAGCGGAAGCGATCGGCGCCGGTCACCAGCAGCTTCCCGTCCGGAGCAATCACGACCCGGCGTTCCGCGCCTTCGGCGAGAATCTGAACGTCCTCCAGTTTTCTGTTGTCCGGGCTGAGACGGGCGCTGGCTACGCGCTCCATTCCCAGAGACAATGTCCGGCGTTCCGCCAGCGACTTGGTCCACACCTGCTGATAGAAGAATTCGTTGGGCCAAAGAGCGGGCGCTTCGCCGCGCGGCGGGGCGAAGTAGGTGAAGTAGAGGAAGCGATTCCGCGCGAAGTCGGGATCCAGGACGACATCGTGCAAACCTTGCGCGGATACTACCTTGACGCCGGGCACGCCGCCGATGGGCTCCGAAACAACGCCGTCCGGGCGGACGATTCGCATGGTTCCGGCGCTCTCGGTGATCAGGAAATTGCCGTCGGGGAGAAAGGCCAGGGACCAGGGCGAATTCAGCCTCGCCGTAATCGTTTCGACTTCGATGCCGGGCGAAGGTTTCGACGGCCGCGGCGCCTGGTTGGGGAACGCCGGCTTGGGCTTGGGAGGATTTCCCGCGAACCGGGATTGCGTGTGGGCACAGGGCAGCAGGAGAGCCGCAAGCGCGGCGGCTCGAAGCGCGAAATTCTGCATGGCTACCTCCTTCGGGGACTTAAGAACGCGATGGTCAGTTGCGACGCTGACGTCCAACCAGAAGCGGCGCCGGGAGCGTCGGACATGACGAGCCTTTTCATAGTACGACGATTGTCTCGGAATGTGCCGGCCGGGGAGGCGTGACTGAAACTCTCGTGATCCGTCCTTAGTTCCAGAACTCCCCGGTACCGGCTCCCTTACGGTCGCCGCTCGGCGCGGAGAGTAGTCGCTCAACAACCCATGCTGAGCCGCGACCGTCAGGAAGCGGCACTCCTACGGACGGATGGCGAACTAACACGTCCTTCGCAGGCTGTACTATGGCCGCGTCGCATTGGTCGATTTGCACAGAATACCGGCCACTTCCTCAGGTCGCTGCGATCCCACCACCACCGCGGCGCCATTGGCGAGCTTTAGGCGCACACCGCGATTGCCTTCCGCGATGTAGGCCTTACCGTGGCGATAGGAACGGATGCCATAACCGCCGTAATCGCGCTCCGGATCGTACTGAATCACTTCCGCCGACTGGATATCGCTGAGCGGAATGCGGCGGGTGCGCCACAAACCACGCAAGGAAATAACCAGTTCCGTATCGCGGATTTCGGTGACCAATCGAACCGTGATCAGGCGGACGTAAAGCACCCACAGAAATATCGTCCAACCGATCACATTGGCGTTAGACCATTTTCTGAGTATTTATAGACCATAGCCGCAGTGGCGAAAATGGGCTGTTGCGTGTTCTGAATTCACCGCAGTAAGGGCCGCGGCCACGGCATGCTCCAGCAATTCCAGTTGG
>Ga0116223_10000293_pt1 | contig 64287 bp, 52 predicted proteins | sample Sb_taG_3_FD_90092 | JGI IMG/M metagenome (GOLD analysis project Ga0116223, IMG submission 90092) | Peat soil microbial communities from Weissenstadt, Germany - Sb_50d_a_PC metaG | ecosystem: Environmental > Terrestrial > Soil > Wetlands > Peat | place: Germany: Weissenstadt | collected 2010-09-21 | reverse complement strand
TTCAGAAATGCAAATTGACAAAAATGCAAGTGTCGCAGTCGTGGTCAATCGAACTTGGCTAAATCTACACGGCGTGAAGATGTTTCTTCGCCAGGACCAAGGCTTTCAGTCAGACATGCGTGGCGTTGACGAAAGCCACATTCTGTTTGCTAAGGTGCTAGACGCCGAAGGAGCGACGGGCGTGTGGATCGAGGTGCATACGGATAAGCTGAGGGAAAACCCCGCGCTGAATCCGGTCAGGATGCTCATTCCCTGGAGCCAAGTGCTGACCATCGTGGTAGCCGAGCAGTTCTCCCCGGCCATCAGACAGGAAGCCCGCAGAATCGGCTTCACGGGAGAGACGGAGCGGGAGTGAGGCGATTGAGAACTCCAAGCACTCGGTATCGATCCCGTGCCATCACAACCGCCCGATGTTGCAGCGGAGTACGATGAAGGTGGCACAGGTTGGGCGGGTACAACGTGATTCGACGTGCAGCGGCGATCATTGGCGGCAGAGGAAAACGTCAGGAATGAAGAACATTTATGTGGGGAATCTCAATTTTTCGACAACAGAAGCGGTACTCCGTTCGCTGTTCGAAAAACACGGAACCGTGGAGCGGGTTAATATCGTCACGGATCGTGACACGGGACAGGCAAGGGGCTTTGCATTTGTCGAAATGGGCGACGATGCGGAAGCGGTGAAGGCGATCAACGCCCTGAACGGCACGGACCTCGAAGGCCGAACGCTGGTTGTGACTGAGGCACGCCCGAAGACGGATCGGCCCAGAGAAGATCGTCCAGGCGGCGGTGGCTTTGGGCGTAAGCGTTGGTAACTTCTGTTGCCGGTGCGCCACGATGCGGAGATGAAGGAAGCGACACGCCAAATTCTTATACGGCGCTCCGACGAACCGAAGCTCGAAATCGGTGACTCCGTTCAAGTCAAGGAAGGCGTAATTGGCGTAGTCCTAGCCCGCTTCATTCCATCTGGCGGAAAAGCGAACGAAATTCATTACGTCGTAGAATTGATGGCCGATCCTGGTGGCCGGGGTGCGTAGTAATCCAACGTCCGTCTTCCTCCGTGCGTTGACACCTGATGATTTCGAGGCCGTTCATGGCCTCCGCTCCCCGTCGAGCGCTCGGAGCCGTGCCCGGTTGCCCGATTCGCACAGGGTGAAGGCAACGTTGAAGACCTCCTACGACCATGACGAGGGCAGGCCATCGAATACTGACTTTGGTCAAAACTTGACGGATAGGATGTGGGAAGTGCGGCTCCGAGTGGACGGTCCCATGACCCTACCCGTGAGTTTCTGCGAAGCAAACGTGTGTCGATAAGGAAAGCTCAGAGGATAGCGGACGACGAAGTGTTTAACAGGGTCAAAGCGAACTCACAGAAACCGGCGTCGATCCTAAGGGTTCGTCAGGTCGTCAACGAGTTCTTTGCAGTTTGGCGAAGCTTGACGATAGATGTGCGTGCGTTCAGTTCTGCGGTTACAGTGATTACGTGGTGCGAGGCACTGATGACAGCGATTACAGCGAGTACGTTGATTACAGTGGCTTCACTCTCCACGAGCCAGAAACGCTAAGTTAGGTTAAGACTTGACGGCTCGGTGTTTCATGCTGAAATAAAGGAGGAGGTATCTGCGAGGTGACCTAAAAGGCGGATGGAAGAATGCCCCGTAAGTTCCCGGAGCGAGAAGCCACCGGCTTTGTAGGCCCGGTGGGCTGGTTTATTGGGCGCTATGGGTCAAGAAGGACGTGCGATGTATTTTCAATTGTGATACCATCTAGAACATGGCCGATAGACCAAGGTTGAACGTACTGGCGATGTCCCGTGTATCGACGCCGGGGCAAGCGGCTGATGACAAGAAAGGTTTCAAGCGGCAACACAACGATATCGACACCTTTTGTGACGTGTACGGCCTGAATCCGGTCAAAGAATTTGACCTTGTGGTCAGCGGTTCCGACGTGCAACGGAGCCGTGGCTTTCGGGAAATGCTCTCTATGCTCAAGCGGAAAGACATTGCTGGTGTTGTCGTACCTTCGTTGGACCGGCTACTCCGCTTAATTGGCAAGCTGTCCGTTATGGCCGTCTTCAAGATCTTTGAAGACTCTCACAAGCTACTTTTCTGCGATCTTCGTGGTTCGCATCCAAGCGGCGGCTTGGATCTCAACAACCCGAACGATGCGCTGATGGTTTCAATCAAGCTCCAGATGGCCGGAATGGAGAAGGTGTTGATCCTGCATCGCACGGTATCAGCCAGAGAAGAGCTTCAAGACGATCCAAACGCCAGCGTCAACAAACTACCCAAAGGTGTGAAGCATGACAAGCCGAATGAGAAGGTAAACAGCGGTAATTTCCGGTACGATGATTTTGCCACGGGTCCAGTGAAAGAAGCCTTCACTCGCTTTCTGGCTGGTGAGTCGTTGTACCAGATCACACGGAAGATACGCTACCAAGGTCAACCCGCCTTTGCGTCCGTTCCCCGGCTCCGTCACGTACTCAAGAACGAATGGTGGATCGGGTACAAGACCCGGTTGTATACCATCAAGCGTGACGAAGAGACTTCAGAATGGGACGAAGTTAAAGAGAAATGGACGGGCGGCAAGCGCGTACCGCACAGTAAACCGATTCGCAAAGAGACCAATCTTGTGAAGGCTCCGCTCATTTCACCCGTCGATTTCAAGCGGGTACAAGAGAAGCTGAAGATCAACCATGTCCGGTATGAAGCCCGGGCACCACGGGTCAACAATTTTCTAGGCGCTGGATTGTTGTACTGCAAGTGTGGTGCGTTCATGTATCACCCGCCCGGAAGCAAAGGCAGAGCGGACACGTACAAATGCTCCGCACGTCACACGGGAAAAGGGTGCACAGAGCCAATCTTCAAAGCCAAACAAGTGGACGATGAAATCGCACTGCAAGCGCAAATGATTTTGGGCGGCAAGGATCAAGCGAAGTTTTTGGATGACGCAATACGCCAGTCCTTCAGCCAAGAGAAGCAAGAGGAAATGCGGCTGGCTGTCCAGATTGCAAACGAGACCGTTGCGGACCTTGAGAAGCGTATCGCACGGGTCCGTAGACAGTGTGAGGAAAGCGACGATCCTGGTTTGGGGCGGCGGCTCAAAGGATTGAATGGTGAACTTGCCAGCGCCAATGAGAAAGCACTGTCGGCGGCGGGTGAACTGCGGACCATTCCAGATGCGGAAGTACAGCGATTTCGGCGGCAGCTTCAACACGATTTTTTGACGTTCGGAGCACAGCCAATGGAACGGAAAAAAGAGATACTGAAACAATACGTGGAACGGCTCACACCACATTTGAACCCGGTCACAGATGAGGTAAAGGTGGCCTTCAAGATCAAGGTGGGCTTACCGGCTGTGGATGAGGATTACACCGTTGGCAAGCCGCCAAAACCGCCAAAAGACGATGGGCCGGTACGTGTCAAACACGCTGCAAAGCCCATAAACATTGGTGGTGCGAAGCCCCTTCCCACACGTGTAAGGAGTGAAAGTTCTTCTTGAAGAACTTCATGGATGCGCGGGTCGCCTACGTAGTGGTCCCTGTGGCGCAGAAGCTGATGGACGCGGGCTAGGCCGGCAAGGTATCGAACGAAGGCTACTTCGTGGGCTCGCTGATGCACGAGATCGCCCACGGCCTCGGGCCGGCTTTCACGATCCAGGGCGGCAAGCAGGTGGATATCCGCGAAGCGCTTGGCCCCGTGTATTCCGGCCTGGAAGAGGCCAAGGCCGACACCGCCGGCATGTTCGCGCTGAAGTGGCTGCTGGACCGCGGCGTCATGCCCAAGGATCGCTCCGAGGAATATTACGCCTCCTATCTCGGCGACCTCTTCCGCACGCTGCGCTTCGGAACCGGCGAAGCCCACGGCCGCGCCGAGCTGATGGAGCTGAACTACCTGCTCGAGCAGCGCGCGGTCACCACCGCCGATGGCCGCTACATCATCGACTACGCGCGCATCCCTGTGGCGCTGGCGCAGCTCGCCAAAGAACTGCTCGAGATGGAAGGCGCCGGGGATCGCGCCCGCGCCGAAGCCTGGTTCGCCAAATACGACAAGCTGCCGGCCGGCTTGAAAGCCGCCATGGCCGCCACCGCCGGGATCCCCGTCGACGTCAACCCCATCTTTTCGTTCCCCGACAAGGTTGAGTGAATCATGACCCGCCTCGCCCTGCTTGCCATTTGCCTGCCGGCCCTGGGACGCTCCCGAGAAGGACGCGCGGCTGCGCGGCGAATTCGAAGCCCCCGGCTCCATTTGGGACTTCGACTATGGACGCCATGGAGTTCTTCGACCCCGATGGCGATGGCAAACTCGAGCTGATCACCGGCCAGAGCGACGTCGGCGCGCTGGCCTACAAGGGACTTACCGGCGAAATGATGTGGCACAACCTGGCCGACCACACGCAGCAAATCACGGCTGGTTATATTCTCAAAGATCGAAAGACTCCACAGATCGTGGCCAGCGGCCGCACCTACGGCTCTCGCGGCGGCGGAGGCCTTGCCGGGCAACTCTACTGGTTCGACAATCTCGGCAACCTTCTCTTCAAGTGGCCGCGCAATCCGCTCTCAGGCAATCCGAACTTCGTCCGCGGCGACTGGTACGGCGACGGCCGGAAGCAATACTTCTGGCACCGATTCAAGCTCGAAGACGACGGCCGCGGCACCCTGTACTTCAAGGAGCCGGTCTACCACATGTTCGATTTCCTGGGCAACGGCGCCGAGCAGGTAATTACCAACGACCGCACGGTACTCCGCGTGTACGGCTTTCGCGACGTGAAGCCCAAGGCGGTGAAACGCGACTCGGAGTACAAACGCAATTCCATCGCCAACCACACGCATTACTGAGCAAGATTAACTCCACGTAAAGCCTTCGTTAAGAAGGTAAAGCTTCACTGCCGGGGCGCAACCTTGCCTCCCGCCGCGGCACCTTCTCGTTGTGCACAGGGTCGCACCGCGCATTATAATCTTCTGCCTCGCCGCCTCGGCTGTGTTGGCGGCCGACTATCGTGGGACCGTCAAATCCCACGGTCTTCCTTTTCCCGGCGTCACTGTAGTCGCGTCGCAGGGGGACAAGAAAGTCGCGACCACCACCGATGATCGCGGCGCGTTCTCTTTCTCCGACCTCGCCGACGGCCTCTGGACCATCGACGTCGAAATGTTCGGCTTCGAAAAGATCTCGCGCGAAATCGGCCTCCCCGGCGCGCCTTCCCCGGAATGGGAACTGAAATTCCTCGCCGAGACCGCCGATACGCGCGCCGCCGCCGAGCCCCGATTCCGGCGCGTGGACGTGAACCAGTCCGCCGACACCGCGGCAGCCTCCACCGAAGGGCTGATCAAGACCGAAGAGATCGCCGACCTCAACCAGACGTCCGCCAACTCGTTCATCGTGCAAGGCAGCATGAGCAGCGCCGTGGGCACGGCGCAGCGGAACGATTGGGGGATGATGGGGCCTGCCGGCATGGGCGGTCCCGGGATGGGTCCCGGCGGCCCTGGAATGATGGGACCCGGCCCCAATGGCGACGGGCCCCCCGGCGCTCAAGGCGGCGGGCGCGCGGGCTTCGCCGGAGGACCCGGGCCGGTTGGCGGACCACCTCCTGGTGGCGGCGGTCCCGGCGGCGGTGGACCACCTCCCGGTGGCGGTGGCGGGCCTGGTGGTGGACCCGGTGGCGGTGGACCTGGCGGTGGACCGGGCGGTGGACCGGGCGGCGGACCGGGCGGCGGCGGTCCCGGCGGCGGTGGAGGCCCCGGCGGCTTCGGTGGTCCGCCCCCCGGCGGTCCTCCGCCCGACTGGCAGGGCCGCCCCAACGCTACGGCCTTCGGCAATAACCGCCGCAACCCCGCCGAGTCGTACATGGCCAGCGCCTTCTTCGGCCTCGACAACTCCGTCTGGGACGCCCGCACGTTCTCCGTCACCGGCGCTAATCTCGGCAAGCCCGCCTACGCCAACGGCCGCGGCGGCCTGATGTTCGGCGGCCCGCTGCGCATCCCCAGGCTCGTGAGCGCGCAGAAGCGCATCCTGTTCACCTTCGATCTCCAGTTCCAGCGCAACCGCACGGGCACCACCTCCGATCCCGTCAACATGCCCACCGCGCTCGAGCGCACTGGCGACTTCTCGCAATCCGCCGTCACCATTTACGACCCCTCGACCGGCGCTCCGTTCCCCGGCAACCGGATCCCCACCAGCCAGATCAGCCCGACGGCGCTGGCGCTGCTCAAATATTTTCCGAGCCCCGATCTTCCCTTCGCCACCCGCAATTACCAGACTTCCTGGAGCGGCCTGAACAACACACACAACCTCAATTCGCGGATCTCCAACGTCAAGATCGGCGGCAAGGACCGGCTCAACTTCGGCATCGGCTACCAGGGCGGCAACAGCGTCACGCCGAACCTCTTCAACTTCATCGACACCGCTTCGAACCGCAGCTTGAACGCCAACCTGGGCTGGTCGAGGAACTTCACCGCGCGGCTCACCAACACCCTGCAGTACAGCTTCAGCCGCATGCGCCAGCTCTCCTCTCCGTATTTCGCCAATCGCGAGAACATCGCCCAAGAGCTGAACATCGCGGGCACGTCTCAAAATCCCATGAACTGGGGCCCGCCCACCCTGAGCTTCACCAACTACGCCAGCCTCAACGACGGCAACTCCTCGCTCAACCGGAACCAGACCAGCTCGGTGGGCGACAACCTCGTGTGGGTCCACGGCCGCCACAACCTCACCTTCGGCGGCGACTACCGCCGGCAGCAGTTCAACCAGTTCGCCGATGCCAACGGCCGCGGCACCTACACCTTCGACGGCTCGGTCACCAGCCTGCTGATCGATGGCATCGCCCAAAGCGGCACGGGCTACGACCTCGCCGACTTCCTGCTCGGACGGCCCACCACCAGCTCCATCCGCTACGGCAACCCCGATAAGTATTTCCGCGGATCGGGCTACGACTTCCTGGTGAACGACGACTTCCGCATCGCGCCCAGATTCAGCGTCGTCATCGGACTGCGCTGGGACTACGCCACTCCCGTCACCGAACTCTACAACCGCCTCGTCAACCTGGCTATCGCGCCGGGCTACTCGGCGGTCACCGCCGTGCTGCCGGGCCAGGCGAATCTGCCGGACTCCCTGGTCCGTCCCGACCGCAACAACTTCTCCCCCCGGGCGGGCTTCGCATGGCGGCCTCTGACCAAAGGATCGCTGGTGGTCCGCGGCGGATACGGCCTCTACTACAACACCTCGGTGTACAACGCGATCGCCGGCAACATGGCGCAGCAACCGCCGTTCGCCCAGGTGCTGAGCGTGTCCGCTTCCGCGGCCGACCCGCTCACTCTCCAAGGCGGCTTCCTCTCGGCATCCAGCCAGTCGCTGGCTGGCACGTACGCCATCGATCCGAATTACCGCGTCGGTTACGCGCAAACCTGGAGCCTCACCATCCAGCACGATCTGCCGTTCGCCTTCTTCGGCACGGCCGGCTACCTGGGCACCAAGGGCACGCGCCTCGATCAGCAATTCATCCCCAACTCGGTCGCGCCCGGAGCAGTCGAATCCGCGCTGCCCCACAACTACACTTACGAGACCTCCAACGGCAACTCGGAATACCACGCCGCGCAATTCCAGTTGAACCGGCGATCGCGGGGCGGCATCATGTCCCGCGCCTCGTACCAGTTTTCGAAGTCCATCGACAACGCCGGCACCGGCGGCCGCGGCCAGGGCAACACGCCCGTGGCGCAGAACTGGCTCGACCTCTCCGCCGAGCGGGGGCTCTCCAGCTTCGATGCGCGGCACAACCTCTCCCTGCAGGTGCAGTACACCACGGGCATGGGAGTTTCCGGCGGCACGCTGCTGAACGGCTGGAAGGGCGCGCTGGCCAAGGACTGGACTATCAGCACGAACGTCAGCGTGCGGAGCGGGAATCCCTTCACCGCCACCGTGGGTGGCAATCGCTCGCAGGTGAGCGGCACGGCAGTCGCGAATACCGTTCGCGCCGATGCTTCCGGCCTTCCCGTGGAGGCCGACGGCATGCTCTTCAATACCGCCGCGTTCACGCAGCCGCTGGCCGGCCTGTGGGGCACCGCGGGCCGAAACACCATCCCCGGACCCACGGTCTTCTCGCTCGATGGATCGCTCGGCCGCGTCTTCCGCTTCGGCGAGCGGCGCAGCGCCGACCTCCAGTTCCAGGCCCAGAACATTCTCAACCGGGTCACCATCACCAACTGGGGCACGGTGCTCGGCTCCTCCACGTACGGCCTGGCAACCGGCGCATCCGGCATGCGCAGGGTCACCATCAATCTGAGGTTCAGGTTCTAATCATGCGACCGATCATTGCCATCCTTTTCCTCGCGCAGCTCGCCGCCAACGCTCAGGAGAGCGCGCCCAAGAGCGGGGTCAAGTTCGAAGCCACCACTCAACTGGTCGTCGTCAACGTCTCGGCCAAGGACAAGAGCGGCCAGCCCCTCGAAGGTCTCAAGGCCTCCGACTTCACCATCATCGAAGACGGCAAGCCGCAGCAGGTCAAAATCTTCGAATACCAGCGCCTGGAGGACACGTTGCTGCCTCCGCCCGCGCTCGCCACCCGCGAGCCAGCGCCCGAGGCAGCGCCGGCCAAGGCCGCAGTGTCCACGCCCATCGCCCCCGCCAGGCCGGGCGAGGTCAAATACAAGGATCGCCGCCTGCTGGTCCTGTTCTTCGACCAGGCCGGCATGCCGGTCGCGGACCAATACCGCGCGCAGCAGGCGGCGTTGAAGTTCCTGAACACCAGCATTACGCAGTCCGACCTAGTGGCCGTCATGGCGTATGCCACCGATCTCCGCGTCCTACAGGACTTCAGCGGCGACCGCGACCAGTTGGTCCACACCATCAGGAGTATGAGCATCGGCGAAACCGGAATGTCCAATGGCAGCACCGGCGCGGACAGCGACAGCGATACCGGCGCCGCCTACTCCCAGGACGACACCGAGTTCAACATCTTCAACACCGACCGAAAGCTGGCCGCGCTCGAAAGCGCCGCCAAGATGCTGGGCACGCTCCCCGAGAAGAAGGCGCTGGTCTACTTCGCCAGCGGCATGAGCCGCACCGGAATCGATAACCAGGCGCAGATGCGCGCCACGGTCAACGCCGCGGTCCGCGGCAACGTGTCGTTCTACCCGGTGGATGCCCGCGGTCTGGTGGCCACCGCGCCTCTGGGCGACGCCACCGAAGGCTCTCCCGGCGGACAGGGCATGTATTCCGGCAGCTCGCAGCGCACCGCCCAATCCAGCTTTCAGGACCAGCAGGAGACGCTCTACACCCTGGCCGCCGACACCGGCGGCAAGGCGCTGCTCGACCAGAACGATCTCGCGCTGGGCATCGTGCAGGCGCAGAAGGACATCGCCAGCTATTATATTCTCGGCTACTACAGCACCAATGCCGCGCTCGACGGGCGCTACCGCCGCATCAAGGTCCAGATCGGCCGCAACCTGACCGCCAAGCTCGACTATCGCAGCGGGTATTTCGCCTCCAAGGAGTTCCGCCAGTTCACCGACTCCGATCGCGAGCGCCAGTTGCAGGAAGCGCTCATGCTGGGCGATCCCGTAACCGACCTCTCCCTGGCCCTCGAAGTGAATTACTTCCGGCAGGGCAAGGACCGATACTTTGTTCCCGTGTCGCTGAAGATTCCGGGCAGCGATATCGAACTGGCCAAGAAGAGCGGCGCGGAAACCACGCGGCTCGATTTCATCGGCGAAGTGAAAGACTCCAAGGGATTGGTGCAGGGCGCGGTCCGCGATGAGATCACCGTCAAACTCAAGGGAGAGAGCGCCGGCCAGTTATCGAGTCACAATCTGGAATACGACACTGGCTTCACGCTCCAGCCCGGCACTTATACTCTGAAGTTCCTGGCGCGCGAAAACCAAACCGGTAAGATGGGAACTTTCGAGACTAAGTTCGTCGTACCCGACCTAACCTCCGAGCGCAACTATCTGCCGATCAGTTCCGTCGTGTTGAGCTATCAGCGCGAGAATCTCGATGCGACGGTGGCCAGCGCCGAGCGCGACAAGAAGCTGATCGCCGCCAGCCCGCTGGTTCAGGAGGGCCGCAAGCTGGTGCCCAGCGTGACCCGCGTGTTCCGCAAGGATCAGGACCTGTACGTGTACCTGGAAGCCTACCAGCCGGCCGCCGAGAAGACGCAGCCCATGCTGGCGGCCGTCAGCTTTTATCGCGGCAAAGTAAAGGCGTTCGAGACCGCGCCGCTCCGGATCACCGAGGGATTGAATCCCAAATCGAAGGCGGTGCCGGTCAGTTTCAGCGTCCCCATGGCCCAGCTACAACCCGGCCGCTACACCTGCCAGGTCAGCGTGCTGCTGCCCTCCGCGCAGAAGTTTGCCGTCTGGCGCTCCAACATGGTCGTGCTGCCCTGAACACCTTTCCATGGAAGAGATGCCTGCCGATGCCTTACTCTGGAGTCTGGAATCGACATGGGCAATCCAAAAACAATTGGATACCGCGAGCCGTCCCTGACCAATCGCGTGTATCCGTACGGCACCAGGCACACACCGGAGATGATCGCCGATCTCTCCCGCCGGGCCTATGAATATCGGGCCGAGGTGCTTCGCATGGTGTACGAACGCAAGTCCGGCCACATCGGGGGCGCGTTCTCCGTCGCGGAGATTCTGGCGGCTCTGTACTTTCATCATCTGCGCATCGACCCGGAGAATCCGGGCTGGCCGGATCGCGACCGGCTGGTCTTCTCCAAGGGCCATGCGTGCGCCATGCTGTATACGGTGCTGGCGCATCGCGGCTTCTTCCCGGTGGAGGAGCTCCGCACGTTTCGCAGCTTGAACAGCCGGCTGCAAGGGCATCCCGAGCCGGCCAAGACTCCCGGCGTGGAAGTTGCCGCGGGCCCTTTGGGCCATGGAGTGGCAATCGGCGCGGGCATGGCGTTGGGCGCCCGCCTGGCACATTCGCGCCGCAAGGTCTACGTGATCCTGGGAGATGGCGAACTCAACGCCGGAGTGATTTGGGAAGGTCTCTTAGTGGCCGCCAAGTTCGGACTGAGCAACCTGACAGTCATCCTCGACTACAACGGAGTGCAGCAGACCGGCGCCACTCATTCCGTGATGCCCACCGAGCCTATCGCCGACAAGTGGGCCGCGTTTAACTGGCATGTCATCGAGATTCACGGCCACAACGTGGCTGAAATTCTGGATGCCCTCGACCGCGCCGATGAGATCCACGGGCGGCCGGCGGCGATCATCGCGCGCACCACCAAGGGCAAGGGAGTCAGCTTCATGGAGAACGCGCCCCAGTGGCACGGCGGCATTCCCAACGACGACCAGTTCCGCACGGCGCTCGAGGAGTTGCAGGAGGGAGCGCGGCAATGGCAAGCCTGATCCGGACTCCGTTTGGCGATCCCGTGGTCATGCGGCAGGCTTATGGAGAAGCCCTGGTGGAACTCGGCCGCACAAGGCGCGACGTGGTGGTGTTGAGCGCGGACGTGTCCAATTCCGACTTCAGTTACATGTTCGAATCCGCCTTTCCGGAGCGGTTTTTTAACGTGGGAATCGCCGAACCGGCCCTGGTGGATACCGCCGTAGGGCTGGCCAACAGCGGGTTCGTTCCGGTGGCCAACACATTCGCGTTTCTCTTCGCGACCCGCGCTCTGGAAATGGTGCGCACGCATTTGTGCTACGGCAAGGCAAACGTGAAACTCGCGGGCGCTTACGCCGGAGTGTCCGATTCCTTCGACGGGCCGACCCATCATGCCATTACGGATCTCGCCATCCTGCGCAGCCTGCCTGGCATGACCCTGGTGATTCCGGCGGATCCGCTGGCTGTGGCCCGCTTGTTGCCGCAGGTTGCCGCTTGGGACGGGCCAGTCTACTTTCGGCTCTGCCGCAACGAAGTCCCTCAAATCTTCGGCGACGATTACCGGCCGGAAATCGGCAAAGCGATCACCCTGATAGATGGCGGCGACGTCACGATCATCGCCTGCGGGGTGATGGTTTCGCGGGCCATTGAAGCGGCTCGGGTTCTTGGCGGGGAAGGGCTGTCGGTGCGGGTCGTGGAAATGCATACGGTCAAGCCCTTGGACGACGCGCTGGTGGAGCGTTGCGCCCTCGAGACCGGAGCGATCGTGACCGCGGAGGAGCACTCCATAGTCGGGGGTCTCGGCGGCGCTGTGGCCGAACGCCTGGTTCAGGCGCGGCCGGTTCCCATGGAACGGGTCGGGATTGCGGACACCTTTACGGAGAGCGGGCCCTATCCGGACCTGCTCCAGAAGTATGGGATGAGTGTCGAGAGCATTGTTGGCGCCGTCCATCGCGTGCTGGAGCGGAAGTCCGCCGGTCGATAAGCGCCACGCGGCGCCACAGCGCTAGACTCAGACCATGGACCTGGCGATCAAGGCGGAAGATGTGCGCGCGGCCGCGGAGCGGATCCGGCCGCTGGCGCGCAAGACGCCGGTGCTTCGCTCTCCGGACTTCGATGGCGAGGCGGCGGCGAGCGTCTTCTTCAAGTGCGAGAATCTCCAGCGCGGCGGCGCGTTCAAGATCCGGGGCGCGTCGAACCTGATCCTGTCGCTGCCGAAGGAAGCGCTGGCGCGCGGCGTGGTGGCGTATTCCTCGGGCAATCACGCGCAGGCGGTGGCCATCGCGGCGCGGCACGTGGGGGCGCAGGCGACCATCGTGATGCCGGAAGACGCTCCGCGTTCGAAGATGGAAGCCACGCGGGCGCAGGGAGCCAAAATCGTCACCTTCAACCGCCGCACCGAAAGCCGCGAGGCGATCGCCGCGGGGATTCTGAAGGAGACCAACGGCATGCTGGTGCCGCCGTTCGATCACCCGATGATCATGGCGGGCCAGGGAACCGCGGCGCTGGAACTGCTGGAAGAAGTGGGGCCGCCAGACGCGCTGATCACGCCGGTGGGCGGCGGCGGGCTGCTATCGGGATGCGCGACCATCGCCAAGGCGATCGATCCGGCGATTCGCATGTTTGGCGCGGAGCCCGAGGGCGCCAACGACACGTTCCTCTCCATGGCGGCCGGCGAGCGCATCGCGGTGCCGCACCCCGAGACGATCGCCGACGGTTTGCGCTCGCCGAAGCCGGGCGAGCTGACGTTTCCGATCTTGCAGCGACTTGTGGAACGCATCGTCCTGGTGAGCGATGGCGAGCTGCGCGCGGCGGTGAAGTTCCTGCTGATGCGCCTGAAGATCCTGGTGGAGCCGAGCGGCGCGGCTTCCGTGGCGGCGGTGCTGTTCCGCAAGCTGCCGCCGGAGATCCGCACGGTCGGAGTGGTAATTTCAGGTGGTAATATCGATTTCGAAGAGCTGGTGAGGTACTGAGATTATGATCAAGCGAGTCATTGCATTCCTTCTGACAGCGGCCGGCCTGGCTTTCGGGCAGGCCACAACCAATTCGATTACCGTGACGGCATCGCGGAACGCGAACGTGCAGCCGGACCAGGTGGTGTTCGGCGTCAAGGTGGATGCGCCGCTTACGGCCAGCCGCGACGATGCCGTCAGTGCGTTACAGGGCTCCGGCATCACGCTGGCGAATCTCACCGGCGTGACCACGGTGCAGCAGTACGATTCGAAAGGCCAGGCGACCGTGTCCCTGATCGAGTGGACGTTCTCCCTGCCGGTGGCGATTGCGGATATGAAGAGCACCATCGCGCTGCTCTCCACGGTGCAGACGAGCAATGCGCAGAAGAACAACGGCATCGCGATCTCGTTCGGAGTGCAAGGCACCCAGGTGTCGCCCCAGGCGCAGCAGGCGCTGTCTTGCGCGCTGTCGGACCTGATTGGCGACGCCAACGCGCAGGCGCAGAAGATGGCTAGCGCGGCGGGTAAAGGACTGGGACCGCTCCTGGCGATGGGGAGCGCGACCGTGGCGTCGACGCCCGGCGTGCTCTTCGCGTCGCCGGTCTACACGCCGGTCTGCTCGCTCACGGTGAAGTATCAGTTGACGGGGTTCTGATCGTATGCGAAAGATCTGGTTGTTCGCCATACCGTGCCTGGCATTCGCGCAACTCGACGACAATACGGTGACCGTCACCGCGACGCGGCAATTGAATGTGCAAGCGGACCAGGTGCTGATCGGAGCGACCGTATCCGCGGCATCCACCGCGACACTGGACGATGTCGTGGCCGCGCTCGCGGGTACCGGGATCACCGCAGCCAACCTCTCCTCCGTGTACACTTACAGCTCTCAAACGCCGCCCTCCCAATGGTATTTCTCGCTGCCCGTATCGTTCGCGCAGCTCAAAGACACACTGGCATCGCTGGCGGGCGCGCAGCAGAACGCGGCCAAAAACTCCACGGCGATGCAGATCTATTATTATGTGCAAGGCACGCAGGTGTCCGCGCAGTTGCTGGCGGCGAATCCCTGCGTCTTCACCGCGCTGGTGGGCGATGCCCAGGCGCAGACACAGAAGGTGGCGGGCGCCGTGGGGCTCAAGGTTGGGTCGATTCTTGCGATATGGGACAGCAGTTCGGGGGGATCGGCAATTATCAAGGCGGGCGACTTCTCGCAATCGATCGCGGTTTTCGAACCGAGCACGGTTACCGCATTCATATCGCCGAACCTCTACACGCCGCCGCCTACATGCACCATGACCGTCCAATTCCAACTGCTCCACTGAGCTATCGCTGATTCCGCTTCAGCACCTTCTTGCGCAGCCGGATGGATTGCGGCGTCACCTCCACAAATTCGTCCTCGCGGATGAACTCGATGGCCTGCTCCAGATTCAGGATGCGCGGGGGCACCAGCCGGATGGCCTCGTCGGCGGTCGAGGCGCGCATGTTGGTCAGCTTCTTTTCCTTGACGATGTTCACGTCCAGGTCGGCTTCGCGCGCGTTCTCGCCGATGATCATGCCTTCGTAGACCTCCGTGCCGGGCGTGATGAAGATCTCGCCGCGCTCCTGCAGGTTGAAGATGGCGTAGCCCGTCGTCCTGCCGGGACGGTCGGCCACCAGCGACCCGGTGGGGCGGGTGGGAATGTCGCCCTGCCAGTCGATATAGCCGTGGAAGAGCGAGTTCATGATGGCGGTGCCGCGCGTGTCGGTGAGGATTTCGCTGCGCAGCCCGATCAATCCGCGCGAGGGCACGTGGAATTCCAGGCGCACGCGGCCGGAGCCGTGGTTCACCATCTTAGTCATCTTGCCCTTGCGCTGGCCGAGCTTCTCGATGACCACGCCGAGAAAAGTCTCGGGGCAATCGATCACCAGCAGCTCCACCGGTTCGCGCACCTTGCCGTTGACCGTGCGGGTGAGGATCTCGGGCTTGCCCACCATCAACTCGTAACCTTCGCGCCGCATCATCTCGATAAGGATGGCGAGTTGCAATTCGCCGCGGCCCATCACTTTGAAAGTGTCGTGCCCCAGTTCTTCCACGCGGATGGAGACGTTGGTGAGCAGTTCCTTGTCGAGGCGTTCGCGCAGGTTGCGCGACGTCACCCACTGGCCCTCGCGGCCGGAGAACGGCGAAGTGTTGATCGTGAAGGCCATCGCGATGGTGGGCTCGTCGATCTGGATGTTTGGCAGCGGCGAGGGCGTCTCGGCGTTGGTGACGGTCTCGCCGATGGTGATGCCCTCCACACCGGCGATGGCCAGGATGTCGCCGGGCAACCCCGTGGTTTCATCTACGCGCTTCAGTCCTTCGAAGGAGTAGAGCTTGGTGATGCGGGTGGTCTGGAGCGACTCGTCGCGCTTGGCGATGGCCACCGTATCGCCGTACCGCAGGGTGCCGTTGAGGACGCGGCCGATGCCCAGCCGGCCGAGGTACTCGCTGTAGTCGAGATTGGCGATGAGCATTTGCAGCACACCGTCGGGATCGCCCTGCGGCGTGGGAATGTGGGCGAGGATGGCTTCGAACAGCGGCCGGAGGTCGGTGGAAGGGTCGTCCATGGAAGTCTTCGCGACGCCGGTCTTGGAGATGGTGTAGAGCACCGGGAAATCGAGCTGGTCTACGGTGGCATCCAGGTCGATGAACAAGTCGTAGATCTCGTTGAGGACTTCCTGCACGCGGGCGTCGGGCCGGTCGATCTTGTTGATCACCACGATGGGCGGAAGATGCGCTTCGAGGGCTTTGGAAAGCACGTAGCGGGTCTGGGGCAGCGGGCCCTCGCTGGCGTCCACCAGGAGCATGACGCCGTCCACGATCTTGAGCGCGCGCTCCACTTCCCCGCCGAAATCGCTGTGGCCGGGCGTGTCCACGATGTTGATCTTGATCCCGTGATACCGGATGCCGGTGATCTTGGCGAGGATGGTGATGCCGCGCTCGCGCTCGAGCACGTTGGAATCCATGACGCGGTCCACGTGCTCCTCGTGCACGCCGAAGATTCCGCTCTGGTTGAGCATGGCGTCCACCAGCGTGGTTTTGCCATGGTCCACGTGGGCGATGATGGCGATATTGCGAATGTTCGGATTGCTGATCTTCATGTAGGGGAGGAAACCGGATGGTCCAGCCGACGCTCTGCTTATCGGCCGCGAATCTTAATCATAGCGGAAGCGGGAAGGCTCGCGCTAATCGGGCGAGTGAGGCCATCGTCCGCCCGCGCCCACAATTCGAGATAGAATAGGCCCGTTCGAGGTAACCATGCCAAAAGCGTCTTATTCGCGCAGATCCTTCCTGACGTCCGCCGCAGCCACCGCCGGCGCCTTCCAGATCGTGAAGCCGCAACTGGTGCGCGGCGCGGGCGACGAGAGGCTCAAGGCCGGACTGGTCGGCACGGGCTCCCGCGGCACCGAGGCCGTGCGGAACATCCTCACCGGGTGCCCCAACGTCGAAATCACCGCCATGGCCGACATCTTCGAGGACCGCCTGGAGGGTTCGCTGCGCACGCTGGCCAAACTCCCGCCGGAGCTTTCGAGCCGCGTGAAGGTGGATGCCGAGCACCGCTTCACCGGTTTCGAAGCCTATAGGAAGGTGATCAATTCCGGCGTCGATATCGTCATGCTGGCCACCTACCCGGCTTATCGCCCGATGCATTTCGAGGCGGCCGTGGAAGCGAAAAAGCACATCTTCTGCGAGAAGCCGTTCGGCACCGACCCGGTGAACGTGCGCCGTTTCATGGACGCGGCCCGGAAGTCGGTGGATCTGAAGCTGACCGTAAAATCCGGCGCGCAGCGCCGCTCGCAGGCCTGGTACCTGGATCAATACAAGCGGCTCAAGGACGGCGAGTTCGGCGACGTCACGGCGCTCTATGCCTACTGGGAAGGCGGCCCCGTGCTCAACTTCAACACGTTCCCCAACAAGAAGCGCGACCCCAAGTGGTCCGACATGGAGTTCCAGCATCGCAACTGGTACTCGTTCGTGTGGGTCTGCGGCGACCAGATCGTGGAGCAGCACCTGCACAACATCGACACGTGCAACTGGTTCATGGGTGCCCACCCGGTCGAAGCCGTGGCCAGCGGCGGCGCCGCCTGGCGCCCGCGCGAAGAGGAGTACGGCAACATTTACGACCACGTCGCCGCCGATTTCGTCTACGCCAACGGCGTCCACATGTCCAGCCGCTGCCGGCAATACCAGGGGCAGAACATCGCCCAGAACGTGAGCGAGCTCATCGTGGGGACGAAGGGCGTAATCGACAGCACCGCGCTGCGCGGCGTGCGCATCGCCGTGGACCCCTACGTGCAAGAACACAGCGACATGATGGCCAGCATTCTGGGCAAAGGGCCGTACATCAACGAGGCGATGGCCGTCGCCGAAAGCACCATGACCTGCATCATGGGCCGGGAAGCCGCCTACTCCGGCCAGAAGATCACCTGGGACATGATGATGGCGTCCCAGCAGAACCTGCTGCCCAAGTCGTTCGACTACAAGGACAGCCTTCCCGTGGCGCCGCTGCCGGTGCCCGGCCAATACAAGTTTGTGTAGGCGCGTTTCGGCGGCGGTTTCAAGCGAAGTTCGGACGGCAAACCGGGGCGCGACTGGCGTCCTGCACCGGTGTATGCTGAACGGTAAGGTGTTCTTGGCCGCCAGCCACTTCTCATGATTCGAAGTGTCCACATCGCGCCCGTCCTGGTCGGACTAGCGTGGTTTTGCGCGCCGGCGCGTGGCCAGGTGAACATCAGCGGCCGCGTGGTGGACGAAACCGGCGGCGGAATCGCCGGGGCGCGCGTGGAGCTGCGTCCTGCCGGGGCGCCCTCCGGGCCGGGCGCATCCTTGGTGGCTTCCTCGGACCTGGCGGGCCATTTCCATGTGAACCTGCCGGCGCCGGGCGATTATTTCATCCGCGCCGAGCGGCTCGGCTTCTACCTCTATCAGGGGCGCGCGCAAACGTTCGGCGCGGGTTCCACCGAAGTCACCATCGTCCTCAATCACCTTCAGGATTTCTCCGACCGGATCGACGTCACCTATTCGCCGCCCGCCATCGATCCCAAGCAACCCGCGGAGCGGAAGGAACTCGACAACACGGAAATTCAGTCGGTGCCCTACCCCGCTCCACAGGACTACCGCAACGCGCTGCCGCTGATGGACGGGGTGGTGCAGGACACCAGCGGCCGCAACCACGTCGCCGGCGGCGATACCAACCAGACCAATTACAAGCTGGACGGCTTCAACATCTCCGATCCGGTGACGGGGCGCCTGGAAGCGCGCGTGAACATCGACACCATCCAGTCGATGGAACTGGCCACCAGCCGGTTTTCGGCGGAGAATGGGCGCGGGTCGGCGGGTGTGCTCGATCTGGAAACCAAGATGGGCGACGACCGGTGGCGCTTCGGGGGAACGAATTTCATCCCCAGCCTCTCGACCGGAGCCGGCGTGTACTTCAACAAGTGGACGCCCAGGCTGGAACTCTCCGGCCCCCTGTCCAAAGGCCGGGCGTGGTTTTACAACGGCTTCGACGCCTTCTACAGCAACGACGTCGTTTCGGGCCTGCCGGCCAGGCAGAACCGCACGACCGGCCTGACCACGAGCGACGTGAGCCGGTTCCAGGTGAACCTTACGCCTTCCAACATCCTCACCGGCAGTTTTCTTTACAATCTCGACGACCGCTCGCACTACGGTCTCAGCTTCCTCAACCCGGTGGAGGCCACCACCTCGAACCGCCAGACACTCTACATGAGCACCATTCGCGACCAGATGTACTTTGGCGGCGGCGAGCTGCTGGATGTGGGCTTTGCCGATTCCCGCGGGCTGGTGCGCGACATTCCGCAAGGAAACCAGCTTTACCAGATCACCCCCGCCGGCGACCGCGGAAACTACTTCGTCAATCTGGACCGCCATTACTATCGCCAGCAGTGGATCGCCAACCTCTTCCTTCCCACGGCGCACTTTCGAGGCACCCACCAGTTGAAGTTCGGAATCGACTTCGAGCGCGAGGCGTTCCACCAGACGACCTTGCGTCACGACTATGAGGTCTTGGACGCGGACAACTCCGTAACCCGCTACGTCACGTTCAGCGGCAGCCCCTACCAGGCGCGCAAGAATTTCGAGGGCGCCCAATACCTTCAGGACGCCTGGACGCCGCGGGAAGGCGTGGTGCTGGAGGCGGGAGTGCGGGCGGAGTGGAACGAAATCGTGCGCGACCTGGAAATCGCGCCGCGTGTGGGCCTGGCGTGGGCGCCCAAGCGCCTCCACGACACGAAGATTGCCGCCGGTTGGGGCCTGTACTACGACTCCATCAGCCTGGGCACCATCGCGCGCCATCAGGACCAGGTCAGCATCTCGACGTTCTATCTCCCCGGCGGCGTGGCGGAAGGCCCGGTGACCACCGCGTTTCTGGTGAACGAGCAAGCGCTGGTGGCGCCGCGATACCAGACCGCCAGCTTTACGGTGGAGCGCAAGCTGCCCGGTGGAGTCTACTGGAAATCGGGCTACACTCACCGCGCGGGCAACCGGGGATTCACGTTCGCGCCTCCCCCGGGCCCCCTGCCCTTTGACGCCTCGGCGGGTCTCGCTTCGGCAGCCAATTTCAACTACCAGTTGGCCAATACCAGGCGCGAGCGCTACGATGCCGTGGAAATGTCGGTGCGCCATACGTTCGCGGGAAAGTACGAATGGTTCGCGGGTTATACGCGGTCGAGCACCCGTTCCAACGCGGCCGTGGAGTACGCCCTGGAAAATCCGGTCTTCGGCCCGCAGGGCCCCGGGCCGTTTCAATGGGACACTCCGAACCGGTTCCACATGTGGGGTTGGGCCCCGCTTCCCAACCGCATTCTGCCGCCCTTTCTCAAGTTTCTGACCCGCAACACGTCGGCGGATTACCTGGTGGAGTACCGCACCGGGTTCCCCTTCCAGGTGGTGGACGAGGACGGCATGCTCGTGGGACGCCCCAATTCCGCGCGGCTTCCCGATTACTTCAACATCAACCTGCACCTGGAGCGGCAGTTTCGCGCTCTTCATTACTTATGGGCCTGGCGTTTCGGATATAACAATCTGACTAACAACGGAAATCCGAACGTAGTGAACAATGTTATCGGAACGCCGCAGTTTCTGACTTACGGAAGGGGGCAGGTCCGCGCCTTCAGTGTCAGGCTGCGCATGCTGGGCCGGAAGTAGTTTCCATCGCGGGCGCGGGGCCACTCACGGGCACTGCCGGCAGGCGGGACACTGTGCCACAATGACTTCATGGCGTCGCCTCCCATGCCGCCGTCGCTCGAGCACCTGGTCACCCGCCCGTTCTCCTTCTATCCCGCGATTATCAACATCGAGCACAACGAATGGTTGTTCCGGAAAGCCACGTGGAGCGAAATCCTGGTGGTCAACTGCAAGACCGGCGCCGAGCTGTGGATCCCGCGCCATTTCATCGGCGAGGTTTCGCGGATCGATGATCCCGTTCTGATTGTCGGGCTGAACCGGGAGCTGGAGTACAAGGCCGGAACGGTGTGGCCGTTTCAGAGGCGCATCATCGAAATGCCGATCGCCGTGGGAGGGCGTCCGCCGGTGTCGTCCTCGGCGCCCGACCGCAGCGCGCCCGCGCCGGTTGTGGGCATCCGCCTGGAATCGGAAGATCGCCGTGTCCTCAAACTGGTTGGCGGGGCGCTGGCGGTGGCTATCACGCTCTGGGTGGTCGCCGTCAACGTGAACCGCATCAGCGACCTGCGGCAGCGCACCGTGGTCTTCACCGCCCGGGACCAGATGTTCCTCGAGTTGACCGGCCGGGACGACTACCTGTCGGTGGTTCAAAAACTCGGCACGCCGGGGTCCGACCGGTGGAAGAGCGAAACGGGCGACCTTCAATTCCGCGCGCTCGGATACCCCGACCGGAGATACACCGTGATCCTGATGGGCGCCAACCGCAGTACCGCGCTTTACATCGGGTCGGTGGACGACAACTGGCGGCCGGTTCATTCGGTGGAACTGCATTCGGGCGGCACCACCTCCTCCCTGCTGCGCAACATGAAACGGTTTTAGTAGACTCTAGGGACGTGAAGATCCTGGCTCACCTGTTCTGGGCCGCGGTGGGGGCCGCGGCGGCATTCTGCCTGGGAGGCATCGCGCTCGATCGGGGCGAGCATATCAACAGCATCTGGCTGGTGCTGGCGGCTGCGTGCAGCTACGCCACCGGGTACCGCTTTTATGCCAGGTTCATCGCCGCGCGCGTGATGACTTTGAACGACGACCGCGCCACGCCCGCCGAGCGGCTGCGCAACGGGCACGACTTCGAGCCCACCAACAAGTGGATCGTCTTCGGCCACCACTTCGCCGCCATCGCGGGGCCGGGGCCGCTGGTGGGACCGGTCCTGGCGGCGCAATTCGGTTACCTCCCCGGGACGCTGTGGATCATCGTCGGCGCCGTGCTGGGCGGCGCGGTGCAGGACTTCGTGATCCTGTTCGCCTCCATGCGGCGCGACGGCAAATCGCTGGGGCAGATGGCGCGCGAGGAGATCGGCAAGGTGGGCGGCTTCATCGCGCTGGTCACGGTGTTCCTCATCATGGTGATCCTGCTGGCGGTGGTGGCGCTGGTGGTGGTGAACGCGCTGAAGGGCAGCGCCTGGGGCACCTTCACCATCGCGGCCACCATGCCCATCGCGCTGTTCATGGGGCTCTACCTGCGCTACTGGCGGCCGGGCAAAGTGCTGGAGTGCTCGGCCATCGGGTTCGTGCTGGTGATGGCGGGCATTTTCGCGGGGCGGTCGGTGGCCCAATCCGCCTCGCTCGCGCCGCTGTTCACCCTCAGCGCGATGGCGCTGGCGTTCTCCATCATCGCCTACGGCTTCCTGGCGAGCGCGCTGCCGGTCTGGCTGCTGCTGGCGCCGCGCGATTATCTCAGCACGTTCGTCAAGCTGGGCGTGGTGATGATGCTCGGGATGGGCATCCTGATTGTCAGGCCGGAATTGCAGCTCCCCGCATTCACGCGGTTTGTGGACGGCACGGGCCCCATCTTCGCCGGCAAGATCTTCCCGTTCTGCTTCATCACCATCGCCTGCGGCGCGATATCGGGTTTCCATTCCCTGATCTCCTCGGGCACCACGCCGAAGATGATTGCCAAGGAGACGCACGCCTGGCCGGTGGGGTACGGCTCCATGCTCCTGGAGAGTTTCGTCGCGATCATGGCCATGATCGCGGCCTGCGTGCTGCAGCCGGGCGTGTACTTCGCGGTGAACTCGCCGGCGGGCGTGGTGGGCGCGACACCGGCGGCGGCGGTGGCGGCCATCTCGTCGTGGGGATTTCCGGTCACCGTGGCCGACATGTCCGCGCTGGCGCGGAGCGTCGGCGAGCAGACCCTGTTTTACCGCACCGGCGGCGCTCCCTCGCTGGCGCTGGGCATGGCCCACATCTTCGCCCGCAGCGGCGGCGGGCAGGCCCTGATCGGCTTCTGGTATCACTTCGCCATCATGTTCGAGGCGCTCTTCATCCTGACCATCATCGACGCCGGCACGCGCGTGGGCCGCTTCATGCTGCAGGACCTGCTGGGCCACCTGGCCCCGCCGCTCGGGCGCACCAGCTGGATGCCCGGAGTCGTCGCCACCAGCGCGGCCGTGGTCGGCGCCTGGGGCTACTTCCTGGTGCAGGGCGTCCGCGATCCCCTGGGCGGCATCAACTCGCTCTGGCCGCTTTTCGGAATCGCCAACCAGTTGCTGGCGGGAATCGCGCTGTGCGTGGCCACCACCATTCTGCTGAAGATGCACGGTCCGAAATTCATGTGGATCACCTGCGCCCCGCTGGTGTGGCTGGTGACCGCGACGTTCACCGCCGCCTGGCAGAAGGTGTTCTCTCCGCTCCCGGCCGTCGGTTTTCTGGCGCAGGCGGATAACCTGGAAGCGGCGCTCGGCGCTGGCGCGGCGGCGAGTGCCTCCACCACCCGCACCCTGATCTTCAATGCGCGGCTGGACGCGGTGGTGTGCGGAATCCTGATGGTGCTGGTGGCGGTGATCCTGTTCGATTCCCTGCGCGTGTGGATCGGGATTCTGCGCGGCACGCGCGAGGCCCGGGTGTGCGAAGCGCCCTTCGTGCTCTCCGAGCTGCGGACGGAGGAGCTATGAGGCGGCTGGCAAAACTGGCGGTGGCGCTGCTGCGGGAGCTGGCCGACGAAAACGCCTATCGGCGCCACCTGGCGGCGCGCGGGCGGCCGCATTCCGCTGTCGAATGGCGGCGTTTTTCCGACGAGCGCCTGCGCGCCAAATATGCGCGGGCCAAGTGCTGTTAGAGAACGCCGCGCGCCAGCGCGCCGCACAAAGTTGAGAGATTCCCGCCGCCGCCGCCACTACGTACTGCACAATCCATGACCCGAAGCTGGCTGTTGCCAGGCACGATCGTGCTGGCGTTTTGCGTCACGGCCGCCGAGCCGGGTTTCAAAGCCCAATTCATAGGCGGGACCCTGGCGGGTGTCCCCGCCAAGTCCGATGCCCGGCTGGATCTCACCAGCGCCGATGGGCTGGTGTTCCGCTGCGGCAAGACCGCGCTCACCATCGCGTATCCCAAGATCAATACCGTGGAGTACGGCCAGAATGTCAGCCGCCGCTACGCCGCCGCGATTCTGGTCTCGCCCGTCCTGCTGCTCAGCAAAACGCGGAAGCATTTCGTCACTCTCGGCTACACCGATGCCGATGGGCGGCAGCAGGCGCTGGTGTTCCGCGTGGACAAGGGCGCCATCCGTTCCGTGCTGGCCTCGCTGGAGGCGCGCACCGGCCGCCGCATCGAGTTCCAGGACGAGGAAGCCCGCAAGGCGGGGAAGGGGTAAGCATGTTTCCGATCGTGCTCCTGTTGATGGCCGTGGCCGACGGTCCTCCCGCGCAGGCCCCCATCGAGGAGGCCGGCCTGCGCCAACTGGCGGCTGTCCGCCGCGTTTTTGTGGACCGCCTGACGGGCGGCGAGACCGCGGCGCAGATGCGCGACATTCTCATCAGCGCCATGGACGGGTCGAAGCTCTTCATCCTGACCGAGAATCAGGAGCGCGCGGATGCGATCCTGCGCGGCGCCGCCGAAGATCTGGTGTTTACCGAGCAGCACCAATCCTCCGACAACCTCAATGCCCACGTGAATGCCGGAACCGGCCGCACTTCGACCCGGTCGAACTCGGCGAGCGGCCCGTACGGCGGGGTCAGCGTGGGCGAAGGCGAGTCGGACCACTCCACCGAGCGGCGTCACGAGGCGCTGGCCGCCGTGCGCCTGGTGAACAAGGATGGAGACGTGATCTGGTCCACCACGCAGGAGAGCCTGGGCGCGAAGTTCCGCGGGGCCAGCGCCGATGTGGCCGACAAAATCACGGCAAAGCTGAAAGAGGATTTCGACCGGGCGCGCAAGCTGCCGCGTTAGCGCGCGATGGTGCCACGGGCTCGTCGCCTCCTCGTTGCTATAATGCAACAGATCATGGCGAGCTTTGCGCGGGGCGATCGGCTCGGACCGTACGAGTGCCTCGATGCCATCGGCGCCGGAGGCATGGGTGAGGTCTGGAAAGCCCGCGATACCCGCCTCGACCGCATCGTCGCCATCAAGATTTCCAAAGAGCAGTTTTCCGAACGCTTCGACCGCGAGGCGCGCGCCGTGGCCGCGCTGAACCATCCGAACATCTGCCAGCTTTACGACGTCGGGCCTGATTTCCTGGTGATGGAGTTCATCGAGGGCGCGCCGCTGAAAGGCCCGCTGCCGGTCGAGAAGGCCGTCGAATACGCGGGACAGATTCTGGAGGCGCTGGACGCCGCACACCGCAAGGGCATCACGCATCGCGATCTCAAGCCGGCGAACATCCTGGTCACCAAACAAGGGATCAAGCTGCTGGACTTCGGCCTGGCCAGGCAGAACGCTCCGCTTCAGGAAGACGGCGCTACGTTGACGCAGGCCCTGACCCAGCAAGGGCAGATCCTCGGGACGTTGCAGTACATGTCGCCAGAGCAGTTGCACGGGGAGGCCGCCGACGCGCGCAGCGACCTTTTCAGTTTTGGTTGTCTATTCTACGAGCTCCTGACGGGCAGGCGCGCCTTCGAAGGCAAGAGCGCGGCGAGCGTGATCGCAGCGATTCTGGAGCGCCCTGCGCCGTCGCTGGCGGATGTTGCGCCGGCGGCTTTGGATCGCGTGCTGGGCCTGTGCCTGGCCAAGGATCCCGAGGACCGCTGGCAATCGGCCCGGGACCTGCGGCAGGCGCTGGAGTTGGCGGCAATGGTTTTTCCGGCCGCTCCGGTGAAGAGCCGGCTCCAGTGGATATGGCCGTCCGCCGCGGGGTTGCTGGCATTGGGCATGGCAGCCTTCGTCTGGATGACCGCCTCTTCCCGCCAGCCTGCCGGGGAGTCACGCGCGCTCCACATCCAGGTGAATCCGCCCGCCGGAGCGCACTTCCTGGGTCCCACCGGCGGCAGCGCGATTTCTCCGGACGGCCGGGCGATTGCGTTCGTGGCCGTCTCCGCCGGCAACTCCAAACTCTGGGTCCGCTCCCTCGACTCCCTGGCCGCCAGCGAGTTGCCCGGCACGGAGGGTGCTCAACTCCCGTTCTGGTCGCCCGACAGCCACTCCCTTGCGTTCTTTGCGGGCGGCAAGCTCAGGCGGATGGATCTCTCGGGCGGTCCGCCTGTCGTCATCGCCGACGCGCCGACCGCCCGGGGCGGAACCTGGAGTTCACAAGGAAGCATCGTTTTTGCCTCCCCTTCCAGCGGGCTCGAGCGCGTGGCCGCCTCTGGTGGAACGCCGGCTCTGCTCACCAGCGAAGAACCGGGCGGCGGTGAATTGCGGTGGCCGCAATTCCTGCCTGACGGGCGGCGGTTCCTGTATACCGTGACGAACCCCCGGCCCGATCTCTCCGGGGTTTATCTGGGGTCGCTGGATCGCCCGTTAGAGAAGACCCGGCTCACTGGGGGTTCGAGTGCCGCCGCTTACTCTCCCCCGCGCGGAAAACATCCCGGGTATCTCCTCTGGGTCCGGGCGAACACCCTGATGGCGCAGCCGCTCGACCCGGACCACGCGCAGCTCTTCGGCGAGGCTGTGCCTGTTCCGGGCGCGGAGGCCGTCGGCTCGCTGGGATTTGCCACCTATCCCCCCTTCTCGGTTTCGGGAGAGGGCAAAGTTCTGGTCAGCACCGAGAGCGATCGCTATCAACTCACCTGGTTCAGCCGCGAAGGGAAGGTTTTGAGTACGCTGGCGCAGCCAGGCCGGTATGCGGCGCTTCGTATCTCGCCGGAGGGCAGCCGGGCCGCTGTGGCACTGGTCGATTCATCGGGGAAGAGGGATCTCTGGCAACTGGAATTCGCTCGTGGCGTTCAAAGCCGCATCACGGTAAGCGGCGGCGGATTCGTGGCGGTGTGGTCTCCCGACGGACAGCGCCTTGCCTATCACCTGATGGCCATTGGCGCAATCCTGGTAAGGAATGCGAACGGCGCCGGCCAGGAAGAAACCGTCCTCCAATCGAAGTACGCCGTGTACATCAACGACTGGTCTCCGGACGGCCGTTACCTCATGTATACGGAGACGTCTCCGGAGACTCAGTACGACCTTTGGCTTTTGCCCACGACTGGCGATCGCACACCCGTGCCATTCTTGAAAACTCCCTTCAACGAGTCGCACGGGCAGTTTTCACCCGACGGCAAGTGGATCGCGTACACCTCGGATGAATCGGGTCAGCCGGAGATCTTCGTGCAGAGCCGGGTGGCAGGCGAGTTCAAGGGGCAGATCTCGAATGGCGGCGGTAGCTTTGCGCGATGGCGCAGGGATGGGAAAGAGTTGTTCTACAGGGCGCTGGACGGGAATCTCATGGCGACCCCGGTCCGGGCTACGGCGCACGGTTTGGAATTCGAGACGCCAACCGCTCTTTTCCGGATTGCGGAGCCGCTCGGGACTTTCGCCTATCCGTACGATGTCGCGCCCGACGGGCAACGCATTCTGGCGCTGGCGCCGGTCGGAGGGGGCGGCGGCGCGCCTCCCTTGACCCTGCTGGTGAACTGGGAGGCCGGTTTGAAAAAATGATGGTCGAACGAGCGCCCGCTCGCGAGGCTGCCCGCCCCACCGTTCCCGCCGGCGTGCCGCCTCCCCGCTCATAGTATGCTGAACAGAGGAGATTCAGCATGTCATGTGGGGGAGGCTCAGGCCTCAACTCGATTCAGAACGCGATCCGGCCCGGAGCGCGCAAGGTGTTTTGTGTGAAGTTCCAGCGCGAAATGGAAGGCCTCGATGAAACACCCTTCGAGGGCCATCCCCTCGGGCAGAAGATCTACGAAAATGTCTCCAAGGAAGCCTGGAAGATGTGGGTGGAGCACATGAAGATGCTGATGAACGAGTACCGGCTCAACCTCGGCACCAAGGAGGCCCAGGAGTTCCTGATCCAGCAGATGGACAGTTATTTCTTCGGCGAGGGCGCCGCGCTGCCGCCGGATTTCGTCCCGCCTAGGTCGAAGGCCTGAGCGTTTCGAGCACGGTCGCAATGCGGAATCGCAGCTCCGCGTGCGATCGCCGCAGCGCCGCCTCCGTTTCGGCCGCCGAGTTTCCACGCGCGAAAATGAACCCCAGGTAGCTGGAGCCCTCGGGCAGAGGGACCAGGCGCTGCCCTTCCTTCGCGGTGATGACGACGTCTTCGATTCCCGCAACCGCCGCCGCGCGCTCCACCCCTTCCACCGATTCGTAGATGCCGTCTCGCGGGATCGGAATCATCATGACTCCCGATGCCGGCCCTTCCAGCCGCGCGCCGCTCACATCTTCGCCCAGCGCGTGCCGCAGGATCAGCTCTTCGAGCGGCACGCCTCCTTCGAATCGCAGCGCCCGGGCGCACAAGCCGCCGATGGGCCGCGCGTGCGTTTCCAGAATCCAGGCGCCCTCGGAGTTGTGCCGCAGCTCGATGTGCGCCGGCCCATGCAGCAGCCCCAGCGCGCGCACCGCGCGGGACGTGGTTTCGAGCAGCGCCTGTTGCACCCCGGCCGGCTCGCGCGAGGGCGTCACGTAGATCGTCTCTTCGAAGAAGGGCCCCTCCAGCGGGTCGGGCTTGTCAAAAATGGCCAGTGGTTGGAATTCTCCCGCGGTGACCAGCCCTTCCACCGCGAACTCGCGCCCGGGGATGTAATCCTCGACCTGAAGATGGCGCTCGCCGAGCTTGCCGATGCGGCGGAAGGCGGCGGCGAATTCCCGCGGGTTGTCGGCGCGGATCACGCCGCGGCTCGCGGAAAGGCCCAGCGGCTTGAGCACGCACGGATAATTCGCGCGCTCCGCCAGCCGCTCGGGATCGCCGGTAAGCTCCGCGCGGAAAAAGGCGGGCACCGGCAGCCCGGCCGCCTGGTAGAGTTGGCGCGCCAGGTATTTATCCTGGCACGCGCGCGCCGCGGCCGGCGGATGAAACGGGATGCCCAGCACGCAGGCCACCTCGGCCGCGAGCACCGCCGGCTGGTCGCCCACCGCCGCGACACCGTCGAAGCGCCGCCCGCGAAGCGCATCCACCGATTCGGGAACGCGGTCGAACTTCACCGCGATCGCCTGATCGCCCCACGGATCGTCCATCCGGTGGCAGCGGTTGGTGGCCAGCGTCAGGTCGACGCCCATTCGCCGCGCGGCATCCGCGAACACGCGGATCTGGTAGCCCGTGGTGGCGGCGAACAGCAGTAGATGCTTTGGCACGGATTTCGTCGTCCCACTTGCTATCGTAATGGATGTGAAAGCACTGGTGAAGAGCAGGCGCGAGCCGGGCTTGTGGCTCGAGGACGTGGAAGTCCCCTCGATCGGCATCAACGACGTGCGCATCCGGGTGCTGCGGACCGGCATCTGCGGCACCGATGTCCACATCTATAACTGGGACGACTGGGCGCAAAAAACGATTCCCACACCCATGGTGATCGGCCACGAGTTCGTCGGCAGAATCGTCGAGGTCGGCTCCAACGTCACCGATTTTTTCCCGGGCGAGATCGTCAGCGGCGAGGGCCACGTGGTCTGCGGGCGCTGCCGCAACTGCCTCGCGGGACGGCGCCACCTGTGCGCCCGCACGCAGGGCGTCGGCGTGAACCGGCCGGGCGCCTTCGCCGAATACATCGTCCTGCCGATGGCCAACGTCTGGCATCACGCCGATTCCGTCCCGCTCGATGTGGCGGCCATCTTCGATCCGTTCGGCAACGCGGTCCACACCGCGCTCACCTTCCCCGTCTTGGGGGAAGACGTGCTGATCACCGGCGCCGGCCCCATCGGCATCATGGCGGCGGCGGTCGCCATCCACGCCGGCGCGCGCTTCACCGTGATCACCGACCTGAATCCCTTCCGGCTCGACCTGGCGCGCCGCATGGGCGTGACCCGCGCCGTGAACGTGCGCGACACCAGCTTGCCGGATGTCCAGAAGGAGCTGGGCATGACCGAGGGCTTCGACGTGGGCCTGGAGATGTCCGGCAATTCCGCGGCCTTCCACGACATGCTCGCCAACATGAGCCACGGCGCCCGGATCGCCATGCTGGGGATTCCGGCGGGGGAGATGGCCATCGACTGGCGGACCGTCATCTTCAACATGCTCACCATCAAAGGCATCTACGGCCGCGAGATGTACGAGACCTGGTACAAGATGACCGTCATGCTGCAATCCGGCCTGGACATCACGCCCGTGATCACGCACCGCTACCCGTACACCGAGTTCCAGAAGGGATTCGAAGCCATGATCTCGGGCAACTCCGGCAAAGTGGTCCTGAGCTGGGAGTGAGGCGGAGGTTACCCGGCTTCTTCGTTGGCCCGCCGCAGCAGCGCCCGCATGTACGCGATGCAGTATGCCGTGCCGGCGCGCAGCATCCCGCTGTCGCCCGCCATCCGCGGAACGTGATCCGGCTCCACCGCGCCGCTAAACCGCGCCTGCCGCAGCGCCTTCATCACCTGGTACATGTCCATGTAGCCGTCGTCGGGGAAGGTCTCGTCGAAGTGCGGCAGCGGCCCCGTCACGTTGCGGAAGTGCACTTCGAAGATCTTCCCCCGTCCACCGAAATCGCGAATCATCTCGAAGACGTTCTTGCCCATGCGGTCTCCGCCCTCCGACCACGTGCCCACGCAGAACGTCAGCCCCCAGTTCCGGCTGCCGCCCGCGATCTCCTCCGCGCGGTGGTAGCCGTCGTAATGCGTGAAGAGCTTCGCCACGCCGTTCATCTTGGCCACCGGCGGATCGTCGGGATGCAGCGCCAGTTTCACCCCCGCCTCCTCGGCCACCGGCAGCACGGCCTTCATGAAATACGTGTAGCTGGCCCAGATGTCGTCCGCCGAGTACTCGCGGTCGAATTGCCGCTTCTCCACCTTGTTGCGAAAATCGTTCAGGTCGAACTCGCGCGCCGTGTACCCGCGCCTCTGCACCATGCTCGTCGTATACGTGTTGGCCGGATGGAAGTCGTACGACGCCAGGGGGATCTCCAGCTTTCCCAGGGCGCGCAGGAAACCGCGGTAGGTTTCGATGTCCTGGTCCCGCCCCGGCTGGCACAACTGGACCCTGGTCGAGCGGTACGCATAGTGGACCCCCGAGTAGATCTTCATTCCAAACCGGGCGAACCGCCGTTGCGCGGCGCCGAGCGTATCGAGCCCGATATCGCCTTGGCCGAACTCCAGCCTCACCCAGCGGAGCCCGATCTGCTGGAGAAAGAGCAGATCGTCGTCCGTGATGCTCCTCGCATCCAGGCGATGGCACAGCTTGCAGTTTCCCGGATCGGACTCGTCCAGCCTTTGCGCCGGCAAAGGCGAGGCGGCCGCCGCGAGCGCGGTGCTGAGAAAACGGCGTCGTTGCATCGGCCACATTATTCCACAAATCCGGCGTGCCGTCCCGCCTGCCCGCGTTCGCGCTCTTCGAATTCAGGAAGCCGCGCCCGCGGCGCCAATCTGCCCCAGGTGGTGTTCCATGTGCTCCAGATAGCCTTCCACCACCGACCGCAGCGGCACGGGATCGTTCGGGCCGATGCTGCAAGGGACATCCAGCTTCCCGGCGGGCAGGTGGGCAATCACGTGCGCCAGGTACCGGTTGTAATTGGCCCAGAGCGCGATCAAGGTCGTCCAGTCGGCGTCCTGGACGCACTCGACGCGCGACCAGGCGTCGGTATGGTAATTGGGAAACGTCAGGGAATCCTCGAGCACCGCCCTTACAAAACGCTGGTGATTGTTGGATGCCGAATCCACCAGGTGCCCGATCACCTGTTTCGAGGACCATCCGCCCGAAAGAACCGGCTTCGCGCTGTCCGCCTCGCTGATGGTTCCCAGAATCGCCTCCGCCGACGCCACCGCCGCCAGAAGCCTCGCGCTCAGAGCTTTCATGCGTCCAGCTTAGCGCAACCGCGCCGCGCTACTGAACGGAATTCAGGAACGCGATCAGGTTGGCGAGTTCCTGCGGATTTCCGAACTGGGGCCATCCGATCCCCGCCTGCTTCATGCGGTTGAGCATTTGCGGGCCGTGCTGCCACAGCGCCGAGATGATGGTCACCTCCGAGTACCGCCGGGCCTGTCCGGGCAATTGCGGAGCGCCGTGCGCTCCTCCGAAGTGGCAGTCGCCGCAGCGTCTTTCCGAGAACACCCGCTTGCCTTCCGCGATGTCGCCGCCCGGAGACACGAACTGCCGCATCCAGAGGAAGCTCAACAGTTGCCGCATTTCCTCCGCCGAGAGCGTGGGCGGCTGCTCCATCATGCGGGGAGCGTGGTTCCACATATCCACCGCGATGTCGGTCAGGGTCATGTCGTGCAGCCTGTTCTCCAAAGCGAGCTTGCCGGTGTGGCAGTTGACGCAGCCTTTCGACTCGAAAACGCGGTGCCCGTTCTCGTCGGAAGTGTTGGAGAATCGCGAGACCAGGTGCTGGGTTTCCGGCAGCGAACGCAGATAAGTAAGGATATCGTCCAGTTCCCCGCTGGTCAGCGCCTGCCACTCCAGATTGCGCCGCGCGAACGCCAGGCGCATGCGAAAGCTGTGGTTCCACATCTGCCGGACCAAAAGCACCGGATCGGCCAGCGACTCCCATTTCGCCACGGGCGGGGCGCCCTCCGCGCGCGAATCCGTGATCCCGTGGCATCCCCCGCAGTGCTTTCCGTCGAACGCCCCCTGGCCTCGGGCCACTTCTCCCGGCCGGTCGAAGAACCGGCTGGAGTAGAAGAAAGCAAAGAGGTCGGCGGCGTCCCTGGGGGCCAGTTTGGGCATCCTGATTTTCGCCGCCCCTATGGCGCCCCACATCACCGGCGCGTGATTCCACATGGTGCTCGCGAACCGGGCCGGCGTGTAGCTGCGGCTCATGGCGCGGCCGAAGTCCAGCCCCATCTTCCCGCCGCGGCCGTTGATCGCATGGCAGCGGATGCACTGCTCGCTTTCGAAAATCCGCGCTCCGCGGCCGGAATCGCCGGGCACCACCGGCGGGACCGCGGCCGAAGCCTCCCCGACCAGGATGACGGTGCACAAAAACGCGAGCCGGAACCGCATAGCAGTCTACCAGCATACCCCTCCGGCGGCGGCGCTGCGCGGCGGCTGAAGGAATTCGGCTGCCGGACCGGCGTTCGCTCCTGCCGCTTCCCGGCGCGCGCGGCGTCTGAAGGCGTTGATTCCGCGCCTCGAGGCGAGACTCGACAGGCGCATCTTCCTGGCGCAGGGATGATCCGGTGGAAACCTCAATTCGGACCGCAAAAACACCTAGGAGAGAAATTCCCGCCTGTTTGCCGCTGCAAAACCGCTCCTCCCGCCGATACGTTTCATAGCGACCCACTAGATTGGCCGCCGACGGCCGAGGAGCCGTTGAGACAACACTAAGCAAAGGATGAATTCAGATGGACTTCTCATTTTTCAGAATGCGCTCAGAAGTACTCCTTGCGGCCGTCGCGCTGACAATGTGCTCGAGTACGATGTTCGGCACTCCCAAACTGACCGCGGATAAGCCTACGCCTGCCCTGACCTGCAGCACCCTGACCGGTCCGGGCTCGAGTGTGGACGTCACCCTCACGGCGCCTGCGGGCAGCGTCATCGCCAATTACCCGGCGGTGGTGGCGCTCCCCAACCCGTTGCCCAACGGAATCACCGCAACGCTCAAAAGTGGTTCTTCCTGGACCCTGACCGCCGCGGGTAAGACCACGGTCGTCACCTTCAACGCGGCTAACGGATGTGCCGGCCTGGTTGCAGGCTCCGGCAACAACCCCGTGGTCACTTTCACTCTCCAACAATCGGGCGGCAGTGCCATTGCCGATGTGGTAGTGACTCCGGCCATTACCGTTACCGCGGCCGGAACCCCACTCAGTGCCGCTCCCGTCACGCTCACCTGCCTGGTGGGCAGTTCGAGCGACACTCAGACCGTCAGCGTCACGTCCACAGCGACGGGTGGCACGCCATTCACCGTCAATCCGAACCTCCCGGGCTGGATGCAGCTAGGCACCGTGACCGGCAGTCCCGCCACAGCGACAGCGGCTACCTTCACGGTTCATGCGACAGCATGCAGCGGCTCTGCGGGAACCAGCACGACTGTCACACTGCACCTGGTGAATCAGCCGGCGGTGGACAAGACCGTGGCCGTGACGGTCAGTTATGTCGCCGCTTCGCCACTGCTCATGTCGCCTTCGGCGAGTACGCTGCCGGTGGTGACCTACAACAAGAATTCCGGCACGCCGGCCACCTGGCAACTCACGGTGACAGCGACCGCTAACTTCTTCTTCACGCTGGATACGTCAACCCTGCCGAATTGGCTCATCGCGGACGCCACCACCGGCAGCATCACCGGGGGTGGCTCGCAGGGCAAGACAATCAACTTCGCCACCACGGGCGTAGCGGACACGTTGTCCCCCGGCTTGTACAGTCAAGCTGTCTCGTTCAAAGTCTCGGGCTATCAGCCTAAGCAGGTGACGTTCCAGCTTACGATCAAGAACCAACTCCCGACGCTCACCGTTGCGGAAGGGAAACTGCGGAACATTACCTGGTTCATCGGGCAGAATCCGCCGACGCCCTTCGTGACCGCGGTTTCCAGCGACTCGGCGATCCCCTACACCCTCACCGCCGGCGGCGCCGTCGCCCAACCCTCACCCGCCACCTCCCAGGGGGTAGCGCTCACTTCCGGAACCCAGATTCCAGTGAGCTTCCTGACGTCGGCCTTTGGGGATGCCCAACCCGGTGACACGATTAGCGGCACCTTGACCCTGAATTGGGCTTCCGGGACGACTCCGATGCAAACGGTGGTCACCTTCCACGTGGCTGTCCAGTCGGCCAGCGCCCTGGCCACGGTGATATCGATCAGTCCGTCGAACCTGCCTACCGCGGCAGTCGGCCAGACCTTCACCGTGACCCTTTACGGCGCCGGATTCATCCCCAGCGCGGATCCCACCCAGAAGACGACGGTGGGAATCCTGAACGGATCCGGTGCGATCATTCAGGATCCCAACATCGTTCCGGTTGTGGTCAACGCCTCCACTATTGTCTTGACCATCACCGTGCCCACCGGCGGCACTGACGCTTTTGGCCTCAATTTCAACGGCGTGCACCCTGTGACCCTGGGCGTCTGCAACCCGTCCGGCGGCGTTTGCGCCTCTCCCACGGGCAGCACCGCGACACTCCAGGTAGGCGCCGGTCCCCTCATCTCGGGTATCACCAGCGCATCCGCCTACACCGCGGGCGTTGTGGCGCCCTATGACATCATCAGCATCTTCGGATCCAACTTCTGCAGTTCCAACGGGACGGGCTGCGGCCCCAGTACGGTCCTGTATGGGACTCCGGACCCGGTCACCTTCACTTTGCCGCTCCAGCTCTCTCCCGACGCCAACAATCGCTTGCTGACGGTCACGTTCCAGGACCCCACGAGTCACACCGTCCTGGCGTCGGCGCCTCTGCTGTTTGCGACCAACAATCAGATCAATGTCCTGGTTCCATCGGTAGCCACGACACAAGGCCAAACCTGGCCCACGGCCGGTCAACAAGTCGAAGTCATGGTGAACTTCGGTGCCACCGGAGCGGTGGCGCACAGCCCCACTGGAACAAAACTGACCCTGGCGGCTACCGATCCCGGGATCTTTACCATCGACGGCAACGGCGACGGCGCGATCCTGAACGTAGCCGGCGGCCTGGTTGGCCAAGGCAACGAAGCCGGCGTTCGGGCCGTATCCACGGACTCGGATCAGGTCTCGATCTACATGAGCGGCCTGGGTGTGACCACTTCCACGACCCCTATCTCGACCAGCGACGCAACCTGTGCCCAGTTGTCCAGCTACATGAGCTATGCTTCTCTCCAGGATATAGACGGGGCCGTGGTTCAGAGTTCCCTCTTGGGCGGCCACCTGCCTCCGTGCATCCTCAGTCCCTCCACCGCGGTCTCGGTATCCGTCGGTGGCGAGTCGGCTTTGGTGACGTACGCCGGGTGGGTGGACGATTCCATCGCCGGGCTGTACCAGGTGAACGTTCAGCTTCCTTCAAAGGACGCAACCAACGGCTTCACCACCGTCCTGCCGACGGTAGCCACGGGCGTTGCTCTCACCGGGAATACGCCCGTGCAGGTGCCCCTCACGGTCACGATGACCAGTGATGGCAGCAGGGCCAGCCAGAATAATGTCAACATCTGGCTGAGACCCCGGCTGACCCTTACTGGTAGTCCTTCTGGAAACGTCTCGATTGACCCCACCAGCGCCACCGCCGTTACAACCGTGACCGCCAGTGGAGTGTCTGGAGGGACCTACAACTACTCGATGACAGCGCCCGCCAGCCCGCCTACCGGGCTCGCGTGCGATGGCACCGGAGACGTAACGATTACAAGCTCGACGCCCGCAGGCACCTACGCAGTCACCATCAAGGCGACCGAAACAGGAGGGATGATAGGGACTTATTCCTTCAACCTTACGGTCCTCTAGACCCGGTTCATAGCTTGAAGCAAGCCACGGCGGCGGGAGATCACACTCCCGCCGCCGTGGTGTTTTTGGATGGGTCCCTTTAGAGGCTGATCCTCGTTTCGAGCCTCGCATCGGACGCCCGCCGTCACCGTCGATCGGCTGAAGGTTCCCTGCGCGCGCGCCGCGGCAAGAGTTCCCGCCTCTGGGTGCGCGGCTGCCTGCCTCATGCGCCTGAGATGCTATGCCGGTTCGGTTGGATCGGCCGGCGAAGCCGTGGTCCGCTGCAAGATGCCGGCGGTACCCGGCCCGGGCGCAGCAGCTTTTTCCAGAGGGCCGGCTTCGCCAGGCGTGCGGCCTGTATGTCTGCGCCCTTCGTGCTGCCGGGGTGTGCTCCTTCCTCCGCGGCGATAGCCTCACCTTTCCGTCCTATGCCGGCATCGACGTGGGGCCGGACGGGTTCCGCCTCCTGCGGCGAGGCCTGGGCGTGGTTAGACACGAGGGGATCTATACACCACGAGTTGTGATCTGGATGATGATGCTGCAACGTTTGGACGGACGAGGTACCTTGGCCAGCACGGTGGACCAGTTGGTATTGGGCCAGTTTGATTCGCTGCTCAGCCAGTGCAAGCGCGTCCGGGAGCGGAAGATTGCACCATCTACCGGCGGCTATTGTCAGGCGCGGCAGAATCTGCCGAAAATGTTGCTGGACCGCTCTGTGGACGAGATTCTGCAACGGCTACGGAATCACCTAAAGCGCATGCCCCTACTAGAGCGCCCGGTCAACGTGCTGGACGGATCTGGCCTGCAACTGGACAATTGCCCGGAACTGAAGCAAGCCTATCCGCCGGCCCGGAATCCACGTCGTCCGTCGCATTGGCCCGTTCTTCGAGTCGTGGTGCTGCATGATGTGGAAACCGGCTTGGCGCAGCAGCCAGCCTGGGGCACGATGTACGGCCCGCAGGCGGTTAGCGAACAACTTCTGGCCCAGCAGGCGCTGGACGCTCCGCCGCCGGGGGCGGCGCTGATCGGAGATCGGAATTTCGGAATTTTCGCCCCGGCCCGTTCGGCCCACCAGAAGGGTCACCAAGTGGTGATAAGGATGACGAGCCAACGGGCCAAACGCCTCTTGGGTGCGGCGATCGACCGGCAGGGGGATTATCCGGTCGAGTGGAAGGCCAGTCCACTCGAGCACGCAAACATGCAAAACGGTCCACCGATGCCATCCCCGGGCGGTTGATCGCCTGGCGTGTGGGCCGCAGCAAGAGCAAGCAGTGGCTGTATCTTTTCACCACATTGAGCATTCCACCCGAAGAAGTGGTGGCCCTGTATGGGAAGCGCTGGAATATCGAAACCGCAATCGCATCGCCTTGCGGCGGCGGCTCCCCCTCCTCCCGCACCCGCCACCATGCGCCGGCAATGGTGTTGGCGGCATCGGTGGGCGGACCTTCAACACCATCTCGCGCGCGAACGGGTCAACGGCTTGCCGGGATGTTGGCGGAGCCGGAATTCCCGCCGAAGTCGCGCCGCAATCGCTCCCGCTGGAACTCACCGCCGGCCGCCGGCGCACAGGGGAAGGAACAGGAACCCATCCCCCGCCCGAGAGCCCGGGGCTGGATGTTTCTTACTGGACGCCGAGGGTGAAGGTCACCGTGCCGGTCAACGGATTGCTCGCCGAATCGGCGGCGGTGACCGTGAGGACGTACGACCCTTTGGCCGCGGCGGCCGGAGTTCCCGAGATGGCTCCGCTGGCGGAGTCCAGCGCCAGGCCGGCGGGCAGCGTGCCCGATGTGACCGCGTAGTGGTAGGCGGGGGTTCCTTCGCTCGCCGTCACCAGGTTCCCCGATGAGGCCCAGGCGGTTCCCGCCTTGCCGGTCAAAACGCCCGGCGCCACCAGTTTCAGCCGCGGGGCCACCGCGATCGTGACACCGGGCTGGCTGGAGATGTTGCGGGCCGTGATTACCACCGGCAGTTTCACCGGAACGGTGAGCGGAGGAGCGAGCGCGGCGCCCGTGGCGTCGGTGAAGGTACCGGCGCTGCTTCCCGGCAGCCGGACATTCACCTGGTACAGGCCCGCCAGCGAATCGGGGACCCATCCGGCGTATGTGACGGTGGCCGGCTGGCCGCCGATCGTGACGGTGGGAACCGCCGCGGTCGAACGCATGCACGGCGGCAGCCGGTTGATGCTGAGCAGGGAACTGGCGATCCGGGCGCCATCCACGGTGGCGGACGATGCGGAGGTCGTCAAGTTGAGCGTGGAGAGGTAACTGGCGATGCTGATACAGTCCGCGGGCCAGAGCCCCGCCGCCCCGGCGGTGGCGTTGTCGGCCGTGCCGTCCGGCGCCCCGAGACCGGTCACGTACATCTGAACGGTGTCCGAGTCGGCCGCGGTGGAGCGCATGGCGGCCTCGTTGCCGGTGGTGACCACGCTCCAGTCCATCGCCAGAATGGCGCCGTCGCCCTGTCCTTCGCCGCCAACCGTGAAAATTCCCGGGTCGGCCGCCACCACATTCACGGTGAATGGCGCGCTGCTCAGCATGGTCGCGGCCGGTCCGTAGCCGAAGCTGACGACTATGTCGACGGATTTGCCAAGGTAGGCCGCGACCCCGGACGGAGCCAGCAGGTTGATCTGGCTGTTTGTGGCAAAAAGCAGCGGAGCTTTGTCGATCACCACCGGAGCGGGGGCATGCGTCTGGAAGGTGACGGTGAGGAAGCGTTGGGTGCGCCCCGCGGGATCCGGGCTGAGCGAGGACGGATAGCGCTCGCTCGCCGGGTCCAGTATGCCGTACAACGTCTGGCTGGTGTCGCAACCGGTGCCGCCGGAGGAGCAGAAACTGGTTCCGAAAATGCTGAGGATATCGTAGGGAGCCACCGCGGGGAGAGCCGGCGGGGTCACCTGGAGGAACGCGGAAGCGCTGGTTACCGACTGGATCACCGGGTTCACGCCGATGGTGAGGTGGATCGTCCCGGTAGGGGCGCTGCAAGTGGCACCCATGGGATTGCAGACACCCAGGATCACCGTGCCGCCCGTACCGGTCACCGGGAAGGGCAGGTACTGATCCGCCTTTGGCACCGTGACGATCACGATCATGTTGGACGGGTTGATCACACTGGCGGCAAGGTTGGCATCGGCCACAATCGATCCGCCGGAAACGATTCCCACGAACGTCTGCTGGGAGGGATCGGAGCTGGCCACGAACCCCGTACCGCTCAGCGCCACGGTGAACTTCTGGCCGGCGGCTGACGTCGGCAGGCTGGACGGCGCGATGGACACCACGGTGGCTGGGGGAGGCTGCACGGTGACATTGAAGGTAACCACCAGCGTGGCAGCCGGGTTGCCCCAGGTGAAAGTCACCGTCCCGGTGACGGTTCCCGGGGGCGCCGCCGCCAGCGCCGCCGGGTCGAAGATCACCGGGATCGGAGTGCCGGAGCTGTAGGCGAAGCCCTTGAGCAGGCTGGCCGAAACGGTGGGCCCGGCTCCGCCGCCGGTGGTGATGGTGTAGGGGATCGCCGAGCCGGTGGACGCCACGGTGATGTAGGCGATCGGAGCCGGTTGTCCCACCGCCCAGGATAGGTCGCGCGAGGTCCCTTCGGCCACGGTCAGCTTGGGGGGCGGGTCGCTCAGCACCAGTCCGAAGGGCAACAGCAGGTCGGCGAAGCCGGAGACCTTCACCCGCACCGAGGCTGCGTAGGTGCCGCTGGCGATGGCTTCAACGACACTTGTCGTGGAAAAGTGCAGGGTCTTGGGTGTGCCGCCGGAAAGGGCGTCCACCGTGAGCCAGCCGGGGAGGCTGGCCGAATCCACCGAAAAGGCCGTGGACTGGGAGCCCCCCGCGCTCAAAGCCACATCCACCGAGGCCGCCGTGCCGGAACCTTTGGTATACGACAGCACCGGCGCCTTGGGGTTCGCCGTCAATGGCGACGGGCCGAGAATCTGCAGCGTGACGGCAACCAAACTGTCCGGCGCCGGCTGATTCCGCAGGTGAATCGAAGCCGAATTCGTGCTTCCGGCCGGATAGTTGCCGCAAGGCGCGACGGCCGCGGCCGTAAAGGGAACGCCGGTTGCATTGGCGGTGCCGCCCGTGAGGGGGGTCACCGCGAGCCACGTCGGATTGGCGGAAGGATCGACGGTGAAGGGGGTGCCGCCCGCTGCGGCCGAGGTGACGGTAACCGTTTGAGAGGCTCCCGGAGTGTACACCACGGGCGGACCGGCGGACCTGGTACAGGTGAGCGTCACCGGCACCGCTACCAGCGCCGATACCGCCGCGGTGACCGTCGTGTTCACCGTCACCTGCGCATCCGCCGCATTCCCGATATAGAACTTGAAACTCGTGGTGCCCGTGGAGGCTCCCGCGCAACCGGCGCCCAGGTTGACGCTGAACGTCAGGCCTTGGGCCTGGTTTGAGGCACTCAGCGTGGCCGGGGACGGGGGAGTCACCACCAGCCCCGAACTCACCGGGCCTGCCGCTACCGCGATGGTGCCGCTGGTGAGAGTGGCCACCGGTTTCACCACAACCGTGGCGGCAGTGCCCGGCCCGGTAGCGGTGTTGCAGGTAACGGAAATGGTGCTCGGGGCGGCGACCAACAGGTTGCCTGCCCGCAGCGTGGCCGTGCAGAGCGTCACCGCCAGCAGTGCGCGGAACAAGCCTGTGCGATGGATGGGAAAAATAGGCGCCATAGTGAATCGTCCGTGTGACGGCATTCTCGTTGGCATCCGGCCGGAACGTCCGGTCCCACGGGTGCCTATAGATACCATCGGCAGGGGGGACGAAGCGGTTTAGGCCTTTTTTGCCTTAGGTAGCCGCGGTATTCCGACGGTGACCGTTGCGCTCCGCGGATTCCTTGTCCCTCCGTCTTGCATTTCCTCACGCCGTGTTGTATCTGAGGAGTGGCATGACCTCTCGCGAACGGGTATTGGCCGCGATCGCTCATAAGGAGCCGGATCGCGTTCCGCTGGACCACGGTTCGATGCGCTCCACCGGCATCATGGCGATTGCCTACAACCGCCTGAAGCAGCACCTCGGTGTCGCCGAGCCTCCCACCTTGCTCTACGACCTGATCCAGCAACTCGCGCAACCCGACGCCTGGTACCTGGATCGTTTCCACGTGGACGCGATCGATCTCGGCCGGGCGCTCACCACGCCGCGGGACTGGAAACCGTGGACTCTCCCCGATGGATCGCCGGCCATGGCGCCCGCCTGGTTTTGCCCGGAACGCGCCGATGGCGGCCTGCTGGTGCGCGGCCCCGGCGGAACCATCATCGGCAGAATGCCGGCGGGCGCGCTCTTTATCGACCAGTGCTTTTGGCCTCTCTCCGCCCCCGGCAGCCTCGACAACTACGAGCCCCTGCCCGAAAAGATGAGCCAGGTCACCTGGAGCGCCATCGGTTCGCCGCCATGGGACCGGCCCGCCACGGATGCGCGGCTGGAAGAAATCGGGAGCGCCGCGCGTCACCTGCACGACACCACCCCGTACGCCATCTCGCTCGCCGTGGGGTGCAATCTGTTCGAATGGAGCCAGTTCCTCTTCGGCATGGAGAACCTCTACCTGTACCTGGCTTCCGAGAAATCGAAGCTGGCCTGCTTTCTCGACCGGCTTACGGAGTTGCACCTGGAGAACCTCTCGCGGATTCTGCCGAAAGTGCGCGGATCGGTCGACATCCTGGTGGTGGGCGACGACCTCGGCATGCAATCGGGGCCGCAGATGTCCCGCGCCACGTATCGCGAGCTGTTCCTCCCGCGCCACAAGCGGATCTACAACTACGCGCGCGACATGAGCGGCGCGCACATCTTTCTGCACTGCTGCGGCGGCGTGTACCAGTTGATTCCCGATCTGATCGAAGCCGGCGTCGAGATCCTCAACCCCGTGCAGACGGGAGCGCGCAACATGGAGCCGGAGCGGCTCAAGCGCGAGTTCGGCCGCGATCTCACCTTTTGGGGCGGCGGATGCGACACCCAGGGCCTGTTGGCCTCGGGAACGCCCCAACAGGTGCGCGACGACGTGCGCCGGCGGCTGGAGATCTTCATGCCCGGCGGCGGATACGTATGGAACCAGGTGCACAACGTCATGGCCGATGTGCCGCCCGAAAATGTCGTCGCCATGCTGGAAGCGGCCCACGAGTTCGGTTGCTACTAAATGACAAGCTACCCTTTTGGCAATGACCCCTCCAAGATCGCCCGCTACCGGGCCTTCTGGGACAGGGAGGCCGCCGCGCGCCCCCTGGCGGGCTTCTCGCTCGTCGGCTGGTTTCCGCTGAACGAGTTTTCCGCCCGCGAAAAATGGGGGACCGCCGGCTACCTCACGCCCGGCATGATCGATATCGAAGCGTTCCTGCCCGATCACCTCCGCATGTTGCGGGAGGGCGAACGCATGGGCGACGACCTGATCCGCGGCGCGTGCCCGGGGCAGGTGGCGATTCCCTGGCTGCCCGGCATGCTCGGCTGCCGGCTGCGCATCCTGCCCGGCAACGTGCTCGGCGAGGAGCGCAACCTCTCGCTCGACGAGGCGCTGAGGGTTGAACTCGACCGCGACAGCCCCTGGTTCCGGAAGTACATGGAGTTCGCCGAGGCCCTGGTGCGCGCATCCGGCGGGACATTCCCAGTGAGCCACAGCGCCGAACTGGGCCCCACCGATCTCCACGCCGTCCTGCGCGGGCCGAGCGCCAGCGTGCTGGACCTCGTGGACCAGCCGGAGCGATCGGCCGAGCTGCTGCTAAAGCTGGCGGGCATCCTCCGCGACGTCACCGAAGAGCTGTGGAGGCGCGTGCCGCTGTTCCACGGAGGCTACTTCGACGCCCAGTACTCGCTGTGGGGGCCGCACCCCATCGTACGCATGCAGGAAGATGCCACCGCGGTCTATTCGCCGCGCCTCTTCCGGAAGTTCGTGCAACCCGCGGACCGCCTGCTGGCGGGCCATTTCCCAGGCAATTTCATCCATCTCCATTCCACCTCCATGTTTTTGCTGGAGGCTTTTCTGGAAATCGAGCAGATCCGCTGTTACGAGGTGAATCAGGATGCGCTGGGTCCCCCGGTGAAGGCCATGGTGCCATATTTCCGCAGGGTTCAGGACGCCCGCAAACCGCTCTTGATCCGTGGCTCGTTCTCCCCGGAAGAGATGCGGCTGCTCCTGGATTCTCTCGACCCGCGGGGGCTGTTTCTGTCCATCATGGTCAGGAATGAGCGGGAGATCGAGGAGCTTCGGCCGCTGATCGGGATGTGAGGTGGCAAACGGGTTGACCCGCGGGGTGCCCCGAGATAGCATCAGGCGACGGCTCGCACCAGCATCGATCTCCGGAGCGGCCGCGGGAGGCCGACGTGGGGACTGAGTTGAAGGAAGGCGATTCCGCCGCCGCGGCCGCCGCCCGTCTTTACACCTATCGCATCGCCGCGGTTGCCGCGCTGGGCGGTCTCCTCTTCGGGTTCGATACGGCCATCATCAACGGGGCCATCGTCTTTTTGAAGAGGCAATTCGCCTGGACCGAGGTCCAGACCGAGGTGGCGGCCAGCAGCCTCCTGCTGGGGTGCGTCCTGGGCGCCAGCCTGGCGGGCGCGCTCAGCGACTGGCTCGGCCGCCGGCGTCTTCTGCTGGCCGCGGCGGCGCTCTTCGGGCTGTCCTCGCTCGCCACCGCGATCCCCCACACCCTCGCTCAGTTCTGCGCCGCCCGGATCGCGGCGGGGTTGGCGATCGGAGTGGCCTCCATGCTCTGCCCTCTTTACATCGCCGAGATCTCGCCCGCGGCCATTCGCGGCCGGCTGGTGAGCTTGAACCAGTTGGCCATCGTGTCCGGCATTCTGATCTCGTATCTCATCGGGTGGTCGCTCTCCGGAATCGGGCCGGACAGTTGGCGATGGATGTTCGCGTCCGCCGCGGCCCCCTCGGTGCTCTTCTTCGCGGCTTTGTTCTTCGTTCCCGAGAGCCCGCGCTGGCTGGTCAAAGAAGCGCGGCGCAACGAGGCGCTCCAGGTGCTCGCCGACGTCGGAGAGGCCCAGCCCGCGGAACGCGCCGACGAGATCGAAGCGGCGATTGCCCTGGAAACCGGAAGATTTTCCGACCTCCTCCAGCCGCGCATGCGGCGCCTGCTCTGGATCGGCATCACCCTGGCCGTGCTGCAACAGGTCACCGGCATCAACACCATCATTTACTACGGCTCCATCATCTTCACCGAGCACGCGGGAGCGCGTAGCGCCGCAGCGGCCCTCTGGGCCAACGTCATTATCGGTTCGACAAATCTGGTCTGCACCATCGCCGCTCTCTTTCTGATCGACACGCTGGGGCGGAAGTCATTGCTGATGATCGCTTCCGCCGGCATGGGCGTGTCGCTGGCGGCCTTAGGGATCCTGATGCGGGCCGACCCTTCCGCGACCACGCCGATTCTGATCCTGATCCTGTGTTACGTCGCCTTCTTCTCCACCGGAATGGGACCCGGCGTCTGGGTCGTGCTGTCCGAGATTTTCCCCACCAGCATCCGCGGCCGCGCCATGTCGATTGCCACCATCAGCCTGTGGATCGCATGCATGCTCATCACCTTGACCTTTCTTTCGCTGGCCAAGGCCATCTCCATCAGCGGGGCGTTCTGGGTCTACGGCGTCATGTGCGCCGCGACGCTCGTGTTCCTGCACAAGTTCACCGTCGAGACCAAGGGCAAGACCCTCGAACAGATCGAGAAGGAATGGAGCGGCAAGTGAGCCGGGCCAGCGCGGCGCCCCGCGTGTCCGCTATAGCGGAAGGCGCGCGTTCAGCACCACGATCTTCCCCGACTTGTCCTGGATCTTGACCTGGCCGTCCTCGACGAGCACATCCGACACTTGCGTGAAGCCCGAGGGAACGGGGCAGTAGAAGAAAACGAACCGCGTGCGGATCTTGGACTTCGCCGGCAGCCACTTGTAAGTTGGCGCGCCGAACATCTCGTGCGTGTCCACGGTCTCCCGGTGGGGGACGTCGAACGGCAGCGTGGAGAACTCGACCCCCCGCGCGGCCCGCGCGTCACCCGTGTAATTCATCCAATTCATCAGCCACGGATACTCTTCCCGGTGGAAGACGTAGCCGAAGATCAATTGTTTGTCGGTGCGTACGGCTGTCACATACGCGTACTTCCTGGCGGGGTCCATCAGGCACGTCGCCAGGTCGAGCGATGTCTCTCCCACGGGAACGGTCAGGAGGTTCACGAACCCGCCCGCGGTCAGCGGCGCCATGGGCCAATCGAAGTCTTTCAGATAGGCCAGTTTTCCGGTCGAGCCGGCCTTATAGGCTCGCACGCGGCAGCGCGTCGCGGGCATGTCGATGGTCACTTTCCCCGGCTCGAGGAACGGCGGCCCCAGCGTCGCATGTTCGGTCCAGGACACCGGCCGGTCCACCGCCAGGGCGCTCTCCAGTTCGCTGGTGACGTAGACGACGTTCTCGCCGTCCGCCATCTCCACCGTGCGGGTGAGAGTTTCCTGGGCCAGCGGGAGCCAGAGTTGCAGGCTGACCGAGCGCACTGGCCCGGAGTCCTGTCTGGCGATCACCTTCGCGGAAATCCGGTTGGCCTCCCCGTGGAACGGCATGCCCGCTGCCCGCTCTTCGTCCGAAGGGGCCCCGAAACCGTCGAGCGCCAGGAAGTGCCCGATCGTCGCAAATGGGCTCAGCGGTTCCCCGCCGCGGATCAAGAGCCTGGAGAACCTGGCGCCGGTGGTCCCGATCGTCAGCTCGAGTTTATCGTTCCCCAGGACGATGCTGGCCGGATTTTGAGCGGACGGCGGCGCCGGCTGGGCAAGCAGCGCCGCGGTCCACAGCCACGGGGCGATGAAAGCTTTCGTCATCTCCATAGGAGCGGATTGTACCACCGCACTGGCCCACCACCGGGCGGACGCTAACCAGTCACGTCGAATAGCGAGCTGGGTTGGCTGGCGGTTGACCCCGTGCCGAGCAAACCCTGGGTCTCCGCCGCCTGCAGGGTTGCCTGGTAATTGGCCAGTTGATCGGTCGCGGATGCCGTGGAGTCCGTCGAAGACCCGCTCGGGAGATTCGGAAGGTTCATCAGGCTGCTGCTCGTGTCCGTGCTCGAGCTGTCCGAGATTCCGAACATGGCATCCACATTCTCCAACTGCATGGCCGCCGTGCTCAGTTGGACGATATCGCCGGCCGGGGCTTTCTCCAGCGCGGAAACCACCGCAGTCGACGATAAGACCGGCGAACCGATATTGGAAAGTGTCTGGAGCAAATTGGCTAAAGCGGGATTGACCGAAGAGACGGAACTCATTACCACACCTCTGAGTATCATATCGGCAGCAACGGCGATTTACTCTAGCTTTTACAGGTGGCCTTGTGGGGCAGGTTGGCAACCTGCGGACCGATTGTCAATCGGTCCCGGCGAGCGAAGCTCGCCTGTTCGCTCCGTCGCGCAACGCTTCTCGTGCCAGAGGCGTTCCCGCCAGGGACCGTCCTCTGCTCGTGTCGGGGCACCCTCTGGGTCCGTCGAGACTCCTTCGACACAAGGCGCCTATCGTCAACGAATTCGTCCCTGCTCCCTTCGTGCATAATGGTGGCGTGACCCATGAGCAATGAGGACGCCCTGCGCGATCTCGACGGCCGTATCGCGTCCGATCCCGACTCGTCGAGCCTGCGATTTGAGCGCGCCTCCCTGCTTGCCGGGATGGGCCGGGCCCTGGAGGCCCGAAACGCGTATCTCGATCTGCTGGCGCGCGAGCCTTCACACCGCCTGGCGTTGAATAATCTCGGCTCCCTGCTCGAAGCCACCGGATATCGGACCGCGGCCCGCACGGCTTACGCCGAAGCCGTGGCGCGCCATCCCGGCGATCCCGTGAGCCGGGTGAACCTGGCCGATGTTCTCTTCGAAAACGGCCAGTTTCAGGCCGCCCGGGAGCACTATGAAACCGCCCTGCGCCTCGATCCCGGAAATGCCGGGGCGCATCAGGGCCTCTCCTATGCGCTGTCCGAACTGGGCGATGAGCCAGGCGCGGAGTGGCACCGCCGCAAAGGATTCGAGGACCGTCCCGTGGTTGCGTTGCCGTATCGCGGAGAAGGGCCCCCGGTGTCCTTGCTTCTGCTGGTTTCGTCGCTGGGTGGCAATATCCCGACGCGCCATCTGCTGGACGACCGCGTCTTTCAGACCTTCGTCGTGGTGCCGGAGTTCTACGATCGCAAGGTGCCGCTGCCGCCGCATCAAGTGGTGTTCAATGCCATCGGAGATGCCGATCTGGATGCACCCGCGCTGGTTGCCGCGCAGTCGTTGGTCGCCCTGACGCCGGCCCCGGTCCTGAATCCGCCTTCGGCGGTGCTGGCCACAAGGCGCGCCGATCATGCAAGATTTTCCAAAGTGCCGGGAGTGGTGATGCCGGCCACCGTCACTTTCGCTCGGCGCCTTCTCGAAACTGCGGAGGCGGCGCCCGCCTTGGCCCGGAACGGCTTCCGTTTCCCGCTGCTGGTGCGGACGCCCGGCTTTCACACGGGCCGCCATTTCGTGCGGGTGGAGAGTCCGGACGCGCTGGCCGGCGCGGTGGCGGCGCTGCCCGGCAGGGAGTTGACCGTCATCCAATTCCTGGACGCCAGCGGCGCCGATGGAATGGCGCGAAAGTACCGCGTGATGATGATCGATGGACAGCTCTATCCGTTGCATGTGGCCATTTCCACCCAATGGAAAATCCACTATTTCACCGCCGAAATGGCGGAACGGGCGGACCATCGCGCCGAGGACGCCCGGTTCTTGGAGAATATGCCGGCGGTGCTCGGACCCCGCGCCATCGAGGCGCTCGCCCTTATTCAAGCCGCTCTCGGGCTGGACTATGCCGGCATCGATTTCGGCTTGAGCGCCGCCGGAGATATCTTGCTCTTCGAAGCCAATGCCACCATGGTGGTCAATCCGCCCGAGCCCGGCGAACGGTGGGCCTATCGCCGCCCGGCCGTGGACCGGATCTTCGCCGCCGTGCGCCGGATGCTGACGGCGCGGATTCCGGCTGCCCGGTAACTGAGCGCGGAATAGCCCCGAAGGGCCATCGAATTCACCTTAGGAGGACCGATGAGACTGTTGTAAGTGAATTTGGAGGTTCTCGAATGTCAATTTCGCCTATTTCCCTGGCTTCCGCTACCCCTCAGACCGAAGGGCAGAGCCGCAGCCAACAGATTAAACAGGATTTCGAACAACTGGCCAGTTCTCTCCAGTCGGGAGACCTGGGAGGAGCGCAGAAGGCTTACGCCGCCTTACAGAAATTGCTGCCCGGCCAGGCGCAAAACAGCGGGCAGGCCACGTCCGGCAGCGATCCGATCGGCAGTGATTTCAAAGCACTGGGGCAGGCTCTGCAATCCGGTGACTTAAACTCGGCGCAAAGCGCCTTCTCCCAACTGCAGAACGACATGAAGGCGCAGAGCCAAAGCGGCTCATCGAGCGCGGCAAGCAGCCTGACACGGAGTGTCCACGGTCACCACCACGGGCACCACCATCACGCTTCCGCCACACAAAATAGCAGCTCCGGTTCCAGTTCTGGTTCGACGTCGTCTTCCACGAGCACAACCACTGCCGGCGGCTCTTCCGGGTCAAACGGACAGATTGTCAATCTCGTCGCCTAGAGAAGAGCAATGGAGGGGCGGTGGTTCGATTCCACTCGCCCCGGCCAAATTTCCCGCACATTCACACCGTCCTTCAGCGCTCGCGAGAGAAGTGCCGCATGTCGCCCCCATAGGCAATTGCCCTGAGACGGCGTCCGGTCGGTGGACACTTCCCAGTCCCGATTTCCGTAGACGGCGTGTCACGGAAGGAATAGGCGCGCAAGGCCACCACGCTTCCAAGATCTGGACTTGCGGCCCGTAACGCCCGAATCCGGCCACTTTCCGAGTGGGCCGAAATCGGGCCAGGAGTGCGAGTCGAGATTTGGGCTCCGTAGGAGACATCGATCAATCAAAGACCCGAGGCAGGAGTTTTTTCGGGCATCGGCGTCCTCCGCATGCAAAACCGTGTCGACCTCCTGGCAGTCCAATCTCCAAGCGTTCCTCCTCCTGTCGACTACTGCGGCGATGGCTCAGGGCTACCAATCCTGGTAAATCATCGTAGATCATCTCGGTGGCTTCTCGGTGGCTGCAAGTACGTGCGCACGCCACATTTCCGATGCTAAGATGGAAGGGCAATGGACAGCACGCGGCGCACCAACTGGAACGGTAGCAACGCTGTGGCACAGAACCGTGTGTCTGGGCAGGGTCAAGGGGTGTCTGGCACAAAACGAACATCCTGCTTTTTCTGTTGTCCGTAAGCAATTGTCAACAAAGGGACGCCACCCTAGCTCAGTTGGTAGAGCGGCTGATTCGTAATCAGCAGGTCTCCGGTTCAAGCCCGGAGGGTGGCTCCATAACAAAATCAATCACTTAGACGCCCGCCTCAAGCGGGCTTCTGTATTTTTGTCAGCAGTTTTGTCAGCAACCTGGTTTCGGTCCGGCATGGAGAGCACGCGCGGCGTCTTCGGCTCGCCGCGGAAGAGTCGTTCCATCTTCTCGGCGGAGTCGCGGTCGCTGCCCTCGAAGAGATGCCCGTACGTGTCCATGGTCAGCTTGATCGAGGAGTGGCCCAAGCGCTCCGAGATCTTTTTCGGGTGGACGCCTTCATGGATCAGGAGCGAGGCGTGGGTGTGGCGCAGATCGTACAGCCGCAGTTTCGGGAGGCCGTTCTCTTCGCAGATCTTCTGAAACCGGCGCAGGACGTTTCGCTCATCGAGCGGCGTCCCGATTTCGGAGGGGAATACCAGGCCGTTCTCTTTCCAGTTCTCTCCCGCCAGCGCGCGATTCTCCACGACCTGACGCCGCTGCTCGATCAGGAGATCCCGCACGAATTCGGGGAAGTCGATGGTGCGCCGGCTCTTGTCCGTCTTCGGAGGGCCGAACACGAATCGGGGCGCCTCCTCGCCTTTCTTGCGGCGCGTCCTTGAGAGCACCTGGTTCACAGTCAGGCGCTTCACGTCGAGATCCATGTCCTTCGAGCGGAGGCCGTACAGTTCCTCAGGCCTCAGGCCCGTCGTGATGTCCAACGCATAAAGGGCTTCCTGGCGGTCTCCCTGCGCGACCTCCAGGAACTCCCGCGCCTGATCAGGATTCAGGAAGCGCACCTTGGGGCCACCGGGGTTGACGGCCCGCTTCCGCTTCGCCGCCCGGAACCGCGCCGCGGCCGGATTGCGGTCGATGATCTCCCACTCGACGGCGAACTGCAGCGCGCGGCGGAGGACGGCTTGCGCATACTCCACGGTCCGGGCGCCTAAGCCGCGATCGCGGAGCGACTTGAGCCAGAGGTCCACGTCCCGCGGCTTCAATTCCGCGAGCGTGATCGCGCCGATGGCGGGGATGACATTCTCTTCGGCGTGATACCGGTAGTCCTGCCAGGTGCGCAGCGCCACGCCGCCTTCGGTCTTGTAGAATTCCAGAAAGCGCTTGAGGAAGTCGGCGAGCGAAGACTTGGCCTCGTCCGTGTGCAATCCCTTGCGGCGCTGCTCTACGAGTTTCTCGGCGCGCTCAATCGCCTCGTGCTTCGTCTTGCCCATCGCCGACCGGCGCTTCCCATCGGGGAAGAGATGCTTCGGCAGGTCGACCCGGAAATACACCTCATCGTTTCGTCGGACCTTGAACGCTCTCATGGCTCCCTCTCATTGTCCAGCATAACCGGATTTGTCAGCCAAAAATCAGCCGGTACGCACGGAAATGTCACGCCGCATTCGCCCGGCCGGCCCGATGCGAGTCCAACCAGGCGCGGAGGTCCTTCAGCGAAACACGTACCATGGGCCGCCGCCCGTTCCGGCCTCCGAAGCGGTATGTCGGCAGCGTGCCGTCGGTCAACAGGCGGTATGCGGTCGCGCGGCTCACACCGAGTTCACGCTGGACATCCGTCGCCTTCAGGAGGCGATCTTCCGCTGATGCGAGAGTCATGTCTGCTTCGTTCATATCTGCCACATCTCACTTTCGTTTCTGGCGTCGTGGGACGAAGGGCCTGAATCGATAAATTCGTTATAGAAGTCCTTCCACGATCTTCCGGGCATCGTCGGCAGTTTCCGCTGCCCAGACGCCAAGAATGGCGAGGTCGAATTTCTTGAGCGACAGTTGATTTTCCTTTCGGGCCGAGCGCTTGGCCGACTCCAAAGCTCGGCTCAGGGCCTTGGGCGCGTCCCACTTGAGCGTGATCCGTTCGTCGCTGCAATCGAAGCCGAGACGTTCGAGGCTCCCCTCGACCTCTTCGACCTCCTTGCGCAGCTTCCGAACTTTGGTGACCAGCTCCGTGGCGCCCCGTTCCTCCGCCAGCTTCGGTATCACCTCGTTCTCCACCCGGTGGTTGAGATCGCTATCCGATTCGAGTTCCGCTTGGGCACGTTCTTTCGCCTGAACAAGCATGCGCGCGAAGACGTCACGCTGCTTTTGGTTGAATGGTTGTATTTCCATGGTTGTTAGTTTGGATGTGCCCTTCGCCCCACAACATAAATCTGTCGCGGTACTACGCCGTAAACTTTCGCATTGCCAGCTCCGTTTCCGGGCTGGCCGCCCACCCGTCGGGGCACGACCGCCCCGACGGCACCCTCATTCCATCAGCACGCAGGCAACGTTGCCGTCGCCGCCCTGCTCGCGGTTCTGCCGGGAAACCTCTTTCACCATTGCGCCTAAGAAAGCTCCCATTGCCTGAACACGCTTCCGTTCGTCAGCCACTAGATCCTTTGCGCTCTTCTCCTTCACCCGAGCGCTCTCCACGATCTCCACCTGCGAAGGGTCTAGCTCCAGAACCACCCGGCCGTTGTCGGCATACCATTCGATGTACGGATACTGCACATAGGGATAGAAGGGATCGCCCGCTTGGATGTGCGCGCAGTAACGCCCGACAAACTCCTGCCGGCGCTTCTCCCGTTCGGCCTCACTGGTTCCCGCTTCGTCCCAGAAGAGCTCATTTTGGGCCATGAGTCTCTCTGCGATCGCATCGGTCCAGGGGCCAAGAGAAATGCCGGCGGTGATGTCGCCGACCGTGCCCCGCTGCACGCGAGCGAACCCGTCCATGTATGTTCCCGTCCCACCCTGGTACTTGTCCGACGGCTCGGCATTCGAGAGCCGGATCAGTTTTCCGCGGATGTCCTCGTGGAAATCGCCCGCAAGGTCGAAGACCACTTTGAGGTTCTGCCTGCCGTTCCGAAGGAACCGCATCCAGCCGGTCACTTTCCCCGGCACGCGGTTATCGAGTTCCCCGTCGATGAGATTGCTGTATGGTCGCCACGCCATGTTGCATTGCATGGTTGATTTATTTTCCGGGCCGACCTTTGTTCTGCCCCGGCGGGTGGGCGATATCTGCAAGATCTTTTTTTCGTAGCGCGTGCCGGAGCGCTTCTCCGGCAGGCCTCCGCTGCCGCTGAAGGCCGTGCTTGGCGAGAAAACGTCCCGCTTCCGCGAGGTCCGCGTTGCGCTGGGATTGCTGTGCGCTTTCGAGGAGCGCGGGCAGGTACGGCGCCACTTCCTCCACCATGGCCCCGTTGAGATCCGCATAGTCGCCGTGCAGCCACGGCCCTCCGTATTCAACCGACCGGCATTCCCCGCGCTTGTCGAACTGCGAGAGGAACCGGACCGTGTCCTCTCCCGATTCGAGGTACGTCTGGTAAAAGCCGCCCCGATTGTAGTGGGCGATGAAACTGCAATGCTGTATGAGATGCTCATAAAGCCGCTTCGTGAAATCCGCGAACCGCAACCCGCGCTTCAAAAACCGCACCCATGCCTTGAGCACGAGCTCTCTCTCGCGAGCCGACATGAACTCGCCGTCACTGAATGTGTACTGCATGCCTGTGTCGGCGCACCCGTGGCGAACGGCGCGCCGGCACGCGCTGCGAAACCGGCTTCAAGCCTTCGCCGATTCGGTCACCTCCGTGTTCTGTCGGGCGCTCCGTTTCCGGAGTGACGGCTGCGCGGCGGATTCACCCGCGTCCGTTCCGCGACCGCTCAATCGTTCGCGCATCTTTTCGCGCACGATGTTGAAAACGACTTCGGCCTTCTCAATCGGGCCGCTTTCGAAGAAACGCAGAATGCTGATCTCGTCTGCCATGGTCCCCTTCGTCATATGACTCCTCCTTAAGAGCCCGTTCCAAGATTCTCGCAAGCCGTTGATTCAACAACAGTTGTCGCAACGAAAGTGTTCTCACGACGCGAGCCTTCGGGAGAACAGGCTGTTGCGGCCGGCGCCGCATTCCGGCGAAGCGACTCCGGCAGTCCTTCGCGGCGGATCGCGTTAATCGTCGTACAGAGAACCCGGCCGTCGCGGTCGTCGATCGCACGCGCGAGCGTCCGCATCCGCGCATCCCGGTCCGCAACCACGAGCACCCCCGATAATGGAAATCCGGAGATGCCCCGCCGGTACCACGCGACCTTCGATCCCACGAAGTACCGCAGCCCTTCACGTCCGCGGTCATACTCGGCAGCGAAGGTGCGGTCCCCGACGCGGAAGACGGCGTCCGGCACCATCGGGAATTTCCAGCCTATGCCAGGTAGTTCCCAGGCTGCGAAGAAGAACGCAAGCCCGTCAGTCATCTCGGCCGCGATCCGGATATCGTTCACGCCCTCCATATGTTCCCTCTGCTTCGGCGGTTTCCGTTCGAGGGCGACCCCATCGAAGCCGTCCCGTTCGAGCGCGATCTTGCCCTTCCGGCCGAGTGCGAACACGGCCTCGCGCATCCGGTTCTCCTGGTGCTTCCGGAGGTACCCGGCACACGTCAGCGCGCGAAGCCGGCGGCGCGCCGCGCTCACGGACGCCGGCGCGAAGAAGCGGCGGCAGACCTGGCCGGTCGTCAGCCAACGCGCCGACCGCAACAGCTTCAGGAGTTCGATGCATCGGTTGGTCAGTCGCATAGTCCGGGCAGGCGCTCCGTTACGCCGCAGGTGAAGCACCGCACCATCCGCGGCATCGAACCGCAGATTGGGCATTCGCGCAGCAGGTGGCCGCGGTAGGTGAACTGGCAGCCGCATTTCCAGATCCCGACGAGCGAGATAGCCGCGCCGCAGTTGCCGCAGCGGATCTCGGGCGCGTATGCCGTCCTCCAGAACTTCAAGTTCCGGGCCATCCGTATGGTCCAACGTAAAACCCTGATCGGGATCGCCAGGAGCCACCAGAGAAACTCGACGAACAGATGCTTCACGCCTCACCTCCGCGCTTGCGCCGGTACGCACCGGCGAGTGTTGCGCCGAGATCTATCGTTTCCGTTGCCAGTGACCCCAGCCATTCGGCGTCGCGGGCCGCGACCCGCTGGTCATGCTCCTTCCGCGACAACCGCGCGCCGAACGTCGGGTCATGGCGCAGGGGATCGGTCATCGCTTGGAACTCATCGCCATGGGGCAGCACGAGTTCAGGCGTCCTCACCCGCAGCGCCTCCTGCGACCGGCTCTTGAACCAGAGGTATCCCACGCGGTCGGGCAGGTTCGCGATCTCGTCCTGAACCATGCCGCGCTCCTCATTAATAGAGTAGAAGCCGGGCTCTTCGAAAGGATGCGTCCGCGGCTTCGGCCGCCGTCCGGTCACCGGGAGCGCCGAGCGGAGGAACGCGCAGTCCGCCGGCTCCCCGCGCATCGCGAACGCCCACCGGATGTTGGTGTGGAGCACGCTCAAGGTCCGCGCATCCTGGAGGGCCGTCGTCATGTTCTGGCTTATCAGCATCAGGTGCGTGCCGAAGGACCGCGCCATCGTGAGGAGGTCCATCATGTGGTCGCGGAGATGTTGCGTTCCAAAGAGGTTCTGCGCCTCATCCGCCATCCAGAGGAAGGGAGTCCCATGGTTCCGCCGCGCGAAGGTGGCATGCGCCACGTCTGAGAGGACGAGCGCCTGCAAGAGTTGGCGGACGCTGCGGTTGATGTCGCGTCCGAAGCAGTTCACGATGACGATCTTGCCTTGGTCCTGCAGCGCCCGGAAATCGGGAGCGCTCGTTCCCGCGAGCACGAGCCGGACCGTCTCCGAAGAGAAGAGCGCCTCCATCCGGCGGGAGAGCGCCGCAACGGTTTGTCTCGGGAGATTCGGGAAGTGCTGCGTGAAGTACGCGGCCACCCCCGCGTTCTTGGAGCGTCCGACGAGCCGCGCCCTCAGGTGTTCGTCGCGCAGCAGATTGTCGAGCCACGTGATCGGCAGGTTGAACTCGGAGAGCAGGAGGATCGCGCGGCGTAAGAGAGCGCTCGCACCGAGGCTCACGCCGTCCGCGCCGGGGAGAAGTTCCAAAAGGAGATCCGTCCGGCTCCCCGCGAAGAAATCCGGGTCCGCACCGGGCCAGCGCGCGAAGATGTTGTACGGCGAGATCGGGTCGCGCGACGAGAAGTCGAGGAACACGATGCGGCGGCGCAGATCCCGCACCTTCGTCCGTTCGAGATCGGCGAGCCGGCCCCCGATGAGGTACAGGCACCCGTTCACGAGGTCAGCCTTCGGATCGAGGATGCCGAAGCCCGCCGCGCCGTCGAGCAGCGCCTTCTGCTTGTCGAGCACAAAGGTCGTCTTGCCGGACCCGCTCGCGCCGCTCACGAGCGCATGCGACCGCAGGAAATCATTGATCGGCATCCGGACGGCTTCGTCGGCTTCCGTGTTACCCATGACGAGCGTCGGCGCGGACGTGCCGGCCAGGTTCCTCACGAGGCGGCGGGCGCTATCACGAGTCGCATCCGTGCGGGTCGTCACGAGCCCATCGAGATACGCGGCGGTCCTCGCTTCGAGCTTCTCTCCGAAGAGCCGTTCACAGAGCCATCGCATCTAGTCATCTCCCTTCGGCAGGAGCGGCGTGCGCTCCGCGCCCGAACCGCCCCGGCGCCGTCCGGCGGCCGGCGGCCGGCTCTCGTGCCTCAGATATGCGACGACGCAGAGGATGCCGAGCACCACGAGCAATTGAAAGATGCCGACCGAGCGCACGATGGCGCCCATGAGGCCCGGCAGGTACGAGAGCGCAATAAGCCCGCCGATGAGCCACGCCACGGTTTCGATCAGTTTGTTGACCATCGCGTTCCCTCCTAACGCCCAGACAAGCTGAGATCCGCCACATCCCGCATCATGGAGAAACTCTTCAGCACCGCGCCCGATTTCGCGAAGTACTGCGTCCAGAACGCACGCAGGCTCTGCCAGTACGCAACGTCCTTGTCCGCCGCATGGGCACCATAGACGTACACATCGACGCTGCGAAGGTCCGCGATCTGATGCTGCCGCTCGACTGTCCGCAGGGCTGCTGCCACGGGAACCACCGCCGGCGTCTCGATATTCGGCGGCGGAGCCGAATGGCGCATGTCGGACAAGATCACGAGAGCCTTTCGCGCTGCCGGTGTTACCTTGAGAAGGTCCGCCGCGACGAGCACGAAACCAATCAGGTCCGTCTCGCGGTACCTCGGCGGCGTGGCGCGCAGGGTTCGGCGCACTTGGTCCGCGTATGCGCGCCGGGCTACGGCGATCCGGTCGATGAGTTCGAGAGGCCCGCGGTCCGCGGGAATCTGTCCTTCGAGGAGCATCAAGGGTCGGGAGAAGCTCTGGTCGGTGATGCCCGCGATCCGGAACCGCGTCGCGGCGGGCAGCATCCCTACGAGGCGCGCGGCGCTCTCGATATTTTTTTCGTGCTCAAAGTGGCCGTCATAACTGCGGGATGCGGACGTGAGGCTGAGATCGATACCGACCACCACATCGAGCGGTTGGGCGCTGAGCCCCGGCGTAAGGCATGCCGTCGCGAGGAGTGCGAGACCGAGTAGGGGGCCGACGTGCTTCGAGCTCCGCCGGGCCGCGCCCTTGATGAGCCCCAAATAAAAGTCGCGGGTGAACTCGTTCCCGAAGATCTCCGCCTCCCGCTTCAGAAATTCGACCCGGTGCAGCAGTCGGAGCATCTCGGCTTCGACGAGGTGCATTTGCTGCCGCAGGACCCCGAGGCCGTTCGGCGGCGGGACGCCAATCTTCCGCGCCCCGTAGATCCCGAGACCGGTCGCGAGTTCCATCGAGATCGCGAGCAATGCGAAAAAGAGGCGCAGCTTCCACGCGGCGTCGAGATAGAATTGGGCCGCGTCGTTAGTACCGGCCGGGAGTGATCCGTCGAGGGTCGCAGACGACACGGTGTTCCTGAGAAAGAGGATAAGGAGGTCGCCGCGCACGAGCGCCATGATGAGGAGCCCCGAGAGGCTCGCGACGAAGCTCAGAAGCGCCGCCGCGATCACCAGGCGTTCGCAGGCGCACCGTTCGAGCGCCTCGTCCGTGGCGTAGGCGCATACGACCGAGAGCGCCACCGCGATCGGCCACACTTCCCACCGGATGCCGAACGGCGTGAGGGCGAGATGCGCGAACGCGAAACCGGCGAGGCCGAGGATCGCCGCGATGACGACGTACCAGGTACGGGACCCCCGGCATGCCGCGTCGGGTTTCGGCGTCCGCTTGATCGCGTCCCGCAGTTCGTCGCGCTGTTCCGTGCGCAGCGCGAGCTCCGCCGAGAGGCTCGTGATCTCGGCCGTATTGATGTCCTGGCGGCGGTTCTTCTCAAGATCGCGGACCCGTTCCAGCCGGTCGATAGCCTGGTTCACGGCGGCATCGCCTAAGTCGAAGGCCACCGCCGCGGGATCGAACTGTCTCCTTAAAACCATACATCTACTCCTTCAATGACCATCGGCATCAAATATGCATGCGCGGCCGCCGGTTTACCTCGAAGCAATCACTTCCGGTCTTTCAGATCGCTCTTAAGCCTGCCGATCTCGATTATCGGAAGACACGCTGGCAGACATGTCAAAAACGTCAGAATTCGTAACATCGTACGACGGCGTCGGGTTGTACTGCTCGATCTCGATGTATTGCTTAATGCCACGAAGCGTAAAATACAGATGTCTCCGTTGACGACGGTGTTCGAATTCGCCGCGTCTTCGGTAAAGCGTGCGAACGCTCATGTTGAGGAGGGTCGCCGCTTCTTCAATGGGAACTGCCGGCGGTCGTTCAAGGTTCTGTCGTAGTTGAACCACTGCCGCAAGGGCCGCAGGGCGTGAATTCTCTTCAGAGCCGCGACCGCCGGCTGTACTCAGTCGAAGGCTGTTCAAGGACGTCGCACTGCTCATGTCAATCTACGCTCGGACCAGCAACGCCGTTAGGGTTGGCAGAGGCCTTTTCTCGCCGATATCTGCGCATATATGCCCGGAAATATTCTTTCCGTTCTTCGGCGGTCTTATGTTTCCAATCAGCAAGCCAGTACTTGTCGCCGGCGGCCTTCCAAATCCGTCGGTGTGCCCGTTTCCAGTTCGTGCTCGCCAATCGGGAATGTTGGTCGCAGTATTTTCGTTTGCGCCCGGTGACCGGCGCGGCGTGGCAGAAAATGCAAAGGCCCCTTTCCATGGCAACCTCGAAACCAGAAGCCACCCCCAGAGAGCGAAGACGGCTCACTGGAAACTGACAACGGATCTAAAGAAAGATGGAAAGGGGCCCTTCGCGGGACGCCGCTAGGCGCAGGCTACGGTGGTACTGTCCTAAACATTGTCATTACTAACCGGAAGCGACTATTCTTTCAAAGCAGCGGGCTGTTGTCAACCCGAATCATTCCTGTTAAAAGGAAAATCCAAAAGCAACTCGATTCGAGTCCGAATCGACGCGAGCAAATGCGATTCCGTCACTTCTGGCCGGCCCAACAGTAGATCGCGTCGTTTTCGCCGGAGCAAAACAGCCGCCAGCATTCTTCGAGTACTTGCGCAGCTCTCTGAATCTCCGACACGGTCGGATCATGCAGGCCATCTGATCGGTCTTGTGGAGAAGCGTCCCCACCTCCGTCGCCAGGCTCAGTATGATCATAGTCCAGGAAGAACGGAGTATAGGCCACGCCGGCGCCGTGCTTCGATTCATTCAAAATCCACTCCCATTTTGGCGCCGAGTCCGGAGGAACGAGTTTTATTCGGAACGCCCTCAACAGCGTGCCCTCGTCGGACACCGTAGGATTATAGTCCACGGCGTCGACCCAGACCCGCGAAAAATCCGAGGTTGGGCGGAACACCAAATGAACATCGTCCCTGAACCTCGCCCGATCCTGTGGGGCTAAGTCTTCAGCAAGGCGTTGCAAAACCTGAGACAACCTACCGCCGATTGCCTCATTCGCCTTAGCCATTGCCTCTCCAAACTCCCGTTCTTCCCCGCCATATTCGTATGTGTGATTCTCGGGGCTCACAAAAAGAGGTAGTGATTGCGAATAAGTGCGTCACATGAGCGTTGCCGACCTTTGCTCTTATCCTAGCAGGAGAACGATAACTTGGCAAGGAGGACGACACAACAGGAGGGACACACAACATATGTTTTCAGGTGGTGCGGACAGAGGCATGCGGTCCCGAATAACTAGGCCAGGAGCTTCTCTATTTCGTCTGTCAGCGACAAAAGCCTTCTTTCTAACGAACGTCGAGTGTCTTCGTCCATTCCTCGCCGGGCCTCGGCAACGGGGCGATCAAGGTACCGCCGTTGCTGGGGATCGACCTCGATCGCTTTTATGTAAAAGAGTAACATATCTGCTTTTCTGCCGAGCCGCTTGAAGGTATCTCCCAGCCTTCGATACTGCCACGCTTCCAGATGTTGTCGCTTGGCGGCGCGGGCGTATTGGAGCGCGCTCTTGAAATGTATTTGTGCATTCAAAATGTCCCCTTGTTGTAATAAAGTCTTCCCCAATTCTTGGTGACGATTTGCCAAACCGGCAGGATCGCCTTCCAGACGTAATTGAACTCCCAAACCGGCCTCATTGTACTCGGTGGCACTCGCAAACAGTGACTTCTTTCGTTCCGCGTCGCGTTCGAGGGAAGCGAGCTGCCGGTACAGGTTTCCGAGCTCGTCAAGAATCTCGGCTTCGGCTTTTCTGTTCTCACTCTGCCGGGCCAGTTCCAGTGCCTGCCGGTAGTGCTTCTCGGATTCATCAAGTCTATGAAGGCTCTTATAAACATGGGCTAGCACGCTCAGCCGGTCAGTCACGCCATAGATATCCGCTTTATTGGTCTTCTCGAAGGCCCGCAGATAGAGCTCAAGCGCAGGAAGCAGCCGATGGCTCTTCTCGTATGTCATACCGAGTCCCCTTAACGCACCCACGATCGCCGGATCACTCTTAAGCTCCTCGGCCAACTCCAGCGCTTCCTGACAACACCGAATCGCCGTCGGAAAATCGCGCTGCCCCAGCTCCCGGTGCGCAGTCGCAAGCGCACCCAAGCGCGCGGCGAGCACACCCTTATCATGCAGCTCACGGGCGATCTTAACCGCACCTTCCAGGTAACGAAACACTTCTGCCGCATCGGCTCCTTCGCGCTGAAGTGCCTGCCCTTTGCGGCCAAATATACGGCACCGCACGATCTTTGCCGCGGTATTCTGCTGACCTTCTAGTAGCTTAAGCGCATAATCGTAGTAATCGAGTTCCCCACCCCCGTAGTTTCCCTTCTTACGATTAATAAGCCCAAGTTCGGTGAGCGCCGCAGCCTCGCGAACAGTGTCCCCCGCGTGTTCAAAAAACTGCTCGGCCTGGGCGAGACAGCGTTCGGCCTCGTCGAGATTGCCGAGTTGCCTCGTAGCGTATCCAAGATAGAAACACACCTCCCCTTTGTACTTGGGGCTTACGCTCGCGAATTCTTCGAACTCCTGAAGTTGACGGCATAAGTACAAGAGAGTTTGCAACTTGTCCGTCCACTCAAACGAATCTGCGAGTCTGGAATCAAAGAGTGCCTGGGAAGCCGCCGTGGGATCCTTTGCCCGTAGAGCATGATAAAAGATCGTTTCGTATATTTCCAACGCGTTCTGGTCGCCACGGTATTCGCCAAGTTGCTGCGGAGCCTGTCGTTTATACCATTCGAGGGCGGTCCGGTGAAGACTCTCCTTGTTATCGATCCGGCTGTAAACGTACGGTTGGTCCTGGGGCAGGAGTTTGATCAACCCCTGATCGGCTTTTGTCAGAACGTATTTTTCGTAAAGTCGCGAAATCACCAGGATTACGCTTTCGGTTCGGCCGCGGGCTGCGGCGATGCCCTCGATTGCCTTCACGCGCATGCCACTGGGGTGAAGTGCCACAATCTCGGTTACCGATTTCTCAATGGGAGCGAGCTTTGAATATTGCACGCTAAAGGTCAGGTTGACAGCTTCAGGACTCAGCGCTTCAAATGCTTCGTCGAAGCTCAACCCAAGTCCAACGGCATTCCTGATCTCGACGGATGCGACGTGCATCACGTGCGGGTGTCCGCCTCGGATGCCGTAGATCCGCTCAGCCTGACTATTTGACCAGCCATACGACTTGACACTCGTGAGAAACGGTAGCGCCAGCCGTTCGTCGATCCCGCCCAATTTGAATTCCGGAAATGTGCTGTTTGACTGGGTCGAAAAAGAAGTAGTCGTCGTTATGATGACCATCGAGGTTAGTTCCCGACGCGCTTCTAATAGAACGTCAAGTAAACGGGACAGCGCATTATCAGTGACGACGAGCCGCTCGTCAAGAAGGGACTCAAAGTTATCTAGGATAACGCACAACCGGTTCGTTTTAAGGGCACTCTGAAATGTGGAGATGTTCTCCTGCACAGTCCGCACTGGTATATTTAGTTGTTCCAGAAATCTTTCCAGCATCACAGCACACAACGGACCATATTTTGGTTCGTGCAGCCGAAAGTCATAATCCAGGACCGGCAAACCGTTCGCGTTCAGATCTTTCGCCAGGAGCTTAGCTGCGCTCGTCTTTCCTACTTTCGGTTCGCCGACGATTGCCAAAAGCGGATCGCGATCAAGAAGTTCACTAATAGACTTAAGTTCTCGCTCGCGAAGAGATCTATCAATCCTCTGATCGAGTCCTGCAGCCCACTGAGGAGGTTTTCCTATCGCCACTTCTTGGGAAACCGCGCGGACTGGAAGCTTTCTGACGACGTTGAGAACCTCCACGTCTGTGAGCCGAGTGCTGCGCATATTGTCGTATGAATCCCAGCTACGTCGAGTGATCGCGTCAAGAACATGCTCGGGGTCCGTCCGTGCGTCATTCCCTTGAACAAGCCAGCACCAGAGCTCGTCCCCGTGCTCTATTCGGCTCTTAGGATTCCAGTTGGCGAATGCGACGTAAGGAAAAACGCGACAATGGTACCAAAAGTCGCGGTGTACGTCACAGAGATGTTTGTCGGTGCAGAGGGGCTTTGAACAGGGACTCTGCAAGATCTCTCTCGAGAAGCGCATCAAGATCTCTTTTAGCTCTTGTGCTGCGTTTGTGGCCTGAATATAGAAGTTTCTATCTTCTGACACGGAGCCATTCGGCCAGGTCGACTGCCAGCGTGCCATGGAGGGACCGCCAGTGAAGGCTTGCGTTCCATTCTTGACTTCGATGAGGTGAATGCCTCGATTATGTACGATAACGACATCGAAATCCTTCTGGATCTGAAATTCGAGGCACACATGGTAGTCTTCAGGGAGGCGGGTCAAGACGCGCCGGAATGGTACCTTTACATCCGTATACCTCGGCGGTTCCGTGGTGTAGAACTTTGCCATCAGAAACCTCCATTCGTGAGACTGGAAAGGGCTCCCTCTATGCTCATCGCTTTCGGCCGGTCTTGGGCTAGCGCGTCGGCGCGAGCGTCATCTAGGTAACGGCTCTCGTTGGCTTCTTCCCTGAGCTCGCCAACCGAAAGGCAGGCCACGCTCGTTATCATGGCGCGATTCGCCGGATCAACGCGCTGCAGCCGAGCTTTCAATACCTCGTCATAGCGCGTTCGGCATTCCGGACACCTACGCGTGTGGGGTGCGATGGGAGCATCTCTTTCAATCGAAACCTTATTGAGCCTGCTCGTGTGGACGGCTGCGAGCAGTTCGTGAATGAGGGAATCAACCGCGTTTTCGTCTTCCATGGACCCGTCCCGGCTTCCTCATTGGGAGCATTACACCAGATCGGGCCCATGATACCGCACGCCGGGTGAGCGGGAACAGCCTCTATGTCGTTGTTTTTCCCGACCGATCGGTCCGGTTGGTTCTGCGCGTCGATCGTCGGTATTGTATTTCACTGCGGCGATATAGCCGGATGCTTTATGGGGGCGGATCACTTTCGCCATCTGGATCTTGTCATGTCCCGCCAGTGTACTCGTATCGGTGGCGGAGATTCGGCGAGTCGGCCGGGTCATGGTGGCGTTTGCTCCGGCAAGTCTTCCCAGGTTTTTTTCGGGAAACATGCAAGCGCAAAGCCCAAGGCGTCGAAGATTGCCATCCGGTCGTCTTCGGGCATCCACGGTTTCCGGGACGGTGGCAGGAACGGCTGTAGCTCAAGGAAGCGCTCTGCGAGCAGGCACGCACGCCCGCGCTTCGTGCTGGTTTGCGGCAGGGGGCCGATGGCGCGGATCTGGCGTCGGGTGATGAGGCGCACGAGGACGCGCGGTCCTTCCGTGGCAGCGATCCGGTCCAGCAGCGTTTGCACCCTGCCGCAGCGCCGCGATCCGTCAGAATCCCAATCTTCGAAAGCCAGGACGTCAGGCCGGAATCGGTCGATGAGTTTGGCGATCACGTGCAAAGCTTTCGCATTGTCTGCCCGTCCGGTGGTCCGGATCCCCCAGTCGACCAGGCGCGCCGGACCTTCCACGACGGCAAAGCCAACGCCCCGACTGAACGGATCGACGGCCAACACTCGCGGTGCACTTTGGTTTCGCATGGCTAACTCGGACGGGCGGAACTTGGTTTGAGTTCGACGATGGAGCGGAGCAGTTCCAACTTGCGGAGTGTCGTTCGGTCTTGGGCGTTCGGCTGACTGTTCAACTCCTCCTCCATGGAGCGAGCGCGCTCCTGGACCGCGAGGCGGATCGCCTGGTAATTGCCGGCGAAGAGTTCGCTCGCCGGTTGGTTGAACACGATCTCCAATGCGAACACGGTCAGCGCGCCGGGCATCCTCGCGAAGTTTTCGTAACGCGATACCTTCGTGCCGGAGGCGGCGCCCAACAGCGTCGCGACCTCCGCCTGCGACAGGCTGTGATGCCGGCGGTGGGTGCGCAAGTAATTTTGTAATCTCTGATGTGCCACGGGATGAGTAGGGTGGGGTGTTTTACTCTCATCCTACCGACCCCGTACGTTTATCAAAGAACGGAGAAGTTGCCGCCAACGGCAACCCGATCAAACATGGCTCGTACACAAGGACGAGGGCTTACCCTTCATTAAAGCAAGTCTAGCAGGATACGGAAAAACTCGGCAAAATCGCATAAAACAGGCGACCTCGCAAATGGTTTGAGCGTCTAATGTCCATGCGCGGTCAAGACCATCAGCAGTCAGACATTTTTAGCTACC